>Ga0307373_10000187_pt1 | contig 112368 bp, 96 predicted proteins | sample OX2MG_FD_202534 | JGI IMG/M metagenome (GOLD analysis project Ga0307373, IMG submission 202534) | Soil microbial communities from Risofladan, Vaasa, Finland - OX-2 | ecosystem: Environmental > Terrestrial > Soil > Coastal area > Acid sulfate soil | place: Finland: Risofladan, Vaasa | collected... | reverse complement strand
CGCGCCCGGTTCATCGCAACGTACGACGCGTTCGATTTCGGCGCGCACGCAAGATAGGTGACGCCCTGCGCGAGAGGAATAACGCCCTCGGGCAGGCCGACAAAGTCGATCGCGTCCTTGACCGCGAGCGCGATTTGCAGTGCGCGCGGGTCCGCGTTGCCGATATCCTCCGACGCGAAGATCACCATCCGCCGCGCGATGAACAGCGCGTCCTCGCCCGCCTCGACCATCCGCATCATCCAGTAAAGCGCGGCGTCGGGGTCGCTGCCGCGCATGCTCTTGATGAACGCGGAGATGACGTTGTAGTGCTCCTCGCCCGCGCGATCGTACAGGAGAGCCTTGTGCTGCGCGGCCTCGCGCACCGTCTCGGCGGAAATGGATTTCACGTCCGACTGCTGCGCCATTTCGGCGGCGATTTCGAGCGTGTTCAGCGCGCGCCGCGCGTCGCCGCCGGAAAAGCGCAACAACTCGTCCATCGCGTCCGCGCCGAGCCCGAGTCCCTTCGCGCCGAGACCGCGCGCGCTGTCCACGAGCGCTTGTGTGATGATCGTGCGCAGCGCGCCTTCGTCAAGCGGGTTCAGCACGATCACGCGTGCGCGCGAGAGCAACGGCGAGATCACCTCGAACGAGGGATTCTCGGTCGTCGCGCCGATGAGCGTGATGAGACCGCTCTCGACGTGCGGCAAAAACGCGTCCTGCTGCGCGCGGTTCCAGCGATGAATCTCGTCGATGAACAGCACCGTGCGCTTGCCGCCCTCGAGCGCGCGGCGCGCCTCCTCGACCGCCGCGCGCAAATCCGCGATTCCGGCGGTCACCGCCGAGATGCGGTGAAACTCCGCTCCCGATTGCCGCGCGAGCAGAATCGCGAGCGTGGTTTTTCCGGCGCCCGGCGGTCCCCACAGGATCATCGAGTGCAGCGCGTGCGCCGCGGCCATCCGGGCCAGCAGCTTGCCGGGTCCGAGCAGATGCTCCTGGCCGACCACCTCTTCGAGCCGCTCGGGCCGCATCCGATCCGCCAGCGGCTGCGCAAGCGGAGTGCGCGGGGTGAACAGCTCTCCGGTGCCGATGGTTTTCCTGCGCGCCACGGTCGCGACGCTAGCACACCGCCCGCCCAAACTCCGCCGCCGCAGCGGTATGCTCGGCACGGGTATCCCGGCCGGATTGCGCTTGCGCGGGCGGCTGGTCTAGCCTCGATGCCGGGCTGGACAGGAGCCGGCACCCCCATATGATCGTCGGCATCGATATCGGCGGTTCAACCACGGATGCCGTGGTTTTGGAAAATGGCGGACTGCATGTCGTCACCATCGAGGCGAACGACCCGGTCGCCGCGGCGGCCGGAGCACTCGGTAAACTGATCGCAGAGTTCGGCATCCGCCTCGAAGATATCGAGCGCGTTGCCGCCACCGGCGCGGGCTCGCGGGTGCTCGGCGATTCGCTGCTCGGACGCCCGGTCCTCAAGGTCAACGAGTTCACGGCGATCGGCGTCGGTGGAATCTCGCTGGCCGGGGTGGATCAGGCGCTGGTGGTTTCGCTCGGCACCGGCACCGCGATTGTTTCGGTAACTCCCGGCAAGATTCAGCACTTCAGCGGCACCGGTGTGGGCGGCGGAACTCTTTTGGGCCTGGCCAAGCACATGCTCGGGGTGGTGACGATCGAACGGCTCGAGGAGCTGGCACGCAAGGGTGATCTGCGCCGCGTCGATCTGACCGTGCGCGATATAGCGGGCGGCCCGATCGGCGATCTGCCGCCCGGAACCACCGCCGCGAACTTCGGCAAGGTCGGCGCCGACGCGACCGCCGAGGACAAGGCGCTCGCGATCATGAACATGATCGTCGAGTCGATCGGCGTGCTCAGCATGGCGAGCGCGCGCGCGTGTGGGCAGGAGAATATCGTCCTGACCGGCAAGCTCTCGCGGCTGTTCCGCTTTATGCAGGAAGCCAAGCGGCAGGACTTTCCGTTCGGGCGCCGGTTCGTGATTCCCGAACATGCCGACTACGCGACCGCGATCGGCGCGGCCCGCACCGCGCTCACGCAATAGCCCTAACTGCAATCTCGCCGCTGGGGGCATCGGCGAGCGTATCGTTTCGCGCTATCGTTGCGCTTTTGGGTACGTTTCCAAAATCGGCGCCGCGCGCGATACAATGCCGTTTCTCGTCGGGGCCGGTGCGCCTGCGATATCAAGTTCGTGACGCGCGTATCGAATAGCAAGGAAGACACTGATGGCTTCAGAGTTGCTCAAGGGTTTTCGGATGCTCGATCTGGCCGACGAGAAAGGCGCGCTGGCCGGCAAAATCTTCGCCGATATGGGCGCCGAGGTGATCAAGGTCGAGCCGCCGCGCGGATGCCCGACGCGTACGATCGCTCCCTTCCTTGAAGATCTGCCCGGCCCCGATCGCAGCCTCTACGCGATCGCCTATCACGCGGGAAAAAAATCGGTGACCGCGAATCTCGACTCGCCCGGCGGGCGCGAGCTGCTAGCGGCGCTAGCCGCCAAGTCTGACTTTCTCGTCGAGTCGTTCGACCCCGGCCATCTGGAATCGATCGGGCTTGGCTACGACGCGCTCGCCAAGCGCAATCCGCGGCTCATCTACACCTCGATCACTCCGTTCGGCGACCGCGGTCCCGCGCGCGACTACAAATGGGCCGATATCATCAGTTGGGCCGCGGGCGGCGCGATGTACATGATGGGCGAAGAAGGCAAGCCACCCCTCCAGATGAGCCTGCCGCAGGCCGGATTGCACGCGGGCGGCGAGGCGTCGGTGGCCTCGATGCTCGCGCATCAGGCGCGCCAGCGCGACGGATTCGGCCAGCGGATCGTCGTCAACATGCAGGCCTGTATAGTGTGGACGCTGATGAACGAACAGGCGATGCCAATCCTGCACGGCGATTACATCAAGCGCACGGGAGTCTTCACCGGCTCGAAAGACACCCGGCGCAAGATGGTCTATCGATGCAAAGATGGGCACATCTCGACGCTGATCGCGGGCGGCACGCTCGGGGGAGCTTCCACCAAGGCGCTGATCGCGTGGATGAACGAGGCGGGCTTCGCGGCGCAGTGGATGCTCGAGAAGGATTGGACGGCGTGGGTGCCCGGGATGTTCATGGCGCTGACCGAGCGCGATCATTTCGAGATAAACGATCTTGAAGATCGCATCCAGAAATTTTTCATGACCATGACCAAGCAGGAAATTTACGCCGGTACGCTCAAGCGCCGCATCTTGCTCGCTCCGGTCGCGACCGTGGCCGATATCGCGGCCGACCCGCAACTCAAGGCGCGCGAGTATTTCGTCGAGGTCGAACACGACGCGCTCGGGCGGCGGATGACGATGCCGGGTGCGTTCGCGAAGCTCAGCCGCACTCCGATCGGAGCGCCGACGCCCGCCCCCGCGATCGGCCAGCACAACGGCGAGATCTATGGCGGACTGCTCGGGCTGGGCGCCGCGCGGCTGGGCGAACTCAAATCCGCGGGCGCGATTTAGCCGGAGGGGAAACGACGATGAGCGAATTTGCGCTGGAGGGAGTGAAGATCCTCGACTTCGCGTGGGTCGGAGTCGGACCGATCACGACCAAGTATTTCGCCGACAACGGCGCCGAGGTGATCCGCGTCGAGTCCTCGGCGCGGCCCGACGTGCTGCGGATCGCGCCGCCGTGGAAGGACGCGCGCCCGGGAATCAACTCGAGCCAGTTCTTCGCGAGCTACAACACCTCGAAGAAGGGGATCACGCTCGATCTCGGCAAGCCCAAGGCGCGTGAGCTGGTCAAAAAGCTGGTGCCGTGGGCGGATATCGTGGTCGAGAGTTTCACGCCCAAGGCGATGCGCAATTGGGGTCTCGACTATCCGAAGCTGTGCGAATTGCGTCCCGACCTGATCATGCTTTCGACCTGCATGCAGGGGCAGACGGGACCCAACGCGCTCTACCCCGGATTCGGGCAGTTGATGGCGGCGCTGTCGGGCTTTTATTACATCTCGGGTTACAACGAAGAATCACCGTGCCCGCCCTACGGTGCGTACAGCGATTTTGTCGCGCCACGATTTTCGGCCTCGGTGCTGCTGGCCGCGCTTGACTATCGCCGCCGCACGGGCGCGGGCCAATATATAGATATGTCGCAGTACGAGGCATCGCTGCACAACCTGGCGCCCGCGCTGATCGACTATTTTGCGACTGGACGAGTCCTCGGACCGCGCGCCAACCGCTCCGATCGCTACGCGCCGCACGGCGCATACCGCTGCGCCGATGAAGACGGGAACGACCGCTGGATCGCGATCGCCGTGGCCGACGACGCGCAGTGGCGCGCGATGCTCGAGGTGCTCGGCGCGGGCGACGGTGACGCGCGCTTCGCCGCGCATCGCGACCGGCTGCGCGACAGCGCGGCTATCGATGAGTTCGTGAACCCGCTCGTCCGCGAGCACAACGCGTACGAGCTGACCCGCAAGCTGCAAGCGGCGGGCGTCGCGGCCTATCCGGTGCAGAACTGCGTGGATATTCATCACGATGAAAATCTTGAGGCGTTCGATTTCTGGCACTGGCTCGAGCACAAGGAGATGGGCCTGGCGGTGTACGAGGGCCTCGAGCATCGCATGAGCCGCACGCCGGGAGCGCTGCGCAGCGCCGCGCCGATACTGGGGCAGGATAACGACGAGGTTTTTTCCGGGATGCTGGGCCTGAGCGCCGACGAAATCGAAGTGCTCAAAAAGGAAAACGTGATAATGTGACGCGTCGGCCGCTTCGCGGCCGCCCTCACGCGCCGGCGTTTTCTTGAAACTTTGCGCTACGAATTAAAGATCGCGCTTCGCTACCTTCGCGCCCGGCGTAAGGATGCGTTCATCTCGATCACGACCATCTTCACCGCCTTCGGTGTGATGATCGGCGTCACCGCGTTGATCATCACGCTGGCGGTGATGGGCGGCTTCGAGCGGAGCCTCAAGCAGCGCGTGCTGAGCCTGACTCCGCAGGTGAAGATCGAGAGCACCAAGGGATCGATCTCGAACTACGCTCAAATCGAGGCTCGAGTGCTCACCGTGCCGGGCGTCGATGGCGCAGACGCGTATGTGGTCGGCCAGGGGATGCTGAGTTCGGGGCGCGGAATCGGCGGCGTAGTCGCGCGCGGCGTCGAGCCGCACAATCCCGCGGTCGCCGAGGAATGGGGCCGCTTCGTGACCGAAGGGAGCCTTGCCGGACTCGCGAAGGAATATCCGGCGGCAGCAACACCGGGCGGCGCGCAGCCGATGGCGGGCGGCGGAGTCGCGATCGGCTCGGGATTGGCGCATACGCTCAAGGTGAAGCTGGGAGATCGGCTGCGGATGGTCGCGCCGATTATCGCGGCGGGCGACGGATCGCTATCCACCCGGACCGGAGATTTTACCGTGGCGGCGATTTTCGACTCGGGGCTCAGCTTTCTGGACACGCAGATGGTCTTCATGGACCTGACCCATGCGCAGAGTTTCTTCGGCCGCCCGGGCAAGGCCGACGGTATCGACCTCCATCTGACGAATCTCGACCGGACTGCGGCGGTGACGGCGGCGCTGCGCGCGATATACGGGCGGCCCTATATAGTGCGTAACTGGATCGATTACAACGAAGCGGCGGCGGCCGGGTTCGAGATGCTCAAGCGGATTTATGCGATTGTGCTGGTGCTGCTCATCGGGGTGGCGGCCTTCAACCTGGTCGCGACGCTGATCATGGTGGTGATGGAGAAGCGGAAGGATATCGCGGTGCTGATCGCGATGGGGGCTAAGCGGCGCGACGTGCGGCGCATCTTCGTGCTCAAGGGGCTGATCGTCGGCGCGGCGGGAACCGGTGCGGGCGAGCTACTGGGGGCAATCGGATGCTTCGCGATTGCGCGCTACCATTTCATTCATATCTCGAAGCAAATCTACGGAATCTCGACGGTGCCGATCGCGGCCAGTCCGCTAAGCTTCGTGTGGGTCGCGGGCGCCTCGATGCTGCTGTGCCTGCTCGCGACGTTCTATCCGGCGCGCCAAGCGTCGCGTGAGATGCCGGTCGAGATCTTTCGTTCCTGACCGCGCCCGGCGCGCTGCGCTTGGGGCCGTCGAGTCGCGCGCTGCGTTGGCGCCCGGCTATTGCTCGGAGGCCCTTGGATTCGACGGCGGCTTGGGCGCCAGCTTGGGCTTGCGCACGACCAGGGTCTCATGGCCGCGCACCTTGATGGTGCGGGCGGGCTCGGAGTGGCTCGACGCCGCCAGCCCATCGGGCCGGGCCGGCCGCGAAGAGGTCCGTTTGCGCCTCCAGTTGCTCAATTCCTGGGAGAGCTTCGAGGCGACCGAGTCGTTATCGGTGGCTTCGGCGCCGTTCATCTTTTCGGGTTCATCGCTCATTTCGGGTTCACTCATACGGATACCTTCTCCTGTGGTGTGGATCCGTCCTCCTGTAGATCATTTTGACAATCGGAAATATAGACCGGATTAAAGCTGATGACCGGATAGCGGCGCGAATCTGGGGCAAGGAACTCCGCGTGCAACTTAGCCTCGGCGGTTTGTGCGGTATGCCAAGAGTCCGCGATTCTGGTCGAATCTTAAGCGCGTACCAGGATTATCGGTAGGAAATTGAATTGCTCGAGGAAATAGTTCGCGGTGGTTAAGTCACGCCGGGCCCGGCTGTCGGACCCGGCGCGATCTTCATAACTTAAGTAAGGCGGCTTATCCGGTTGCGACCTATTGAAACAGGCTCTGCATCCGGAGCGCGAGTCCCATGTCTCCTGCGATGCGCAGTTTTCCGGTCATGAACGCCATCTGGCCGTTCAGCTTGCCGCTGATCATATCCAGATAGTCCTGCGCGGTCATCGAGATCGTGATGCTCGGCGAAGCAGCCGGGCCATCTTTGACCTCGCACGCTTCATCTTTGATGATCACGTGCCATTTGCCCCCGCCATCGCCCGAGAGGTCGAACTGATAAGTCGCAGTCAGCCCCTTGGCGGCTTCCTTGTTGAAGCGGTTCGGCATCTCGGCAAAAACCTGTTTGGCGGACGTTGGTGTTGCATCAGGCATGGAAAACGAAGACCTCCTGCGGGGAGCGGCGATGCCGCTTACTGGAAATCATCTAACCGCCCGATCCAGACGTTGTCAATAGCACAGAGCGAGGCCTCATGGGCTGAGTTTGGCTTGGTCCGCTCCAGTCACGCGATGATTTCGGGCGATCAGAATCCAAACATATTCCCCGGCACTACTGTAATCACGTTCCCGCGTACCACCACCGGCGCTGCGCCCTGGGTGATCGTTACCGCGCGCTGCTTGTCGAGATCCGATTTCACGGTGCCGTTCAAGTAGGCGTCCTTTCCGATCACCTTGACTGTCACCTTTGGCAAGCCGGCATTGGCAAGCTGCTGCTGAATCGTCGTCTGCTCCTGCGCCCACCGTCCAGTGTCGGTCGTCAGCGTATCGACCACGTTGGTGACTCCACTTACCGAGCGGACCGTGCGTTCGGCCAGCGCCTTGTCATTGTCATCGAATACCCTGCCGGTGAGCGTCACCGTCCCGCCGGAACTCGTGTAAGCCTTGGCTCCGCCCAGCTTGCGGTTCCCCTTGAGGGCGCTGTTCACCCGATCATAGAGCGACGGCGTCGGCTGTGGACGCGGTGCGACTGCTTCACGGCGGCGCTTGCGCACTTGCGGCGAGGGCGCCGCCGAGGGCGCGGCGGTTACCACGGGAGTTGCTGCTGGCGACGAGGTCGCAGACGAGTACTCAGGCGCCTCGGACGGGCTCAGACTCGCGAGTTTCGCGCTCAGCTCAGATTCCAGGACAGCCTGGTCGGCAGCGGTTTGCGCGAAGATTATCGGATAGCTGATCTCGACCTGCCCGCCGCTGAAAGGCGCAAAGGTCCACGCGGACATATCGCCGATGACCTCGGCATCGAGGCCCGGGTTGGGCGCCGTCGAGGTCTGCACCGACGCCTTCGAGATTGTACCGTCGGGCAGGATCCGGATCCGCACCAGCATCCCGTCCTGCGCGTTAGGGTCGGCCGCTATCGCGTGACCATACGCGTCGAGAAGAGCGGGCTTGCCGCTGTTGAAGGTGGTGGTCGCAACCGTGGTGCTGCGCTCTGGCGCGGACGCGGACTCGCCCGTCACCGCAATAGGGATGCTGCCCGCCAGCGCGACCATCGGCGCGGGAGCGGCGGCGGAAGCGGATACCGCAGCCGAGGGCGAGGATTGCGGCTGCGCGGCGCGATGATGCGCGGTCAGATGAATCGCGAGCCATGCGCCGCCGATGAGCGCGATCAGTGCGGCGACGATATAGGCAATCAAACGCAGAATTCTGCCCACGCCCCCGGTCTCATTCTCCTCGTCGGGCTCCTGCACGGGCATCCGGGTGGTGAACTGGCCGGACCGCGGCGGCTCGGAAGAAATGACGGTGCGGTCGCGGCCGGGGGTGGGGCGTTGCGCGGCAGGACGCGCCGACTCACTTGGCCTGGAATCGCGCGGGGGCGCCGATGACGGGGTGTCCGGGCTCAGGCGCGCGCCGCAGAAATTACAAATCACTTCGCCAGGTTCGGCCTTGCCGCCGCAAACCGGGCATTCGCCGCCGCCCGCGCCGCCGCGCACGAAGGCGGGATCGGCGCCGACCAGCGCGGTGCCGTCGGTTTCGCAAAAGGTTTCGCTGTCAGGATAGGTTCGATCGCAGGACGGGCATTTTTTCATCGAGTGGGCGCGCCTCCATCGGGGGCGTGAAATCGCTCTGATGATATCCGCGGCGCACATACCGCGCCAAGCATTTATGTGGGCGGAGCGCACGGAAATCGTGCGCTCCGCAGGCGCTCGATCAGGCCTTTGCCATCACTTCGTCGCGAAAACGCTCCATCTCGGCAAGCTGCGCCTTGGCCGCCGGCGTGGTGCCCAGGATGATCCGCGCGACCCCCATCGCGGCGAACTCCCGCACCTGCTCGACCGTCAACGGCCCGCCCAGACGCGGGCTGACCGTCACCTCGAGCGGCGTCGCGCGGCCGAGTGCGGCCTCGTGGCCCCGTAGCCGCGCGATTACCGCGCGAGTGTCAGGCAGGCTTTCGGCAATGCCGTACCATCCGTCGCCCAGGCGCGCGGCGCGCTTGAGCGACGGCTCCGTGTGGCCGCCGAACACGAACGGCGGATGCGGTTTCTGCACCGGCTTGGGCATCATCCGGAAGCCTTTGATAGCGACGGTCTTGCCCGCGAACACGGGATCGTTATTCGTCCAGAGTTCCTTCAGCAGGCCGACATAATCGCGCGTGCGCAACGCGCGATCCTTGAAATTCATCCCGACGCCGGTGAACTCCTCTTCGAGCCATCCGATGCCGACGCCAAAGATGAACCTGCCGCCCGAGAGCACGTCGAGACTCGCAACCGCCTTGGCGCTCGCGAACGGATTGCGGATCGGCAGCACGTAGATTCCGGTGGCGAGGCGAATCCGGGTCGTGAGCGCCGCGATATAGGCCAGCGCGAGCATCGGATCGTGCAGCGGAGTTTCCGGCGGCGCCGGCATCCGCCCGCTCGACGAATACGGATACGGCGATTTGTACTCGGTCGGCAGGATAATGTGCTCCGGAATCCACAGCGACTCGAAGCCGAGTTCCTCGGCCCGGCGGGCGACGGCGGCCAGGCTCGCCGGATTGGTCTGCATCAGGAAGGTGCCGAATTTCATCGCTGTCTCCGTCGCTCAGTTGGCGGGGCCGCCCTCGAGGCGGAAGCCGATTCGGACTTCGACCTGAAATTCCGGTTTGCCGTCATTGTGAACCGCGCCACGGATGGTTTTGACCTCGAACCAGTCGATATTCCTGACGGTCTGCTGGGCCTTGGCCAGCGCGTTACGAACCGCCTGCTGGATACTGTCGTCGGAGGCGCCGACGATCTCGATAATCTTGTAGGTCTTGTCCGGCATGACATTTCTCCTGTGCGCCAAAAGGCGCGGCTTGCGACTCAGTCGGGTTTAAGTGTGACGGCGAAGACGGCGGCGTCTTCGACCGTGCGCATATCGAGCAAAAATGAATCGTCGGCGATGCGCCCGATAATTCCCGCCCGCCGAAACATGGCGGCGATCGCGCCGGCCGAAATCCGCGGATGCGTAACGCACACCGCGGCCGACTCTAGCGCCGCGTCGGGCAACGATCCCGAGCCGATGCGAGAGGCCGCCGCAATCACCTGGACCGTGAATTCCGGTCCCAGCCGCTCGGCGAGAATCGCGCGGGCCCGCTCGGCGACCGCGCGAAGTTCGGGTGGCTTGCGGCGCATCAGGCGGAGGGTCGGGATTTCAGCGGCGATATCGGGCGAGCGCAGATAGATTCTAAGCGTAGCTTCGAGCGCCGCAAGCGTGAGCTTGTCGCATCTGAGCGCGCGCCGGATTGGATTGGCCTTCAGCTTCGCGATCAGATCGCGCCGTCCGACGATCAACCCCGCCTGCGGGCCGCCGAGCAGTTTGTCGCCCGAGAAAGTCACCAGCGCCGCGCCCGCCGCGATTCGCTCCGCGACGACCGGCTCGCGCGGCAGCCCGAAGCGTTCGAGATCGACCATCGCGCCGGCGCCAAGGTCCTCGACCACGTCGATACCGTGCTCGCGTCCGATCCGGGCCAACTCTTCGAGCGGCGTCGCGGCGGTAAATCCGACTACGCTGAAGTTCGACGGATGCACTTTCATCAGGAGCGCGGTGTCGGGGCCGATCGCGTCCTCGAAATCGCGCGGATGAGTCCGGTTGGTGGTGCCGACTTCGCGCAGGCGCGCGCCCGCGCGGGTCATCACGTCCGGAATTCTGAACGAGCCGCCGATTTCGATAAGCTCGCCGCGCGACACTATCACCTCGCGTCCGAGCGCGAGCGTGTTCAGGAGCAGCAGCACCGCGGCGGCATTGTTGTTGACGACAGTGGCGGCCTCGGCGCCGGTGAGCGCGCACAGTGCGTCTTCGACGATCGCGTCGCGGTCGCCGCGCTCGCCGGATTCGAGATCGTACTCGAGATTCACGGCGGAGCGCGCCGCGCGCTCGACGGCCTCGATCGCGGACTCGGCCAGGATCGCGCGGCCGAGGTTGGTATGCAGCACGACTCCGGTCGCGTTGACGAGCGGGCGCAGATTCGGAGCGTCGGCCGTGGCGGCGTGCGCGGCGCGGCGGACGGTCTCGGCACGCATCGCGGCGCGATCCGGCTCGCCGCCGCGGCCGGCGCGAATCTCCGTGCGCAAGCTCTCCTGCGCGCGCCGCAAAAGCATCTTCACGTAATCGGCGCCCAGACCCGCAAGCGCGGGCTCGCCCGCGGCCGCGCGCAGGCATTCGTCAAGCGGCGGCATCGCGCCCAGCGCCTGCGCGCCCGCTGCGCCGCCGCCGGGAATTCGACCGCTCCTGGCCGTTGTTGATGCCACCAACGCGATTATCGGAGAGCGCGCGGCACAGACGCAAGCGCGCGCGTGGGGGCTATGCGCCGGTTTCCGGCTCGAAGCCCGCGCGCTCGATCAACTCGCGCGTGCGCGCCTGATCCCAGCCCGCGGTGGTCAGGTAGCCGTTGACGAAAATCGAATTGACCGCGTTGAACAAATCGCCCTGGCGCGCACCCAGGTTAAGCTCGCGGCCGCCCGCCGCGCGCACTTCGCTTTGGGGATTGAGCAGGCGGAACAGGCACGCGGCTTTGAGGCACTTTTCGGGCGTGAGAGCATTCATCGCGCCGAGCGGAGTGCCTTTGATCGGGGCCAGAAAATTCACCGGAACCGAATCGATCTTGAGCCGCCGCGTCGCGTAGGCGAGATCGATGATATCGGCATCCGTTTCACCCATCCCGATTATCCCGCCCGAGCAGGTGCTGAGGCCCGCCGCGCGCACGTTCTCGATCGTGCGCACGCGATCATCGTAGGTGTGGGTGGCGCAGATGCTCGGGTAGAAGCGGCGGCTGGTGTTGAGGTTGTGATTGATCCATCCGGCGCCGGCGCCCTTCAGATCATCGGCAGGTTCGCGTTCGAGCAATCCGAGCGACAGGCACAGTTCGAGCCCGGGCAACTCGGCGCGGATTCGCTCGCACGCTTCACCCAAATGCTCGACATCGTGGCGCGCGGGTCCGCGCATGCTGCAGACCATGCAGTAGCGCCGCGCTCCGCTGTCCACCGCGATTCTTGCGCCTTCGACCAGCGTGGCGATCGGCTGCATCTTGTACACGGGAATGTCGGCCTTCGAGACGCGTGACTGCGAGCAGTAGCCGCAATCCTCGGGACAGATGCCGCTCTGCGCGTTGCGCAGCATGCAGATCTTCACGCGCCGGCCGAATGCGGCCTCGCGTACCCGCCGGGTCGCGTTCAGGAGATCGGGCAGGCGATCATCGGGACACGACAAAATCGCGGCGGCAGTCTCGCGCCCGATCTCGCCGCCGGCAAGAACCAGTTCCACGATCTGCTCGAGATCGATCTGATCGAAACTAATCATCTGTTCTCCCGCGGTGCTGATTTGAATATCGAAATCGCGATCCGATTTCACGCGTGCGCGGTCCAGAAATAAGCGGCCTTGCGCGCGCGATCAAGCCGCGCGTCACGGGGACGGCGCCTGTTGCGCGATTGCTTCCTGAGCCTGTGCGAACATCTTGAGCCGCGTTAGCAAGAGCATCGCGCAGCCCAGCGCGAAGCCCGAGCAGATCATCACAGCGATCCGCGGGCTCAGATGCTCGCCCACAAATCCCACGGAGAGGCTGCCGAGCGGCGCGGTGCCGATGAATGACAGCGTGTAGATGCTCATGACGCGGCCGCGCAGTTCGTCGGCGACGAACATCTGCAGCATGGTGTTGGTGGTCACCATGTGATTCATGAGCCCCGCGCCGATAAACATCTGCGCGACTATCGAAAGCCACATCCATTTCGAGATTCCAAACACGAAGATCGACGCCGCCGTGCAAAACAGCCCGAACACCAGGTTCTGTCGAAGCGTGCGCGGCGCGTCGGAGCGGATATTCATGACGATCGCGGCGGTCACGGCGCCCACCCCCTGCGCCGCCATCAGAAAGCCGTAGCCCTTGGCGCCGCTGTGCAGCAGGTCACGCGCGAACATCGGAATCAGCACGGTGTACTGCATCCCGAAACCGCTGTTAATCGCGACCAGCAGCATCAGGTAGAAGCTCGGACGATGCTCCCATACGTAGGTAAGCCCCGCGCGCACCTGCCGCAGCATCACCGCGCCGAAGTGACGGCGCTCACGCCGCGGAGTATCCATCTCGAGCAGGCTCCAGATGACCGCCAGGTAACTGATGCCGTTGAGAAAAAAGCATCCCGCGACGCCGGTGATCGCGATCAGGATGCCCGCGACGGCGGGCCCAACCATCCGCGCGCCGTTAAAGATCATCGAGTTCATCGAGATCGCGTTGGGCAGATCCTCTTTGCCCACCATCTCGACCACGAACGCCTGGCGTCCGGGCATGTCGAATGAGCTGACCAGCCCGTTTAGCGCGGCCAGGATCATCACGTACTCGACCCGCACCATTCCTGCCCAAGTTAAAGCCGCGAGCACGAACGCGCTCATCATCAGGAGCGTCTGTGCGACGATTATCAGGCGGCGCCGATCGACATGATCTACCACCACCCCGGCAAACAAGCCCACCACCACGATCGGCATGTAGCCCGCGAACGCGACCAGCCCCAGGTACATCGGCGAGTTGGTCAGCCGCAGCACCAGCCAGGCCTGCGCGACCGACTGCATCCAGGTGCCGATCAGCGAAATGAGCTGACCCACAAAGAACAGCCGGAAATTGCGATGGCGCATCGCGCGAAACGCGGCGAGCCGCGTTTCCCACTGGGAGCCTTCCAGGGCGGGAGCGTCGCCGGGCTCGCCGGCTTCGACGGCTTCTATCTCTGGTACGGTATCGATGTGTGTCTCTCCCCGAAGGTGAAAGCAGATCACAGTTTGCCAAACTGAAGCCGCGCAATCGAGCGCCTTTCGGCAATACTCGCGCACGGTTGCCGCGCGATGCGCCGTTTGCAACGCTGATCGGGTGGATATTTCGAGCCTCGAGGTGCGCTTGCGCGACGCTGGCGGCGTGGCACGTTCGGTTACCGCGAGCCATTCGGCCCGAGCACCCCAGTGCGCAGCCGAATCCGCCGGCGTGCGGTTAGCGGCGGCGTTCGACTATTCCGATCGAGAGGCAATCGTGCACGCCCGGATCACCAACCTTGGCGAAGCGCCGGTGCGCCTTGACGCGGCGTGGTTCAACCTTGCGACGGGCTTCAACGCTTCGGCGCCCGCGCGCTTCTTCAAGCACGGCTATCAATCCTGGAGCGCCTCGGGCGCGATCCCGATCAGCGGCGCGCCGCCCGCACATCGCAACGACGCCGCCCATTCGATCGTGCGTATCAATCATCAGAGCGAGACTGCGCGCCCTGCCGACGCGCCCGAGGCGGCGACCTCAGAACTCTTCACGATCGTCGAGTGCGACGGCGGTGCGGAGCGCGTCCTGGCGGGATTCATCGGCGCCGCGCACGCGCTCACCACGATGACGGTGCTCGCGCCGGACCTGATTCGCGCCCGGGCGATTCTTGATGGCGTCGAGCTCGGGCCGGGCGATACCCGCGAACTCGAACCGCTGTACTTCGCGTGCTCGGAGCGCAGCGCGTCGGCGATGGCCGCGCGGTGGGCGGCAAAGCTGGGCGGCGCCATGAACGCGCGGATAGGAGCGCCGCACCAGCGCGGATGGTGCTCATGGTACCACTATTTTCACGCGATCAGCGAAGCTGCGATGCGCGCGAACTTGCGCGCCCTGGCCGCGATGCGCGCGGAGTTTCCCGTCGAGGTCGTGCAGCTCGACGACGGCTTCCAAAGCGCGCTCGGCGATTGGGATACCACCAACGCGAAGTTTCCGGGCGGGCTGGCTCGGCTGGCCGATGAAATTCGCGCGGCGGGCTTCACGCCGGGCATCTGGACCGCGCCGTTTCTGGCCGCCCGTGACGCGCGCATCATGCACGATCATCCGGACTGGTTCATCCGCCATGAAACGGGCGGACCGCTGCGCGCAGGTTACAATCCCGTCTGGACCGCCGACGAAGACAAGTTCGCCTACGCGCTCGATCCGGGCAATCCCGCCTTCGCCGCGCATCTCGAGGGGCTGTTTCGCAGGCTCGTCGATGAATTCGGGTACACGTATCTGAAGCTCGATTTCCTTTACGCGGGCGCCGCGCAAGGTGCTCGATACAATCCCAATATCACCCGGGCCGAAACGCTGCGGCGCGGGCTCGAAGCGATCCGCCGCGGCGCGGGCGAGCGCGCATTCATCCTCGGATGCGGATGCCCGCTCGGCGCGGCGGTTGGAATTGTTGACGGGATGCGCATCGGACCCGACGTTGCGCCGTATTGGGGCAGCGACGGCTCGGGCGATCCCTCGACGGTTCACGCGCTCGACGCGATCGTCGCGCGGTCATTTATGCATCGCCGCCTGTGGCTCAACGATCCGGACTGCCTGATGCTGCGCGCCAAGGAAACCAAACTGAGCGCCGAGGAGCGCGGCGCGCTGGCCGCGGTTATCGCCGGTTCGGGCGGGATGCTGCTGATCTCGGACGACATGGCGCTACTCGGCGCGGACGAGGCGGGGATTTACCGCGCGGCGGCCGAACTCGGCGCCGAGATCGATTCCGAGAGCGCGGGCTCGCCGGTGATGGCGGCGGACCTGATGACGACCGCGGCGGTCAGAGCGATGGTGACGGAGACCTCGCGCGGGGCGATTGCGATTATCGTAAATCGCGGCGACGAAGCGGCCAGCGTGCTGCTCGCGACGCTGGGGATTGGTGCGGCGGCGGCCACGGTCCGCTCGATCACGGGAGCCGAGGAGCGCGCGCCGCAGCAAATCGATATAGCGCCGCACTCCGCGCGGATCGTGCGCTTCGTCAAGCAACCCGCGTGAGGTTCGCAGAACTGCCAGGTCACGCGGCGGCGAGTTCGATGGTGCTGGCGCCCGCGCCCGCGCGCAGGCTCTCGCGTGCTCCGCGCGGATCGATTCCGAGCGGCGCGTAAAATTCGCGGTCGAGCGAATCGATCACGCGCTCGGCATCCGTGGCGCGGCAAAGAGCGACGATCGAGCCGCCAAAGCCTGCGCCGGTCAGCCGAGCGCCCAGCGCGCCGCCGTTGCGCGCTGCGGCGACCATCCGATCCAGCCGCGCGGTAGAGCAATCGAAATCCTCGGCCAGGCTTTTGTGCGACGCGTTTATCAGCGCACCCATCGCCTCCAACTCTCCCGCTTCGAGCAGCATCGCGGCGCGGATCACCCGCTCGGTCTCGGTCAGCACATGCCGTGCGCGGCTGAGTATCTCGAGCGGCTTCGACGGATCGAGGGTTGCGCGGATCGCCGCGGCGCCCAGCAACTGCGCGGCGAGCGCGTCGCGCTCGACTCCGATAATCCGGGCGGCCGCGACGAGATCCGGAGCGAGCCGCGGCGGCGCCGAGCGCGCCAAAACCGCGATCAGCTCCGCCGCGGTCCAGTTCGCATGCGCGCTCACCACGTCGCCAAGCGTCTGCGCGCCTTCGATTTGAAGCGCGCGCGAGAGAATTCGCGCCGCGATCGAGCATTCGACCACCCGCCGGTTGTACTCGCCCCGCGCGCGGCCCGATTTGTCCGCGACCTCGCGGCTGTCGGCCACGACCAGGGCGGCGCCGGACGGCATCGCCACCTCGCGCACGCGCAGCGGATTGAATTCTATGAACAGCGCATGATCGCGCCGGCCAAAGAGCGCCGCCGCCTGATCCATCCCGCCCCCCATCGTGCCGACATACCGTTCGCTGCGCGCGACCATCGTGGCGCACTCGAGCGGGGCAAGTTCGAGCCCGTTGACCGCCATGAACGCCAGCGCCGCGGCGACCGTCAGCGCCGACGACGACGACAACCCCGCGGCTGGCGGCACGCGCCCCTCAACGATCATCATGGCGCCGCGCAGCTTGACGGCCGCGATGCCGCGCGCGCCGAAGTGATCGATCACGCCCTGCACGGCGGCTTTGATGTAGTTGCCCCAATCACCGGCCGGATAGGCGGGAATTTTCGCTTCGATCGGGAAGCTGCGCGGGCCAAAAGCGGGGTCGGAATTGCCGAGCCGGATCTCGCGTGGCGCAAATGGCGCGGCGGCGATGACGGTCGAACGGTCGATGGCGATCGGCAGCACCGGCAGGCCGCTGTAGTCCGTATGCTCGCCGATCAGATTCACGCGCCCCGGTGCGCGTACCACGACCAGGCGTGTATCGGCGCCCACCGACGCGCGCAACTCGCGCGTGAGCGCCGCGGCGCGCTCGAATTCCGCGGCGTCCCATCCGTCCGAGTCGCCGCGGGTGGTCATTTGGCTCGCCGCTTCGGATGAAACCGCCGTCGCGCGATTTCGAGGTCGGCGGGCGTGCCAACGTCGCTCCAGAAGCCGCGCATGTCGATCGCGCGCACGGTGAGGCCGGCCGCGATCATCGCGGCGATCGCCTGCGGAAGCTCGAGCTCGCCGCGCGGGGACGGTTCGAGCCGCTCGAGGTAATCGAACAGGTTCGGCCCCGCCGCGAATAACCCGGCGTTGTTCCATTCGGTTTGCGAAGCGCCCTGCGCCGGCTTCTCCTCCAGCCGCTCGACGCGCATATCGGCGCCGAGATAGACCGCTGCGCCGCGCCACGGATCTTTCATCCGATTCGCGGCGAGCAGCAGATCGAAATCGTTTTCGGCGGCGCGTGCGGCGAAGCGATCATAGTTCGCCCGGTCCATCAGCACGTCGCCCCATCCAAAGATGAACCGGGCTTCGCCGGCGACCCGCTCGCGCGCGGTGAGTAGCGCACCGCCGGTGCCGTTGAGCTCGGTCTGCTCGAGCGCTTCGACCTCGAGGTCCCGGTGGGCATGTGCGAATCGCGAAGTCCATCCTGCGACCTGCTCGGCGAGATGCCCGGTCACGACGATCAAGCGTGACACGCCGTTTTCGGCGAGCGCGCTCGCGACGTGCTCGATAAGCGGAGCGCCGGCGACCTCAACCAGCGGCTTTGGGGTACGGGCGGTCAGCGCGCCGAGCCGAGTTCCGCGTCCGGCGGCCAGCAGAATAGCGGTGTGAACAGGATGAACCATCGGATTAGGATAGCATCGCGGGGCAGGAAATTGCTCCCGTGGCGGCGGACGCCGGGCCCATCGTGCGCGCTTTGCAGGCGGTGTAGAATTTCCTAGGATACGAAGAGATAGTTTCGGCCGCTTCTGCGAGAGTCTTCCGGAGTCTTCTAATGTTCGGCGAAATCAATCCCCGGCCCAAAGCCCGCGCACCCTTTGTCACGATCGAGGAGGCGCTCGAAGAGACCCGCCGCGGTCATATGGTCATCCTGATGGATGACGAGCAGCGCGAAAACGAGGGTGACCTTTCGATGGCGGCAGAGAAGGTCACGCCCGAGGCGGTCAACTTCATGGCCAAGTTCGCGCGCGGACTGATCTGTCTGCCGATGGCGGCGGACCGGATCGATCGGCTGGGGCTAAGCATGATGGTCGGCGACAATCAGGCTCCACTCGGCACCGCGTTCACCACCGCGATCACGGCGCGGCGCTGTGCGGGATCGGGAATCTCGGCGCAGGATCGCGCGACCACGATTCTGCAAGCCGTGCGCGAGGACGCGAGCGGCGGCGAATTCATCACGCCCGGATACGTATATCCCCTGCGTGCGCGCGAGGGCGGCGTGCTGGTGCGCACCGGGCAGACCGAAGGCGCGGTGGATCTGGCGCGTCTGGCGGGACTCAAGCCCGCCGGCGTGATCTGCGAAATCTTGAAGGACGACGGCACGATGGCGCGGCGCGACGACCTGGTCGAATTCGCGCGGGTGCACGGACTTAAGATTGTCACGGTCGCGGACATTATCGAGTACCGGTTGCGCAACGAGACGATGGTCCAGAAGATCGCCGAGGCGCGGCTGCCTACCCGCTATGGGAACTTTCGCGCGCTGGTGTACCGCAACCTGGTCGATTACACCGAGCATCTGGCGCTGGTGATGGGCAACGTCGATCCGCAGCGTCCGATTCTGGTCCGAGCGCATCGCGAGTACCTGCCCGGCGACGTGTTCGGCTACTCGGGCCGCAATACGCGCGAGTTGCTGCGCTCGGCGATGGAGCGGATCGCGGCGGCGGGCGAAGGCGTGCTGCTCTACTTGAAGCGCGAGTCCAACGCTATCGCCACCGAGCTCGACGGCTTGGGCGGCCGCCAGGGCAAGCGCCCGAGCACGCGCTACGGCGCCACCGAATCGGATTTCCGCGACTACGGGATTGGCGCGCAGATCCTGCGCGATCTCGGCGTCCGCAAAATGATCATCATGTCCGACGCGGCCCCGCGGCTTGCCAACTTGCCCGGATACGGACTCGAAATCGTGGATTCGGTGCCGCTCTCGGCGGGCAATGGCAAACGAACCTCGACCGCCGGAGCATAGGATCCGCGTCCGCCGCGCCTCATCCTTCTTCGCCGCTCAGACGGGATCGATCCGTCCGATGAACAGAAAGTCCAACCCACCCTCCGCGGGCCGGAGGCGCGTTGCCGCGGCCGCGTTTCTCGCGGCGGCAATTGCGTGCGGCGCGCGGCTTGCGCAAGCGGCGCCGCAAAGCGCTCCCGCCGACGTCTTCGCGCATCACGGATGGATACTCGGCTTCCTGTTCGTATTCCTGGGCGGGATCGCGCTTAATCTGACGCCCTGCGTCTACCCCTTGATAGGAGTGACGATCGCGTACTTCGGCAATCAGGGCGGCGGGCCGCGCCGTGTGCTGACGCTGGCGGTTCTGTTCGTACTGGGAATCGCCGTGATGTTTTCGGCGGTCGGGGTCGCGGTGGCGATGTCGGGCGGACTATTCGGCGCCGCGATGCAGAATCCTTATGTGCTCTCGATTCTAGCCGCGACCCTGATCGTGCTCGCGCTGTCGAGCTTTGGGATGTTCTCGCTGCAGCCGCCGCAGTGGATGCTGCAACGCGCGGGAATCGCGCGGCCCGGATACGCGGGCGCGCTCCTTATGGGACTCGGGATGGGGGTGGTCGCGGCGCCCTGCATCGGTCCTTTCGTGCTGGGACTGCTGCTGATGGTCGAGCGCAGCGGCAGTCCGATCTTCGGTTTCGCGCTGTTCTTCACGCTTGCGATCGGACTCGGCCTTCCGTACATCTTCCTTGCGCTCGCGGCCGGCAGTATCCGCAAGCTGCCGCGCTCGGGCGAGTGGCTTGGGTGGGTCGAGCAGCTCTTCGGCTTCGTACTGATCGGGCTGGCGCTCTATTTTCTCGATCCGGTCGTGCCCCGCCATCTGATCATGCGCATCCTGCCGTACTACGCGGCGGCGGCGGGAATCTGGCTCGGTTTCATCACCAGCGCCGGGCGCAGGCTGCGCCCGTTTCTGATCATTCGGACAACGGTGGGAATCATTGCGGGGGCGATGTTGATCTACCTGCTCGTCCCGCGCCCGGCCCCGCAAGAACTCGCATTCTCGCCGTTCAACGCGACCGCCCTTGTGAGCGCGGCTTCCGCACATCGGCCGGTGCTGATCGATTTCTCGGCCGATTGGTGTATCCCGTGCCGCGAGATGGAACATTCGACGTTCGTCAATCCTGCCGTGGTGAAAGAAGCGCAGCGCTTCGTGCGGATGCGCGCCGACCTGACCAAGAGCGACCAGGCGACCGATGCGCTGCGCGGCAAGTTCGGAGTCGAGGGCGTTCCCACTACGCTGATCATCGATTCGGCCGGCCAAATCAAGGTCCGCAAGTCCGGCTATATCCGCCCCGACGAAATGCTGGCCGATCTGAAGAATATTGATTGAATTGAGAGGTTACCGATGGCGTCTCCCAGTGAAGCATTTGTCCGCGATCTGTTCGCGATGGTGAAGGAGCGGCGGTCGTTTGGACGGCATCCGCTATGGCTCAAAATCGCGCGTGGCGAGCTTCCTGCGGCCGGGATGCGGGTCTTTGCGGCGCAGTTCTTCCTGCAAGTGCGTGAGTTCCCGCGTGCGGTCAGCGCGTTGCACTCGCGATGCTCCGATCCCGCCGAGCGCGTGAAGCTTGCCGAAAGCCTGTACGAAGAAGAGACCGGCCTGATTTCCGGCAGCGCGCCGCATCCCGAGCTGTTCATCCGGCTCGGCACGGCGCTCGGCCTCGGGCGCGCGGAGATAATCGACGCGCGCCCGCTCGCATCGACGGCCGCGCTGATCGATTGGTTCGAGCTCTCGACGCGGGATCGCTCATTCCCCGAGGGAATCGCCGCGATCAACCTCGCCGCGGAAGGGCAGGTGGTCGGGAATTTCGGCCCGTTCGCACGCGCGCTGGAAAAACATTACGGGCTGTCGCGCGAGCAGGTCGCGTTCTTCGACGTACACGAGATCGCGGACCGCGACCATAGCGACGTGGGCGACAATATCCTGAGCACGATGGCGCTGGGCGAATCCGAGCGGGCGCGAATTCGCGGCGCGGCCGAAAGGTCGCTGGATTTGTGGTGGCAATTCTTCGACGGGATCGAGCGCGCGGCCTGAGGTATCGGACGGGTCGCGGGGGAGCTGAATCGAGCCCGCAGCGCGTCTCCAAATAACGTTCTATTTTATCTTGAAAGACGGCGCTTTATTTGCCTCGTTAGCTGGATTATGCATCCTGCACTTATACACGATAATTACTGAATAAAATATGCTTTGCCTGCGGTTTTACAAACGCTGTTCGACTTTCCGTTCATAAACTCCGCGCTCAGCTTTACTTCCGACCGCCTTGCGCCTAGAATTAACTTCTGGATGAGGGGAGGTCGCGGCGGTATTTTCCGCTCTTTTTTCCTATGGCAAACAAGCAAGGTTCTGACGACTACGGCGCCGATTCGATCAAGGTTCTCGAGGGCTTGCAGGCGGTTCGCAAGCGCCCCGGGATGTACATCGGCGACACCGCCGAGCGCGGGCTGCATCACCTGGTCAACGAGATCGTTGACAACTCGGTTGACGAAGCGCTGGCCGGCTATTGCACGGAAATCAACGTCGAGATTCTCGGCGATGATCGGGTCTCGGTCGAGGACAACGGCCGCGGCATCCCGACCGACATGCATCCGACCGAAAAGCGCTCGGCCCTGGAAGTCGTGCATACCGTTCTGCACGCGGGCGGCAAGTTCGAGCGCAGCGCGTACAAAGTCTCGGGCGGGTTGCACGGCGTGGGCGCGTCGGTGGTCAACGCGCTCAGCGCCGAGTTCGAGGTCGAGGTTCATCGCGAAGGAAAAATCTTTTTCCAGCGCTATGAGCAGGGCGCGCCGAAGTCGAAAGTCGAGCAGCGCGGCACGACCAAAACCACCGGCACCAAGACCACGTTTTCTCCCGACCCCGAGATCTTCAAGGAGATCAAGTTCAAGTACGAGATAATCGCGCGCTACCTGCGCGAGCTTGCCTATCTGAACGCCGGGCTCAAAATCGGCCTCAAAGATGAGCGCACCGGCAAGCAGGAGGAGTTTCACTTCGAAGGCGGAATCGCGGAGTTCGTCGAATCCCTGGCGGAGAACAACGAACGCTTTCACGACGTGATTTTCTTCAAGGGCGTGAAAGAGGGCGTGGATATCGAGGTCGCACTGCAATGGACCGACGCGGTCCACGAGGTGATTTTCAGCTACGCGAACAATATCCACACCGGCGAGGGCGGGACCCATCTGTCGGGGCTCAAGTCGGCGCTGACGCGCACGATCAATTTTTACGCGGGCAAGAACAACCTCTTCAAGACCAAGGATCTGCGCCTTGAGGGCGACGACACCCGCGAAGGCCTGGTCGCGATCATCAGCGTCAAGCTGGGCGAGCCGCAGTTCGAGGGCCAGACGAAGACCAAGCTCGGCAACTCGGAGGTTGAAGGCTACGTCTCCGCGCTGGTGAACGAAAAGCTCGGCGCATTTTTCGAGGAAAATCCCTCGGATGCGAAAAAGATCGTCGGCCGCGCGCTCGAAGCGCTGCAGGCGCGCGAGGCCGCCCGCAAGGCCAAGGATCTCGTCCGCCGCAAAGGCGCGCTCGATTCCGGCTCGCTGCCCGGCAAGCTCGCCGACTGCTCCGAGCGCGATCCGGCGCTGTGCGAACTGTACCTGGTGGAAGGACAGTCGGCGGGCGGCACCGCGAAAGAGGGCCGCGACCGCAAGACCCAGGCGATTTTACCGCTGCGCGGCAAGATCCTGAACGTCGAACGCGCGCGAATCGACAAGATGCTCTCGTCAACCGAGTTGCGCGTGCTGATAACCGCGCTCGGAATGGGAATCGGCAAGGACAAGGATCTCGCGAAGCTGCGCTACCATCGCATCGTGATCATGACCGACGCGGACGTTGACGGCTCGCACATCCGCACGCTGTTGCTGACGTTCTTCTTCCGCCAGTACGTTGAGATTATTGAAAGCGGCTATCTCTACGTCGCGCAGCCGCCTCTGTTCCGCGCCAAGAAGGGAAAGTCCGAGCGCTATCTCAAGGACGAAAACTTGCTCGAGGATTACCTGACCGACCTGGGCGCCGACGCGATCACGCTCGCGGCCGGGCAGGGCAAGGACGCGCGCGAGTTCAAGGGCGCGGCGCTCAAGGCGCTGGTGCGCAAGGCGTTGTATTACGATCGGATGTTCGAGTCGCTCGAACGGCGCTCCAAGCAGCGCCCGATAATCGCGGCGTTCGCGAAACTCACCGCCGACAAGACTATCACCGACGCGAGCTTCGAATCCGAGAAGGCCGCCAAGGCGATGGGCGAAGCGCTGCGCAAGGAAATTCGCGACGACAACCTTACCTGCCAAATCCTGCCGGACGGCGAGTCGCGATGGCGCGCGGTTTTCTCGCATAGCCACAACGGCTCGCGCCCGCCGACCGTCGTCGATTCCACCCTGCTGCACACCGGCGAGATTCGGGAGATTCGCCGCCTGACCCCCGAGTTCGAGGCGATCAAGGCGCCCCTCAAACTCACCAACGGCGACAGCGAGCAGACCGTCGCGACGCTCAAGGCTGTCGCCGAAGCGGTGCTGACGGCGGGCCACAAAGGCGTCGAGGTCAACCGCTACAAGGGCCTGGGCGAGATGAACGCCGGCCAGCTCTGGGAGACGACGATGAACCCCGAGACCCGCTCGATGCTCAACGTGCGGATCTCGTCGATGGAAGAAGCCGAGGAGATTTTCTCGAGGCTGATGGGCGATCAGGTCGAGCCGCGCCGCCAGTTCATCGAAGAGAACGCGCTCGACGTGCGTAACCTCGACATCTGAACGCGCGCGCACGAACCGCCGCCGGATCGCCCCGGCTCGCGGATGCGGACCCGATGGATGGGACCAAGAGAACTCCTGCAGGATGAGATTCGCGCGATGGTGACCAACTGCGCCGTTTGTGAACGCGACGCGCGCGACGCCGAGCGGGAGCTGAGCGTGAGGCTCGACCTCGACGCGATCGCGCATCCGGAGGACGCCTTCGATTACGACCTGATACCGCATCGGCGCGCGCGCCATCGCGAGAAACTCCGCAACCACATCGCGCAGTGGGCCGCGATGCGCCAGTGAGAGAGCCCGCGCGCATTCAAATTCAGCAACGCCCCGAACCCGCGGGAGACCCGGAATAAATGGCTGAGACCAACGGCAACGAACCAATCCGCAAGGAACCTTCGCTGCTCAATATCGAAGATGACATGCGCCAGTCCTACCTGGACTACGCGATGTCGGTGAACGTCGGACGCGCGCTGCCGCTGATTCGCGACGGCCTCAAGCCTGTCCATCGCCGCATTCTGTACGCGATGTTCCGCGCGGGACTGCTGCCTAATCGCCGCTACATCAAATGCGCCGCCGTGGTCGGCGACGTGCTCGGCAAATATCATCCGCACGGCGACATGTCGGTGTATGACGCGCTGGCGCGGATGGCGCAGCCGTTCAGCATGCGCTACCCGCTGATCGACGGTCAGGGCAACTTCGGCTCGGTCGACGGCGACCCGCCGGCCGCGATGCGATACACCGAGTGCAAGCTCACCCGGCTGGCCGAACGCCTGCTCGGCGATATCGACAAGGACACTGTAGATTTCATTCCCAACTACGACGGCTCGCAGGAAGAACCCGAGCTGCTGCCCGCCGAAGCGCCGAACCTGCTGATCAACGGATCGGACGGAATCGCGGTCGGGATGGCGACCAATATCCCGCCGCACAACCTGGGCGAGGTGTGCGACGCGGTGCTGGCGCTGATCGACAATCCGGCGCTGACGATGGAGAAAATCCTCGACATCATTCCCGGTCCCGACTTCCCGACCGGCGGGCAACTGCTCGGCCGCCAGGCAATCCGCCAGGCTTACTTAAGTGGGCGCGGCTCGCTGGTGATGCGCGCGGTGGCCGCGATCGAGACCGACAAGCGCTCGGGCCGCGCGTCGATCATCGTGCGCGAAATCCCCTACCAGGTTAACAAGGCGCGCCTCATCGAGCGCATGGCCGAGCTGGTTAACGACAAGCGTATCGACGGCATCAGCGACCTGCGCGACGAGTCCGACCGCGACGGGATGCGGATCGTGATCGAGCTCAAGCGCGACGCAGAACCGCGCATCGTGCTCAACCAGCTCTACAAGCTCACCCAGATGCAGCTTAACTACGGGATGATCCTGCTGGGCATCCACGAGGGCCGCCCGCGCGAGCTCAACCTGCGCGATATCCTGCTCGCCTTCATCGACCATCGCAAAATCGTGCTGACCCGCCGCACGCAATTCGAGCTGCGCGAGGCCGAGGCGCGCCTGCATATCCTCGAAGGGCTGCTCATCGCGCTCAGGAACCTGGACGCGGTCATCAAGCTCATCAGGAGTTCGAAGGACGCGGAGACGGCGCGCACCGGGCTGATGCGCCAATTCAGCCTGAGCCAGATCCAGGCGCAGGCGATCCTTGACCTGACGCTCAGGCGCCTGACCTCGCTCGAACGCGAGAAGATCGAAACCGAGCACAAGGAAGTCGAAGATACGATCAAGCGGCTCAAGAAGATTCTGGCCGACGAAAAAGAACTGATGAAGCTGGTCGCCAGCGACTTGCGCGCGCTCAAGGAGGAATTCGCCGATCCGCGGCGCACCCAGATTGTCGAGGCCGAGGGCGATTTTTCGATCGAAGATTTGATCGTCGAAGAAGACGTGCTCGTCACCGTCACCCACGGCGGCTACATCAAGCGCACTCCGCTGTCGCTCTATCGCACCCAGAAACGCGGCGGACGCGGCAAGATCGGCGCGACCACCAGCGAAGAGGATTTCGTCGAGAGTCTCGAACGCGTATCAACCCACGACCGCCTGATGTTCTTCACCAGCATGGGCAAGGTCTATCAGCTCAAGGCCTACGAACTGCCCGAGGGCGGCCGCGCAGCCAAGGGGCGTTCGGTCGCAAATCTGCTGAGCCTCACCGACAACGAAACCCTGCAAGCCTTCATGCCTGTGCCGCGCGAGATGGCGGGCAAGTTCGTGTTTTTCTCGACCAAGCGCGGACGCGTGAAAAAAACTCCGCTCGAAGAGTACGACAACATCCGCTCGACCGGCATCATCGCGATCAATCTCGAGGATGGCGACTCGCTGGTTGACGTGCGAATCACCGACGGCAATCAGCAGATCGTGCTCTCGACCCGCGCCGGCCAGGCGATTCGTTTCAAGGAAGAGGAAGCGCGCCCGATGGGCCGCGCGACCGGCGGCGTCACGGGCATGGAGCTCGAATCCGAAACCATCAAAGAGGGCAAAACCGTTACTCTGGTCCAGGATGAAGTCGTCTCGATGTCCACGGTGCGCGACGATGAAACTTTGCTGACTGTCAGCGAGCTGGGTTTCGGCAAGCGCACGCCGGCCGGCGAGTACCGGCTGACGCATCGCGGCGGCAAAGGCGTGATCACAATGAACGTGACCGACAAGACCGGCAAGGTGATCACGGTACGCCAGGTCGGCACGGATGATCAGCTCATGCTGATAACCGACGGCGGCAAGATTATCCGCCTGAGCGTCAAGGATGTGCGCATCACGGGCCGCAACGCGCAGGGCGTACGCCTGGTGAAGATCGAGGAGACCGAACGCGTGCGCGCGGTCGCGGGTCTGGCCGAAAAGGAAGACGACGAGCCCAACGGCAACGGCGCGGGCGGCAACGGTGTTGAAGCTGAAGAGTGAAGACGAAAAGTGACCGCGGATTTCACTGATTTACGCGGATTATGCGCTCGGCGGCGCTCCGGCGCCGCCGAGCGCTAATCGTTGTGCGAGTCCGAATCTGTGTAATCGGCGTAATCCGCGGTTTCGCATTCACGCCTGTGCGCTTGGGCGCGCGGAGACCTCCTGATGCCAGCGCTGCAGGTGCTTATGCTCGGGCGCGATCGCGATATTGTTGAATTTTGCGAAATCGACCGCGACCAGCGCGGTGATATCGGCGATCGAAAACTTGTCGCCCGCCAGAAATTTCCGCTGGCCGAATTCCTCGTCCAGCCATCGGTAGCGCGCCTCGACGATCTTCTTCTGCTGCTCGCCGAGCTCGGGAATCTGCTTGACCCGCGTGCGGGTCAGCTCGTGCAGATGCGCCCAGACCATCCCGACCGGCGCGAACACGGCAAACTCCATGCGCCGATTCCACATCTCGATCGTCGCGCGCTCGAACGCCCCGGTTCCGAACAGCGCGGGCTCGGGATGCAGCTCCTCGAAGTAGCGGCAAATCGCGACGCTCTCGGCCAGATAGCGGCCGTCGTCGAGTTCGAGCACCGGAATTCCGCCGAGCGGATTGATGCGCAGGAACTGCTCCTGCCGATTGACGCCCTTCATGATGTCGATTTCCTCGAGCGGAACCTTGAGCCCCTTCTCGGCGAGAAAAATCCGGACCCGGCGCGGATTCGGCGCGAGCTTAAAATCATAGATCTTCATGCTTGGTCTCCCCTGATGGTCTGAGTATGCGGTGTTTCGTGTCTCAAATTTATTTTCCGGCGTACGCGGCGGCGGCTGCCGCGAGCGCGCGCCCGCGCGCCACTTCGACGCCCATCGAGGTAAGGATCTCTTCGAGCGCGCTCAGCAGCACCGTTACGTTCTCGCGCTTGCAGCTCTCGCCCATCAATCCGATCCGCCAGACTTTGCCCTTGAACGGACCCAGCCCGGCCGCGATCTCGATATTGTAGCGGCCAAGCAGCGCCGCGCGCACCTGCCCCTCGTCAATCCCGCCGGGCACCGCGACCGTCGAAAGCTGTGGCAAGCGGAAACCCTCCTGCGCGACCAGCTTGAGGCCCATCGCGCCCAGTCCCGCGTGCAGCGCGGCGGCGTTCAGGCGATGGCGCGCCCAGCGCGCCTCGAGGCCTTCTTCGATCACCACGCGCAGAGCTTCGTAGAGCGCATAGTTCATCGTGATCGGCGCGGTGTGATGATAGACGCGGCTCGCGCCCCAGTAATTCGCGATCATCGCGACGTCGAGATACCACGATTTGCACTTGCTCTTGCGCGCGGCGATCGCCTCCATCGCACGCGCGCTGAACGTCACCGGAGCGAGGCCCGGCGGAGCGCTCAGCCCCTTTTGCGTGCAACTGTAGCAGGCGTCGATTTTCCATTTATCGATCTCGACCGGGACGCATCCGAGCGAAGTCACCGCGTCCGCCACCATCAGCGCTCCATAGCGATGCGCCAGCGCGGAAATTTCCTCGAGCGGCTGATGCACTCCGGTCGAGGTTTCCGCGTGCACGATCGCCACCAGCTTCGGCCGCTGCGCGCTCTTGAGCGCGCGCTCGACCGTGTCGGGTTCGACCACGCGTCCCCATTCGGCCTCAGCCTTGTGAACCTTCGCGCCCAGCCGCTCGGCGCAATCGGCAAGCCGCGCGCCGAAGGCTCCGTTGGCGCCGACGAGTACCTCATCGCCGTCCTCGATCAGATTCGCCATGATCATTTCCATCCCGGCCGACCCGGTGCCCGAGGCGGGAAAGGTCAGTTCGTTGCCGGTGCGGAACACGATCCGCAGCATCCGCTTCAGGTCTTCCATCACGGCGACGAAATCGGGATCGAGATGTCCCACCACCGGCGACATCATCGCTTTCATCACGCGCGGATGAACGTTCGAGGGTCCGGGGCCGAGCAGGATACGAGTCGAGGGCTTCAGTTCTGAGAATGAATCAGACAAGTTGGTTTCCTCGTGTGAGAGTGCGCCGCTGGGCGGCAGGTCGCAATCGCGCCCTGACATTATCGCGCGGCGCGCGATGGGAAAATGGCGCCCGCGACGCGATCTCGCCTGGTATGGTAGAGTCGCGACCGTGAATCGCAACGGCACCGTCACGCGGGGACTTGACGCCGGCCTGATCGACGAGCTTCGCGCGATCGTCGGCGCCGATGGCGTGGTCTCGCATTCCTCGGAACTCAAGGTTTATGAATGCGACGGATGGACGATCGAAAAGAGCGCGCCGGATTTGCTGGTGATGCCGCGCTCGACCGAGCAGACCAGCGCCATCCTGTCGGCGCTATGGCGGCGCGATGTCGCCTTCGTGCCGCGCGGCGCGGGAACCGGACTTTCGGGAGGAGCGTTGCCGGTGGAAGCTCCGGTGATGATCTGCACGTCGCGGATGAACCGGATTCTGGAGATTGATCTTGCCAACCGCAGGGTCGAAGTCGAGAGCGGCGTCGTCAATCTGCACGTAACCAACGCGGTCAGGGGCGCCGGTTTTTTTTACGCGCCGGATCCGTCCTCGCAGCAGGCCTGCACCATCGGCGGAAATATCGCCGAGAACTCCGGCGGGCCGCATACGCTAAAATACGGTGTCACCGCCAATCATGTGCTCGGTGTAACGCTCGTGCTCGCATCGGGACAGATCGTCGAGCTGGGCGGAGCGTGCGAAGAGCCGTGCGGCTACGACCTGGTCGGCGCCGTGGTCGGCGCCGAGGGCACCGTGGGAATCGTGACCCGCGCGACGCTGCGCATCATGCGCGAGCCGCAGGCGCATCGCACTCTTCTCGCGACTTTCGCGGGAGCCGAGGCGGCGACCCGCGCGGTCTCGGCGGTTATCGCGGCGGGAATCGTGCCGGGCGCGATCGAGATGATGGATCGGCTCATCATCCGCGCCGTCGAGGAAGCGTTTCATGTCGGGCTTCCGGCCGATGCGGGCGCGGTGCTGATTATCGAGCTCGACGGGCTTGCCGCCGCACTCGACGAACAGGCCGCGGCGGTGACGGCGATCGCGCGCTCCGCCGGCGCGAGCGAGGTCCGCCTCGCGCGCGATGAAGCGGAGCGCGGGGCGTTGTGGAAGGCGCGCAAACGCGCATTCGGCGCGGTGGGAAGGTTGGCGCCGAATTACGCGACGCAGGACGGAGTGGTGCCGCGCACGCGCCTGCCCGAGATCCTGCGGGTGATCAGCGCGGTCAGCACCAAGTACAATCTCGCGATCGGCAATGTATTCCACGCCGGCGACGGCAATATCCATCCGATCATCCTTTACGACGAACGCGATCCGGCCCAGCTGCGCGGCGCGATTGACGCGGGCCGCGAGATTCTGGCCGCGTGCGTTACGATGGGCGGCAGCCTGACCGGAGAACATGGAATCGGAGTTGAAAAGCAGGGCGAGATGCCGCTGCTGTTTTCGCCCGACGATCTGCGTGCGATGACCGAATTGCGCCACGTGTTCGACCCGCGCGAGCGCTCCAACCCCAATAAGATAATTCCGCGCCCGGGCGTGTGCGTCGAGGTCGCGGCGCCGCATCGCCAGGTCCCGGTCTGAATCGTGCGGCCCGCTTCGCCGGTGACGGACTCAGCCGAGATTGCAAAGCGGATTGCGTCGCTCATCGGCGGCGATCACGTTCGCGCGCCGCGGGGCGCCGAAGCCCGCGCCGCCGCGGTAATCGCGCAACCGGCGGACCCCGCCGAGACCGCCGCGTTGGTGCGCATGTGCGAAGCCGACGCGATTTCGCTGGCGCCCCTCGGCGCCGCGCGGACTCTGTCGGAAATTCGCCGTGCCCCCGCCGCGCTGGGAGTATCGTTGGCGCGGATGGCGCGCGTCATCGCGTACGAACCTGACGATATGACTATCGTCGCGCAAGCCGGAATCTCGGTCGCGCAGGTGAACTCCGCGATGGCGCAATCGGGGCAGCGGATGCCGGTCGATCCCCACGAGCCCGAGCTAACCAGCGTGGGTGCGATGATCGCGGCGCATCACGCGGGGCCGCTTCGGCTCTCGGAAGGGACAGCGCGCGATTTGCTGATTGGAATTCAATTCATCGGACACGGCGGCGCAATGATTCGAAGCGGTGGACGGGTGGTAAAGAACGTCGCTGGATATGATTTCATGAAGCTGATGAACGGCTCGTTTGGAACGCTGGGGATAATTACCGAAGCGGCTTTCAAGGTGCGGCCCATTCCCGAATTTTACGCACTTGCGATTGCGTCTTTCGATCGAGCCGCCGGCGCATTTGATGTCGCGCGCAGTTTTGCAAACGCTGCTCCGCTGGCCCATCTGGAAGTTACCAGTCCGCGGATGAGCGTCGCGCTCGGACTTGCGCCCACGTATTGGGTACTTGCCGGAATATCGGGCACCCGTGCCGAAATTGACTATCTGCGCGGTGCGATCGCGCGCGCCAGCCTGGCCGAGGTCGAGTTCCTTGCGGGAGATGATGCGCGGCGCATGTACTGCGCGCTGCGCGATTGTGATTTCGCGGACTGGGCGATTGGCGCACAGTTGGTCGTGCCGCCCGCCGCGCTGGCGGGCGTGCTGGAGGCGTGCGACGCGGAGTTTCGCGCCCACGCGGGGTCGGGAATCGCGCAGATAATCACGCGTGAGCCGCCTGCGCCGGACGCCGCGCGCGCGATAGTAGCGCGCTGGCGCGAGCTGGCGCGCGCGGCGCGCGGCCATCTGCGCGTGTTGCGTGCGGCGCCCGAGATTCGCGATGCGATCGAGTTCTTTGATACACCGAACCACGGCGCACTCGAGCTGATGCGCGCGATGAAGTCCGCGTTCGATCCCGTGAAGATTTTCAACCCCGGATGCTTCGCCGGAGGAATCTGATGGCTGGCACGCCGCCGATTCCAACCCAACCGATTCGCAACGTCGTCGATTACGAACTGCTCTTCGATTGCGTCCACTGCGGCCTGTGCCTCGAGGCGTGTCCCACCTACGCAATCTCCCACTCCGAGATGGATTCGCCGCGCGGGCGGATTTACCTGATGAAGGCGCTGGCGGAGGGCCGAATCGATCTCGACGCCGACACCGCGCGCCATCTCGATCAGTGTCTCGGATGCCGCGGATGCGAAACCGCGTGCCCGTCGGGGGTGCATTACGGCCGGCTCATCGAGGACGCGCGCGCATTCGTCGAAGCGAATTACTCGCGTGGCTGGAGTGACGCGCTCAGGCGAAAGCTCATCGCGGCGATATTCCCGTACCCCGAGCGGCTGCGGATGATACTCGCGCCGCTGCGCCTGGCCGAACACCTGGGGATTCGCCCCGCGCTCGAGGCCGCTGTGCCGCAGCGGATTCGCGGCTGGCTTGAGCTGCTTCCCGCCCTCTCGCGCGGCGCCTCGGACATGGCAAAGCCGCTCGCAGAGCCGTCGCCTGGCGCGCCAACGGTGATGGTGCATCGCGGATGCGTGACGCAGGTGCTGGCAAATTCAGAGAACTTCAATACCGAGCGGTTGCTGATGTCCGCGGGCTACCGCGTCACTCATTTCGAGCGGACGGCGTGCTGCGGCGCGCTCGATCTTCACGCGGGGAATCGCGGGCGCGCGCTTGATTTCGCGCGGACCAACGTGCGCGCAATCATCGGCGGCGGCGCCGATTGCGTCGTGTCGGCCGCTTCCGGATGCTCGACCGCGATCGCGGAATACGGCGCGCTGCTCAAGGATGACGCCGGCCTGGCCGCCGAGGCGCGCGCCGTATCCGCAAAGGTGACCGACCTGAGCGCGCTGCTGCTCGCGAGCGATCGGTTCGCGCCGCCGGAGTTTCGATGCACCGTCACTTACCACGACGCCTGCCATCTGGCGCACGGACTCGGGGTGCGCGAGGGGCCGCGCAAGCTATTGCGCTCGATTCCCGGTCTAAGGCTCATCGAACTCGCCGAGTCCGACATGTGCTGCGGCAGCGCCGGCAGCTACAACCTGACCGAACCGGCGATGGCGCGCGAGCTGGCGCGGCGCAAGGCCGGCAACATCGCGGCCACCGGGGCGGATTACGTGGTGCTGGCGAATCCGGGCTGTGAATTTCAGATCGCGGCCGAGCTGCGCCGCCGCGGTGCGAAGACGCGCGTCATGCATCTGGCGGATTTCCTGGCGATGGTGATTAATGCCGGAGGCAGCCAGCCACGTGATTCGCGATGATCGACGAATCGGAAATCAAATTCTACTTCGCGTACACGAGTCCGTTCACGTACCTCGCGATGGCGCCGGCGTACGCGCTCGAGCGCTCGCATCGGGTGCGGGTTCGCTTCATCCCGTACGGCGTCAACATCCGCAAGACCTACGGCAACCTGGATAACGCCGACGCGGACCGGCGCAAGGTGCGCTATCTGTATATCGATGCGCGCCGCATCGCGAAGGAGCGCGGGTTGACCATTTATCCGCCCAAGAAGATCTTCAGTTGCCGCAACGCCTTCTATGGTGGACTGTTCGCCGAAAGCCACCGGCGCTTTCGCGAATATTCGGATCGCGTGTTCGAGCGCTTCTGGCGCGCGGAGCTTGACGTGGAAGATCGTGCGGCGATCGGCGCGATAATCGCCGAAGTTGGACTCGAGGCCGATGAGTTTGTCCGCTACGCGGAGAGCGCAGCTCGCGCGGATCTGGACGCGTGTTTCGCCGAGGCCGATCGCGACCGTGTGTTCGGCGTACCTACGTTTATCGTCGCTGGCGAACCGTTCTGGGGCGAAGACCGGATCGAGTGGGTCATAAAGAAGCTCGACGCGATGGGACTTCGGCGCTAACCACGCTGTGCGATCGAACTCATCCGCGCGGCGCGCTACTCGATAGACTCAACCCCGCCGCGTGAGTACCGTCGAAGAAGGAAGCGCGTGTTTGCGTGTTACCGCCGCGGCATGATGGTACGCGGACAGATTGCACCGGGGAAATCCATGATCGATTACGCGAAGTTTGACAACTCTATCGGCCTCAACTGGTACGAGATCGATCCCAACCTGCGGCAGATCATGCGCCGGATGCTGGAAGCGGCGGATTTAGCGTGCTACGAGCCGGATCTCGAACGGGTTGGCGCCCTGTGCGGAGGCGCAATCGCCGCGCGTGCGGTGGTGACCGACAAGCATCCGCCCGAACTCGTAAAGTTCGATCATTGGGGCGAGCAGATCGATCAAGTGCGCCACCATCCGGGCGCCCTCGCGACCAAGCGCGATCTGTGGGAAGCCGGAGTAAGCGGATCGCGCCTGCACGAAGAGGCCGTGCGCCGCGGCCGACGCCTGCCACAGGCGGTTCCAACCGCGCTCAATTACATGCTCTCGCAGGCGGAGATCGGGATGCTGTGCGCAACCGGAATGACCAACGGCGTCATCGGGCTGGTAAAACGATTCGCGCCGCCGGACGTGCAAAAGCGCTTTCTGCCGCATCTGACCGCGCCGAATTTTGATGACGCATGGGACGGCGCGATGTTCATGACCGAGAAGACCGGCGGCTCCGACCTGGGCACGCTCACCACGGTGGCGCGCCGCGACGGCGAGCGCTGGAGCCTGACCGGCTCGAAATGGTTCTGCTCGAACGTCGATGCGGGTGCGATCGTGACACTGGCCCGTCCCGAGGGCGCCGGCGAAGGACTCCGTGGAGTGGCGCTCTTTCTCGTTCCCAAGCACCGGAGCGACGGCTCGCGCAACGGAATCAACGTGCGCCGGATCAAGGACAAGCTCGGCACGCGCGCGGTGCCCACGGCGGAAGCGGACTTCGCCGACGCGGAAGCATACCTGCTGGCTGGCGACGGCGCGGCGGGCGACGGACGCGGAATCAATCGCATGATGGAGATGGTCAACGATTCGCGCCGCGGGGTGGCCGTGATGGGCCTTGGGATCATGCGCCGTTCGTTCCTCGAGTCGGCGATTTTCGCCGCGCATCGCACCGCCTTCGGTCATTCGCTGCGCGAACTGCCGATGATGCGCGAAACTCTGGTCGGGATGGTGGTCGAACTGGAAGCCGCCGCGGCGCTGGTCTTCGCTTCGGCGGCCGATGAAAGCGCGGTCTCGCGGCTGCTGGTGCCGATCGCCAAACTGCGCGCGACGCGCCGCGGCGTCGAAATGGCATCGCAGGCCGTCGAGATCCACGGCGGCAACGGGTATATCGAGGACTGGCCAACCGCGCGCCTTTTGCGCGACGCGCAGTCCAACACAATCTGGGAAGGCACCGAGAACATCATCTGCCTCGATATCCTGCGCGCCTTGCACAGCGAGCAGGTGATGGAAGCGGGGTTCGCGGCGTTGCGCGCGCGCGCCGATTGCGCCACCGCGGCGCTTGCTCCGATCGCGCAGAGCGTCACCGAGGAACTCAAGAACCTGCGCGAGGCGCTCGGCTTCCTGTCGCGCGCGGACCGGGACTTAAGACAGCTTCGCGCGCGCAGCTTCGGCAATTACTTCGCCGACGTTGCCGCCGCGGCGCTGTTGCTGGAAGAGGCGAATTGGGAACTTACCAATCACGGTAACGCGCGCAAGGCGGTAATCGCGCATCTGTTCGTCCAGACCCACCTGCGGCCCCGGCCGCTGCGCGGGATCACGAGTGGCGATCGCACGATGTTGGATTTATTCGAGCCGATCACAGGTTATGGCGAAATAGAGCCAAAGCGCGCCGCGGCCGCGATACGCTCCGCATAGTGCTGCGGCATACTCGATGCACGAATTTACCGAAACGCCGTCACCGCGTAATTGGCGTGATTGGGATAGGACGCGCGTCTGCGCGGACGTGATCCGGCCGGCCGCGGACAGCCCGATAATCGAGCCGGGGCGTCCCGAGATTTCCTGCGCGAATCATTCGCTGGGCGGCGTCGACGCCAGAGCTAAAGTTCCGGGCTGGTGGGCAGAAACGTCTCGCCCATCAGGTAGGCGTCACACGCCCGCGCGCATTCGCGCCCTTCCCAGATTGCCCACACGACCAGCGACTGTCCGCGGCGCGCGTCGCCGGCGGCGAAGATTCCCGGCACGCTCGAAGCATAGTTCTCGGTGGCGAGATTGCTGCGCGCGTCGAGCTTCAGGCCGAGTTGCGTGATGATCCCTTCGGGCTCGGGGCCAAGGAACCCGAGCGCGAGCAGAACCAAATCGCAATCGAGCTCGAATTCGGTGCCCGGCATTTCTTCCATCAGGTTGCGGCCGCCCTCGCGCTTCCAGTTGAGCCGGATGCCGTGAAGCTTCTTGACCTGCCCGTTGGATCCGCTGAAGTGCTTGGTGTTGATGCTCCAGTCGCGAAGCACGCCCTCTTCGTGCGAGCTCGAGGTCCGCAGGATCATCGGCCAGTCGGGCCACGGCATATCCGCCGTGCGGCTGTCGGGCGGCATCGGCAGCAGCTCGAACTGGCTCACACGCACGGCGCCCTGGCGATTCGAGGTTCCCAGGCAGTCGGAGCCGGTGTCGCCGCCGCCCAGGATGACGACCCGCTTGCCGTGCGCGCTGATCGAGATGCGCGGATCGATCGTGTCACCGAAGCCGCGTTTGTTCTGCTGCGGCAGGAAATCCATCGCAAAGTGGATGCCGCTGAGTTCGCGGCCCGGAATTGGCAGATCGCGCGGCTTGGTTGCGCCCATCGTCAGGCAAATCGCGTCGTGCCTCGCGCGGAGCTCTTCGGCGGACAGATCCAATCCGACGCGGCAATTGGTGACGAACTCGACGCCTTCGGCGCTCATCTGCTCGACGCGCCGCAGCACCTGGCGCTTCTCGAGCTTGAAGTCTGGAATCCCGTACATGAGCAAACCACCGACCCGGTCCGAGCGTTCGTAGAGGGTGACGGAGTGTCCGGCGCGGGCAAGCTGCTGCGCGCAAGCGAGTCCCGACGGACCCGAGCCGACGACCGCGACCCGCTTGCCGGTTTTGCGCGCGGGCGGCTGCGGCTTAATCCAGCCTTCGGTCCAGGCGTGATCGATGATGCTTTTTTCGATGAGCTTGATCGTGACGGGATCGTTATTGATGTTGAGAACGCAGGCTTCCTCACACGGGGCGGGGCAGACGCGGCCGGTGAACTCGGGAAAGTTATTGGTCGAGTGCAGGCGCTCGAGCGCGTCGCGCCAGCGCCCGCGATAGATCAGATCGTTCCAGTCGGGAATAATATTGCCGAGCGGGCATCCTTTGTGGCAGAAGGGAATTCCGCAATCCATGCATCGCGCGCCCTGCCTTGCGAGCTTGTCTTCGGGCAGCTTGAGATCGAACTCGCGCCAATCTTTTAGCCGCTCCGCGACCGGACGGCGCGACGGCGTCTCGCGCTTGATCTCGATGAAGCCCGTGATCTTTCCCATCTTAAGACTGCTCTCCCCGTCCGGATTTGCCTGCGCGTGCGCCCGCGCGCGCTGAAATTAGACCGCGGCCAGCCGCGCCATATCGTTACCGCGGCCGAGATGCTGGCGCTCGAGGACCATGCGGTACTCGGTCGGCAGCACTTTCACGAATTTCGCGGCAGATGAATTCCAGTCAACCAAAATTCGCTCCGCCAGCGCGCTCTGCGTGTACTGGCGGTGACGGATGATGAGCACATGCAACTGTTTGAGATCGTCCGCGTCGGTGACCGGGCCCAACTCGACCATCCCAAGGTTGCACCGTGGCGCGAAGCTGCCGTCCTCATCGAGCACAAAGGCAACTCCACCCGACATCCCGGCTGCGAAGTTGCGTCCGGTCTTGCCGAGCACTACAACCAGGCCGCGCGTCATGTATTCGCAGCCGTGGTCGCCCACGCCTTCGACCACGGCGTGCGCGCCGCTGTTGCGCACCGCGAAGCGCTCACCCGCGACGCCGCGAAAGAACGCCTCGCCTCCGGTGGCGCCGTACAGCGCGGTATTGCCGATCAGGATATTCGCCTCGGCCCTGAAGGTGGCTTCCCGCGGTGGCCGCACCGCCATGAAACCGCCCGAGAGACCCTTGCCGCAGTAGTCGTTGGCGTCGCCTTCAAGGAAAAGCGCGACTCCCGGCGCGAGCCATCCGCCGAAGGTCTGTCCCGCGGAACCCTTGAAGTGGATCTGGATCGTGTGCGGCGGCAGACCCTCGGCGCCGAAGCGGCGCGAGATTTCCGCCGATAGCATCGTGGCCGCGGTGCGGTTGACGTTGCGGATCGGCAGATGAATCTCGACCGGGCGGCGATGATCGAGGGCCTCGCGCGCGAGTTCGATAAGCTGATTGTCGAGCGCCTTGTCGAGTCCGTGATCCTGCGCTTCGACCGCGTGCAGCGGTTCGCCGTCCGCGACCTCGGGCTTGTGCAGGATTGCGCTCAGATCGACGTTGCGCGCCTTCCAATGATCGATCGCGCCGTTCATGTCGAGGCATTCGACGTGCCCGACCATCTCGGCGACGGTGCGAAATCCGAGCCGCGCCATGTGCTCGCGCAATTCGTCGGCGATGAACATCATGAAGTTCACCACGTGCTCGGGCTTGCCCTCGAACTTCTTGCGCAGTTCGGGATCCTGGGTCGCGATTCCAACCGGGCAGGTGTTGAGGTGACACACGCGCATCATGATGCATCCCGAGGCGACCAGCGCCGCCGAAGCGAAGCCAAATTCCTCGGCGCCGAGCAGGGCCGCGATCGCGACGTCGCGTCCGGTCTTCAACTGGCCGTCGGTCTCGATTCGGATCCGTCCGCGCAGGCCGTTCATCACCAGAACCTGCTGGGTCTCGGCCAGCCCGAGCTCCCACGGGACGCCGGCATGCTTGATCGATTGAAGCGGCGATGCACCGGTGCCGCCGTCGTGGCCGCTGATCAGAACCACGTCGGCCTTGGCCTTGGCGACTCCGGCCGCGATCGTGCCTACGCCAACCTCGGCGACCAGCTTGACGCTGATCCGGGCGCGATTGTTGGCGTTCTTGAGATCGTGGATGAGCTGCGCGAGATCCTCGATCGAGTAGATATCGTGATGCGGCGGCGGCGAGATGAGGCCGACCCCGGGCGTCGAGTAGCGAATCTTCGCGATGAAGTCATCGACCTTATGCCCGGGAAGCTGTCCGCCCTCACCCGGTTTGGCGCCTTGCGCCATCTTGATCTGGAGTTCGTCGGCGTTGACCAGATAATGGCTGGTGACGCCGAAGCGCGCCGATGCGACCTGCTTGATCGCGCTGCGGCGCCAGTCGCCGTTGGGGTCGCGCACGAAACGGGCGGGATCCTCGCCGCCTTCGCCGGTGTTGCTCTTGCCGCCGATCCGGTTCATCGCGATCGCCAGATTCTCGTGCGCCTCTTTGCTGATCGATCCAAATGACATCGCACCGGTCTTGAAGCGTTTGACAATTTCGGTCGCCGGTTCGACCTCCTCGAGCGGCACGGGCGGGCGCTCGAGCCGGAACTTCAAGAGCGCGCGCAGAGTCGCGAGGTTGTGGCTCTGCTCATCGATGAGCCGCGTGTATTCCTTGAACAGCCGGTAGTTGCCGGAGCGCACGGAATGCTGGAGCTTGGCGATGGTGTTGGGGTTGTACATGTGGAACTCGCCGCGGCGGCGCCACTGGTAGTAACCGCCCGCGTCGAGTTCGCCGTCGAGATTGGGCTGAATCTCGAAGGCGTGGTGATGGCGCGCGGCGGTCTCGCGCGCGATCGCTTCCAAACCGACGCCGCCCACGCGCGACGCGGTCCAGGTGAAGTAGCGGTCGATCACCTCGCGGCCGAGCCCGATCGCCTCGAAGATCTGGGCGCCGCGATAGCTCTGGATGGTCGAGATGCCCATCTTCGACGCCACCTTGATCATGCTCTTGGTGGCAGCCTTGATAAAATTGTGGACCGCAGTGTCCTCGTCGATATCGGACAACCGCCCGTCCTCGATCATTCCGGCCAGCGTCGCATATGCAAGGTACGGATTCACCGCGCCGGCGCCGTACCCGGCCAGCAGGCAGCAATGCATCACCTCGCGCGGCTCGCCCGACTCGACGACGATCCCGCATCGTGTGCGCGTGCCTTCGCGAATCAAATGATGATGCACGGCCGCCGTCGCGAGCAGACTCGGGATCGCGGCGTACTCGGAATTCACGCCGCGGTCCGACAGCACGATGATCGTGTAGCCGTCCTCAATCGCTTTGGAAGCCTTGGCGCACAATTCGTCGAGCGCGCCGCGCATGCCAGCTTCCGGGTCGCGCACCGGGAACAGCGCCGGCAACGTGATTGCGCGCAGGCCGGGCTCGGACAGGCGCTTGATCCGCTCGAGCTCTTCATTGGTGATGATCGGAGTCTTGAGCCGCAGTTGCCGGCAGTGCGCCGGCGACTGCTCGAACAGGTTTTGCTCGGAACCGATCGTGGTCTCGGCCGAGGTCACCAGCTCCTCGCGTATCGGATCTATCGGTGGATTGGTGACCTGGGCGAACAGTTGCTTGAAATAGTTGAACAGCGGCGGGGCCTGGTCCGACAGCACCGCCAGCGGCGTGTCGGTGCCCATCGAGCCGACCGGTTCCTGCCCGTTGACGGCCATCGGCGCCAGAATCAGCTTCAGATCCTCGAGCGTGTAACCGAAAGCTTGCTGCTGCTTGAGGAGCTCGAGCCCCTCGAAGCCGGCAATCGCCGGTGCGCTGGGAGGAGCGGGAAGCTCCTCGAGCTTGAGCAGGTTTTGATCGAGCCAGGTGCGGTACGGCTGGCGCGCGGCGAAGCCTTCCTTGATTTCCTCGTCCTGCACGATGCGGCCCAGCTCGGTATCGACCAGGAACATCCTGCCCGGTTGCAGGCGTCCCTTGCGCGCGACCTGCTCGGGCGGAATATCGAGCACTCCGGCTTCAGAAGCCATCACGACCAGTCCGTCCTTGGTCACCAGGTAGCGCGACGGGCGCAGGCCGTTGCGATCGAGCACCGCGCCAATCCGGACGCCGTCGGTAAACGCGATCGAGGCGGGGCCGTCCCACGGCTCCATCATCGAGGCGTGGAATTCATAGAACGCGCGCTTGCTCGCGCTCATCTGCGCGTCGTTCTGCCACGCCTCGGGGATCATCATCATCACGGCGTGCGCGATCGGACGCCCGGTGCGGACCAGCAGCTCGAGCACGTTGTCGAACTTGGCCGAATCGGTCTGGGTCGGCTCGACGATCGGCGCAAGCTTCGCGATATCGGCGCCGAACAGCGGCGACGAGAACATCATCTGCCGCGCGTGCATCCAGTTTTCATTTCCGCGCAGGGTGTTGATCTCGCCGTTATGACTCAAGAACCGAAATGGATGCGCGCGATCCCAGGACGGGAACGTGTTGGTCGAAAACCGCTGATGCACCATCGCAAGCGCGCTTGCCATCGCGGGATCGAGCAAATCGGGAAAGAACTTGGGTAACTGATGCGAAATTAGCTGGCCCTTGTAAACGATCGTCAGGGTCGAGAGCGAGCAGAAGTAGAACAGTTCCTCGCCGATGAGTCCCAAGTCGCCGGCGGCGCGGAACGCACGCTTGCGAATGACATAAAGCTTGCGCTCGAGTGCTTCCTGATCGGTGATTTCGGAACCCGGCCCGATGAAAACCTGCCGAATTTCCGGCAATCCGCGCCGCGCGATCTCGCCGCACGCGCTCTCGATCACCGGCACCGTCCGCCAGCCTAAAATCCGCTGGCCCTCCTCGCGGACAATCTTCTCGAACGCCGCTTCGCACGCCGTGCGCTTGGCGCCGTCGCGCGGCAGAAAGACCTGGCCCACCCCGTAATGGCCGGGCGCGGGCAGTTCGATGCCGCACTTGAGCGCCTCGCGCCTGAGAAATTCGTGCGGAATCTGAATCAGGATGCCGGCGCCATCGCCGGAGGTGGGATCGCATCCGCAGGCGCCGCGATGCGTCAGATTGGCCAGTACCTGCAGCGCCTTGGCGATTATGTCGTGCGAACGCTCACCCTTGATGCTGACGACGAAGCCGACTCCGCACGCGTCGTGTTCATGTGCGGGATCGTACAGGCCTTCGCGCCCCGGAAGACTGCTCCTGTTGTGCATGGTCACATCCGTCTCGAGTCAGGGAGCGCGGCCGGTCGTGCGGCGCCGCCGTGGCGGCCGCGGCGGCCGTGGCCGTTGCCCGGCTCGCTCGCGTCGGCGCTGTGTTGCAGCGCGATTTGGCTGCGCTCGGTATGGGTCGAAAGCACCACCATCGTCTCGGTCCGAGCCACTCCCTCGATCGAGCGGATCGCGCTGATGAGCCGCTCGAGCGACGAAGTGTTGTCGGTCTTGATCTTGAGAAGAATCGTGTGCTGACCCGTAACGTGATGGCACTCGAGAACGTCGTCGAGCAGATCGACAGTTTGTTCAAACAATCCTATGGTTTTGGGATGCGCGATTGAAACGCCGATGAAAGCCGTTACGTCCTTGCCGATGCGGCGCGCGTTGATCGAGGCGTGATAACCGGAAATGACGCCGCCATCTTCGAGCTTCTTGACCCGCTCGATAACCGAGGGTGCGGAAAGTCCGACCTGCTCGGCAAGCTTGACGTGGGCGGTGCGTCCATTGGCTTGCAGGAGGCTGAGAATCTGCAAGTCGATGGCGTCGAGTTCAGGGATATCGCCGCCTAATTTCATAAGGCAATCCTCGATTCGGTTCGCTAAAGATAATGAGCAAGCGGGATTGAGTCAAGGGTAAACAAGGGCGAACTGCAATATAACATTATTTTATTCGATTTCCGCCGCTGTCCGGAAAGCTCCTTCAGGCTTCCGTTCGCCTTCACCTCAGTAACCGGCACATCGACGTATGTTGTGGCTACGCGAGGCCGGTTACTTATGCTGCATTTCCTTCGCTATCGAGAGCGTGCATCGCGGTTCGATCGCCGGCGGACGATCGCAGCCGCGTGCCTCATATCGCGGGCATCGGGTGGCGCACAGCACGCAGCGAGAGTCGGCGCATACAGGTCGCTCGCGGCGCGCAGGCTCGCCGTTCAATGCGCGGTGAGCGCGTGTCCGATCGCGTCGAAGGCCACGAGCTGCTCGATTCCCATCTGGTCGTCCCAGAAATCGTCGTAGGCGCTGGTCTTGACGATCACCATGTTGAATTTGGGACTCACGTAAACGAACTGGAAGAAAACGCCCTCGGCCGAGTAGGCATGGTCCGGTTCCGGATACATCAACCACCATTGATATCCGTAAGCGCCCGGATCGCCGGGCCCGAGCTGGCCCCATCCGACTTGCGGGCTCTGTGGATTAGTCGCTGCCTGCACCCATGACGCCGGCACGATCTGCTGGTCTGCCACCTTGCCGCCGTGCAGGAACAGCATGCCGAAGCGGCCATAGTCGCGAAGAGTCGCATTGATACAGCAGTACGCCGCCTCGAGGCCGTCGGATCCCGGCCGGTCGGTTAGCCAGGTTGCATCCTGCTCCATCCCGAGCGGCTGCCAGATGCGCTCGGAGAGAGTCTCGGCGAGCGGCTTGCCAGTCACGCGCCTGACGAGCATCCCGAGCACTCCCGTATCGATACTGCGATAGACGAATTTAGTGCCCGGCGGTTCGGCGCGGCCGAGCGTCTTTGCGTAGTCCGCAATAGTCTGCGACTGCTGGACCATCGTCTTGTTCCACATGATCTCGACGTCGGATTTGCGGTTGTTGTAATCCTCGGTGAATTTCACTCCGGACGACATTTCCAGGAGGTCTTTGATCGGAACGCCGTCGTAGCCCGAGCCTTTCAGCTCGGGCAGATAGTCGGTGATCGGGTCATCAAGGCTTTTTATCTTGCCGTCGGCCAGCGCCAGGCCGACCAGCGTTGAAGTGAATGACTTGCCGACCGACCATGAAGTGAATCTCGATTTCTCGGTGGCGCCGTTGAAGTAACGCTCATCGATGATCTTCCCGTCCTTGATCACGAGAAATCCCTGGGTGCGCGATCGCGCGAGCAGGTCGTCCACGGTATGGCGCTGGCCGTGGAAGTTGTAGGTGACCACGAGCTTGCCCGGCGCGCTCGGTAGCTCGGAAACCCGCGGTCCGCGCTTGATGATGTGATAGGGATAGGCGGAGTCCATGCCGCGGAAGGCCTGGGCGCGATTTTGCGGCGTGAGCATAGCGGCGCGCTTCGCGATCACGCCGGAGCCGGCGGCGTAAAGGATCGCCGGCGAAAGTGCGGTGAGCAGAATTACGGACGCAAGAAGAGTTGGGCGTTTCATAGTTCGGCCTTTCGCGTGCTGGTGTCTTACTCGCCCTTGAACTTCGCGGCGCGCTTTTCGACGAAGGACTTCGCGCCCTCAAGATGGTCCTGCGAGGTCAGCATCATGCGCTGGCCGTGGCGCTGATAATCGAAAAAGTACGGCAGATTCAAATTCAAACCGACCCGCAGCGCTTCCTTGGCAAGGCGTTGCGCCAGCGGAGCCTGCGCCGCGATCTTTTGCGCGAACTCGGCGGTCGCCGCGCCGAGCTGCTCATGCGGCACCACCTTGTTGACCATCCCGATTCGTTCGGCCTCTTTCGCGTCGATAATGTCGCCGCTTAAGATCAGCTCGTACGCGCGCGCCAATCCGACCAGGCGCGGCAGCACCAGCAACCCTCCGGCTTCGGGTATCAGGCCGCGGCGGATGAAAACCTCGCCGAAACGCGCCTGATCCGAACACACGCGCATATCGCACATCAGCGCGATGTCGCATCCGTAGCCGACCGCCGCTCCATTGACCGAGGCAATCGTGGGCTTGGGATAGGTCACCAGAAAATCCAGCGCGACCGGATGATGGGTGCGCCACTCCTCGACCTCGGTGCGCTTGGAGGGCTTGGCGTCGCGGAATTCGGGGTTGAGAAAAATCTCCTTCACGTCGTCGCCCGCGCAGAACGCGCGCCCCGCGCCGGTGATCACTACCACGTGGACGGAATCGTCGTGTTCGGCTTCGCCGAACGCTTGGCCGATCTCGGCCCAGGTCCGGATGGTGCCCGCATTCATCGCGTGCGGGCGATTGATTGTAATCGTCGCGACTTTGTCGTGCTTCTCGTACAGAATTTCGCTGTAAGCCATCGTAACCTCCGCGTGACATGGGAAAGTGATCGTCTGAGGTTGCTATCGCAGATGCACGAAACGGGCGTCAAGCGCGCGGCGCGCGGCTAAAGCGGATTCCATCCGAAAACCGCGGGCCACAGCCGGTCCATGTACAGGTCGAGCAGCACCAATACCGCCCCGCGGTTATTCGCATTGCCCGTCGAATTGATTCCCACCTGCGCGCCGACCGTCATCTGGTAGGTATCGGTCCCGTACGCGAGCGCGGGAGTGACGCGAAAATCGGGCGGCGTATTGAAGCGGCTCCCGAACGCAATTTGCTGATAGTCGAATTCGACGAACGGAGCGAGCCGATCGAGCTGGCTCGCGATCGGGAGCGCGAGTCCCGACTTGCTCAGATAATAGAACTGATACGCGATACACGCATCGGCAAACAGAAAATCGCTCTCAGGTCCGCGCCAGGTCGGCAGGTAGCCGGCGTCGGCCTGGAGCGCTAGCGGGCGCAAGTAGCGTGCGAGTCCCGTGTCGGGGAGATCGCCGGCGCCCTTGGCGAACATCAGCATCGGTCCCGCGCGGGTATGGCTGTACGCGCCGGTGGGGATATCACCGGTCGAGGGAAAAATCTCCGCGCCAAGCGCGATGCGCATCTCGTGCTCGACCGACGTATAGAAGGCCCACTTGGGCAGAATCTGCAGGTCGCTCATGCCGCTGACCGATGCTTCGTGGGTGCGCGAGAAGCGGTTGACGGCATCGCCAATCTCGATGCTGAAGGTCGGGCTCAGAGTTTTTTCCTGTGAGAACGCGAACTGGAAATTGCTTGCGCCCGCGGCCCGGTTCCACGCCGGCTGAAGCTCGAGTTCGTTGCTGGGATTTGGATCTTCGGTGATGAACGGCTCGATGAAATTCCGGTCACCCACCTGTGCGCGCGCGGCCGTGCAATACGCCGCGATCGAAAGCGCAATCGCGATCCCGAATGCCCCGCGGCAGTGTCCGCGTGCGGTAGCCATCGCTAAATCCTATCCGCGCGGCATAGCGCCGCTTCAACCGGGCGTGCGTCCACTCACACGTGTGGATATGCGTCGCTGCCCATCTCAAGCGCATCTAGCCCCGACCATTCGACTTCAGCCAACACGCGGTTTCCGAAGGTTCGCTCGACGATCATGAAGAAAGTCCACGCCAGTCCGAAGACCACAATGAAGTTCACGCTCACGCCGATAAGCTGCGCCACGAATTGTCCGGGGTCGCCGTAGAGCAGCCCGCGCACCGGACCGGCAACCGCGTTCCATCCGTCGCCGTAACTGCCGTCGGCAAAAATTCCGAGCGCCAATGCCCCCCACGCTCCGCACGCGCCGTGTACCGCGATCGCGCCGACGGGATCGTCGAGCCGCAGCTTCCGCTCGAGGGCGATTACCGCCGCGACCACCACGAATCCCGCGATCAGGCCGATCAGCACCGCCGCCGCGGGGTTCACAAATGCGCAGGGCGCCGTGATCGCGACCAGCCCGCCAAGCATCCCGTTGCAGGCCATCGCGATGTCCGGCTTTTGGTAGCGATACCACAGATAGAGCAACGCCGAGAGCGTTCCCGCCGACGATGACAGCATCGTGTTCGCCGCGATCACGCCGATGCGCGCGTCGGTCGCGGCCAGCGTCGAGCCGGCGTTGAACCCGAACCATCCAAACGCGAGGATCAGCGTTCCGACCACCGCCATCGGCAGGTTATGCCCCGGCAGCGCTCCGATCGCGCCGTCGCGCCGAAATCTTCCGATCCGCGGTCCCAACACCATCACTCCCGCCAGCGCAACCACTCCTCCCGTCATGTGGACGACAGACGAGCCCGCGAAATCGACCTGCCCGTGGCCGAGACCCAGATTGACGCCGAGCTGCGAGAGCCACCCCCCGCCCCACACCCAGTTGCCATACAGCGGATACAGGAACATCGCTATGAAACATCCGTAGAGAAAGAACGCTGAGAACTTCCACCGCTCCGCCATCGCGCCGGTCGGGATGGTGGCGGCGGTGTCCATGAACACCACCGCGAACAGAAACATCGCAAGGCTCGCGGGATCGTGGCTGACGCTGGCGAGTGCGAATTTGCTGAAGCCGAGAATCCCCCAGGCGTGGCCGCCGAGCGTGAGGGCGAGTTCGTGATGCCCGATCTCGGCGCTGCCGAGCGAGGGCCATTGATGCACTCCGCCCATCATGAACGCGTAGCCGGTCAGCCAGAAGCCGATGACGCAGATCGGATAGATGACCAGGTTCATCGCCATCGTGTTGACCGCGTTCTTGGCGCGCGTGAAGCCGGTTTCAACCATCGCGAAGCCGACCTGCATGAACATCACGAGAAACCCCGCGATCAGCACCCAAGCCAGGTTGAGCGACTGATCGAGCGCGATCGCGGGTGGCGCGGATTGCGCGAGCGCGCGGCTGGCGGCCAGCAGCATCGCGGCGGCGGCGCCGATCACGAGGGCGTAAAGAGTGCGGCTTGGGCGGCGACCTGTCATCTCATTTCCCCTCGGAATGATTTGCGCGGCGCGACGTGCGCCGCGGGATAGCGGTTGGCGAGCCAGATCAGGAATACGAAAAATCCGATCAGCGACGCGAAGAACAGCACGAATCCCGCCCCGCGCCTGATCCGCTGCGCGCGCAGGCTGCGCGGCTTCAGATGCTCGGCGCGGCCACGCGGAACCACCTTGGACGGATCGCTCAGGTCGGCGAGCATCTCGGCCGAGCTCGCGTAGCGGTTTTTGGGCACGCGCTCGATCGCGTGCAGAATAATCTCTTCGAGCCTGGGGTCGAGATCCTTGACGAATTCGGTCGGCGGATGCGGGTCCTCATTGGTCTTCGCGCGCATCACGTTGTAAACATTAGGACCCGAGTACGGCAGGTTGCCGGTCAGCATCTCGTACAGGATAGTCCCCAGCGCATAGATGTCGGTGCGCGCGTCGCCGCGCCGTCCGCTGACCTGCTCGGGCGCCATGTAGTCGGGAGTGCCGATGGTTGAGGACAGGCCGGACCAGGTCAGGCGGCGCGCCGATTCATCCAGCGCGATCCCGAAGTCCATTATTTTCAGCGTGCCGTCGCCGGTCACCAGGATATTCTCCGGTTTCAGATCGCGATGCACGACCTTTTCACCGTGCATGTACACCAGCGCGTTGCAAATCTGGATCGCGTAGCCCAGCGCCTTGGCAGTCGGCATCGGCCGCTGGCGCCGCATCAGCTCGCGCAGCGAGTCGCCGTCCACGAACTCCATCGCGATGTACATCCGGCTTTTGTGCCGAGGGGTCAGAACCTTGATGACGTTGGGATGGTCGAGGCGGCGGACGACTTCCTCCTCGCGCTGGAAGCGCCCGTAAAAAATTACGTCGCTCTCGAACTGCAAGTAAGGAACTTTGATCGCTACCGTCTGCCCGCTGATGGTGTCGATACCCTTGAAAATCGACGCCATCCCGCTGCGCGCGATCACCTCGGTAAGCTTATACTGATCGAGGGTTTCGCCAACGCTGACCTCGCGCATGGGTGTTATGCCTGGCTTACCTGGGGTCTGGCCGCGGAAGTTAACACGCCGCGATAGTCCAAACCAACTGGCTGGACGCTGTCCCGCGCAGGTTCGCCGCCTCCCGATTCATGCTGGCCTAAGCCCCGCGCCGGAACATCCGGCCGAGTTTTGCGCGCCATCCGGTGGGAGTCGGACTCAGCCCCGTCTCCGCCAGCATCGTGAAGACCGCGACCGTCAAGTTGTCGGCCGTCCCGCGCGCGTTCGCGGTCTCGATCAGCTCACGGCAGGCGGCGGTGGCGCCAAGGTCGCGGGTCATTTGCTCGAGCTCGTTATCGCGCATCACGTTGTGCAGTCCGTCGCTGCACAGGATCAGGCGATCGCCGCGTACCAGCGGCATCGAGATGCGATCCACCGACACGATCAATTCCTGCCCGATGCTCCGCACCAGCATCGAGCGCTCGGGATGATTGCGCGCGCGCTCGGGGCTGAGCAGCCCCATCCGCACCTTCTCGGCAACCATGGTGTGATCCTTGGTGAGCTGCGAAATCTTGTGATGGCGCACCAGGTAGAGCCGGCAGTCTCCCACGTGCGCGGCCGCGAGCATTCCCTTCTCGACCGCCACGGCGGTCAGCGTGGTGCCCATCCGGCGCAACTCCGGGACCGCGAGTGCGCGGTTGTGAATTTCGATATTGGCGAATTGCACCGCGCGCGCCAGGCGCTTGGACGCTCCCCACGCGGCAGGGCTTTCGCTCCAGGCCTGAAGCATCAGCTCGATCGCCATCGCGCTGGCGACTTCGCCGCCCTCATAGCCGCCGATTCCGTCGGCGACGGCGAACACCGCCGTGGCCGAGTCGTCGATCAGATGGCCGCAGGAATCTTCGTTGCCGGGACGTTCGGTGCCGACATCGGAGAGCAGTGCAAGATCGAAAATACCCGCGTGGGATACGGGCTCGAGGGAAGACGGGTTGTGCTCAGCTTCAGACACGGACACAGCAGCCATCGCAAATCTCGCAAACGGATTGGGGGCGGAGGAAGCCGAAGCATCCTCCGCCCCCCGGGGTTACGACCGGCGTGGCTCGTTACGCCGGCTTGGCGACCAGTATGGTTGATTTCCCCTTCTTCTTCGAGTTGCGCAGGAAGTATATCGCGCCGTAAATCGCCCAAATTACCGAGATTGCGACCGCGAGCAGCGGCTCCTTCACGCTGCCAAGTCCCTCCAAGGGTCCGATGATATAAAAGGCCAGGCATGCAAAATTCGCGATCGCTCCAAACACCGGGACGACCACGTGCTTGAAGCCGTGGAAGGACTCGTGCTCGCGGAAGGCCACGATACATACGATATTCGTCAGTCCGTAGAGCAGGAACGTCCCGAAGTTCGAGGTCAGCGTCACCAGCAGCAGTCCGTTGGGCAGCGCCGAGAGGCTCGCATTCGAGCTCATTCCAACCGCGTACCAAAGGTTGTGCGGCAGCGTGGCGATCGTCTTGTCGTCTGGCGCGGAACCGCCGGCGAAGTAGAACAGGGCCGCGTACGCGCCCAGCACCGCCGAGATTGCCGCCAGCGCCCAGATTGCGCGATGCGGGGTCAGGTTCTTGCCGTGCAGCAAGCCGAAGTGTTCCGGCACTTCCTCGTCACGCCCCATCGCATAGGTCACGCGCGCTCCCGTGTTGATGCAGCTAAGGGTGGTGCCGATGAGCGCAAGGAACACAGTCAACGCCTCGACCAGCATAAACGCCTGCCCATGTCCGCCCAAGAGCGCGTTACCGACCAGCACCATCATGTCACCGATCGGAGCTGCCGAGCCCTTTGCGGCGGCAAGGCTATAGGCGCTGCTCATCATGTAGTTGGCCGCGAAATACTCGATCAGGTAGCAGAACAGCCCCTGGATGGTCAGCGAGAGCAGGACGCCGCGCGGAATATCCTTGGTCGGGTTTTTCGCTTCTTCACCCAGCGAGGTAACCGACTCGAAGCCGACCAGCAGCAGAATCGCGACCGTCGCTTGCAGCATCACCCATGAGAAGTGATGCGGCAATATAACCGACAGCGCGCTGGTATGGGCGGGATTGTCGCCGCTGAACGCATAGCTGAGCGTCGCGCTCACCACATTGCCGTTCGGATCGAGGGTGAGTCCCGTCGAACCCGCCGGATGCGAGAGCCGATAGGCGATCGCCAGCGCCGAGAAAAACAACAGCGCGACGATCTGGATGCCGTTGATCGCGATGTTGACCATCGTCGAGCCGTTGACGCCTTGAAAGGCGATCCACGCGACCGCGAACGAGAAGATCACCGCGATAAGCGCCATGAAAACCGGACCCGGAACGCCCGCATTGATCGTGTTCGGCGCCATATTGCCGACGATGTATCCGATCATGATTCCCATCGTCGCGACCATCACGCCCGGGTACATCCAGTAATACAAATGCGACGCCCAGCCGATGACAAATTTCGCGATCCGGGAGAATTTGTAGGCGTTGGTGGTGTTAAGAAACGCCTGCTCCGCGAACAGATACGAACTGCCCGCGCCTGGGTAAAGCTTAGCCAGTTCCGAATACGAAACTGCCGTCGCATACGCCAGCATCAAGGCTACGAAGATGCCTGCCCACATCGCCATGCCCGACGGGAATGCGTAACCCGCTTGCTGAACGAACGTGATCCACAGGAAGGCGCCGGGCGCGATTAGCGCCATGGCGTTGACCGTTACTCCGGTCAGCCCAAGTGTCGCCTTCATCTTGGGTGCTTCGTTTGACTCTGCCATCTCTCCTCCTTCGGCTTCGCCCGCCGATTTTCGCGGGTCTTCGCTCCCCCGGCTGATTTCGATGCCGATGCGGGTTTGCAGCGCTCTATGCGCAAGAGCAGTGCCATTGAAATCCATTGCGAATCGCCTGCATTCTGCACGGGCGATGCTTATGCGATGAGCAACCGCCTGCCGCACAGTCATCAGGCCGACCCATCGACAGGCCGTCGTGCCCTCCGATAGTTCGAGAATCAGTCGATGATTCGGCGGAGTTTCGTCCGCACGCGTGCTGTGAATCGCGCGCAAAGCAGCGCCAGGAAAAGTGGCGCCGGGGAAAGTGGGAAGATGCGCGCGTGGTTGCGCCGCGCGCGACGTAATAAAGCTGATTCGAGGCGCAGCTCAGATTGCGATATCGCCGCGCTCGTCAGTGCGGATGCGAATTACTTCCAGCACTTCCGACACGAAAATCTTGCCATCGCCGATCCTGCCGGTCCGCGCCTTGCGCTGGATTGCTTCGACGACCGCGTCGGTCTGTTCGTCGCGCACGATCACTTCGAGCTTGAGCTTGGGCTTGAAATCGATGATGTACTCCGAGCCCCGATAGAGCTCCGTGCGTCCCTTCTGGCGGCCGAAGCCTCTAACTTCGTAAGTCGTCAGTCCGGTAATGCCTGCACGCTCGAGTTCCGCCTTTACCGCATCGATCGTAAACGGTTTGATGATCGCCTCTACCTTCTTCATCGAGTGCGTCCTCGTGTGCCGCGCCGGTTGTGTCGCCGCGCGATTCGCACGCCGCGGCAACTTTATCCACGAGCAAGACGGATGCCGCCATGCGACCGCTGGTCGCCACGGCTTCGTTATCGACGATGCGCGCCAGGCAGGCATCGGCCCGCCCGACGGTCATCACGGCTCTGCCTGAAACGGCGTCCGGCCCGGCCGGCTACGCCTCGCGCGAGGACCGGGAGGGCGGCACTCCCACCGCAACCATAAGGATCGGGCTCTTGCCGGCGGCGTGCGGCGCGAAGAACTTGGCCGTGTCGTCATCGTAGAAGGTAAGACCGCTTGCCCCGCGGCCCAGCGCGTAGGCTGCCAGATATGCCCGCCCGCCACGGAGGCCGGCCTCGAGGTGCGCGTCGCGATAGCCGCGATTGCCGAGCGCGCCGAGCGTGCGCTCCAGGTCGGCCATGTAAACAATCAATGCCGAGCAGTCCATCCCGAGCGGCTGATCAAGGCACAGATAACCCGCCTCGCCACGAAACTCGCCCGGCTTGATCAACTCGAATCCCGCCGCGTCGCGTGCCAAGAAATAAGCGCCCGGCGCCAGACCCTCGACCGCGTTGACAATCAGATATGTGTCGATAAGCGCTGGAAAGTCCGCTCGCACGGGTGCGCTCGACGCCGCCAGGATCGCTTGCAGCACTTGTCCGGGTATCGGAGCCTGGGCGAATTGCCGCGTCGATCCGCGTCGCAAAATCGTCTCGCCAAGTCCCATCGAATCTTCGGGCGCGGTCCCGCCGAGGTGAATCAGCTCGCCCGCCGGCGCGCTATTGGCGACTCGCGCATCCGCGATCGCTGCGACTTCATCGCGCGCCACCAGACGCGACTCGCGATGGAATTTTATCATCGAATCGTAGGCAACCTCGCCCGGTGAAAGTGCAATCGACTCGAACGGGAATGCCTCGAGCGCCGGCGACGTGGCCGCCGCGGCGCCGCCCGCGCCTAGCGCAACCATCGCGACGGCCCCTTCCCGATCCGGGTCGAGGCCAAGCAGCAGCTCGAGTTCGGGATCCTCGAACGCGGTCACAATCCCGGCGTCCGTTCTCTGCGCCGCCGCGGCCGCGATCAGATTGGCGAGCATCGTGCCCGCGTCCCAGAAACAATAGCGGTACGCGCGCGCGCGGTACTTCCACGCGCTGCGCCAGAATATCGAAGCGAGGATCAAAATCGCGCGCGCATGCGCAAGCTCGGGTCGATCCGCCGCCGCTCGCGCCAACATCGCGCGCCAGTCGCCGCGCCTGAGCCCGCGCAGCTTCAGATCGGCGGGTGAAAAATGATAGAGCGCCGGCTCGAGTCCCTCGACCTCGCCCGCCGCAAGATAGATTTCGGTTGGATAGAGTGCGCCCGCCGAAGCCGCCGCGCGAAAATGATAGTCCTCGTCTCCCACCCGCTTCGAGCGCGTGAGCCCGCCCATGCAGAAGAGCATCCGCGTAAGCGCGTCGAGTCCGAGCGCCGCACCGGCGTCGGGCGGCTGCCCGGCGATCGCTTCGAGAGCGGGCAGAGCGGAGAGTTCGAGCTCGCGTGGTAAAGCGAAGGTTCCCGCGGCGGGATAAATCTTGTACGGCGCCGGCCGGTTATCCCAGTCGAGCAGATGCGGCGACGATCGTACGCTGGTGTACGAGTGCTTGGTAACCTCGTGATAGACGCGCGCCGCCTCGATGTACCGATTGCCCAAGCTCGAATCCTTGTTGCCTGCGCGGCGCTTCAACATACCATTCGTTCAGCTTCCGCAAACCGCGCTTCCTGTGCTATACGGACGGGCGAAAGATTCCGCCGCAGGAGAGTCTAGCATGGCCACCCGCAGCACGCCTGCCGAAGTTATCGCGATGTTCGAGAAGTTCAGCAATTGGGGACGCTGGGGCGCCGGTGACGAGCGCGGGGCGCTCAACTTTATCACCGACGCGAAACGCGCCGCCGCCGCGAAGCTGGTGAAATCGGGCGCGGCGGTTTCGCTCGCACTGCCGCTCGCTACCATTCCGGCCGCCGACAATCCCACCCCTGTCACGCATCTGATGGTGCAGGCGGGACACGACTCGCATGAGATGCCGCTGCCCTACGCGGGCGATTACTTCGCGATCGCGCCGCACGGAATGGCCAATACGCATATCGACGCGCTGTGCCACGTGTTTTGGAAGGACAAGATGTACAACGGCTTCGGCGCGCAGGAGGTCGGCTCGCAGGGCGCGAAAAAATGCGCGATCACGGTGGCGCGCGAGGGAATTATCAGCCGCGGCGTGCTGCTCGATATCCCGAAGATCAAAAAGATCGACTGGATGGAGCCCGGCGAGCGCATGTTTCCCGAAGATCTCGACGCCGCCGAAAAAGATCATCGCGTCCGCGTCGAGGAAGGCGATGTCCTGCTGATTCGCACCGGCCGCTCCGCGCGCCGCAAAGCCAAAGGCGGATGGGACCCCAATCGCGTCGGGCTGCCGGGGCTTGATGCGACCTGCCTGCCGTGGTTGCATTCGCGCAAGATCGCGGTGCTCGGCTCCGACAGCGTCAGCGACGTCGTGCCGAGCGGCTACGAGGGCGTGCCGCTGCCGATTCACGTGGGCACGCTGGTCGCGATGGGCGTGCATTTAATCGACAACGCGGATTTCGACGCGCTCGCCACGGCTTGCGCCACGGCGGGACGCTACGAATTCCTGTTCACGATGGGACCGCTGATCCTGAATCGCGGAACCGCGTCACCGATAAATCCAATCGCGATTCTTTAATCGCGACCGGCTGAAAAGGAACTTCATGGAGATAGGGGTATGAAAAGCGAAGCTCTGGTTATCGATTGCGACGGACACATCCTCGAGCCGCCCGATCTGTGGGAGAAATATATCGACCCCAAGTATCGCGATCGCGCGATGCGGATTCGGGTCGGCGACGACGGCTTCGAGTATCTTGAAATCGATCGCAAGCGCGCCGAGATGACGCGCCCCGGGCTGCTCGGCTCGCTCGGCGGGATGGGCAAACGCGTCGAGGAGACCAACCGGATGCGCACCGCCGCGATGCGCGGGGAAAGGATGCGCCCGGAAGATTTGCGCGCGGTGCAGCCCAAGCCCGAGGACACCTATCTCAAGGGCGCGGCCTTCGGCACCATGGACATGAAGGAACGCCTCCAGCTTCTGGACAAGGAGGGGATGGCGAAATCGATCCTGTATCCGACCATCGGACTGCTCTGGGAGGCCGAGCTTTTCGATGCCGAACTGACCGCCGCCTATTGCCGCGCGTACAACCGCTGGATCGCGGATTTCTGCCGCGATTCGGGCGGAAGGCTTATCCCGATCGCGCATCTGTCGCTCGGCGATCCGGCCGAGGCCGCCCGCGAACTCGAGCGCTCGGTGAAAGACGGATGCAAAGGCGCGTTCGTGTGCCCGTTTACGATCACGCGCGTTCCGCACGGCGACACGGCGCACGATCCGGTATTCGCGGCCGCGCAAGAGCTTGGCGTGCCGCTTGCGATTCATCCGACCTTCGAGCCGGTGTCGTTCGGAATCCATCGCCGCTACGACAACTTCGCGTGGGCGGCATGGTATTACGATCTGTTCGCGGGGCAGGGCGTGCAGCACGCCTTCGGAACATTTTTCCAGCTCGGGGTTTTCGATCGCTTTCCGAAACTCAAGGTGATCGTGCTTGAATCGCAAGCCGGATGGATCGGCTACTACCTCGATCGCGGCGATGCGATCTACTCCGGCACCACGCTCGGGATGACGGTGCGGCTCAAGGAAAAACCTTCTTACTATTTCAAGCGCCAATGCTGGATTTCCGCCGACCCCGACGAGCGCACGATAGCCGGGATGATGCAGATCGTCGGCGAGGACAAGTTCTTCTGGGCGAGTGACTATCCGCATCCCGACCATCCGGGAAATTATCTCGAAGAGCTAAAGGGCCTCATCGCGCCGATGACCGAATCGGGCCGCCGCGCGATCCTGGGCGGGAGCGTCGCGAAGGTTTACGGAATCTAGCTGAGACATCAGCGACAGCGGCAAAAACAAAAGCGGCGCCCGCGTATTCGCAGGCGCCGCTTCTTCTGTGTGCCTTTGTGCGTTGGTGGCAGCCTTGATTATTTCGCCGTCATCTACTCGATCGTCACCGGAATCTCGAACTTAACCGCCTGCGGAATTTTACAGATGTTGTCGTTGCACTCCTGGAACTTGAACGTGCCCGCGATTTGATAATCGCCCGGCTTCGACTTCGGATCGATCATCACCGCGCCAGTCGCATGCACCGAATTCTGATAGACCGGCAGCGTTTGACCGAGTCCCTCGAACTTCACCGGCGTTGGCGCGGGAAACTTGATCCGCTGCTGGGCGATCATGCGCTGGTCGAACTCGACGCTGGTCGGCACAAAATCCTCGGGCACCGGATTGCCGTAGATGTGCCATCCGGGATCGATTGCGATATCGACCTTGACGCCGACCTCGTGGCCGGGCGCGACCTTTGCGTTGGCCAGCGCGATTTTCGCCTGCACGTTTTGCGCCTGCACGGTGGTCGCCGCGTCGGCTGCAAGCGCCGCCCGCGCGAGCAGCGCCACGGCAAGCACGGCGATCAGCGCGCTGAGCGATCTGTGTAATTTCATCTTCATCGCCGATTAGATTAGCGCAACCGGCGCGCGAAAGCATCGGAAGGCTATGCAGATGCCGAGGGCGAGATTTCTCGCGATTCTTGCCGCATGGCACGACGCGGAAGACGCAACACGCATCGCCCGCTCGCGCTCGGAATGACACTAAAGAAAAGAGAAATTGTCATTTCGAGCGCGAGTGCGCCGCCAGCTTCGCATCGTCCGTATCGACTTGCGCCGAACGCATCGCGAGAAATCTCGCCAGCCGCGAGAGCAGCCGCGTGGAATGGATCGCGAAACGCTCTCTCTTAGCGGACGCGGGACCGATCGCGCTACGGCAGCATCCCGGCCTGGATTATCGTCGGCTCGGATGACTTTGGAACCTGCGGGTCGCGTTTGCGCTTCATCGCCTTTTCGATAATCGGCGCCATCCGCTCGGCCTTTTCCCTGGCGCGCTGTTCCTCGCGCGGCTTGAATTCCGGCAGCACCTTTTCCGCGAACAGGTTCAGCGACGAGCAGATGTCCGCGTGCTGGTTGTTGCCCGCCTGAGAGATGAACACCACCTGGTCGACGCCGGCTTCTTCATAGGAACGCAGCCGCTCGCGAATCAGATCGGGCGTCCCGATGCACGCGTTCTCGCCGCCCGCGCTTGGGATATCGGCCGACGTGCCCTTGTAGTTCGACCAGATGTCGGTCTTGCCGGGCTCGTGGCGGCCGAATACATAGTGATGCCCGAGCGCGTAGGAGAAGAACTTGAGTCCCTCCTCACCCATCGCGACCGCGCGCTCCTGATTGGGATCGCACATGAAGCCGGTCACGATCGCGATGTTAGGATTGATCGCGTAGCCAATCGGCTCGCACTCGTTTTCGAGCGTCGTGTAATAGTCATTGACCCACTGGCGTGCTTCATCGGGACTGACGAAGGCAAACGTCAGCGCGCCGATCCCGAGCTTGGCCGCGAGGTGAATAGTCTCGCGCCGCGAGCACGCTACCCATAGCGGAGGATGCGGCTTCTGCACCGGCTTGGGCACGACGTTGCGCGCGGGCATCTTGAAGTATTTGCCCTCGTGGCCCGCAAACGGCTCCTCGACGAACATCCTGCAGATCGCGCCGAGAGACTCCTGCCACATCGCACGCTTGTCGGCGCGTGGGATCAGGAAGCCGCCCAGCTCCGCCTCGGCCGAGGACTCGCCGGTGCCGAACTCGACCCGTCCGCCGCTGACCAGGTCCAGCGTCGCGATCCGTTCGGCCACCCGCGCGGGATGATTATATCCCGCCGGCAACAGCACGATTCCGTGGCCGAGCCGAATCCGCTGGGTGCGCTGGCTGCACGCCGCCAGAAAAATCTCGGGCGCCGATGAATGCGCGTATTCCTCAAGGAAGTGATGCTCGACCTCCCACATGTGGTCGATACCGAGCCGGTCCGCCAGCTCGACTTGATCGAGCGCATCCTGAAACAGCTTCAACTCCGAGCCGGGTTTCCATGGACGCGGTAGCTGATGCTCATAGAACGTTCCAAACTTCATAAGATGGTTTTCCTCTTCTCTCTAATCGGGAGTTGATATGTGCCAGTTCCCGCGCAGTGGAAACTCTCGTCTCTCACTTACCCCCTGTGGGGGAAAAACATGCCCTGGGCGCAGCCGAAAGAAAAGAGCGGCAGGATGTCCGGAAGATATTTTTCAATATTCCGCTGAGGTGTGACGCTCGAAATCCGCGCCGGGTCAAACCTTGTCCACCGGTACGACGAACAGCGTGCGCGCGACCATATCGACGACCTCGCGTTTGCGGCGCTCGATGATCGCGGGTTCGAGCAGGTTCACGTTCCAGAGCCGCTTGATCATCGCGGCGGTGCCGAAATATCCGATCGTGATCGACTCGAGGCTACGGATGAAATGAAACGGGTCGAGCTCGGCGCGGAACTCGCCCTCGCGCTGTCCGCGGAAAATGAAATTCTTCGCGATCGCGTCAAGTGGCGGCATCCGGCGCTTGAGCAGATTGCGGCCCATTCCGCTTTCGTCGGCCATCTCCTTCCACAGCAGCTTCATCGAATCGGGATGCTTCGCGATATAGTCAATCGCGTCACCGATCGCCTGCACCAGGCGTTCCTGCTGGCTGCCCTTGCCGGTGGCGACGCGCTGCGCGGCGGCTTCCATCCCTTCGAAGATCTGGTCGAGCACCGCGACGTAGAGCTGCTGCTTGGAGGGAAAATGATGCAGCAGCGAGGGCGCCTTGATCCCTATGCGCCGCGCGATATCGCGCAGGCTGGTGCCGCGGTATCCGCGCTCGGCGAACAGCGGCAGCGCGACCATCAGCACGCGGTCGCGGGTATCGATACCCCGATGCAGCGCAACGATCCTGGTTCCAGCGCGCGCGACGTGCGCTTTCGGATGGCTTTGCATGATAGTTCCCCCACTATCGGCAAGTAGCGTAGCTAACGGCCGTTAGGCAGTCAAACCGCTGCGAGCGACGCGCTGCGGCCGGAGCCCGCGGAAAAATCGCCGATGCCGCCGCGGTTGCGGCGCTTTTGATCCCGCCCAAACAGTAGTAGAAAACCTTCCGTGAGTGCCAGCGGATCGCCCGCGCGCGGGTCCCTGGCGGAGGTTAACGCCATGGCCGAACTCCACTGGAAATCCGCCCACGAGCTTGCCGCGATGATCCGCCGGCACGAACTCAAGCCGAGCGAGCTGATGACGGCAACCATCGCGCGCCTCGAGGCGGTCAACCCCAAGCTCAACGCGTTCGTCGCGATCCGCGCCGAGCAGGCGCTCGAGGAGGCGCGCGCGATGGACGAAAGAGTCGCCCGCCGCGAGGAACTCGGGCCGCTCGCCGGGTTGCCGCTCGGCGTCAAGGATCTCGAGGATGTGGCCGGGTTGCCGACCACGCACGGTTCCAGGCCGTTCAAGGACCATATGCCCAAGAGCGATTCGGTTCAGGTCGCACGCCTTAGGGCCGCGGGCGCGATTGTGCTCGGCAAGACCAACGCTCCCGAGTTCGGATACACGGGCTTTACCAAGAACCTGCTGTTCGGGGTGACACGCAATCCGTGGAACCTCGAGCGCACGCCGGGCGGATCGTCGGGCGGCAGCTCGGCGGCGATTTCGGGCGGTGTCATTGCGCTTGCCACCGGCTCCGATGGCGGCGGCTCGGTGCGAATTCCCGCGTGCTATGCCGGATGCTTCGGGCTCAAGCCGAGCAAGGGCCGGATTCCCCTCGAGCCATCGCTGGGGATGCTCGGATGGAACGACACGAGCGTGCTCGGGCCGCTTACCCGGACGGTGCGCGACGCTGCGATATATCTGGACGCGGCGGTTGGGTACCATCCCGCGGATCCCGATTCGCTGCCGCATCCGGGAATCTCCTATCTCGCGATCCTGGAGCGGCTCCCCAAAAAACTGCGCATTGCGTTTCATCCCGACTTCGGCAATCCGGTGCAGACCGACGTCGCGCGTGAGGTCGCCAAGGCAGCCGAGGTGTTCAAAGACCTCGGGCACGAGCTCGAGGTGATCGATGATCCAATCATCGATCTGGGCCGCGAATGGCAGCGCCTGGGCGCGACGCAATCTTACGCGCAGCTCTACGAATTGCTCGCGACCCGTCGCGATGATTTCGGCCGCGCATTCGCGTCGGGCACACTGTCCGCCGAGCATATCACCTGGCGGCATTACGGACAGGCTTATCGGCTGCGGTATCAATTCAATGAATGGTGCCGCAAGATTTTCGATCGCTACGACCTGCTGCTGACTCCGACCATTGCGACCGAAGCGTTTGCGGCCGCCGGTCCGCCGTTTGACACGATCAACGGCAAACCCGCCGACCCGCTCAAAGCGGTCGCCGGATTTACGTACCCCTTCAACATGAGCGGCCATCCGGGCGCTAACGTACGGGCAGGATTGACCGATGCGGGCCTGCCCGCCGGGTTACAGATTGTCGCCGAGCGCTACCGCGAGGACTTGGTGTTGCAGGCGGCGTATGCCTACGAGCAGGCGCGTCCGTGGAATAACAATTGGCCTGATCTCTGAGCGATCATCGAGCCGCCACGAGCGGTTCGCGCCCTACGCCGGGAACTGCTTGCGGACGGCGCTGAACGCCGTATCGGTCGCCTCGAGCGTGCGTGCGATGTCGTCTTCGGTATGCGCGGCCGTAAGAAACCAGTTGTGACGCGGCGCGAGGTACACGCCATTTTGTGCGCACGCGCCGGCGAACGTCTTGATACGATCGTGATGGCCGCGGTCGTCCTTGAACGTCATGTACGGCATCGCGGGCGGCCCCGAATACGTGACCTCGAAGCCATGCGCGTGCGCCTGCGCGAGCATCCCGTCGCGCAGCTTCTCGCCCAGCATCCGCATCCGCTCGACCGCACCCGTCGCGGCGAGTTCCTGCAGGCAGGCCAGCGATGCCGCCATCGGAATCGAGCTGGTGAAATACGACCCGGTGAAGAACACCTCCTGCGCGGCCTGCTTGAGGCTGTCACGTCCCATGCACGCCGAGATCGGATAGCCGTTGCCCATCGCCTTGCAGTAGGTCGATAGATCGGGGCGCACGCCGAACAATTCGCCCGAGCCGCCCATGTGCAGGCGGAAACCGGCGCGCACGTCGTCGAGAATGAATACGATTCCACCGCGATCGCACAGCGCGCGCACGCCGGAGAGAAATCCTTCGGCCGGAAGCTCCTGATCGTGTCCCGCGTCGTGGCGGAAGGGAGACAGGATCACGCCGGCGATCTCGCCTTCGTTCTGATCGATCGCGTCGCGCAGGCTCGCCAGGTTGTTGTAGTTGAAGTACACGATGTTGGCGCGATCCTCGGGCATCACGCCGCCCGGCGCCGGAGTGCACCACGCGTGTGCGCCGTGATACGCGCCCGAGCACATCGCGATCTTCTTTCGCCCGGTCGCATGGCGCGCGACGACCGTCGCCCAGGTGCACACGTCGGAGCCGTTTTTCGCGAACACCGTCCAGTCGGCGAACGGCGTGATCGAGACCATGTACTCGGCCAGCTCGACCCACAACGGCCCCGGCGCGTTGAAGCAGTTGCCGAGTTCCATCTGGCGGCGGACAGCTTCTTCGACGCGGGGATGGCGATGGCCCAGCACGATCGGACCGTACGACGCCATGTAGTCGATATATTCGTTGCCATCGACATCCCAGACGTGGCAGCCCTGTCCGCGCGCGAAGAATGACGGGAATGCGCCTCGGGTGAGCAGCGCCGGATTCTGATGTCCGTAAATGCCGCCGGGAACAACTTTGCGCGCGCGCTCCATGAGCGCGATGCTCTTGTCGAATGATAATGGTTTCACGCCGGGACCTCGGAGGCGCTGGTTGCGCCGTGCTGCAAATGAGAATCCTACGCGTGATCGCAGGCGTCAAGCGCGCGCAGGCCGCCGATGCCAGGGCGGCATCGCGGCACGCGCACGCGTTCAATGCCGCATTATCAGTGGCGGTAGGTGGTGCGCGAAGGCGGCTCGGTCGTGGGCGGCAGCGCTCCGATTCGGGTCAGCTCTTCGCGCAGCTTCGCGCGCGACAACGGCTTGGACAGCACCGCCGAGGCGCCAAGCTCGTAGCTCTCGGCGATGTCGCGATCGTACATCGAGCTGGTCACCACGAACAGCGGCACCATCGAGCACACTTCGCTGCCCCGCACCGCAGTCATGACCGAGAAGCCGCCGTTGTCGGGCAGGCGCAGATCGACGAAGAACAAATCGGGACGATCGTACTCGGTGAACTGCCCGATCATGTCGAGCGCCTCTTCGGCGTTTTGCGCATGCAGCATCTCGATCTCGTCACCCAGCACCTGGCGAATCACGGTCAGCGCGATGAAGACGTGATCGGGATTATCCTCGACGAGGAAAATTCTGACGCAGGGACCGGAACCTTCGAGATTATTATCGTCGTTCTCCATGCTTCCCTACTCCGACGCGGAGACTGTCAGGCTACTTCATTCGCGGTAAAAAATCCGCCTTTTCGATCGAAAATTTTGCCAGACTGAGCGATTTTTTACGGTGGCCGCGATGATCCAATTGCCGTGCCACGATGGTGTGAATCGGCAAACCTGCGGTATCAGTCAGGTTGTTTAGCCTTGTCATGTTTAGAAGCCGCAGCGGAGTTTGAATCGAACAATGTGCCGTCAATAGCTAGTAATCTGTACCGTTCTGGCTCTCATGTCGCTCATTTCGAGCGGTCCAGCTTACTTCGCAAATTCCCGCACTTTCCGGATGTGGCACAAGTGCTACACTGCTACGCCGGTCTTGTTTCAGGTCGGCACAGTTTCCCGGCCGTAGTGAAGCGACCGCGAACGCTTGCGGCGTCGCGATGTGCAGGGGAGGAGAGGGGAGTTTTCGGAGTGGGCGTCTTGGCTCGGGTTTTTGATTCGCCGCTGTTGCAGCATCCGCTGCTCAGAAAATATACCGCGCTGATCAGCGAGGATCTGAACGCTACTTATTCGCGCGATATCCAGAAGTGGCTGCTGGTCGCACCGATTGTCGGAATCATCACCGGCATTGTGATCGCCGGAATCACGATCTTGATTCTGGGCAAAATTTGGGCGGCGGTGCTGCCGCTTTATCTGGCACATCACTGGATGATCATGCCCGGTCTTCTGCTCGGCTTTCTGCTGACCGGGTTGATCATGCAGTTCCGCACGCCCGATCCCGACGAACATTCGACCGAAGAGATCATCCGCTCGTACCACGAGCATCAGGGCGATATCGATTTCAAGCCGTTTTGGTGGAAGCTGCTGGCCGCCGTGACTACCGTCGGATCGGGCGGCAGCGCGGCGCTCGAGGGGCCGAGCATCTACGGCGGCGGCGCGATCGGATCGTGGCTGTGGACGAAATTGCGCCGCGTCGCGCGGCTCGAATCGCGCGATCGGCGGATCATGTTGATCAGCGGCGCGGCGGCCGGGATGGCGGCTGTCTTCCGCGCGCCGCTGACCGGAATCGTGTTCGCGCTCGAGATGCCCTACAAAGACGACCTCGCGCATGAGGCGCTGTTGCCCTCGCTCATTGCGTCGGTGGTGGCGTATGCGACTCTCGTTACGATAGTGGGTGCCGAGCCGCTGTTCGGATTTCACGCGCGGGCGGTGTTCCACTCGGCCGACGTGTTCTGGTCGGCGCTTCTGGGCGCGGGGATTGGGCTGATCGCGATCGTCTTCGACATCACGTTTCGCCGGGTGCGGACCTTTTTCGTGCATAGCCGCGTGCCGCATACGTTCAAACTGCTCGCGGGCGGATTCGGCACGGCGCTATGCGGGATGCTTTTCCTTGCGATCTTTCCGGGCAAGCTGGTCCCGATCGGTCCCAACTACGAGGCGGTGCGCTACGTGCTGAGCACGCCGTATCCCTCGCATCTGCTGGTCACGTTCGCGATCCTCAAGCTCGCGGCGACGATCTGCTCGCTTGGCTCGGGAGGAGTCAGCGCGATGTTCGTGCCGCTGCTGCTGGCCGGGGGATGCCTGGGCAGCGCGTTCGCGCAATCGATCATGCACTCGCCCGCGCTCGACATGTATGCCGCCGTCGGGATGGCGTCGTTCATCGCGGCGGGCTACAAAACTCCGCTGACCGCGGTGGTCTTCGTCGCCGAGACCACGGGTGGCCACGCATTCATCATCCCGAGCCTGATCGGAGCGGCGGTCGCGTACGCGATTTCCGGCGAGGCGTCGGTCTCGGGCGATCAGCATCTGCACGAAACCGCGAAGATCGCGGAGCTCGGAAATCTGGCGGTGCGCGACGTGATACAGCGCCAGATCGTGTCGGTGCAGGCAAGCGCCACGATCGCGGATTTTGCCGGCGCGGTGGCGGCGCATCATAATCATGCGCACTACCCGGTTTACGAAAATGGCCAGGTGATCGGGATGGTGTCGGCGTCGGACTTGGGCCGCGTCGCTCCCGAAAAATGGGAAACGACAACCGTCGGGTCAATCGCCGACCGCGAAGTCACCAGAGTCGCCGAGGATTGCGATCTGAGCGAGGCGCTGCGGCTGCTGGTCCGCGAGGGCGGCGATCAGTTGCTGCTGGTTACGCGCCTACACTCCGAAGAGGTCATCGGAATCATCACCAAGACCGACATCCTGCGCGCCGTCGGCAACGGCCCCGCAGCGCCCGCACCGCCAGAGATCAGCGGACATCTCACGTAGCGAGCCGCGGCGCAGGATCGCATCGCGGAGAAAATTGCTACGCGCTCAACTCGCCGAGCAACGCCTTGGCGTCTTTCAAATCGGCGGTGTCGAAGCCCTCGGTGAACTAGTTGTAGATCTCCGCGAGCATCGCGCGCGCCTCGTCGCGCTTGCCTTGCTTCGCGAGCAGCCGCGCGAGGCTGGTCGCCGCGCACAGTTCCCAGGACTTGGCGCTTTGCTTACGTGCAATCTCAATCGCGCGCTCGAAGCATCGCTGGGCTTCCGCGGCATTCGAGTCGTTTTGTCTAAGCAATAGCTCGCCTTTGAGTCGGTATATTTCGGCCTCCATCTGGCGGCCTTCATGTTGATCTACGGCGGCCGACGCCTCCATCAACGCATCTAGCCCATCGTTGAGGCGCCCCAGCTCCATGCATGCGCCAGCCAGCATGCACAGAAAATACTCCCGGAAAATTTCAAGCCCAGTCGCGCGAGACATGGCCATGCCTTCGTGTAGCTGCGCAATCCCCTCTTCGTGTTGTCCCTGCGCGGCCATTGCCCAGCCGCGCAAAGCAGTTGCCCAAGCTAACCACTCGGTGGTCCCGTGCTCGGCGCTGAGCGCAATCACGGCCTCCGAAGACTCTCGAGTTGCACGTACTTCGCGGCGAGGCAGATGAACCATGGCGGCAAGCAGAACAGCCCGACTCAAATCACGGGGATTGGACAGACTTTCAGCTAATGCTAGCGCTTCATTGCTTCGCTGGAGTGCCTGATCAGGATAGCCCAGAGTCCACAGAGTCCAGCTCAACAGCAGGAGGGTAATTAGTTTTGCATCATACCCTTCAAAGCGCTGCGCGAGGGCCCGATGGCGCTCTGGATCATAGTGCGTGATCGCGGTTTCCAGATGCTCCCGTGCGGAGGCAGACTCGCCCATGAAGTACAAGGTATCTCCCAAAACATAATTGGCATACAGCAGTAGCGCCGGGTCGTCTGAACTTTCCGCGCGGCGCAAAAACTCCGTGGCCAGATCATAGCACCCCGGTAACTCGAATCGTATTAAACGCTCAAGCCAAAGTCCGTATAGGGTCGGGAAAAACTCCTCTGGAGGATCGCCCAGTTGCTCGCATAGCTCGCGCGCGCGAGCATAAGCGCGCCGGACTTCCTGCGCGCCCCACCCCTTGATTGTGATAGAAGCCGGTCCGACGGCCAACTGGAGCAGCAATTCCCGCCGAGTGCGCTCGGGTGTGTCAGGAAGTTTCTGGACAAGATCGATCGCCGTGGTCAGGCCGTTAATCGCGTCCGTATAAGCCGAGCGCTGCATCGCCTGATTGCCCGCACGCCCGAGGTACTCGACCGCCTTGTCGAAGTTTTCGCAGCGGCCGTAATGATGCGCCAGTCCGTCCAGATGGTCATCGAGCGAATTTGAGTAAAGCGTTTCGAGTGCCGCGCCAATCCGCTCGTGCAGTTGCTTGCGCCGCTCAATCAGAACCGAGTTGTACGCAACCTCCTGCGTCAGCGCGTGCTTGAAGATGTACTCGGTGTCACCCACCGCGGGCTGCTCGTAGATGAACTCGCTCAGTTGCAAGTCATCGAGTAACAGATTGAGGTCGTCATCCGATTTTGGGACGACCGCGCGAATCAATGACAGCGGAAATTCACGCCCGATGACCGCCAGCGTTTGCAGCAAATCTTTCGCGTCATGCGCCAGCCGATCGATGCGCGCGGCGAGGATGCCCTGCACGGTAGGCGGAATCTTCAACTCGCCGAGCGCCTTGGTTAATTTCACCGGTGGCGCGGGCGTCCCTGCCCGCGATTGCTCCCGCACCAGCGCGCCCTCATCGAGCAGCACCTGCACGGTCTCTTCCATGAAGAAGGGGTTGCCCTCGGTTTTCTCGATAATCAGCCGCTTGAGCGCGGAAATATCCGCACCCTCACCCTGGCCCTCTCCCGGGGGGAGAGGGGATTGGAACAGGAGCGCGGAGAGCATCTCGTCGGCGCTCTCTTTACCGAGCGGGTCGAGGCGCAACTGCGTGTAGTAAGTCTTGCTGCCCCACTGACGTGAGTATTCGGGCCGGTAGTTGACCAGCAACAGGATTTTCGCGGTGCCGATCGAGTCGGCGAGCAGATTCAAGAAGCCCTGCGTCTCCTCATCGATCCAGTGCAGGTCCTCGAAAATGATCATCAGCGGCTGATTGAGCGATTCGCGCAGCAATATCCGTTTGATCGCATCGAGCGTGCGTCGCTTCTTCACCTGACCGTCCATCTGCGCCAGTGGATCGTCGCCCTCGACGATGCCCAGCAAGCCGAACAAGTACGGCAGCGCGTCTTCCAGCGAACGGTCGAGGGTCAGGACATTGCCGGTGACTTTCGCCCGGCGTGCGCGCTGATCGTCCTCTCCTTCGATTTTGAAATAGTTGTGCAGCAGGTCGATCACCGGGAAATATGCCGATGCTTTCCCGTGCGAGACTGAAAATGTCTCGAGCACCATCCAGCCCGATTGGTTCTTGGCCTTGAACTCGAAGAACAGCCGCGACTTGCCGGTGCCCGCCTCCGCCATCGCGGCGACAATCTGTTCGCGGCCCGATTTTGCGCGATCGGCGGCGGCGAGCATCGCATCCATCTCGCGCTCGCGGCCGACGAACTTGGTCAGCCCTCGCCCCGCCGAGCGTTGCAATCGCGTGCGCAACGGCCCGAGACCTGTCACCTCGTAAACGTTGACCGGCTCGGTGACGCCTTTTATCCGTGTCGGGCCGCGCGGCTTGAGCGCGAAATATCCTTCCACCATTCGCCGCGTATGCTCTGTGATCGCGATCGATCCCGTCGGCGCGACCGCCTGCATCCGCGAGGCCAGGTTAGTGGTATGCCCGATCGGCGTGTACTCGACGTGTCCGCCGCCAGTCGAAATCGAGCGCACCTACGACTTCGCCGGTGTTGAGGCCGACACGAATTTCAAGCGGCGCTCGGCCATCGGCGAGCAACTTGTCGCTGTACCGCCGCAGTTCATCTTGCATGCGCAGTGCCGCATACATTGCGCGCTGCGGATGGTCCTCGTGCGCGACCGGCGCGCCGAACAAGGCGAAGATGCCGTCGCCGGTGCTCTGCACGATGTACCCGTCATAGCGGCGCACCGCGTCGATCATCAGCATGAGCGCGGGATCGACGATCGCGCGCGCCTCTTCCGGATCGAGGTCCTGTTCCAGCTCCGTCGATCCCTTGATATCCGCGAACAGCGCCGTGACCGTCTTGCGCTCGCCCTCGATTGCGGACGCGTCGGCTTGCTCCGCCGCGATTCGGATACCCGGCGCGGCCAGAGCCAATTGAGATACTTTTTGCGCGCTCGACGAAGGCGCGGATGCGATCCCTGCGCCGCATTCGCCGCAGAACTTTTCGCCGGGCGTGTTCTCGGCGCCGCACGACGGGCACCGGAGGTTCAGCGCCGCGCCGCATTGGGCGCAAAACTTTCGGCCTTCGCGATTGTCGAAGCCGCATTTTGTACAGTGCATCGAATCACCCGGAAGCCCGGCGGCGGACACCGCGCGCGGTCACTTGTCGAAGTTCAGCCTTTTCAGCAACGCGATAAAGCGCGGCTCGGAACGCAGCGGATCGAAAATTCGATCCATCTTGAGCCAGCACAGCCATTGCGAGTGAGAGGTGTAGGCGCGTTCCAGGTAATCCAGCGCACGCTCGCGATCGCCCATCCCGAGATAAACAATCGCGAGGGTGAAAGGCGGGACATATCCATGCAGCGAGATCCGGTTGAGCGCCGCGATCGATCCCATTGCCTTATCGCGATCACCTGATGCCCCGTATGCATAACCGAGCCATGCGGTCGCAAATGACGGCGACTGCATCGCGGCGGCCTTCTGCAAATGCGGGATGGCGTCCGTGAATTTTCCCGCTTCGAGATCAATCCATCCGAGTCCCCATGGCGCGAAGAAGAAAGCCGGATCGAGATCCGCGGTTCTGTTCGCCTGCTCCGCCGCCGCCCGGTAATTGCGCTGCCAGGCAAGCGCGAAGAGGGCGTCCATGGGAATTTGGGGAGCGAGAGGGTCAAGTTCAGCGGTGCGCTTGCCCTCGGCGATTCCTTCCTCGAGGCGTCCCTGGAAGGCAAGCGCCATACCAAATTGGTCATGAGCGAATGCATAGTTTGAATTGATTGCGATTGCGCGGCGAAATTCCCTTTCGCCGCCTGACCAATCGAATTCATAGAAGATCTTGTAACATGCAAGCGAGGTGTGGGCTTCGGCGGAATTGTTGTCCAATTGAAGCGCCGTTTCGGCGGTGGCTTTGGCCTTCGGCATCGCTTCGGCGGCAGTAATGACTCCATCATTGAAACCCGCCCACATGTAAGCGTCGGATAGTCCCGAGTACGCAGGCGCAAAGTTCGGATCCAGTTTGACCGTTTCCGCAAATTGCTCGATCGATTTCGAGACGTTTGCGTCGCTTGGCCGGGCAAAAAAGTACCGGCCTTTCAGGTAGGCATCGTGCGCCTGCGGATTTACGACCGGCGCGGCAGCCAGCCGTGCCCGCTCGCTGGGCGTGAGCTGCACTTCGATCTCTTTCGCGATCGCCGATGCTAACTCGTCCTGGAGGGCGAGCACGTCGCGCGAGTTGCGCTCGTAGCTCTTGGCCCACAGATGCTTGTCGCTTCGCGCGTCGATCAACTGGGCCGTGATCCGCACCCGGTCACCCTCCCGCACCACCGACCCCTCTATGATCGCATCGACATTGAGCAGTTTCGCGATCTCGGGAGTCGACGGACGATTCTCGCCCCTAAAGCGCATCGTAGAACCGCGCGAAATCACGCGGAGCTGGCTGATGCTGGCGAGGTCGGTGGTCAGCTCGTCGGTCATCCCTTCGGCGAAGTAGTCCTGATTCGGGTCGCCCGAGTAGTTGTCGAGCGGAAGGACTGCGATCGAGGTGATCGTGTGCTTGGCGACGCTCTCGGTCTGAGTTGGGGGTGATGCGGGCGCCGGCGATCTCGATCGCACCAGCAGGAAGACGAGCGCGGCGAGTATCACGGCGCCCGCGCCTGCGATGATCGCGATCCGGCGCCGGCCTCCGCTCGCCGCTGCCGCCGCCGGCGCGATGAGATCGCTCGCGACGATTTAGTACACGCGGATCGGGCGCGAGACGTTCTTGAGCCGCTGCTCGCCCAGGTCTTTGAAGCCGGTTCCCGGCTTGTTGCGAATCTCGTCGTAAATGCTCGCCGAGACGCAGATGCCGCCGGGCGGAGCGAGCGCGTGAATCCGCGACGCGACATTGACGCCGTCGCCCAGGACAGTGTTGTTCGAGACCACCACGTCGCCGAGATGAATCCCGATGCGCACCTGCAACTCGGGTTGATCGTGCAGGCTGGCCTGCACCTCGCGCGCGCAGTTGACCGCGTCGATCGCGCTATGGAAGGCGGTTAGAGTGCCGTCGCCGATCTCGCCGACCATCCGGCCGTTGAATTTCTGCATCAAGCCGCGCAGCAGCTCGCGATGCGCATCCAGCGCGCGCAACGCCTCATTCTCGTCGCGCCCCATGATCGCGGTGTAGCCGACCACGTCGCTGAACATGATCGCGGCAAGCTCGCGGGTCGGATTGCTGGCAGTAGTATCTGGCGAAGTAGGCAACGCGCCGACCTTACCCGGATAAGCCGACAACGCACAACAAACCGCGCTTTGCCACTACAGCCCAATGGCAGGAGTGGCCAGGCGGCCAAGAGCTACGCGCTCAACTCTTCGAGCAAAGTCTCGGCGTCTTTCAAATCGGCGGTGTCGAAGCGTTCGGTGGACCAGTTGTAGATCTCGGCGAGCATCGTCATCCGGCCAACAATTCGCGCAGCGCGGCATCGATGAACTCATCATCGGGCGGATTCATCCCAGAGGCGGCGATGTGCCCCCAGATGGAAGGGATCGGTCGCAGTTCCGCGTTCGGCATCTGCGCTACCTCGAGTTCGTTGTCACGCACTCGAAAATAAAGGTCGGTAGTGCTTGGCATCACGATGGCCCGCGCGCGGATAGCGCCTAAGGCGGCAGCCAAGTCACCCTTATGTTGCGGGTTGGCGCTGATATCGGCATGCTGCCACGTCCACAGCATCGCAAGCAGGTCGTTCGCGTCCCGCCTCCGGAAAACGCCTTCAACAGATCGGACGCTGTCCTCCAGTGATACCAGGCCGATTTTGCGGTACTCCTGTTCTCGAAAGAAGTCTTGCGAAAATGCCCACCCGGCATATACGCGACCGAAGGCCCGCAATCCCTTGACCGGCGGAGAATCGTACCAGCCTTCCGCGAATGCTCCGTCGGCCGTCAATGCGGCCTTGACCCCGTCGAGAAACAGATGGTTATGCGGCGACGTGCGTGCCGAGCCGCACAGCGGCGCAATAGCCCGCACCATGTCGGAGTACAGAGCGCCCCATTGGAAAGCCTGTTGCGCGCCCATCGAGTAGCCGGCGACCAGCAGGATTCGATCGATTCCGAGGTGCTCCGTGACCAGGCGGTGCTGGCATACGACATTGTCGTACACCGTGACGCAGGGGAATGCGGCGCGATCAAACGGCGGAGGAGTGTTGCTCGGAGAGGATGACAGTCCATTTCCGAACATATTGGGTACGACAATGAAGTAGCGCGCCGGGTCGAGGGCGCGTCCGGCCCGCATCATTGACTCAGTGTCGGTGTGCTGACCGCCATAGAATGTCGGCATTACGATCACGTTGTCGCGGGAGGCAGAGAGCCTGCCGTAAGTCTTGTAGGCCAATTTCGCTTGCCGCAGGGTCAAGCCAGACTGAAGTACAACGTCGCCTAACTCAAAGATTTCATGATCGGGCATTTGCTCGGCTCCTCTCGCTGGCAGGAAACACTCAACGCATGGTGTGATGTCTGCGCCGCAGTCGAACAATTCAGTTCTACTCTCACAGTCACGCGCTCAACTCCTCGAGCAGCGCCTTGGCGTCTTTCAAATCGGCGGTGTCAAAGCCCTCGGTGAACCAGTTGTAGATCTCGGCGAGCATCGCGCGCGCTTCGTCGCGGCGATCGGTGCGATCGAGCAATCGCGCGAGGCTCACCGTCGCGCGCAATTCCCACCATCGCGCCGATTGACCGCGCGCGACGTCGATCGCTTTTCGTAAACAAACCTCGGCTTCGGCGGTATGGGATTCGCCCTGCGCAAGCAACATCTCTGCCTTGAGGCGATAGATATCCGCCTCTTGCCAGCGCTGCCCCATCTCAACCCGCTCGAGCATCTTATCGATTAGCGCCGCGCACTCGTCGGTCCGCCCAAATCGGGCATATTCGTCGGCCAGCGGCAGCAGGAGCCAGGTAGGCGATACACTGCCGGTTGCCTCGGCCAGCTCGATACTGCGGCGCGTCTGCTCGAGCTGGCCATCGTCATCGCGTTGGCGGCTGCGCGCCCAGCCGTTAAGGACTGAGGCCATTGCGGCTGAGTACGCGAGACCCTGCTCATTCGCCTGGTCACTTGCCCGTTGCGAAAACTCAAGCGTGTCCGATGGCGACCGGCGCCAAAATGCATTGCAAGCGGCGACGAACGGACCGACGAATGTCGAGTAGCCTTGACCTTGGTCGGTCCGAGCGGCTTTAGCGCGAAGTAGCCTTCGCAGAGCTTGCGCGTCTGCTCACTGATCGCGATCGAGCCTGTCGGCGCGAGCGCCTGCATCCGCGAGGCGAGATTGGTGGTATGGCCAATCGGCGTGTATTCAGTATGTCCGTCGCCGGTCGCGATCGAGCGCACGACGACTTCGCCGGTGTTCACGCCGACGCGCGCTTCGATCGGCAGATTGCCGGCCTCGCGCAATCGAGCCGAGTAGCGTTTCAGCTCTTCCTGCATCCGCAGCGCCGCGTACAGCGCGCGCTGCGGATGGTCCTCGTGCGCAACCGGAGCACCGAACAGCGCGAAGATGCCATCACCAGTCGATTGCACGATGTAGCCGTCATACCGCCGCACCGCGTCGATCATCAACTTCAGCGCAGGATCGACGATCGCGCGCTTCTTCGGGATCGAGATCCTGCTCAAGTTCGGTCGATCCCTTGATATCGGCGAATAGCGCCGTGACGGTCTTGCGCTCGCCCTCGAGACTTTCAGCGACGGGTGAGTCGGCTACTCGAATCTGGAGTTCGCCGGATTTCTTTGCCGCGGCTGCCGCCGCGGGTGCGGCAAGCGCCGCGCCGCATTCGCCACAGAAGTCCGCCCCGGACTCGTTCAAAGCGCCGCATCGCGGACACTGCCGCGCAAGCGGTGTGCCGCATCGGGCGCAAAACTTGCGCTCATCGCGATTTTCGTCACCGCATTTCGAGCAGAGCTTCGCCATATTAGATCGCTTGAGCGACCGCCTCCTTCATCTTTCACCCGGCGCCGCGATGCTCCAGGCGCCGGCGCGCTACGCGAATCGCGGCATCACTTTTTCGGCGAACAGGCGCATCGAGTCGAGGATATTCTCGTGGCCGGCGATTCCGCCGGTCTCGAACCAGCACACCAGGCGCGTGAAACCGAAGCGTTCTTTGAGCTCGGCGATCCGGTCGGCGATATATTCCGGGTCGCCGAATGCGCCCATCAGTGAGTCGGCCTGCTCATACTCCATCGTGAGCAGGCGGGTGCGCACTTTCTCGAATTCCTCCTGATGCCCGCGCGCGAGGGATTCCGGCTCGACGATCTCGGCGACCGACTTGAAATAGTTGCGCAGGCTCGGCTCGAGTATCGCGCGCACCGCCGCGCGATCGCGCCCCGCGAAGACCATCAGCAAGCCCGCGAACCAATCGGCGGGACGCGCGAGTTTGGCTTCGTTCAGGGCGCGGTCGTAAATCGCGAGGCGATCCGCCAGCACCGGAAACGGGTTGACCGGGCCGCCGGCGAAGATCGGATATCCATTGGCGCCCGCGTAGGTGAACGTGTCGGGGCTGTTGGCCGCGAGCCGGACGGGAGGATGCGGTTGTTGGAGCGGCTTTGGCACGACCTGGATTTGATCGGCGTTGAAAAGTTTCCCGTGAAACGTGACCCGATCCTGGGTCCACGCGGCGCGAATAAACTCAAGGCTTTCCTCGAACATTCCGCGGCTCTCCGCCATCGGTACGCCGTAGCCGCGATAGTTGAGCGGAAACGCGCCGCGCCCGGCGCCAAACTCGACGCGCCCGCCCGACAGAACGTCGAGCATCGCGGTCTCCTCGGCCAGCCGCATCGGATGATGCAGCGGCATCAGGTTGACCGCGAGTCCGAGCCGGATACGCTCGGTGCGCGCGGCGATGGCCGCGTGGATCATCATCGGCGCCGGCATGATCGAGAAGTGTGGCGCGAAGTGAACCTCGGCGAGCCAGACCGTGTCGAAGCCGAGCCGCTCGGCGGCGACCGCCTGGGCGATCAGGTCGCGATACCGTTCGGCTGATTTCTGCGCGTCGGTTTTCGGAAGCTGATAGAAGATGTCGAATTTCATCCGCGCTGCTCAGTAGCCGCCGAGCTGAGCTACGCGTTCGCGATGATACGCCGGCGAGCCGAAAAACGATTCGTTGAAGCGCGCGCGCTTGAACCACAGGTGAATATCATGCTCCCAGGTGAAGCCGATTCCACCGTGCATCAGCACCGCCCGGTCGGCGCCGCGCATGAACACATCGCACAGCCGCGCCTTCGCCATCGAGGCGGCCCGCGACGCATCGGCCGCGGCGGCGTCCTGCGCGTACGCGGCGTACCAGACCAGCGCGCGGCCCGGCTCGAGTTCGGAAACGATCTCGGCCGCGGCGTGCTTGAGCGCCTGAAACGACCCGATTGGCTTGCCGAACTGTTCGCGAACCTTCGAGTAATCGACCGCCATGTCGAGCGCGCGCTCGATTCCGCCGAGTGAGTCGGCGGCGGCCGCGACCGCGCCGATATCGAGCATCCGCGAGTACAGCTTCGCGCCGCCCGACAGCGGAGCCGCCGCCGCGCCGTCGAGTTCGACGCGCGTGACCCGTCGCGTCAGATCGAGATTCTTGAGCTCGTTGATGCGTACCCCCGCGGCCTTGGTCTCGACCACGTAAAGCGCCGCGTCCGTCGTGGCGCCGCCCGCGCGCGCCGCGACGACGATAAAATCCGCCGCGGCGCCATACGGCACGAACATCTTGACGCCCGAGATCCGCGCGCGCGCGCCATCCGGATGCGCCACCGCCGCGAAATCCGCCGGCGCGAGGCTGTCGGAGGCCTCGACGATCGCGACCGTGCCGACGGCGCTGCCGTCGGCGATCGCGCGCAGCCATTTCGCATTCAACTCGTCCGAACCGCCGCGCGCGAGCGCGTCGGCCGCGAGCGCCGAGGAAAACAGGAACGGGCCGGGCATCCCGGCGTAACCCTGCTCTTCGAGAATCACCGCCATGTCGAGCATCCCGAGGCCCGCGCCGCCGAATTTCTCCGGCACGATCAGCCCGGTCCATCCGAGTTTCGCGAGCTCGCGTTCGAGTTCGGGCGCGCGGCCGTCATCCGCCGCCATCGCCTTGCGCACCGCGGCGGTCGAGCACTTGTCGGCCAGAAATTCGCGCGCGCTGGTTTTCAGTTGCTGCTGTTCTTCGCTTAGTCCGAAATCCATTTTAATTATTCTTCCTGCCGGTCAGCCCAACTCTAGCGCGATTTCGGCATCTTGAGGCCGCGTTCGGCGATGATGTTCTTCTGGATGTGCGAGGTTCCGCCGCCGATCACCAGCCCCAGCGAGAACATCCATTCGTACGGCCAGTAGCCATGATCGAGCACCGCGTCGTCATCGCGCGAGAGCATCGAATAGTCGCCGAGCGCTTCCATCGCGGCGGTCGCAAGATCGTGATTAAGCTCGGTGCCGACCAGTTTGTTGACCCATCCTTCGACGCCCGGGTTCTTGCCGCGCACCTGATCGGTCAACTGGCGCAGTGAATGATAACGCATCGCTTCGACCCGGATTTCCAGGTCGGCCAGGCGCTGGCGAAAGACCGGATCCTCGGTGAGCGCGCGGCCGCCGCGTTTGATCGTCTTCGCGATCGCGAGCAGCCGATTGAAACGCTGCGCGCTGCCGGTCGCGGAGCCGAGCATGTTGCGCTCGTGGAACAGGGTGGCGTTGGCGACGATCCATCCCTCGTTGAGCTTGCCGACCAGGTTTTTGCGGGGAACGCGCACGTTGTCGAAAAAAACTTCGTTGAAGCCGCGGTCGCCGGTCATCTGCACCAGCGGACGCACCGTAATCCCCGGCGTGTGCATGTCGATCAGGAGGTAGGAAATGCCGCGATGCTTGGGCGCCTCGGGGTCGGTGCGCACCAGGCAGAACATCATGTCCGCGATCTGCGCGCCCGAGGTCCAGACCTTCTGTCCGTTGACCACGAATTCATCGCCGACGATTTCCGCGCGGGTACGCAGCGAGGCGAGGTCCGAGCCCGCGCCGGGCTCCGAATAGCCCTGGCACCAGATTTCCTCGGCGGTCAGAATCTTGGGCAGGTAGCGTTTTTTCTGCTCTTCGGTGCCCCATGAGATCAGCGTCGGTCCGAGCATCCCAAGCCCCGACCCTCCGGCGAGATAGGGCGCGTTGGCGCGGACCATCTCGTCGTTGACTATAGTCTGCCGAACCGGGTCCATCGCCTGCCCTCCGTATTCCTTGGGCCACGCGAGCGCGACGTATCCGGCCTCGTGCAGTATGCGCTGCCACTGCTTGGACTTGTCGAGCCAGGCTTTGTCTTCGCGGCCCTCGCGTCCAGTGCCGAGCCCGCTGGCGGAAATATTTTCCTCGAGGAAGCGGCGGACCTTGAGCCGGAATTCGTCTTCTTCACGATTGAAATTTAAATCCATAGCGATGTCTCCTGCGGTCGATGTACCGCGGCCATGCGGCAAGCATAGTCAAAACCCACGCGCCCGAAAAACGGATTCGAGCGCCGGTTTGCCGGGCTCTATCAGGATTGCTAAAGATCATGATCGGGTTAATTAATCCAGGCTGATCGAACGGGGTCGATGCCGAGATATGTCAACCACTATCACCAGCGAGTGCATCAATTGCGGCGCGTGCGAGCCGGAATGCCCAAACACGGCGATCTATGCGGGCGGTATCGAGTGGGAGCTTAACGGAGCGATAAGCCCCGCGATCGCGCAGGATATTTTCTATATCGTGCCGGCCAAGTGCACCGAGTGCGTGGGCTTTCATGATCATGAAGCCTGCGCCGCGGTGTGTCCTGTGGATTGCTGCGTGCCCGACCCGGCCAACCCGGAGACCGAGCCGGTGCTGCTCGCGCGCGCGCGGGTGCTGCATCCCGACGAGAGTTTCGCCGACGACGCGCCGTCGCGGTTCCGCAAGGCCGACGGCGCCGCCGCCGCGGCTCCTGCCGCCGCCGCGCCCAACGGTTCCGTAGCGGCGCCCAAGCCCGCCGCAAGCGCGCCCGCTCCCGCTCCAGCGGCACCCAAGCCCGCGCCGGTGGCCGCGGCTATCGCGCCACCGCCAGGAGGACTCGGCCAAGAGTTCAATCCGATCGCGTGGGAAGTTCCGGTAGTCTGCAAAGATTGCAACGAGACGTTCTCGATCCCGTATCGCCACTTTCAGGCGGGCGTGGTCTTCTATTGTCCGTCGTGCTCGGGCTCGTATGTTCCGAAATCCACGATGGCGCGCGTCGTCCGGGAAACCTTCGAGAAGTTCTACGCGCGGCGCCGCGCCGAGCAGGAGGCGATCGAGCGCCGCCACGCGCGCGAGCGCGAAGTGTTCGCGGCGCGGCAGGCCGCGGAGATGGCCGAGTTCAAGCAGCGCGTGGCGGAACTCGGACGCGAGATGAAGCCTGCGGGCAAGCTGGTGCGGCCCAAGGGCATCGCCGCGATGTTCACGTAAAAACAATCCACAGATTTCACCGATTACACAGATTCAGAAAAGGGTGAAATTAGTTTTCTTCGGTGATCTCGTAGCCGGCCTTGCGCAGGTGAGCATGGATCGCCGCGATATGCTCGGGGCCGCGCGTTTCGAGTTCCAGGCTCACGTATGCGCCGCCGATCGCGACTTCGCGCCGGGTGCGGTCGTGATCGATCGCGCGCACATTGGCGCCGGTCTTGCCAATTTGCGCGAGCAGGATGCCGAGTTCGCCCGGACGATCGTGCAGCGTCAGCGCGATCCGGTAGAGGCGCCCCATCTTCGACAGTCCGTGGCCGATGATCCGATCGAGCAGATTGATATCGATATTTCCGCCGCTTACGACCACCACCACGCGCTTGCCCTTTAGCTCCGCGCCCAGCTTGAGCGCGCCGGCCAGCGCGGCCGCGCCGGCGCCCTCGGCCAGCAGCTTCATCCGCTCGAGCATCAGCAGCACCGCGGCTCCGATCTCGAAATCGTCAACCGTCACAACGCGCGCCACGCGTCCGCGGATCAGGCGGTAGGGAATCTCGCCGATTCGTCCGGTGGCGAGGCCGTCGGCTATCGTATCCACCGGCCTTCCGATCGACGCCGCCCGGTCCGCGGCAAGGCTGGCGCTTAGCTGCGCGGAGCCTGCCGCCTCGACGCCGATAACTTCGGTCGCGGGCGAGCGCGCCGCGAGCGCAACCGCAATTCCCGCGATAAGCCCTCCGCCGCCGACGGGAACCAGCACCGCGTCAGCCGGGCGCGCGCCGTCGAGTTCTTCGGCGATCTCGAGGCCGACGCTGCCCTGGCCCGCGACCACCTGCGCGTCGTCGTAGGCATCGACGAACACCGCGCCCGACTCGCCGCGGATGCGGCCGGCGGCGACGCGCGCGGCCTGGTAGTCGATTCCCTCGAGGATCACCGCCTGTCCGTAATTGCGGGTCGCCGCGATCTTCGCGATCGCTGCCGTCTCGGGCATCACGATGGTCGCCCTTACTCCGGCGCGGGTGGCGGCGTAGGCAAGCGCCTGTCCATGATTTCCGGCCGAGGCCGCGATCACGCCGCGCGCCTTCTCCTCGGGCGCGAGCGCCGCGATCCGGTTGTAGGCGCCGCGAATTTTGAACGACCCGGTCTTCTGAAGGTTCTCGGGCTTGATGAATACTTCGGCGCCGAGCATCCGGCTGAGCGTATCGCTCAAGATCAGCGGGGTCGGCTCGACGATGCCGCTTAAGCGGCGACGCGCGAGTTCGAGGTCGTCGATCGTAACCGTCATGCGCGCACACCGGGCCGCTTAGTGCAGGGCTTTCGCGGGAGCGGTGAGCTGATAGTCGCGCGCGGGTCCGAGCGCGTCATCCTCGAATTCGAGGGCGAGACACTTGCCCGAGGCGAAATCGAGGTCGAGCAAAAGATTTCGGATTGCACGGCGCTTAACGCTGCGCACCAGTTCGGCAACTGCGGCCGCGTCGCCGCAATCGATCGCCGCGATCTCAGCCGCGTCGAGATTGCTCTGGCGGACGAAGTCCTGCGCGCGCGCCTCCGAGCTGAACGCCAACACGGAACCCCACGACGCGCCGGTGGCCTTAAACGCGATCAGAGCGCCCGCGCTGTCGAGCAGGAAATGCAGTTCGCCGAGCGCGCTCAAGCGTCTTCAATCCTGATCCTGCCCGCCGCGATCGCGGCGGCGCGCTCATGCACGAGCGCGGGGTAGGTGTAGTAATGCTCGCCGGTCAGGCGCAGAAAGGAATCGATATCCACTTCCGCGAGCTCGAGCTCGGCGATCTTCGCCTCGGCCGCCGCTCGCGACGGCGACGCGATAATTTCATCGTAGAGCGCGCGTCCCTGCTCGGACTGAAAATCCGCGCGCGGCGGGATCGCGCCGGACGCGAGCTTGCCCGAGTGGAAGTTATCCAGAATAAAGCGCAGCGCCTTGAGTTCGTGGCGCAGAATATCGATTCGCTTAAGGGTTTCGCGGGCGGCCATCTTAAGTCGAGCTTATCGCCCGCGATCCCGCCGATTCAAGGCGCCGTCCGCAGCCGCGAGGGCTAGTCGCCCTTGATCAGGCGATGGATGGCGCTCAGATGCTTTTGCGCGTCGCGCTTGCGGCCTTGCGCGTCGAACAGCTCGGCGACGTTGCGATGCGCCTCGACATTGGTGGGGTCGCAATCGATCGCGCGCAGAAAACTGCGCAGCGCGGGCTGCGGTTCTTGCTTCTTGCGATAGAGCACGCCCAGGCGCAGATGGACCTCGGCGCTGGCCGGCATGATCGCCGCCGCTCCGAGCAGATGGCGCAGCGCGCCCTGCAAGTCGCCCTCGCGCTCGAGCAGAGTCGCCAGCCGCAGGTGCGCCTCGAAGTTGCCGGGCTCGCGTCCCACCAGCTCGCTGTAGATCGTCAGAGCCTTGAGCGGATCCTGCTCGGCGATCCTGCGCGCCTCCTCGAAGCGCTCGCGCACCCGCGCCGGACCGAAGCCCTCTTCGATTTTCGCGGTCGGACGCTCGGCGCGAAAATCGAGCAGCAGTTGGCCGGTCTCGGCCTCGATCAGCATGCCGCCTTCGCTGACCACGATGCGCCCTTCGTCGTTGACCAGATTGAGCGAGGTCACGGGCCGCGCGGGATCGACCATCCCGCGCACTCGCGCCAGACAGCGCTGGATCGGTTCGAGATGGCGGCGCGCCAAGAGCAGCTCCTTGGTCAGGCGCAGCAGGAGCAGATCGTTGAACGCGAAGCGATAGTTGCGGCCCTGGGTCGCGGTTGGATTAACCAACTGCCGCCTGACCCAGTAACGAATTCGTTCGGGAGAAACCGCGAGAATCCTCGCAGCCGCGCGCGTCGAGAAGGTCGCGCTCCGTCCTACCGCCTCTTCCATCTTCACCGCCAACCGGACCGAGTATAGGAAGTTGCGGCCGCCGCCTCAACGCGCGCGCCGATACTTTCTCAACAAGCGCGCCGCCGAGCACGCCTACCCGTCGATCTCGCGCAGCGTTTTCAGCATCCGCACCACGGCTTCGACCGCATTCTTGGCGTTGTCCAGGCGCTCGAGGGCCTGTTCATGAGTCATTCCGGGACCGGTGATTCCGAGCCCCACCGGCTTCTCATACTTGATCGCAAGCCGCAGCGCGGCGTCCGCGGTCGCGTGCGTGATGACTTCATCGTGCTGCGTTTCGCCCTTGATCACCGCGCCCAACAGCACGATCGCGTCGATATCCTTGCGCCGGATGAGCCGCTTGATCGCAGGGCCCATGTCGAAGACTCCCGGCACGTGCACCACGGTGGCGACCTGGGCGCCATGATGCGCGGCGTGGCGTTCGGCCCGCTCGAGCATCTGCGCGGTCACGTCGTAATTGAAATCCGAAACGATGATCGCGAGTCTCATCGCGCGCCAACCTCCAACCGGATCGCGTCGCGCACCTCGACCCCGGCGCCCTTTAGATAGCGCTTTAGCTCGGGGATCGGATACTCGCCGTAATGCACGATCGACGCGACGATCGCGGCGTCGGCCGCGCCGCGGGTGAACGCGTCGCGCAGATGCTCCGGTGCGCCGGCGCCGCCCGAGGCCACCACTGGAATCGTCACCGATTCGCTGATGCGCCGCGTGATCTCGAGGTCGTAGCCCGCCTTGGTGCCGTCGCGATCGATCGAGTTGATCACCAGTTCGCCCGCGCCCAGCCGCGCGCCCTCGTACGCCCACTCGAGCGCGTCGCGCCCGGTGAAGACCCGGCCGCCGTCGATCACGACTTCGTAACCCGACTCGAGTCCGGGCCGCGCCCCCGTTTTCCGCACCTGCATCGAGAGGACGATACACTGGCTGCCGAACGCCCGCGCCCCTTCGGTAATAATCTTCGGGTCGCGGACCGCGCCCGAATCGATCGATACTTTCTCGGCCCCCGCCAGCAGCACGGCGCGCATGTCCTCGAGCGTGCGCAGGCCGCCGCCGACGCTGAACGGAATGAAGATCTCGCGCGCCACGCGGCTGACCACTTCGAGCATGATCCCGCGCCGCTCGTTGGACGCCGTGATGTCATAGAAGACCAACTCGTCGGCGCCCTGCTCGTAGTAGTAGCGCGCCATCGCGACCGGGTCGCCGATATCGGCGTTGTCCGCGAACTTGACGCCCTTGGTCACCAGGCCGTTGCGCACGTCGAGGCACGGGATTATTCGCTTGGCGAGCATCAGAAGATTCGCTTGGCGAGCATCAGAATTCCAGCCGGCAAAAATTATCGAGCAGCTTGAGCCCGGCGGCGCCGCTCTTTTCGAGATGGAACTGCGTCGCGATCACGCGCCCGCTTGCGACCGCCGCGACGAACTGCACGCCGTAGCCGGACTCTGCGATCGCGACGCCCGGATCGGCGGGAACCGGATAATAGGAATTCACGAAATAGAAATGCGTATTGTCCGGCACTCCCGTGAACACCGGATGCGCCCGCGTCTGGCGCACGCGGTTCCATCCGATCTGCGGAACCTTTAGCGTGCGCCCGTCGATCGATCCCGGGTAGCGCGTCACGTGGCCCGCGATTATGCCGAGGCAATCGGCGCGGTCCTCTTCGCTGCGCTCGAACAGCACCTGGATTCCGATGCAGATGCCCAGAAACGGCTTGCCCGCCGCCGCGACGTCGCGCCTGAGCACCTCGACCAGACCGAGCGCGCGCAGATTTTCCATGGTGGCGCCTGCCGCGCCGACGCCGGGCAGGATCACCCGCTCGGCGGCGCGGATTTTATCCGCGTCGTCGGTGATCTCGCATCGATGGCCCAGAAATTCCAGCGCGCGTTTTACGCTGGTCAGATTTCCGGCGCGGTAATCGACGATTGCGATCATCTCGAAGCTCCCGGGCGATCCGGACCCCTGATATTACCCGCCCGGCAACCCGCACAGAAGCGCCGCGCAAGCCCGCCGATCACTCCGGCGCAGGCGCGGATGGTGGCGCCGTCACCGTCGGAGCCGCGGCTGTCGGTTCGGCGGAGGGCTGGCAGTTCTCGTTCGAGGTATCGAGCATCAGCAGGCCGTAGCTGCTCTTCTGGCAGTTGGTTCCCGGCGCGCTGTCGGCAGGGCGCGAGTAGTACCAGCATGACGCCATCGCGAGCGCCGCCGCGGCGATAACGAGTTTCGCGGCCGCATGAGTGATTGCGCCTTTGGTCATAATCAAGCCTCCGCGAATATGTTCTCGTTAGCCGGGCGGTCGGCCGCTACGCCTCGCGATAAGGGACGGGATGCGCCGCCTCGTACGCCGTGATCGCCGTTCCGTGCGCGAGCGTGAGCGCGATATCGTCCAGCCCCTCGAGCAGGCATTTCTTCGCGAACGGGTCGATCTCGAAATGCGCGGACCATCCGAAGTCGTCGCTGACGGTCTGCGCTTCGAGTTCGATTTTCAGATGATAGGCTTCGTACTTCGCGGTCGCGCGGAAAATCGCCTCGACTTCCTCGGGCTTGAGCGTCACCGGCAGCAGCCCGTTCTTGAACGAGTTGTTGTGGAAAATATCCGCGAACGAAGATCCGATCACCGCGTGGAAGCCCGCGTCGTCGAGCGCCCACACCGCGTGCTCGCGCGACGATCCGTTGCCGAAATTGGCGCGCGCCACCAGAATCGAGGCGCCCTGATAGCGCGGCTTGTTGAGCACAAAATCCGGGTCGGGCGATCCGTCGGGCCGCTGGCGCCAATCGAAGAACAGCCCCTTTTTGAGCCCGCTTCTGACAATCGCCTTCAGGAACTGCTTGGGGATGATCTGATCGGTGTCAACGTTCGATCGATCGAGCGGCGCCACCATCCCGGTAAAATTTTTGAATGCCTGCATGTGTCTCCCGGTCAGGAATTTTCCCAGTCGCGGATATCGACGAAGTGGCCCGCGATCGCGGCCGCCGCCGCCATTTGCGGGCTTACCAGATGGGTGCGGCCGCCCTTGCCCTGGCGGCCCTCGAAGTTGCGATTGCTGGTGCTGGCGCATCGCTCGCCCGGCTTCAGGATGTCGGGGTTCATGCCCAGGCACATCGAGCATCCCGCCTCGCGCCAATCGAAACCGGCCGCGCGAAAAATCCGGTCAAGGCCTTCCTTTTCCGCTTCGATTTTGACCTTCGCCGATCCGGGCACGACCATCGCCTGCACGGTTTTTGCGACGTGCTTGCCCTTGACGATCGTGGCGGCGGCGCGCAGATCGCTAAGGCGCGAGTTGGTGCACGATCCGATAAACACGCGGTCGATCGCGATTTCCTGAATCGGAGTGTTGGGCCGCAGTCCCATGTATTCCAGCGCGCGCTCCACCGTGTCGCGATCGCCCGGATTTGAAACCTGGCGCGGGTCCGGCACCTTGCCAGTCACGTCGGCGACCATTCCGGGATTGGTGCCCCAGGTAACCTGCGGTGCGAATTCCGCCGCGTCGAAAACGATCGAGCGGTCGAATTTCGCGCCGTCGTCGGTGCGCAGCGTAAGCCACTTCTTCGCCATCGCGTCGAACTCGGCGCCGGTCGGCAGGTACTTTCGCCCGCGCAGGTAATCGACGGTTTTTTGATCGGCCGCGATCATCCCGGCGCGCGCGCCCGCTTCGATCGACATGTTGCAGACCGTCATGCGCTCTTCCATCGAGAGCGCCTCGATCGCGGCGCCCCGATACTCGACCGCGCATCCGGTCGCGCCGTCGGTGCCGATGCGTCCGATCACGCCGAGGATGAGATCCTTGGCGCTCACGCCCGGACCTGCGGCGCCGTCGAGCCGGATTTCGAGCGTTTTGGGCTTGGTCTGCCAGATGCACTGGGTCGCCATCACGTGCTCGACTTCGCTGGTGCCGATTCCGAACGCGAGCGCGCCGAACGCACCGTGAGTCGAGGTATGGCTGTCGCCGCACACGATCGTCATGCCGGGCTGGCTGAGTCCCAGGTCGGGACCGATCACGTGAACGATGCCCTGGTCGGTCGATCCCAAGTCGAACAGGGTCACGCCGAAGTCGCGCGCATTCTTGCGCATCATTTCGACTTGCGCGCGCGAGTCGGGATCGGCGATCGGCTTTAGCTGATCGACGGTCGGCACGTTGTGATCCAGGGTCGCAAAGGTGCGGCGCTTGTCGCGCACGCCGCGGCCCGCGGCGCGCAGCGCTTCGAACGCCTGAGGAGAAGTGACTTCATGGATCAGATGCAAATCGATGAAGAGCAGCGCGGGTTTGCCCGGCTCCTCGACTACCAGGTGAGCGTTCCAGATCTTTTCAAAAAGCGTCTGCGGCGCCATCGAAGCAACCCTCCAAGCCCCGTCACGAAATTCCTATTATCCTTGATCCGCGCGGCCCGGCAAAGTCGCGCTAATTACGGGATTTCTCGCCGCGCGAGCCGATGCGACGGATAGCGGCGGATTCGCCGCGATCGACGGATCAGGCTCGAAATGACAAATCAGCGTCAAGCACCGGCGCCTGCGCCGCGGATTTTTGCGAACCCGCAACGACGCCATTTAGCCGCCGCTTCACTTGATTCGCCGGCTCGGCGCGGCGCGTTCGGCGTGCGCGAAGCCGCGCGTGATCGCCTCTTCGCCGAAGCGCGCTGTCACCGCGTCGAGCGCGCGATTAAGCCGCGTGCGGCGCGCTTGAACCGTGGCGGCAGCGTCGAAGAGACCAAGTTGCGCGGCGCTTGCGCCAAAGTCCGCGCCGTCGCCGCGGTCGAGGTTATGCACCTGCACGCCGGCCAGCCGAATCCGCTCGCGGGCGGGCGCGCGCGCGAGCATGCCGATCGCGGCGGCCGTGATCGCGCCGCCGTCGTCGCTCGGATGCTCGAGGGTCAGGCTGCGGGTCAGTATCGGATAGCGCCCTTCACCGAGTGGGCGCGCGAGCTTGAGCTTGAGCACTATGGTGCGCGCGCGGACCGCGTCGGCGCGCAGCCGGCGGCCGAGCGCCTCGCCGTGGGCGATCAGCACGCGGCGCAGTTCATCGGATGAAATTGCGAGGTCGCGCGCGAAGGTGTTTTCCTCGCCGTAGGACTTGCGCTGCCAGTCGGCGGCGACCGGACGCGGGTCGATTCCATTTGCCAGCTCGCGCAAGCGCGGACCGATCGTGCCGAACGCCGCGCGCAATTCGGCGCTGTCGCGCCGCCCCAGATCTCCGATCGTGCGGATACCGCGCTCGTGCATCCGTGCGAGCGTCACCCGGCCGACGCCCCACAGGCGCTCGACGGGCAGCGGCTCCAGAAACTCGCGCAACTCGGCGGGGCCGATAATGAGCACGCCGTCGGGCTTCGACATATCGGAAAGAATCTTGGCCGCCATCTTGGTCGGTGCGACGCCGACCGACACGACCAGCCCGGTCTCTTCGCGCATCCGGCGCTTCAGCGCGCGCGCAACTTCGAGCGGCGCGCCGAGCAGGCGCGCGGTGCCGGTCAGATCAAGGAACGCCTCGTCGAGCGACAGCGGTTCGACGATCGGGCTGGTGGCGTCGAATACCCGGCGCACCATCCGCGAGATTTCGAGGTAGCGTTTCATGCGGCCCGGCACGAACACTCCCTGCGGGCAAAGTTTGCGCGCCTGGATCGTCGGCATCGCCGAGCGCACGCCGAATTTGCGCGCTTCATATGACGCCGAGGTCACGACGCCGCGCGCGCTGCGGCCCGCGACGATTACCGGCAGTCCGGCCAGTGCGGGATTGTCGAGCACCTCGACCGAAGCGTAGAACGCGTCCATGTCGGCGTGCGCAATCACGCGCGGCCACGACCCGTCCGCACCGGAGATTTCGCTGCCGGGCGCCATCGCGCCCATTATCGTCGATCGCGCGCGAGCAGGTCGAGGATCGCGCCGGCGGCTTGTTCACCGCCGCGGATGCAATCGGGGATGCCGACGCCGCGATAGGCGGCGCCGGCGATCGCGAGGCGCGGGATCGCGGCGGCGGCGCGCTCAATTTCGGCGACCCGCACGAGATGCCCGACGTCGTATTGCGGCATCGCTGCGGGCCAGCGCCGCACGATTGCGAATCCCGGCGCGGCGCTCACGCCAAGGAGATCGCGGAATTCATCGCGCGCGGCGGCCACCATCGCGTCGTCGGGAAGCTCGTTCAGCTCGCGCTGCAATTCGCCGCCGATAAAGGCGCGTACGAGGATCATCCCGGCGGGCGCGCGATTTTCAAACTTCAGGCTGGTGAAACTGCCGGCGATAATCCGGCGCCGCTCGATTATCGGCACGACGAAGCCGAAGGCGCGCGGCGGCGCGGGAAAGTCGCTCTCGCGAAACGTCATGCTGACGGTCGCCGCGCTCGCGTAGCTGATCGCTCCGAACATATCGGCCAGGCGCGGGTCAGACGCGCGGATCATCCGCGCGGCGGCATACGCGGGAGCGGCGCAGATCACGGCGTCGGCGGAGATCTGCTCACCGGTTTCGGTGATGATCGTACACCCGTCAGCGCGCGGCGCGATCTGCTTCACCTCGGCGCCGAGCCTCACGCACTCGCCCAGACGCGCCGCGAGCGCGTCGGGCAGCGTGCCGATTCCGCCGCGCAGAGTAGCGAACAGGCTCCAGCGCGCGCCGCTGGTCCCGGAAGCGCTTGCGCCCGTCGCTGCGGCGCGGGCGCGTTCGGCGGCGCGCAGGCCGCGGATGAGGCTGCCGTGGCGGCGCTCCATTTCGACAAAGCGCGGGGTGGTCGCGGCGATACTCAGGCGGGAAGGGTCGGCGGTGTAGATTCCGCCCGCGAGCGGCTGCGCGACGCGCTCAAGGACTTCGCGCCCGAGCCGCCGCGTGACAAACGCGGCCAGGCTCTCGTCGCGCAAATCTTTTCGTTTCGGCACGAACGGTTCGAGTGCGATCCGGAGCTTCCCCAGCGGCGAGAACAGTTCGCTCTTCAACACCGGGAGAAGCCGCGCGGGCGCCAGCATCGAGAAGCCGTCGGGAATCTCGACCAGACGGCCGCGATGCACCACCAGCGTGTGGCGAAATTCCTCGCGGGTGGAAATCAGCTCCGCGCCTAAACCGAGGCGCCGCGCGAGATCAATCGCGTGGGGTTTTTCGGTCAACAGGGAATCCGCGCCGGTCTCGATCGTGAAGCCGTCGCGCCGCACGGTTTCGAGCGAACCGCCCGCGCGCGTGGCGCGGTCGAGCACGATCACTTCGAGCGGAAACTCGCGCTCGGCCGCAAGCTCGCGCATCCGGTACGCGGCCGCGAGCCCGGTGATTCCCGCTCCGATTACGACTACGCGGCGCAACGCGCTATCCTTCGAGCGCGTGGCGTCGCACGATCTCCGCCATCATCGCGATAAACTCCGGATGGTCGCTGACCGTGGCCGCGCGTTCCATCCGGATACCGCCCTGGCGCGCGATCGCGGCAGCTTCGACGTCCAGATCGTAAAGCACCTCGACGTGGTCGCACAGGAATCCGATCGGAGCGACCACCGCGACCGCGCCGCGGGCAAGCTTGCGCAGCGCGGCGCCGATATCCGGTTCGAGCCACGGATCGCGCGGGCTTCCGCTGCGGCTCTGAAACGCGAGCGTCCAATTGTCGAACCCAAGCTGCGCCGCGACCAGGCGCGCTGATTCGGTCAATTCCTCGACGTAGGGCGACGCCGCGGCCATCGCGACCGGGATGCTGTGGGCGGTGAAGAGAAGACTCGCGTGCGAGCGTTCGGCCGAATCGAGACGCGCAAGCGAATCAGCGGCGCGGGCGGCGGTGGCAGCGATAAATTTCGGATGCGCGAACCACGGCTCGGCATACACGATCTCGGGCGCGGCGCTCCCAAGCTTTTCGGCCGCGGCCGCGACCGCCGCCTGATAGCGCTCGAAGCTCGCCTCACTGCGATGCGCGGCCATGATAAAGGCCAGGAGGCGGCGCGCGCCGCGACGTGCAAGGTCCGCCAGCGCGTCTTCGATGTAAGGCGCCCAGTTGCGCATTCCGACCGCGACCGGCAGGTCGATACCGCCGCGCGAGAGTTCGGCGCGCAGCGCATCGGCCTGCCGCAGCGTCAATTCGTTGTATGGGGAACCGCCCCCCAGATGCTCATAATGGCGCACGACATCCTCGTAGCGATCGCGCGGGATCGGGCGTCCGCGCAAAATGCAATCCAGAAACGGACGGATCTCTTGGGCGCGGGTGGGACCGCCGAAGCCGACGAGCAGCACGCCGTCGCATTTGCGCGACTCGCTCACGGCGGTCTCCGGCTCATTTCGTGGACGGCATCCACCAGCGCGATCACGTGATCGACGGGAGTCTCGGGAAGAATTCCGTGGCCGAGATTGAAAATGTGTCCGGGACGGCCGTTCGCCTGATCGAGGATCGCGCGTGCACGGGCGCGAATTTCCGGCACCGTGGCGAACAGCGCGATCGGATCGAGGTTGCCCTGCACGGCGACCTCGTAGCCGAGCCGCTTCCACGCCTCGGCCAGATCGACGCGCCAGTCCAGCCCGATCACGTCGCCGCCCGCCGCGCGCATCAGTTCGAGCAGATTTCCGGTAATCGTGCCGAAATGAATCACCGGCACGCCCGGCGTAACGCCCGCGATGATCGCGGCGGTATGCGGCAGCACGAAGCGGCGGTAATCGTCGGGGCCGAGGCTGCCGACCCAGCTATCGAAGAGCTGCACGATACTGGCGCCCGCGGCGACCTGCATGTTCAGATAATCGATCGTGACGCGCGCGAGCAGGTCCATCAGGCGATGCCAGGTAGCGGGATCGTTGTACATCAGAGTCTTGGTCGCCTGATACTGACGCGACGTGCTGCCTTCGATCAGATACGAAGCGAGCGTGAACGGAGCACCGGCAAAGCCGATGATCGGCGTCTTCGCGCCGATCGCGTGATCGACCAGCTTGATCGATTCCGCGACGAAGCCGAGCGCGCCCGCATCAAAGGGCGGCACGCGCTCGAGGTCGGCGGCACTGCGAATCGGGCGGTCGATAATCGGCCCGTCGCCCTTTTCGTAGTGCAGCCCGACTTGCATCGGGATCAGCGGCAGCAAAATATCCGCAAAGATAATCGCGGCGTCCACGCCGAGCCGCTCGACCGCCGTGACGGTCACTTCCGCGGCCAGCTCCGGACGCATGCACAATTCGAGAAAATCATGCTGATCGCGCGCGCGGCGATACTCGGGCATGTAGCGCCCGGCCTGGCGCATCAGCCAAATGGGAGTGTAATCGGCGGCCTCGCGGCGGCACGCGCGCAGGATAGGATGCTCCCAATGCCTGAGATGCGAAGCGTTGTCGGCCAGGCGTGAAATCCTGGGCGCGATCGCCTGGACGCGAATCGGCGCGCGGCGCTTGTCGGCGAGGATCGCGGGCGCGCGCGCGGCGGCTTCCTTGATCAGATGACCGAGCTTGGGATGCGCGGGCTCGAAATCAACTTCGATTCCGTGTGCGCGCAATTCGGCGGAACAGACCGGCCCGATCGAGCCGACAGCGAGCGCGCCCAGGCCGCCGCGTACGTCGATCCCTTCGGCGGCCGCGACCTGCATCACGTTGGTGACCTGATGCGAGCTGGTGAAGATCGCGACGTCGGCGCGCGCGTCGGCGATCGCGCGCAAGGCCGCGCGCAGCGGTTCGAGATCGGCGGGCAGCGTCCAGCGATAAACCGGCACGATGCTGACGGCCGCTCCGCGCGCTTCGAGACCCGCGATCAGATCGCGATTCGAGACGCCGTATTCCTGCACCGCGACGCGCGCGCCGCGCAACTCGCGGGCGGCGGCCAGCGCGGCCAGCAACTCGCGCGAGGTATTCGGCTCCGGCGTGGCGACGGTGGGTTCGATTCCAAGATCGCGCAGCGCGCGGGCCGGCTTCGGTCCACGAACCACGGTGACGATCGCGCGCAACGCCGCGGCGATCGCGGCGCGCCGATGGCGTGATTCGATCACCTCGAACAGCGCGCGCACGCCGACGCCGGTCAGGAAGATCGCGATATCGATTTCGCGCGCGAGCAGCCGGTCGGCGAAATCGAATGCCGCCGGATTGTCGGCGAGCGCAACCTCGCGCATCGCCGGAGCGACGATCGCGACTCCGCCGCGCCGCCTGATCATCGCGGCCGCCTCGGCCGCCATCCGGGCCTCGAACGCCACGATACGCAGCCCGCCAAAGGCGGGGGTGGTCTCGGATGCGTGTGGTTCTGTGTGAGATGCCATGAACTGGTTCGACCGCTCGTGAGAATTTATCTTGCCGCGCCCGCGCGCGCCAAGTCCACCGCCCGCTGCCGGGCCGCCGGCAAGGGCGCTTTTCGATTGTGCCGTGGGCGTGCTACCAATCGCGGGACAAAGGCGCGAATCAGAACCGCACGAGCCTCAAGTCGCGCCGCACGGCGCGGGGAGCATCCAACGATGAAGATCCGATACCTGGCACTGGCGATTGCGATGAGCACGATTACCGCGGCAGCGGCGACTTCGATTGCTGGCGCGCAGCAGAATGCCGCGCTGATGGCCAAGGTGGCCGAGACCGCACCGATTCCCGAAGCGAAAATTCCGGCCTATATAACAGCCGCCGTTAACGCTCCCGATCGTCCCGCCGCCGACAAGGCGCTCGACGCCGGGCGCAAGCCCGAACAGATGTTGGCGTTTTTCGGCATCAAGCCGGGAATGCAGGTCGCCGATATCTGGGCCGCGGGCGGATGGACCACCGAGCTGCTCTCGCACGTGGTCGGACCCGAGGGCAAAGTCTATTCGCAAAACGGCCCGATACCCGCGAAATTCAAAAAGGCCGCGGACGATTGGCACGCGCGGATCAAGCGGCTTAAGAACGTGGTCGAGGTTGACCGGCCTTTCGGCGCGCCCGATCTGCTGCCGGTGGCGCCCGCATCGCTCGGCGCGGTGATCGTCAACCTTAACTATCACGACATGGTTGGACTCCAGATGGATCGCGCGAAGATCAACCAGCAAATCTTCACGGCGCTCAAGCCGGGCGGGGTTTACGGAATTGTCGATCATAGCGCGCAGAAAGGATCGGGCGATCGGGACGCGGCGACGCTGCATCGGATCGACGAGAATTTCGTGATCAATGAAGTCGAGCAGGCGGGCTTCAAACTGGCCGCCGCCTCGAGCGCGCTGCGCCATCCCGAGGACGACCGCACCTGGTTCATCTTCAAGAAGCGCGGCCAGACCGATCGCTTCATGCTCAAGTTCGTAAAGCCGCGCTGACGATCGCGCGACACAGGATTAAGTCATGCAAGTTGGACTGTTCTCAATCGGGATCGGCTCTGCGGTTCATCCTGAGATAATCCGCGCCGAGGCCGCGCACGCCGAGCGGGTCGGGTTCGCGACGCTCTGGGTCGGGGAGCACGTGGTGCTGTTCGATCGCCAGGACTCGAAGTATCCGTACGCGCCAAGCGGTGAATTTCCGCTGCGGGGCAACGCGGATTGGCTCGACCCGTTTCTCGCGCTTACGTTTGCCGCCGCGGCCACGAGCCGGATTCGCCTGGCGACCGGAATTTGCCTGGTGCCGGAGCATAATCCCGTCGTGCTGGCCAAGCAGGCAGCCACGCTGGACCGCCTGTCGGCTGGACGCTTCGTGCTGGGAGCGGGAATCGGCTGGTCGGCCGAGGAATTCGCCGCGCTCGGAGTTCCGTTCGAGCGCCGCGCCGATCGCACGCGCGAATATATCACCGCGATGCGCTCGTTGTGGGGCGAAGGCGCGGCGACCTTTCACGGTGAGTTCGTCAACTTCGACGCCGCGCATAGCTCTCCCAAACCTGTCCGCGGAGCGAAGCTGCCGGTGATGTTCGGCGGCGAGAGCGCTCCGGCATTGAAGCGCGTTGCCGACTATGGCGACGGATGGTTCGGCTTCAACTGCGATCCGAACGATGCCAGAGAGAAAATCGCGAAGCTCCGGGCGCTGATGCGCGAGCGCGGGCGCGACCCGAAAGATATCGAGTACATCGTGTCGCCGTACACCAAGAAGATCACGGGCGACGACCTGAAGCGATATCGCGACGTCGGCGTGCAGGAGGTTGTGATTCTGTCGGACCCGCCCACCGATGCCGCGCGGATTCCGGAATGGGCCGATGGCCTTGCACGCGACTGGATCGCGCCGGCGCGCGCCGCGGGCTAGCGCCGTCTGATCCCTCGCCCTGAAAGGGAGAGGTCAGGTGAGGGTCCGACCCGCGCGCGGCATCTGTTTGCCGCGCGCCTTATATTCCGGGCGCTTGTATGCAGTATGGTCGGGTTGCGAGCGCCGCTTGTCGAGCAGATTCATAGTCGCACGGCGCTTCGCACCGCGCTGAACAATGACCCTCACCTAACCGCGTGCCAGTGGCACCTCCCTTTCAGGGCGAGGGAGCAGGCACGGGAGAGTAACGTCAGGCGTTGGCGAGGATTTCTTTGGCGCGTGCGAGGTCCAGCGCAATCTGATTTGCGAGCGCTGCGCCAGAGGCGAATTTTCGCTCGGGCCGGATTCGCTCGATGAGTTCGAGCTTGATGCGCTGGCCGTAGAGGTCGCGATCGAAATCGAAGATGTGCGCCTCGATCGTGCGTTCCTGCTCGGCAAACGTCGGGCGCATCCCTATGTTCGTAATCGATCCGAACGCACCGTCGGCCAGGATGACCCGCGCGGCATAGACTCCGTCGGGCGCGGTACATTCCGTTTCATTGTCGAGATTCGCGGTCGGAAATCCTATCGTGCGCCCGCGCTCGCGCCCGTGTATGACGGCGCCGTGCAGAAAATGGTAGCGGCCCAGCAGCTTGGCCGCGGCGCGCAGGTCGCCGGCCGTGATCAGCTCACGGATCTTGGTCGAACTCACCTCGATGCCTGCGACCTTGACCGGACCGACCACGGTGGTGTCAAAACCGAACTCGCGTCCGAGCTCGACCATCACCGAAGCGTTGCCCGCGCGGTTATGGCCGAAATTCACGCTATGGCCGATTACCATCTCGCGCGCGCCGATTCGTCCAAGGAAGTAGTCGCGCACGAAGTCGCGCGGTTCAATCATGCTGAGCGCGCGTGTGAATTCGACGACGATCACTCCGTCCAGGCCCGACAGGCGCAATAGTTCGAGCTTGTCTTCCGGCAGCAGGATCAGGCGTGGAGCGCGCTCGGGGACCAGCAGCTTGGCGGGCAGCGGCTGGTAGGTGAGGGCGAACGCGGTGCCGCCGGCGGCGCGGGCGCGATCGATCGCGGCTTTGAGAATCGCGCGATGGCCCAGATGGACGCCGTCGAAATTGCCGGGCGTGACGACTGGATACGGATGACGCGCCATCGCGTCGAGGTCGCGGATTATTTCCATCACAGATTCGGGTCCGCCGGGGTTTGGACCGCGTCCGGCGTCATTCGCCGCCCAGGCTTTGCATCATCGGTTTCGCGGCGGCGGCCTGCGGCGTACCGTCGTGATCCGAAATCAGTTTTTGCAGGGTCAAGCGCGCGTCGATTCGATCATTCATCTTGAGGAATGCCTGCGCCTGGCGCAGCAGCGCCTGCGGGGCGAAGCGGCCCTTGGGATAGCGCATCACGAGGTCGTTGAACTGCAAGATCGCTTGATCGTACTTGCCGGTTTCATACAGCGCGTTGGCGGCGAAGTAGTCGGCCGGCTCGACCAGCGGCGACTTCGGGTATTGATGCTGCAAGCGGGTGAAGCTGGCGACGGCGAGCGGATATTTCGCGTCCTTCATCGCACGCAACCCGGTCCGGTAGATCTTCACGCCCGGAGCGCTCGAACTTTCGGCGTTCGAGATCTCCTGATCAAGTTCCTGCGGCCAGGTCGCAGGCGGCGCGGCGGGCGCGACCGATTCCGGCGCTTCGCCGCCTGCCGATTCTTCGCCCGGCGGGATTCCCGAGGTTTCGCCCGCCACGGCGCCGCCCGCTCCTGCCGCGGGTTGCGCCGCCATCCCGGCCTGCAGCGCGCTCACTTCGGATTCCAGCTTCGCGATCCGAGCCTTGTCCTGCGTGATCTGATCGCTGGCGCCGGACGTGCCGCCGCCGTGCTGAATCTCGGTGAGCTGATCGTGCAGTTGGCGGACCTGCTGTGACAACGCGTCGATCTGCTGGCGATCGCTCGCGATCATGCCGCGCAGCGTGAATTGATTCTGGTTGAGCTGCTTCATATCGGCCTGGCTGGTGCATCCCCCGAGCCCAAGCCCGGCGGCGCAAAGCGCGATCGCGGCGACCATGCCGAGTGATAGCGGTCTTGCGGATCGAAGCTTCAGGTTTCGCATGTCGAATAAGCGCACGCGCACGAGGTTAGCTCCTACTGTTGGACGACAAAGTGATCGCGCCGGTTCTGCGACCAGCAGCTTTCGTCGTGCTCCGTGCATAGGGGCAGCTCTTTGCCGTAGCTGATGGTCGAGATGCGGCTGGACGGGATGCCCAGCGTCACCAGGTAATCTTTGGCCGATTGCGCGCGCTTGGCGCCGAGCGCGATGTTGTATTCTTCGGAGCCGCGCTCATCGCAATGCCCCTCGACCTGGACGCGGGTCTGCGGATGGCCCTCGAGCCATGAGGCATTGGCCTTGAGCACCGAACCATCCTGCGGCTCGATGGTATAAGTGTTGTATCCGAAGTGGATATCGCTGAGCGGCCCGCCGGTTCCGCCCATGGTTCCGTTCTGGAGATCCTTGAGCGAGCTGGTGTTGCCGCCGATTCCGGTGTCGCCGAGCTGCGAACCGCCGGTGCCCGCTCCCGGCACCTGCTTGGTTTTGGATGAGCATCCCGCCGCGAGCGCGACGACCAGCACCACGATGAGCGCGCCCATTGAACGGGCAGTCCGGCCCCTATTCACCCAACCACCACGACCACGCTGGAGAAGTGTCATTACCCTTGCCCTCCGTCAAAGCAGAAATGATTTTGCCGCTGCGCACCATCAGTAGATAGATCCGCGCATGTCCGCCGCGAGTCGAACTGAACGCCAGATAGCGCCCGTCGGGCGACCACGCGGGGGATTCGTTGGAGCCGACGCCGTCACTGACCTGGGTCGGCTCACCGCCTTTGGCCGGGATCACGAAGATATCGAAACGCCCGCCCGAGCGGCTCTGATAAGCGATCCGGTCCGCGCTGGGCGAAAACGCCGGCGTCGTATTGTAATTGCCCTTGTAGGTAATCCGCCGCGCCGCGCCACCCGCGGCCGGCATCACATAAATCTGCGGGGTGCCCGAGCGATCCGAGGTGAACGCCAGCATCGCGCCGTCGGCGGAGAACGCGGGACTGACGTTGATTCCGCTGGTGTGGGTCAACTCGCTCAGCTCGGAGCCGTTATGATCGAGCAGGTAAAGATTGGTCGCGCCGCCATGCTCAACCGCCGCGACAATTCGCTGTCCGCCGGGCGAGATCGTGCCGCCGATCACCATCCCGTGCGTGCTGGTGATTCGCGTCGAACCCTTGCTCTTCAAATCGGCCAGATACAGCGCCGGCTCGCCGGTCTTGTACGAGAGGTAAAGGAGATGGCGACGGCCTTTGTCGAACGACGGAAACAGGTTGATGGTGCGATTGAAGGTGCGCTGCTCGACGTCCTGGCCGTCGATCGATTGTGTGTAAATCTCCTTGAAGCGTCTGCCTCCGGTCGAGACAAACGCCAGGCGTGTATCGAACGGGCCCTGCTGTCCGGTGGCCGCCTGCAAAATCGCGTCGGCGAACCGGCGCGCCATCCGCGGCACGTCGGCGGGCGAGCCGGTGAAATTCCGGCCCATCATCCGGCGCTGCTGCGCGACGTCATACAGCAACGCGGTCAACTTCAGATCCTGGCCGCTCAGCGTCACGGCGCCTTTGACCAGAAAATCGGCGTTGATCGATCTCCAGTCGGCGAAATTGAATTGGCCCAGCTCGTAGCCCGACTGCTGCGCATCTTCGATATAGGCGTGCGCGGAGATCAGCCTGAAGTAGCCCGAGAGTTCGAGGTCGCGGTTCAGCGTCGCGAGGAAGGCGGCCGACACCTGATGATTGTCGTCGCCGGAAAGATTCTTAAGCCCCGAGACCGCGATCGCCGAGAGCTGCGAGCCGGGACCCACGATGTTCATTTTGATCTGCGCGCGGGCCGCCGGCGCCACCGCCATTATCGCGGCGAACACCGCCGCCGCGAAGCTCGGAAGCAGTTGTTTCATCATCGCTATTGGCCGGCTGGAAAAATAACCGGAAGCATCCGCGTCCCGCCGCACCATCCGCACCTCTCTCAACATTACCGAACTTCGCGCCCGCGGACTATGACTTCAGATCGCCGAGCCGGAAGGTCGCTTCGACGCCGTCAGCCCATTGCGCCTGATACTTCCCAGGTGGCGGCGCAAACGGCGCCGCGCGCCGAATCGCGCGCAGCACCGAATCGTCAAACGCGGCGTCATTCGAGCTCCTTGCGATCTTGACCCCGGTCAACGATCCGTCCGGGCCGATCGCATAATCGACCACCGCGGTCAGGTCCGCCGAGCCGCTGGTGAAATTCCAAGCCTTTTTTATCTTATCCTGAACCGTCGAAAAGTAGAGCAGAAATTCCGGGTCCTCTTGAATGCCGAGGCTGCCGGTTCCCGGACCCACGCCGTAGCCAGCCCCCGCGCGCGCCGCGCTGGCGGCGACTGGACCGCCTCCCGAGGGAGCGCCGGCGACGGGACGGGCGCCGGTCTCGTCGTTGCCCGCGTCGGGATTTTTGGCGATCGCCGCCAGATGCTGCTTGAGCAATTGCTCGCGAATTTTCTGCATCCGCGCGCTCACGCTCGGCGTGGGCTTCGTCCTGGCGATCATCACCGGCGTTTCATGCGCGCCCGGACCGCGCCGGTTGCGCGCCTTCGCCGGCGCCGGCGTGGGTTTGGGAGTTGCCCGCGGCGTGTGATGCCGGTGCGGAGTCCGGGTCGCGGTCGGCGTCGGTGCTGGTTCGGCGACCGTCGGCTCGGGAGTCGGTTCCGGAGTCGGAGTCGGCGTCGGCGCGGCTTTGGTGGTGTTCAGCGCGATCGCGTTCTTGTCGGTGTCAGGCGGCGGCGTGAGTTTCGGCTCCGGCGGCTTGACCTCTTCGGGTGCGGGTGGCTTGGCCTGATGCGCGCGAGCCGGAGCAGCCAGGCGCGGCAGATGCGTGCCCAAGTCGCCGGCGGGAATGTTATCGACGATCTTCACGGTGTAGGCCGGAAGCGGCCGGTCCTCGGCGGCGAACATCCCCGGCGCGATGAAGACCACGAATGCGAACAGGGCGGCGTGGCAGAGCGCGGCGATCAGGACGGCCGCGAAGTAACCCGCGCGCGATGGCCCCGCGTCGCCGTTATGGCGCGGGCTTGCCACGATCGTGCTTGTCCGCCTCCGGGCCGGTGCCCGAGTCGGCGGGCATCTCGGTGACCATCCCGACGTTCTCGATTCCCGCCGCCTTGATCGCCGCCATGGTGCGAATCACTTCGCCGTAGGGAACCTGCTCGTCGGCGCGGATGAACACCTCGCGGTCCGGGCGCTCGCGCGAGATCGCCGCGAGTTTTTCGGTCAAGTCACTCGGGCTCAGTTTCGTGTCGTTGAGATAAATTTCATTGGCGCGCGTGATCGAGACCACGAACTGCTCTTCCTTGCCCGCCAGCGCCTCGGCCTTGACCTTCGGCAGGCTGACCTGCACGCCTTGCTGGATTATCGGGGCGGTGACCATGAAGATCACCAGCAGCACCAGCATCACGTCCACCAGCGGAGTCACGTTGATCTGCGAGACCATCTGCCCGCGCTGTCCTGAATCAAAAGCCATTGTAATTGTGGATACCCGCTACGACAGGAAGTGACGCTCCGCGATATTCAAAAATTCGGAAGTGAAATTTTCCATCTCGGTCGCCAGCACCCGGATGCGCGCGGTGAAGAAATTGTAGAACATCACCGCCGGAATCGCCGCGACCAATCCGACCGCGGTCGCGATCAGCGCCTCGGCGATTCCCGGCGCCACCGCCTGGATGCTCGAGGAATGCGCCGCCGACAGGCCCATGAACGCGGTCATGATGCCCCAGACGGTGCCGAACAGGCCGATGAACGGCGCGGCCGAGCCGGTGGTGGCCAGAAACGTGGTGCCGTATTCGAGCTTGGTCAGCTCGACGTTGGACTGCCGCTTCATCGCGCGGGTGACGTTTTCGATTCCGCCCAGGTCGGTCGAAAATTCCGATTGCGCTCCCACCGCCTGGCGCTTGGCGCGCGTCAGTTGGAGCAGCTCCTGATAGCCGGCGCGGAACACCTGCGCCACGGGGCTGCGCGTGAATCCGACGCTGGCGGTATGGATCGCGTTGAGGTTCTTGGATTCCCAGAAAATCGTGATGAAGCGTTCCGATTCACGCCGCGCGCGCGAAATCTGCACCAGCTTGTACAGGCTGATACCCCAGCATCCGATCGAAAATCCGATCAGCGTCCACAGCACGGCGGAAACCACCGGACCCGTGCCCAGCATGATCTGCACCACGCCCAACTGCCCCGCCGCACCTACCTGAGGAGGCATACCACCGCCCTAAACCCCGAGATGGCCCTCATTATACGGGTTTCCCGCCGCTCAAAACCAGTAACTTCCCGCGCCCTGGACTTGGCGCCTATCAAACTCGACGCGGTCCAGAGGTGTCCCGGCGTGAGTCTCGATTGGCGCGCTGTGCGGAGGGCGGGTTGGCTTGGCCGAGATGAGTCGAACGCATCGCGGGGGCGGCTTTGGCACATCGCCGACAATCGAGGCATGGCGCGGCTCGCGGATAGCATGAGCACGCATGCGTACCGAAGTGAAACACGCGGATAACGGATCGGACCTTGCACCGCGCTTCTGGCGTGGATCTCCGATTCAACCATTCGCGTGCCCGGCTGATTTCGATATGCCTGACTTTCGCGATTGTCACCGCCGCCATCGGTGCGCTCATGGCCGCGTCGGGCGACACAATCGCGGATAATGTCCTGGGCCAGGTTGACTTCACCCATAACGCGGTGAACCTGGCCAATGCGTCGTCGCTCGATCTTCAGGACGGCGTCGCAATCGATGCGGCCAACCATCTCTACGCCGCCGATCCGAACAACAACCGGGTGCTCGGATGGAACGACGCGGCGACTTTCGCCGACGGCGCGCCCGCCGATCTCGTGGTTGGCCAAGCCGACTTTATTTCTTCGAGCTGCAATCAGGGGGCGAGCATGCCGAGCGCGGCGTCGCTATGCCAACCCAACGGCGTCGCGGCGGATGCGGCGGGCAACCTGTACGTGGCCGATACGAGCAATAATCGAGTGCTGGTATTCGCCGCGCCGTTCGCAGGTTTCAGCGGAACTCAAATTGCCGGAGTTTCGGCCAGCGTGGTCTTCGGCCAGCCCGACGCGCAATCGAACGCGCCCAACAATGGCGGAGTCAGCGCTGCGAGCCTGAGCGATCCATGGGGGCTTGCGCTCGACCCTCATGGAAATCTCTACATCGCCGACAGTCTGAACAGCCGCGTGCTGATCTTCAGCGATCCGCTGGCCACCTTCCCGCCGAACACCAGTGCGCAGGTCGTGATCGGACAGAGCGGGTTTGCCGCCGCGCTATGCAATCAGAGCGCGAATCCCGCGGCCAACCCGAGCGCGAGCACGCTGTGCGCGCCGGAAGGACTTGCGGTCGATTCCGCCGGAAATCTCTATGTCGCCGACTCGAGCAACAATCGCGTGCTCGAGTTCGACGCGCCGCTCGCCACCGATGCGGCCGCGCACATGGTCCTCGGCCAGAGCGCTTTTACCGGCAACGCCGCCAACGCGGGCGGGACTGTTGGAGCTTCGACTCTGAACGGACCGGCGGGCGTCGCCGTCGATCTGTCGGGCGATCTTTATATCGCCGACACGTTCAACAGCCGGGTGCTCGAATTCGACGCTCCGCGTGCTACCGGCATCACCTCCGCCGCGATCGTCTTTGGCCAGGGCGGTTCGTTCGCCACCAGCGATTGCGACGGCTCCTCGGGAGTGCTCGCCACCGCGCTGACGCTATGCGGTCCGATCGACGCCGCGCTCGACGCGGGTGGCAGTCTCTATATTTCCGACCAATCCAACAGCCGGATCGTCGAGTTCGACAGTCCTCTAACCCCCGGCGCAAGCGCCAACCGCGTGCTCGGCCAGCCCGACGCCAACCACAGCGGCGTCAACGAGGTGAAAGGACAGGGGCAGGATTATCCGCAGGGAGTCGCCGTCGATGCGAGGGCGCATCTGTACGTCGCCGATACCAGGAACAACCGCGTGCTCGGATGGCATAGCGCGACGGCCTTCGCCAACGGCGCGCCCGCCGATCTGGTGATTGGGCAACCCGATTTCGCCTCGAACGCGTGCAATCAGGGTGCCACCAATCCGGCTGCGGCATCGCTATGCTTTCCGACCGGAGTCGCCGTTGACGGGCTTGGCAACCTCTACGTATCCGACACCGACAACAGCCGGGTGCTCGGCTACGGAACTCCGTTTGGTTCATTCAGCGGCAATCCGATAATCGATCCCGCCGCGACCATCGTGCTCGGGCAGGGCGGAAGCTTCGTCACCGCCGCCCCGAACGCCGAAGGCATCGGCGCCGGATCGCTCGATCAGCCGCAAGGCCTCGCCTTCGATCAGGCGGCCAACCTGTACGTCGCCGATACCGCCAACAATCGCGTGCTCGAATACAATCAGCCGGTAGCCAGCGGCGCGTCGGCCAGCCGCGTCTTTGGGCAAGATTCGACCGGGTCGAATTTCAGCGCGATCCAATGCAATCAGGGCGCCGGAACCGCCGGTCCCGCCAGCGCGACCACGCTGTGCCTGCCCGAGGGCGTCGGTCTCGATCCTGCGCAGAATCTGTACGTGGCCGATTCGAACAATAATCGGGTCCTCGAATACAACTCGCCCCTTACGGTCGTAAGCGGAGTCGCCGGCAGTGGCGACGTCACCGCCGACGCGGTGTTCGGGCAGAGCGGCTTCGCCGCGAACGGACCCAACGCTCCTTCGGGAGTCGCCGGCGCGGGAACGCTCGAGTTTCCAGAAGGCGTCGCCTCCGATTCGCTGGGAAATCTTTACATCGCGGATACCTCGAACACGCGCGTGCTCGGATTCGTAACTCCGCTCAAGAATCCGGCCGCGCCGAACACCACCGCGGCGATAGTGTTCGGACAAAACGGCGCGTTCGATTTCGCCGACTCGGAATGCAACAGCTTCAGCACTCCGTACGGCTCGCCCAGCGACTCGAATCTATGCGAACCCTCAGGGATCGCGGTGGACGGCTCGGGCAATCTGTATGTCGCCGATACCGACAACAGCCGCGTGCTCGAGTTCGACCAGCCCCTTCCCATTTCCGGCGCAACTCCAACCGCAACCGCGTCCGGCACGCCGACTACGACTGCCACCGCCACTGCGGCCGCATCCGCGACGCCGACCGCGACTGCGACTTCCACGGCTACGCCCACTTCCACTACGACGCCAACTCCCACCGCGACGGCATCCGCCACCTCGACGCCGACCGCGACCGCGACCGCGACTGCGACGACTACCAGCACCGCGACCGCAACTGCGAGTGCGACAGCAACAGCAACAGCGACTCCGACAGCCACATCCACTGCGACCGGCACTGCCACCGCGACTGCGACTTCCACCACGACCGTCTCAGCAACTGGTACGCCCACCGCGACGGCGACCGCGACGAGCACGCCGACGATCACCGCGACGCCTACGCCGACGCCGACGATGGTTCCCTATGCGCTCAAGGTCGCGCCGGGAAGGCTCAATTTCGGCAAGGTGAAGGTCGGCTCGAGCAAATCGAAATTGGTCAAGGTATTCAACAAGGGCAAGCGCACCGGCGCGATCGTGATGGAGCCCTACGGCGTCGCGGCGGGTTTCACCGCCAGCAGCAACTGTCCGCCGACACTTGAGCCCAAAGGAAAATGCGCTCTGACCGTATCGTTCAGCCCCGTCGCAGCCGGCAAGGTCATCGGAACCTTGACGGTTGGCGATAACGCGGACAACGGTCCGCAACACGTTTCGCTCTCCGGCATCGGCAAATAACTCTCGCCCGTAGCCTCCGGGCTGAAATTCGCGCAAATTAGATCGCAGGGAGCGCTTGAAGAGAGCGCTGCGCTTATCTAGTGTCGGGCATCAATTTGCCCGGATTAAATCCGGCGGAGGATACTGCACGTGGCGACCAGGATTGGAATCAACGGCTTTGGGCGAATCGGCCGGATGTTCTTTCGCGCGGCGCTGCACAAACCGGATTTGGAGATCGTCGCGGTCAACGATATCACCAGCGCCGCCACGCTCGCGCATCTGCTCAAATACGATTCCGTTCATGGCACGCTGAAACACGAAATCAAGGCTGACGGCACCCGGATCACGATCGACGGCAAGCCCGTCGAGGTGCTGGCCGAGCGCGATCCATCGAAGCTCCCGTGGGCCAAGCTCGGCGTGCAGGCCGTCATCGAATCGACCGGGCTGTTCACCGCGCGCGACAAGGCGGCGATGCATCTCGGGGCTGGCGCGAAAAAGGTGATCATCAGCGCGCCCGCCGACGGCGCCGACGTGACGCTGTGTCTGGGCGTGAACGAGAAGACCTACGACCCGGCGAAGCATCATGTGATCTCCAACGCTTCGTGCACGACCAATTGCCTGGCTCCGGTCGCGATGGTGCTGCACGAGAATTTTGGAATCGCCCACGGTCTGATGACCACGGTGCACGGCTACACGTCCGACCAGAGCCTGCACGATGGACCGCATAGCGACCTGCGCCGCGCCCGCTCGGCGGCGCTTTCGATGGTGCCCACGTCAACCGGAGCGGCCAAGGCGATAGGGCTGGTGTTGCCGGTGCTCAAGGGCAGGCTCGACGGAATCGCGATTCGCGTGCCGACGCCCAATGTCTCGATCGTCGATCTGACCGCGACTCTCGAGCGTGACGCCGACGTGGCCGCGATCAACGCCGCGATGAAAAAAGCCGCCGAAGGTCCGCTCAAGGGGATTCTGGCGTACAGCGAGGCGCCGCTCGTATCGGTTGACTTCAACGGCAATCCGCACTCGTCCACTTACGACGCGCCGCTCACCAAAGTCCTCGGCGGCCGGCTCGCGAAAATCTTTTCATGGTACGACAACGAGTGGGGCTACTCGAACCGGTTGGCCGACATCGCCGCCTACGTGACGGCCAAGCTCTGAGCGCGCGACGCTGCCCGGATCGCGAATTCGCTATGGCGATAGTTCCTGTCACGGCGCTTAGGCTTGCGGGGCAGCGCGTGCTGGTGCGATGCGACTTCAACGTGCCGCTCGCCGACGGAAAGATTACCGATCCGTCGCGTATCGACGCGAGCCTGCCGACGATTAGATACCTCCTGGACGCAGGCGCGGTTGCCGTTTTGTGCTCGCATCTTGGGCGCCCCACCGAGCGCTCGGCCGCGCTCAGCCTCAGGCCGGTCGCCGAGTATCTGAGCATCGCGCTCGGGCGCAAGGTCGCGCTCGCACCCGATTGTATCGGCGACGTGACCGGCAGGATGATCGCGGCGCTCAAACCGGGCGAGGCGATTATGCTCGAAAACCTGCGCTTCCATCGCGAGGAAGAAGCCAACGACCGTGACTTCGCGCACGAACTCGCACGCGGCAAGACCGTGTATGTCAACGACGCGTTCGGCACCGCGCATCGCGCGCACGCCTCGACCGCCGGAGTCGCGAAATTCCTGCCCGAGCGCGCGGCGGGCTTCCTGATGATCCGCGAGCTCGAGGCGCTGCGCGCGGTCACCGAAAATCCCGCGCGTCCGATGATCGCGATTCTGGGCGGAGCCAAAGTGTCCGACAAGATCGGCTTAATCAAGAACCTGCTGCCGCGCGTCGATACGATCCTGATCGGCGGCGCGATGGCGTACACGTTTTTGCGCGCGCGGGGGATTGAAGTCGGGCGCTCGCGCGTCGAGGCCGACAAGCTCGATCTAGCGCGCGAGCTGATGACCGAAGCCGCGAAAAAAAGCGTCGCGATCGAACTCCCGACGGATCATATCGTGGCGTCGGCTCCGGAAGCGGGCGCGATCGTTCAAACCGTGGCCGAGATTCCCGCCGAGATGATGGGGCTCGATATCGGCCCCGAGACGATCGAGCGCTTCAAGACCGCGCTGGCCGGTGCAAGAACCGTGATCTGGAACGGTCCGCTCGGCTTCTTCGAGATCCCGGAATTCGCCCACGGCACGCTTGCGGTTGGAGAGGCGCTGGCTGGACAGGCCGGCACAAAATCGATCCTTGGCGGCGGCGATACCGCGGCGGCCGTCGCGGGACAGCCGTGGGCCGCGAGCTTTACCCATATCTCGACCGGAGGCGGAGCGACCCTCGAGTTCCTCGAGGGCCGCGAACTGCCCGGCGTCAAGGCGCTCGAGCGCTAGGCGCGCCGCGCGCAAGGAATATCGCGATGCGCAGGATGCTTTTCGCGGGCAATTGGAAAATGAATCTGGGCGCGGTGGAAGCGCGCGCGGTGATCGCGGCGTTGCGAGGAGAAATCGACCGCGACGCGGCCGTGCTGGCGCGCGATCGCGATCTGATGATCGCGCCGGCGGCCGTGATGATACCGGCTGTCGCGCAGGCGCTCGCCGGATCGTCGATCGCGCTCGGCGCGCAGAATATGCACTTCGAGGACAAGGGCGCGTTCACCGGCGAGGTCTCGGCGCCGATGCTCGCGCAGTTCGGCGTGACCCACGTGATCCTGGGCCATTCCGAGCGCCGCCATATTTTTCACGAAACCGACGAGCTGATCAGCCGCAAGGTGATTGCCGCGCTGCGCCATCGGATGATCCCGATCCTGTGCGTCGGCGAGACCCAGGAGGAGCACGACGGCGGCCACGCGCTGGCCGTGGTCATGCGCCAGTTGCAGGACGGGCTTACCGGGGTCGCTGCCGATCAAGCCGCGCGGGTGGCGATCGCGTACGAACCGGTATGGGCCATCGGCACCGGGCGCACCGCCACTCCCGAGCAGGCGCAGACCGTCCACGGCGCCATCCGGCAGGCGCTGGCGGACACCCACGGGCGCGAAGCGGCGGCGGCGATGAGGATTCTTTACGGCGGCAGCGTCACGGCCGAGAATGTTGACTCGCTGGTCTCGAAGCCTGATATTGACGGGGCTCTGGTCGGCGGAGCAAGCTTAAAGGCTGACTCTTTTGCGAGGATCATCCGGGCCCGCCGCGAATGATAACCCTATGCTGTTAACCACCGTGATAACGATTCACATCGTCGTGTGCATCGTGCTGGTCGTCATCATTCTGCTCCAGCAGGGCAAGGGCGCCGACGTCGGCGCGGTGTTCGGTGGTTCGAGTTCAACGGTATTCGGCGCCAGCGGCGCCGGCAGCGCGCTGACCAAGGCGACCTGGGCGCTGGCGACGGCGTTTTTCGCGACCTCGATCTTTCTGGCCTATTCATCGACCCAGCGCGTGACGGGCAGTATCTTCAACAGCTCGTCGGCGACGACCAGATCGGTGATGCCGTCGGCGCCGGCGGGCAAAGTAGCGCTTCCCGCGGTTCCGGCCGCGCCGGTATCCGGCGGCGCACAGCCCGCGCCGCAAAAAAAATAGCGGGCGGCGAGATCCCATCCGATGCGCGGGTGGTGGAACGGCAGACACGCCAGTTTGAGGGGCTGGTGGCCGAAAGGCCGTGGGGGTTCAAGTCCCCCTCCGCGCACCAAATCTTTCCGCTCAGACTTAATCCGTCATTTCGACCCCTTCGGCGCTGCTCAGGGCAGGCTCTGGGAGAAATCCCGTGCGCTCGCGCGGTGGAGTACGGCGAAAGCCGGATGCCGTTCCTGGGCTTCGCCGCCACCCGTGTAATACTCATAGTCTCTAGAAGAATAGGCGTTACCCCGGCTCTTATTCCGGTATGCCCTCGTCCATGCAGGCCTTCGGTCGCCACCTCCGCGCAATGCGAGAAAAGCGGGGCTGGACGCAGGAAGAATTAGCTGGGCGTTGCGGCCGTCACTGGACCTACATCGGCGGAATTGAACGCGGCGAACGTAATCCCACCTTACGTGTAATCGCGGACCTTGCGCGCGCGCTGGGAGTTCCTGTGCGTGACTTGTTTCCAGAGCGGGGCATACAATGAAACGGCACCCGTTAGAGAGGCGTTGGAACACGACCGCGTGGGATATTCTGTCAGCGATCGAGCACGGTTTCCGAGCGCAGGTGGATGTGAAGGGAAAGCTTGCGGAGTTCTATCTGTTTCGAGAGCTGCGGGCGCTTACGGCGGACGCCGCCGTTCGCGATTTAGTGTGGCAAGATAACGACGGTCAGCCGGATTTTCAGATCTCGTATCGAGGAAGGCCAGTTAGAATCGAATGCAAAAACGTTCGGTCGCCGATAAAGGCGCGCGAAAAGCCGGTGAGCGCGAAAGTTGAATTGCAGAAAACGCGCAATTCTAAGGCGGGCGAACCGACGCGCGGGTACAAGTGTGATGAGTTTGAGATCCTTAGCGCCTGCCTGTTTAACTACACGGGAAAGTGGGAATATCTGTTTATTGCGACCCGAAACTTGGAGCTACGGCCTGCGCCGATGGATCGGTTTCTCAAGATCATGCAACCAGTTCCACTCCACGAAGCAGAACAGTGGCGGTCCAATCTACTCGCTGCATTGCAAGACGCTTCCGGGTAACTGAGTTATGGCAGAGCCTGGCCGGAACCTCACGCCTAAGCCTCTTTACGAAACGAAGCTCGGAAAGGCCTTTGTGGCGGACTCGCTCGCGTTTATGTCCGCGCTTCCGGCTGAAAGCCTGAATCTCGCTTTTACGTCGCCACCATATGCCCTTCACTTCAAAAAGGAATACGGCAACGCGAACCAGCGCGATTACATCTCATGGTTTATACCCTTCGCTCGAGAGATCCATCGGCTGTTACGCGATAACGGTAGCTTTGTAATCGACATTGGAGGCGCCTGGACTCCGGGGAGACCCACGCGTTCGCTCTATCACTTCCAGCTTCTGATTTCCCTCGTGCGCGAGGTCGGCTTCTATTTGGCCCAGGAGTTTTATTGGTACAACCCCGCGAAGCTACCATCGCCCGCTGAATGGGTGACTGTTCAGAAAATCCGCGTAAAGGATTCCGTAAACTGTCTGTGGTGGCTCTCTAAGACACCGAGACCGAAAGCCAATAATCAGCGCGTGCTCAACGCCTACAGCCCGGACATGGTCCGACTAGTACGGCGGGGATACCGCGCCAAGATCCGACCGTCGGGACACGTTATTACGCACAAGTTTATAGATCGAGGCGGGTCGATACCGTCGAACTTGCTGATTCATGGAAATAATGACGCGAACGGTCGATATATGGAGCTTTGCAAGGTAAATAAAGTTAAACCGCACCCAGCGCGATTCCCCATTCAAATTCCAACATTCTTCGTCCGATTTCTCACCGACGCGGGCGACTTAGTTTTGGATCCGTTCGCCGGTAGCAATACGACTGGCGAAGCTTGTGAACGCGAAGCACGGAATTGGATCGCTATCGAACTACACAAGCCGTACCTCGACGCGAGTAGGTATCGGTTCGAAGGTGATCTGAGTCCACTGCCCAAGCGGCTCGCGGAGACGGCGCCGCTGCGGGCGATCCAAACTTCTCTATTCTAATCAGTTGTCCTGGGCATCGACGCATCCCAGGGTCCGCCGCCTATTTCTCGAACTGGATACTCGACAAGAACGCGTCCGATTCCGAAGTTCCCGCCGCGGTGCCGCCGGTGGGGCTGCGCTGGGTGCAGATGAATCTAACGATGAAGCCGGGCGCGTGGGGATCGATACATTCGAGGCTGTCTTCGTCGGTCACCAGCCGGTCGGCGGACGGCGCCGTGGTGTTCGCGTAGTTCACCGTTATCACCGAGCGGCCGTGGTAGCGGATACAGGTTGCGCCATGCCCGGGTGCGGCGGCGATCACCTTGTCGCCGTCGGGCAGGTTCTCGGCCCAGCGGGTCAGCTCGCTTGCGTTCCTGACGGAGGCTTTGGGTTTGACCCCAAAGACTAAAATCTGCGATTCAGCGCGGCCGTCATGGCGCGTGAATTCGACGATCGTCGGCGGATCGACCGTGTCGCGCAGATACCATCCGGGCCGCGCGGGACGCTGGAAAGAGAAATCTCCGCGCCGCATCCGGCCGGGGAGGTCGCCCGCGTCGGTCTGCAAAAGATGCGTGCATCCAAGCGATGTGATCGCGAACCCGAGCGCCAAAGCGTAACGCCGCGTCAGCCGCCAGCGGTTCGTGACGGCGCTCCTTCGTCGAGCAGGCGGCGATGAGGTCTTCATGATCCATCCAGCGCGCGGAGAACAACCGCGACGGTTATAGCGGGCATTGCGCGCAGCGGCAATCGGCGCGGTTACTGCTGGTTGGCGCCCGGATCGAGCGGAGAACTCGCGGGCTCCTCGGACTCCGAAATATCCAGCGACACGAGCATCGTCTGCGTGCCGCCGGCGCTGCGATAAATTCCGGTCAGTGGTGGAACGTCGCCATAGTCGCGTCCGACGGCGACGCGCAGGTGATGATCGGTGCAGCGCGAGCCATTGGTCGGGTCGAAACCGATCCATCCCGCATCGGGAATCAGCGCTTCGATCCAGGCGTGGCTCGCCTGCTCGCCGAGCGGGCGGCGACTTTCGGACTCGACGACCGGAGCCAGGTATCCGGAGACGTAGCGCGCCGGCACTCCGGCCAGGCGCAGCACGCCGATCGTCAGATGCGCGAAATCCTGGCACACGCCGCCGCCGACTTGCAGGATATGGTTCAAGTCCGAGCGCACGTTGGTGGCGCCGGGCTCGTACGCGAACTGGCCGCGAATCCATCCGGTGATCCGGCCCACGAAATCCACCACCGTTTCATTCATCCGCGGCCGCGCCATCCAGAAAAACTTTTTCAGCGGATCGCTGAAGGGCACGTAGCGGCTGTGATGCAGGAAATCATATTCGAGCTGCGAGCGGAGCGCGTCGCCGGCCAGAAATTCTCCGAACCGATGGCGCGGCGCGCTCAGCAGGCGCGGCGCGGCGCGCTCGATCAGCGAATCGGCCACCACCACCAGCTCGCGATGCGGTTCATGCACGGAAAGCGAATGGACGTGATTGCCGAACGAGTCGCGATACTCGATAACCGCGGCGCGCGGGATCACCTCGAGGCGAAATCCTATCGTGCGCTGCCCCGGACTCTCGCGCGGGCGCAAGCGCACCTCGTTGTGCGACTCGTAGGCCGGCGCATCATAGCTGAATCTGGTGACGTGTCTGACTCGAAATCTCATTTCCGCCTGGCCGCCATCGGTTCCGTCCGCGCCGGATGCCGGGATCATTCGAACTTCAGGTACTCGGCGAATACCTGCTCGCCGATTTGGGCGCAATCGTCCTGGATGCCGAGCAGGTATTCGTGCAGGCCCGACTCGATAACGGTCGGCGCGGCTCCCGCCCGCAGCCGCACCCCGAGTGCATGCGCCGCCGGCGCGCGGTCACCGCCGTTGGCGTGCATCCCGGCGGCCTCGACGCGCCCCAGCGCCGCGCCCAGATGGTCCAGGCAAAAACGCGCGGCGCGCGGAAACGATCCGTCGAAGAGCAAAATCTCGACGACCTTGTCCGCCCGAATCAGGTTGCCGTAAGCGCGCCGATACGCCTCGAGCGCCGACGCGCTGCGCAGCAGCGCCGCCCACTGCGAGAGGTCCAGCGGCGAGCCGACATCCTCAAGCCGCGGCAGCAGCAGATGATACTTCACGTCGAGCAGGCGCGAGATATTTTCGGCGCATTCGAGCGAGCGCCCGATAGTCAGAAAATCGAAACCGACGTCGCGCGAGATGGTGGTCTGGATCACGCCCGCGATCCGATAAAAGCGCTCGCGCAGCTCGGAGAAGAATCCATACACTCCCGCCGCTTCGAGTTCCCGCGGCGTCCAGCGCTGCGCGTCCAGATACAGCGTGTTGATTTCGAGCCACAACTCGGAGGAGATGCGATGGCGCAGCGCGCGGCAATTCTCGCGCGCGGACCCGATACAGCTCCGAATCGACGAGGCATTGTTTTCGTCGAATGCGTAATACGCCAGCACCGACGCCTCGTCGTCCTTCTCATAGCGCGTGTTGAAATCGTCCCGGTCGCCCGTGATCGCCAGCATCGCGCCCCACGCCCCGCTCGGGCCCGGCGGGCTTTCCACCAGCAGATGGTAATTCACATCGACGATCCGCGCCCGCCATTCGGCGCGCTCGAGATAGCGCGCGGTCCAGTACAGATGATTTGCAACCCGTCTCAGCACGGTCCGTCAAGCACCCAGGTGTCCTTGCTGCCGCCCCCTTGCGACGAGTTGACGACCAGCGAGCCCTCGCGCAGGGCGACCCGCGTCAGTCCCCCCGGCAGCACCCGCGGCGTGGCGCCCATCAGCACGAACGGGCGCAAATCCACGTGTCGCGCGGCCGGAGCGACGCCGCCTTGGCCGTCATCGATGAGCGTCGGATGGACCGACAGGCTCACTACCGGTTGCGCGATATACTCACTCGGGTTGGCATCGATCAGCTTGCGGGTCGCGGCCAGCTCGGCGTCGGAGGCGCGCGGTCCGATCACGACTCCGTAACCGCCCGACGCGCCGGTCGGTTTGATAACGAAGTGATCGAGGTCGCGCAGTACCATCGCGCGGACCTCGGGTTCGCGCAGCAAGTGAGTTTCGACGATCGGCAGAATCGGCTGCTCGCCAAGATAGTAACGGATCATTTCAGGAGTGTAAGCAAACACCGCCTTGTCGTCGGCCACGCCCGTGCCGATTCCATTTGCTATAGTCACACTGCCCGCGCGAATCGCCGCGGTCAGCCCCGCCACCCCCAGCATCGAGTCGTGCCGGAACACGACCGGATCGAGGAAGTCATCGTCGATTCGCCGATAGACAACGTGTATCCGGCGCAATCCGTGGACGGTCTTCATCCACAATTTGTGATCCACGCAGACCAGGTCGCGCCCCTCGACCAGCTCGATGCCCATCTGCTGCGACAGAAACACGTGCTCGAAGAACGCCGAGTTAAACGGCCCCGGCGTGAGCAGCGCCACCGTCGGCCGCGAGATTCCGGCGGGGGCCTGCTCGACCAGGCTCGCCAGCAGATCGGCGGGATAGCCCTCGACGCTGCGCACCCGCGAGGCGCGCACCGCGGCCGGCATCAGGCGCGTGCTCACCAGCCGGTTCTCGATCACGTACGACACCCCGGACGGCGTGCGCGCATTGTCCTCGAGCACGTAAAACCTGCCGTCGGCGCCGCGCACCAGATCGATTCCCGCCACCGTGATGAACGTGCCGCCCGGCGGCGTGATTCCCACCACGCCGCGCCGGTATTGCGAGGACTCGAGAATCAGGTCGTGCGGAATCAGGCCGTCTTTCAGGATATGCGCTTCGCCGTATATGTCGGCCACGAACGCATTGAGCGCGCGCACGCGCTGGATGAGCCCCGCCTCTAGGGTCTGCCAGGTGGCGGCGTCGATCACCCGCGGAATCGGATCGAACGGAAAGATTCGCTCCGCGCCCTCGGTCTGCCCGTACACGTTGAACGTGACTCCCATCCGCAACAGCATCCGCTCGGCCTGCGCGCGCAGCGAGGCGAACTCGGCGCCGTCCATCGCGAGCAGACTCGCGGCGACCGGAACGCACCACGGATGCGGCGCTCCGTCGGCGGAAAACATTTCATCGAACATCCCGGCGGGCGGCCGGTATGCCGCGAAAACAGGCGCTTGCCTGCCCGCCCGCAAGGCAGTCATCGAGGCTTCCACTGGATTCTCCTAACCCTTTCGGCACGACCCACGGATTGCAATCGCCATAGGAGCAATCGACGTGCCTCGCGCGCCGAGCCAATCAGGCAGGCTACGAGCCAAGTGGGAATCCGGGCAAACGCGCGATGCTCAGGTGCCGGGTCCGCAGGTCCATCCGAACGACACGGTGCCCTGTCCAATCGTGGAAGTGTTGTCGTCGCTCACGAAGATGAGGTCTCCCGGTGGGCACGTCCCCGTAGGAATTATACCGGAACACGGAATGTTGTTGAGCGTGCCTGGAGTGCTTCCCGGAGTGACCGAGGTGGAACAGTTGATGAAATTGGTGTCGGTTCCCAAGCCCACAACCACGTCGCCGCTGCTGATAGGGCGCTCGATATCGAGCGAGACGCTGCCGGTACAGTTGTCCAACCCGACGAAGCTGTTATTCGTGCAAGTTGCACTTCCCCCAAGATAAGTCACGTTCACTCCGATCTTAGTCGGCGATGAGGTCGGCGTGGCGGTTGGCGTGTCGGTCGCGGTGGCCGTCGCGGTGGGCGTCGCGGTGGGCGTCGGAGTCCGAGTGACGGTGGCGGTTGGCGTGCCGGTCGTCGTTGGGGCCGCGGTAGGCGTGCCCGTTGCCGTGCGCGTCGGAGTCGCAGTGCGTGACGCG
>Ga0307373_10000185_pt1 | contig 112524 bp, 87 predicted proteins | sample OX2MG_FD_202534 | JGI IMG/M metagenome (GOLD analysis project Ga0307373, IMG submission 202534) | Soil microbial communities from Risofladan, Vaasa, Finland - OX-2 | ecosystem: Environmental > Terrestrial > Soil > Coastal area > Acid sulfate soil | place: Finland: Risofladan, Vaasa | collected... | reverse complement strand
TCTGGCCCCGGTCGTTCAGGCATAGCAGACATGGTGCGCCCGGATCGCGGGCGGCCCGGTCGGCGGACCCGTGGCGGTACGGGCAAGGACCTGCCGGCGGAACACAGGCGGCCGTGCAGGCTCGGCTGCGGCACGCACGATGTTCTTCGGTACCGGCGAGGGAGCGGCGGCAGCCGCCTGCGGCGACAGCAGCAAGGCCATTGCCGCGGCTGCCGGAGCCGGCGTGGTCTCTCCGATTATCCCCGGCAAGATGGCGGGGTTTTCCCACCATTGCAGCCCGCACGGCCTGGCGCCGGCGCGGAACCCCTTCGTGCTGCCGCCAAACGCCACGATGGTGCGGGCCAGGTACGGCCAGTCCGGGTGGCCCGGCCCGATGCCGCGGCGCTGGCACATCCAGGCGATGGCGTTGCCGAACGGGCCGCGGGTCGATGCGGCCAGGGCCTGCGCCGAGGCCGGCGGCAGGTCTGGCCGGTCGTGCCACCAGGATGGCAGCCGGGAGCGGCCCGAGCATGCGGCGAGCATGCGCTCGAGCATGAAGCGGATGACCAGCGCGAGGAGATGGGCGACCCACTCGGGCAGGAGCGCGGGCGCGTCCAGGGCGGCCCGATCCGCATCGGGGGCACAGACGTCGGCCGGAGTCGTGAGTGGATCGTGCATCATGGCGGGACGGATACGGAGCGGTCTTTCGTGGCGGGTTGCGTAGCGCGCATGGCGTGTAGCATGGCGGAGGGTGTGTGTCAATGGGAATAACTGGATATGTCAGAGATACGCACGCGCGCCACGGCTGTGGCGAGGCTCGCCCGGTGGATTGGCCTGGTGGATTGGTTCGGTGGATTGGTTCGGTGGATTGGCCTGGTGATTGGTCCGGTGGATCGGTCCGTGCGGCGGCCCGGGCAGATCGGGCGGTTTCTACATGCACTGCCGGAGTTGCCGGAGCGAGCGGTTCAGGGATCGACCGCACAATCAATGACGAGCGGCACCAAGCCCGCAGGGCCGACGCAATCCCCCGCGCAAGGCTGACGTTGCATGCCGGCGGCGCTGCCGCTCCAACCACCCGCTGCGAGGCCCCTCAATGCGCATTTGCGCCCGGCGTCGGCGCGGCCGCCACCTTGCGCAGCAGCGGCACCAGCAACGTCGCGACGATGAAGGCGAGCATGATAGCGCGGAACGCATCGGCGAAGGCCAGCGTCGAGGCTTCCCGATACGCGAGGTCCCATAGTTGCTTCAGCGCGGCGTCGTGGCCCGCGGCGGGGCTGCCGGGATACGCGCCGTAGCGCGCGGTCAGGCCCTGCACGAAGCGCTCCATCGCGCCGTTCGCCGGCGTCAAATGGGAGGCGATCGCCTGGAAATGCAGGTTGGTGCGGTTGTTGATGATCGCGGCGCTCACCGCGATGCCGACCGCGCCGCCCAGGTTGCGCATCATGTTGAACAGGCCGCTGGCGTATTTCAGCCGCTCCGGCGGCAGGCTGCCGAGGCCCAGCGTGACGCTCGGCGCCACCGCGAACACCTGGGGGAAGCCGCGCAGCACCTGCGGCACCAGAAGCTGCCCCGCGCCCCAGTCATGCGTGATGAAGCTGTATTGCCACATCGCGAATCCGAAACTGGCCAGCCCGAACATCATCAGCCAGCGCGGATCGAACCGGCGCGCCAGCATTACATAGACCGGCGTGCCGATCAGCGACGCGACGCCGGTGGAGAAAATCGCCAGGCCGATCTGCCAGGCGCTCAGGCCGCGTACATAGCCCAGGAACAGCGGCGTCAGGTAGATCGTCGTGAATATCCCGATGCCGGTGATGAAGGACAGGAAGCAGCCCAGCGCGAAATTCCGGTTGGTCAGCGCGCGCAGATCGACCACCGGATTGCGAAACGTCAGGCTGCGAACGACGAACAGCACCAGCGCGATGCCGGCGATCCACGCGCAGGCGCGGATGGTGGAATCGTCGAACCAGTTCCAGCGCGTGCCTTCCTCCAGCACGTATTCCAGCAGGCCAAGGCCAACTGCCATCAACCCGATCCCCGGATAGTCGGCGCCGCGCAGGAGGGAAAGGTCGGGTTTGTCGATGCGCACCGTCAGCGGCACCAGCACGGTGATGATCACGCCGGGGACAAGGTTGATGTAGAACAGCCAGTGCCAGTTCAGTGTGTCGGTGATCCAGCCGCCGATCACCGGACCCAGCGTTGGCGCCATCGAGGCGATGGTGCCGACCGCCGCCGCCGAATAGACCCGCCGCGGTCCCTGGAAGAAATAGAACGACGAGGTGAACACAGTCGGGATCATCGATGCGCCCAGCATCCCTTGCAGCGCGCGAAACGCGATCATGCTGTGGATGTTCCACGCCAGCCCGCACAGCATGCTGGACAGCGTGAAGCCGGCGCAGGAGATGGTGAACAGCCAGCGCGTCGAAAACACCCTCGTCAGCCAGCCTGACAGCGGGATCATGATGATCTCGGCGATCAGATAGGCGGTCTGCACCCAACTGATCTCGTCCTGCGCCGCGGACAATCCGCCGCCGATCTCCTGCAAGGAGGACGCGACGATCTGGATGTCCAGCAGCGCGATGAACATGCCGACGCACATCACCACGAAGGGCAGCACCGAGGGCTGCTTCGGCGCCACCGCGATCATGGCGCGCTGCCCTTGCCGGCGGCGCTGGTATCGACGCTGACCGTGGTGGAGAGGCCAGGCCGCAGCATGCGCAGCGTCGCGTCGCCGGGGTCCAGCCGGATGCGCACCGGCACACGCTGCACGATTTTCGTAAAGTTGCCGGTGGCGTTCTCTGGTGGAATGACGCTGAACACGGCGCCGGTGCCCGGAGCGATGCTGGCGAGATGGCCGTGGAATTCATGGTTGGGCAGCACATCCGCCACCACGCTGGCGGCCTGGCCCGGGACCATGCGGCTGAGCTGGTCTTCCTTGAAATTGGCATCCACCCACAGGCCCGTCGATGGAATCACCGAAACCAGATAGGTGCCGGCCGTGACATAGGCACCGACCTCGGCCGCGCGGTTGCCGACATAGCCGTCGATCGGCGCACGGATCTCGGTGTATCCCAGGTTGAGCCTGGCGGTCTGCAGATCAGCCCGCGCCTGCGCCACGGCGGCGTCCGCCTCGGCGATCTGTGCGCTCAGCACCTTAAGCTGCTGCTGCGCGGCCTCCAGCCCGGCGGCGGCGGCGGCGACGGCGGCGCGAGCCTGCACGTCCAGCGCGCCGGTACGCTGCGCGTCCTGGCGCGAGCCGGCGGCGGTCCGCGCCAGGCTGCGATAGCGGGCAGCGTCGGCCGCGGCGAAGCTCGCCTGCGCGGATTTCGCGGCCAGGTCGGCCTGCTGCTGGCGGATGGTGGATTGCTGCAGCACGTACTGCGCGCGCAACCCGTCCAGCGCCGCCGCGCGCGCCGCCAGGACAGCCTCGGCGCGGTCGAGCGAGGCGCGGTAGTCGCGACCATCGAGGCGGATCAGCGTCTGTCCGGCTCTCACGAACTGGTTGTCCGCCACCAGCACCCGCGCGACAAAGCCGCTGACATGCGGCGCGACAGCGGTGACGTTGCCGCCGACATAGGCGTCGTCGGTGGTCTGGATGAAGCGTCCCTGGGTCCACCAGTCATAACCGTACCAGCCGGCCCCGGCGGCGGCGAGGGCGAGCGCGGCACCGGCCAGCAGAGCGCGGCGCAGCCGGAGGCGGGCCCTGTCCCGGCTGAGGGCAGGCACAGTCTCGCGGGCGGTGATGGTGCTAGACATGGGTGTCTCCCGAGGTTGCCGGGTTGGACTGCCGCGATGCCTCGCGGTCCTTGCGCATGGCCTCGGCGGCGGCCGGTCCGTAAACGGAGCGGAACGGCGGCTCGGTCAGCTTGCGGCCGGTGCGGCGATCCACCAGGATCGGTTCGGCCAGCTCCCCGGTGTCACCGTTGACGATCACGACGTTCGGTCCTTCGGGGGCGAAGTGCCGGTTGCCCCAGGCGAGCAACGCCCACAGCACGGGGCGGAAGTCGCGGCCGCGCTCGGTGAGCAAATACTCGTCGCGCGGCGGGTGTTCGCTGTAGCGGCGGCGTTCCAGCAGGCCGGACTCGACCAGGGCATTCAGCCGCCGGGTCAGCATGTTCGGCGCGATGTCCAGACCTTTCTGGAATTGCTCGAAGCGGGTCGCGCCGCGGAAGGCGTCGCGCAGGATCAGGATGCTCCACCATTCCCCGACCCGCTCCAGGCTGCGGGCGATCGGGCAGGACATGGTCTCAAAGCTCTTGCGTCGCATGGCGGGTCACCAGGGGATGGTTGGTTGCACGATGCAAGTGATATAGAGGTGTGGCTTGCAGAATGCAAGTGACATGTGGTGGTCGTCCCGCCGATGGGGCCGGGTGGACTGGCCGCCCTGCCGGACGCGCGGCGCGCCCTGCGGCAAGACGGGATCGCGGGCGCCGTCAGCACCGCAGTCCTGGCCATTGCCGCGTTCACGACCGGTGGCCTGCTGCTGGCCTGGTGGCGGCCGGTCCGGCGCAACGGAACCCGCACTTGTATCGGACCGCTGCTCTCCGTAGCCTGCGACAGGGGCGAGCGGAGGCATTGATGCGGCTGCGCCATGTGGTGCTGGTGTTGCTCGCGGTATTGGCGGGCGGGGTTGCCGCGCGAGCGGACGACGTCTCCGACCAGATCGACAAGGCAAGCGCCGCGTGGCGCGCGCATGACGGTCAGGGCGCTCTCGCCGCGCTGGATGCCGCGGCGAACCTGCTGCGCCAGGCACGCGCGGACGCACTGAGGATGTTGCTCCCGCTGCCGCCGCCCGGCTGGACCGCCGATCCGGCGCAGACCAGCGCGGTCAGTGCCGAGATGCTGGGCGGTGGCACGTCGGCGAGCCGCGTCTATCACAGCGGCGCGCAACGCGTGCAGGTGCAGATTACCACCGACAGCCCGATGCTGCAGGGCATGGCGGCGCTGATCAGCAGCCCTCTGGCCAACGCGTCGGGGGTGAAGACCGTGACGATCGGCGGCCGGCCGGTGTCCTATACCGAAAGCGACAACGGCTACATGACGTTGGTCGGCGGCAAGATCATCGTGAAGGTGGACGGCAGCAAGGACACGCCGGAACCGACATTGCGCGGCTTCGTCGCCGCGATCGACTTCGGGGCGATGGACAAACTGGCGCGCTGATGCTTGTGCCGCGGTCCGCGCGGCGGCGCTCCGCGGGCAACCCAGCCGAATCGCAACACGGCGGAGCCCCGCGGGTCGCGGGGGCATGATCGATGCGCTGCCCGTGACGCCACCGGCGCGCGCCGGACGCAAGGGAATTGGTCCGTGGCCCTCCGCGCGGCGCCATGTTAAAAGCGTGAGACTGCCGTCGGAAAGCAATACAGGAGGAAACCATGCTGCGGATACACGGCTCCGCGCGGTCGCGCGCCATCCGTACCTTGTGGATGGTCGGGGAGCTTGGGCTGGCGTACGACCATGACGATCTGCTGCCGCGGTCGCCGGGGACGCGGACGCCCGATTATCTGGCGCTGAATCCCAACGCCCGCGTGCCGACGATCGAGGATGACGGCCTGGTGCTGTCGGAATCGATGGCGATCAACCTGTATCTCGCGAAGAAGCACGGCAGCCCGCTGTATCCGGCCGATCCGCGCGCCGAGGCGCTGTGCTGGCAATGGAGTTTCTGGGAGGTCGATCGGCTCGACCGGCAGATCGTCAATTACGCGAACCACAGCTCCGCGTTGCCCGAGGCGGAACGCAAGCCCGCCATCGCCGAAGCTGCCTGGGCGGAGGTGGTGCCGGCGCTCGACGTGCTGGACGGGGCGCTGCGGCGGTCGGGCTGGCTGGTGGGCAATGCGTTCAGCGTCGCTGACCTGAACGTCGCCGCGGCCTTGTATCGCGGGTTGAGCATGGATCTCGGCCGCTGGCCGCGTGTGACCGAATGGCTGCACCGGTGCTGGCAGCGCCCGGCGGCGCAGCACGCGCGGGCGATGCGCGAGTAGCAGCACGACAAAGGAGAGGGGACAATGACCAACGCGCCCACATTCGGACGCTACGCCGAAATTCCAGTGGACCGGATGACGCCCGAACAACGCGAGGGCTACGATTTTCTTGTGTCCGGCCGCGGGCGGTTACCCGGGCCGTACAAAGTTTGGGTGCACAATCCGAAGCTGGCGCATGCGGCGGCGCCGCTCGGCGGCCATTTCACGCCCGGCCAGTCGTCGCTGTCGGAGCGCGAGCGCGAGATCGCGGTGCTGGTCATCACCGGCAAGTGGCGCTCCGCCTACCCGAACGCAGCGCATGAGAAGCGTGGCAAGGAGGTCGGGCTGCCGGACGCGTCGGTGGAAGCGATCGTCGCCGGCCTGCCGGCGTCATTCGCCGATGCGCGAGAGCAGATTGTGTACGAAGTGGCGATGGCGCTGGCCGGCGAACGGCTGGTGCCGCAGGGGTTGTACGAGCGCGCGGTCGCGGTGCTCGGGCATGTCAGCATCACCGACATGATCGTGCTGATGGGTTATTATACGTGCGTGTCGCTGACGATGAATTTCTACGGCGTGCCGCCTGGAAGCCCCGGCATGGCCCGATGAGCAGGAGACCTCTCCCGCTGCGCGGGAGAGGTTTACGCCTGCTCGCTATTCCGCGGCTGCCCGCACCGGCGTCGCGTTGTTCGCTTCCGCCAGCACGGCGGCAGCCTCCTTAGCCACTACCGTGCCTTCGAAGAACTTCGGATTCTGGGTACCCCACAGCCGCACCGCGTTGGCGAAGGTGAAGTCGCGGAAATTCGCCTCCGTCAGCAGCCCGTCCTCCACCAGCTCGTACGCTTCCGGCAGCGGATCGCGCATGTCGATCACGTCGAAATGGCCGATGTCGGAGCTGTAGATCGCGTTGATCTGCGCGCCGAACGGGTTGCCCTTGCTGAACGCCCAGGCGTTGGTGCGGTCGTCCGCCTCGCAGCCGAAATAGAACGGCGTGACGAACAGGTCGCGCCAGTCCTCCTTGCGGGTAATCTTGCAGGCGGCGAAGTCGTCAAGGTCGTCCAGCCCGCCGGTCAGGCGCGCCAGTTCGGGATCCGGCCAGCCATCCTGCTTGCGCAGCACCGCGGCGATGTCTTCGTAGCCGTGCTTCTCGACCAGGCTCAACAGCAGCTTGCGGTCGAGCTTGTCCGGGTGCATGTGGTCCAGCGCCTTGCGGTTGCGCCGCTCCCAGTGTTCGAGGAAGTCGCCGAACAACTGGCAGCCCCAGCCGACGCCGCCTTCGAGGAAGGCAAAGCGGAGATTCGGGAAGCGCCGCGTCACGCCGCCGAGGAAGATGGCCTTGGCGGTGGCGTGGCCGGCGGCGGCGAAATGGCCGATGTGGTTGTACACGAAGTTGGTCGGCGACAGCCGCAGGCCGAAATTGTTGCCGCTGCTGTGGAAGGTCGGCGCGATGCCGAGCTCCTCGCACTTCGCCCAGACCGGATCGTAGTTGTAGTCGCTGTCGATGCCGATCACGTCCTGCCAGACCGCCAGGCGCGTCGCATCCTGGTCGCCGGACGCGACCGACGCCACGTGGCGCGGCAGCACGCTGCCGAACATGCCGGCCTTCGCGCCGAGCTGCCCGGTGGCGTATTCGAGTTCGGCGATCGCTTCGTCCGGCGAGTGCATCGGAATGATCGCCGCGGGTGTCATGCGGTCGCCGAGATCGCGGAAATATTCCGCCGACACGATGTTGTAGGCGCGGATGACGGCGCGTCGCGTCGCGTCGTCGCTGATTTTCGGCAGCCGCAGGCCGGCGGTGGGATAGACGACGGCGAAGTCCGAGCCGATTTCGTCGAGCCGCTCATACAGCATCCGCGGCATCATCGCGGTGGCGCGGTCGAGCGTGTTCTCGGTCTGCCGGGTCCAGAAGCCCGGCTGGGGAACGCGCCGCCGGCGCCGCTCGGCCACCGACATGTTCAGCGCGTCGCGCGTCGTCTTCATGGCGGCGAGGAACCCGTCCGCCGCCTTGTCGCCGCCGACCTTGCGCATCCTTTCGCTGAACACCGGTTCGTATTCGACCCAGTGTCCGTCACCATCAATAACAGGATGCTTGAGGTGGGAATGGATCTGCGCGGGACTCTGATGGCCGTGGGCGCTCATGGTTGCTTCCTCCTGACGATGACGGTTAACTCCGGCACGGTGTTTTCCGGGAGGCTAGAACCGGCGGAAGGATCGAGTCAAACCGTCCCCGGCCGGTCGCTGGCTTGACCCTGTTTCGGCGCCGCCGATATGGTGCCGATGCCCCACAAGGAAGCCGCCCGGAAAATGACGTTGGACGTCGCCAGTCGGCTCGAACCAGGCGTGGCGTCCGCGCCGGCGCCGCACGGGCCGGACCAGGACGCGCTGACCGCCCTGGTGGAGTTGGTTGGCGGCGACATGGCCGTCTGCAACCGGACAATCGTCGCCCGCATGGACAGTCCGGTGGCGCTGATCCCGCAACTGGCAGCACATATCGTCGCGGCGGGCGGCAAGCGGCTGCGCCCGTTGCTGACCCTCGCCGCGGCGCGGCTGTGCGGCTATCCCGGGCCGGCCGGCGGCGAGCGGCACGTCGCGCTGGCCGCCTGCGTCGAGTTCATCCACACCGCCACCCTGTTGCACGACGACGTGGTGGACGAGAGCGCGCTGCGCCGCGGGATGGCCTCGGCCAACGCGGTGTTCGGCAACCAGGCATCGGTGCTGGTGGGCGACTTCCTGTTCGCCCGCGCCTTCCAGTTGATGGTGGAGGACGGCTCGCTGCGGGTGCTGGCCATCCTGTCGCGCGCCGCGGCGACCATCGCCGAGGGCGAGGTACTGCAGCTTGTGACGCAGAACGACCTGTCCACCCAGGAGGCGCGCTACCTGGAGGTGATCAAAGGCAAGACCGCCGCGCTGTTTGCTGCTGCCTGCCAGGTGGGTGCGGTGGTGGCGGTACGGCCGGAGGCGGAGGAGGCGGCGCTGGCCGAATACGGCCTGAACCTCGGCATCGCCTTCCAACTCGTGGACGACGCGCTGGACTATGCGGCGGACCAGGCGACGCTGGGCAAGACGGTCGGCGACGACTTCCGCGAGGGCAAGATCACCCTGCCGGTACTGCTGGCCTACGGGGCGGGCGACGCCGCCGCACGCGCCTTCTGGCAGCGGACCATCGAGGCGAGCAAGCAAGGGGATGCCGATCTGGAGCATGCATTGGCGCTGATGGCGGGGTGCGGAGCGATCGGCACGACGCTGGCTCGGGCAGGGCGCTTCGCGGATGCGGCGAAGGCGGCGCTGGGAGTGTTCGCGGACGGCCCCTGGCGGCGGGCACTGGCGGACGTGGCGGATTTCACCGTAAGCCGGGCGCGGTAGGGCCTGCCGGCCGGTTTTGGCGCCGCCATCGACCTGCACGCCGGCACTCACTGCAACAAGGCCAGCAGAGCAAAGGGCGCGTCATGCAATACGGTAGCGCACTGCCGATCACGGCGTTCTCCGATGTCGGTGCGGTGAAGGCGTATGCCGCGGCGCTGGAGGCGGCGGGGTTCGATTTCACCTCGACCAGTGGCCACGTGATGGCGCAGCCGCCGGGCACCAACCCGCAGCGGCCGGATCGGCAGTATGCCGGGCCGTTCTATGATCCGTTCGTCACGTTCGGCTATCTCGCGGCGGTCACGCAACGGCTGCGCTTCATCACCGGCATCCTGATCCTTCCGGCGTGGCCCACCGTGCTGGTCGCCAGGCAGGCGGCGGAGCTTGCGCTGTTCAGCGGCGGACGTTTCGAACTCGGCGTCGGGCTGAGCTGGAACGCCGCCGAATACCAGGCGATGGGCCAGACCTTCCGCGATCGCGGCCGTCGCATCGAAGAGCAGATCGCGGTGCTGCGGCTGCTGTGGTCGGAGCCGTACGTGACGTTCGACGGTCGCTACCACAAGCTGGACAAGGTCGGTCTGAACCGCGCGTCGCTGCCGCACATCCCGCTTTGGTTCGGATCGGAAACCGGCGAGCCGGCGCTGCGCCGGGTTGCAAGGCTGGCGGATGGCTGGATGTCGCTCGGCGATCCGGCGCCCGACCTGCCGCGGCTGCGGCAGTACATGCAGGAGGTGGGTCGCGATCCGCAATCGTTGATGGTGCGTGGGCCGCTGCAGGCGGGCGATGGCGGCAAGACGGCGTGGCTCGCCGCCGGCAGGAAGCTGCACGCGGCCGGGGTCACGCATATCAACATCACCGCCCCGCTCGATCTTGCGCCGGCGCAGGCATTGCCGCGGATCATCGAGGTGCGGCGTGTGCTGGCGGACGAGCTGGGTTAGGCAATGTCCTTGCGAGGAGCGAAGCGGTGGCCGTTGTGCGAAAGCGAATGCAGAACACGTGAAAATCGTTCCGCTGCCTGCGCCGCGCCCCACGGCTCCCATGGCGGCGTGTCGAACCAGCCCGCGAGCGGGTCCGTCTCCACCGGCCGTTCGGCGATGCGCAGCACCCGCCGCACCTCGTCCCTGCTCCAGCCCACGACGTGGATCGCCTCCGATGCGGCAGCGATACGGTCAGCCTGCTTGTGCGCGCGGCGGTCCTCGGCGCCCCACTTTTCCAACGCATAGCGCTGCGCGATCGCCGCCTGCAGCCGCGCGGCGAGTGCCGCATAGCCCGGGCCGAGAAACGGTTTCAGCGGCGAAATAGGATCGAAACCGAGCAACCCCTCGTCGGCGTCGTGCAGCAGCTCGCGCCGGGCGGCGGCGTCGGACAAGCCGGTGGGGCTGCGGGCACGGCGCAGCGCCAGCACCAACAGGCTGTGCTGGGCCACCGACAACGGCAAACTCCAGGCGGAATGGCCGCCCCAGCGATAGGTGCGCGCAAGGCCAAGCCCCAAATCCTCGTCTGCCCAGTCGAACGGCGTCGGATCGAGCAGATCGAGCCGGCGGCCGGAGGGCAGGCGAACCCAGGCGCGGACGCGGGACGAGCCGGGCCGGGCGTCAATGATGGCACGCATTCATCACGATCGCGTATCTGGCTTCGGTCGGTGGCGTACGGAACCGCCGCGACACGGCGAAGTCAACGGCCGGCAGCGCCTGATCGATGCCCATGTTGATGAAACAGCAGGACCCGGCGGTGCGGAATGTGTGACCCGGTGCGCTGGCGACGGTACCGCGCACCACGGAATCACGTCGCCTGGCGACATCGATCGCCGGCAGACGCGCCATCACGGACCGGTTCGTGGCCAGATGCAATGCTCGATCCTCCCGCGCGGGTCCGATCTTCCGGCAACCCATTGTTCAGGCTAGCCGAAACGGGCCGCGGCGGACATGCTGGCCGGTGCCGCGCCGTGCCATGTGAGGGCTGGCCCCGAGACCGCGGCACCCTGCCCGCTGGGACGCTGTCCGTTGGGACGCTTTACCGGGCGCTATCCGAATGATAAAGGTGATTGCGTCCTGCTGGCAGCAATATGTGTGGGCGCGCGCGGCGCGACTTGCGAGCCAGGGCGGAATCAGTATGATGGACCAACGGTTGGCGCTGTTGCAATGCCCGGGTTGCCGTGGCTCGCTCGTGGCATCGCCGGGCCATGCCGCCTGCCAGGCGTGCGGTGCGAAATACCCCGTGGTCGATGGCAACATCATCGATTTCGTGGGCGGCAAGCACGCGACACAACTCGATCCGGCGCATTATGACCACGGCATCGATGACCAATGGGCCTTTACAAGCTACGACCGCATCTGCCGTTGTCTCGCAGAACGCTGGCCCGCGTCCCTCGGCAGCGTCGTGGAGATCGGCTGCGGCTCCGGCGCATTCTCCCGCGCCGTCCTGTCGCGCGCGGTGGTGCGCGACATCGTTCTCACCGATGTTTCCGTCGATATGCTGCGGATTTGCAGTCGCCACCTCGAGCGGCTCGATCTCGCATCCCGCGTGCCGACAACCCTGGCGACCTATAGTACCGCCGAACGCTGCTTTCCCGACGCGAGCTTCGACACCTGCGTCGGCGTCCAGGTACTGCACCATATCCCCGATGTGAATGGCTTCCTTGCCGAGGCGCTCCGCTTTCTCAAGCCGGGAGGCCGTGCTCTCTTCGTCGAGCCGAACCGGATCTTTATCCGGGCTGTTGCGTCGGCGCTGGCCGATATCGTTGCGCGATTGCTGGCGCACGATGCACGGCCCACCAGCGACCGCCAGTCGCTGCTCAATTGGATCGCCCAGGCGCGGCAGGGCGTGTTGCATCAGGGCGATATGGAGTTCCTCGCGGCGTTCGAGGACAAGCACATGTTCGTCGGCGAGGAGTTCGAACAGGCGGCCTTGCAGGTCGGTTTTGCGACCGCCGAAGCGCTGCCGGCCACTCCCGATCCGTCCGCCGCGGACTTCGTCGGCAGCCTGCTGGGGGCGCTCGGTATCAGCCGCGAGGCTATCGCCGAGGTCGTGCAAATGCTGCCGGAGTTTGCCGCGCCGTACATCACGCAACTGGATCGTAAGGATATCTCGCAAAGCTACGTGTTCTGGCTCGCCAAGGGCATGGAGCAACGCGCGTATCGACCGCCGCCCACGACCCAATCGAACCGCAAGGAGTTGCAGACGGAGTACCGTCCCGGCGGGCCTGCATCGGACGACGGGCCGCCGCCGCGCTGGCACATCGAAGTCAAGCTGGACGCCGTGCCCGATGCCGTCACCGTCAATCTAAGCGGCTGGTGCCTGCTGACGACCGATGTGAGATGGATACGCGCCAGGATCAACGAGCTCAGCCGCGATGCCGCGGTCTGGCGCCCTCGAGCCGATGTCCACCTGGTGTTCAACCAATCGGGCTCCTATGTGCCATGGAACTCGCTTTGCTGCGGCGTCACCGCCGACCTCAGGTTCGACGGCGCCGCGGCGCAGGGAACAGGCCTGTCATTCTCCATGCAGATCATCCTGATGGACGGCGCCGTCCTAAACATGCGCCTGCCGCCGAGCATTCAGCTTGGTGAAACCTTTCTGCTGGTGTCGCCGGATGGAGCGTCGGACGCCGATGCGACCGGTCGCCCTTCCGCTGATATGTCTGTCCGGACAATATCGGCGCCGCAATCCAGTGACGCGACAAGGCCTCAGGTTCCACCCATCGGCCAGTCGTCCGACCAACCGCTGGCTCGCTCCGCACCTGCAAAGGAAATCCCGATGCCCGGCGCCTTCAAGCTCGATGCCGTGCTGCCGGCCTTATGGACCGACAGGCCGAACTGGGTGACGCAACTGCGTGCCCTGGCCGCCACCGGCTTCGTCAACCAGACCGAGGCAGACCAACTGGCGCATTTCGCCGATCACGGCTGGCTGCTGATGCAACAGGCGATCGAACCTGCGCTGATCGACGATTTCGTCAGCGATATTCGTAATCTGTACCAGAAGCCTGGGATGTTCGCCTCCACCGATTTCCGCGGCGGCCGTTCCCAGAAGCTGAATGGCAACCGGCCTGACGATCTGGAAAGCCTCTACGACCTCTATGTGAACCTGCAGTCGTCGCGGCGGGTCTGCATGCATCCGAAAATTACGCACTTCCTCAGCCTGGTATTCCAGTCGAGGGTTCTCGCTTTTCAGCAACTGCTGTTCCAGCGGACCAATGGCCATCAGTGGCACCAGGACACCGCCTACGTGGTTGTCGATACGCCGACCTTCATGGCCGCGACCTGGATCGCATTGCAGGATATCGTCGAAGGCAGCGGCGAGTTGGCCTATTACGACCGCAGCCATCGCCTGCCGCATTACATGTTCAGCAACGGCACCACCAAGCATCAGGACGGCAACACCGACGGCGCGCAGTATATCCGTGATCTGGAGGAGGCCTGTCAGTCGCGTCAGCTTGCCTACGGGCGGCTGCTCGCCAAAAAGGGCGACGTGTTTTTCTGGACGGCCGACCTGGTGCATCGCAGCCATCCGCGGACTCTGCCGCCGGAGACGCCGCGGATGTCCTGTGTCACGCATTATTGTCCCGCCACGTCGATGCCGCACTGGTTCAGCGACCACGAGAAACGTGGCATTGAGCCCTGTGGGGACGCAGGCGGCTTCGCAAGCTCGTTCTATAAGCTGCCGAATCTCGGCAAGCCGATCAGGCCGGAGCCGCGATGGGAGTTCTACAACTGATGCGACCCGTATCGTGACGGGAGGAGAGCAAGCCATGCTGACGCCGCAACAGGTCAGGCAGTTCGAGGAGGAGGGCTATCTGTTCCTCCCGGAAACCTTCACCGATGAGGAAGTCGCGGTGCTGCGCGACGAGGCCGAACTCATCTACCGCGAGGATCGTCCCGAGGTCTGGCGCGAGAAATCCGGAGCGCCACGCACCGCCTTTGCGGCGCATCTCTTCAACGAAGCCTTCTCCCTGCTCGGCCGCCACCCGCGCATGATCCATCCGGTCGAGCAATTGTTCAGTGAACAGGTGTATATGCATCAATACAAGATCAATGCGAAGGCGTCGTTTACCGGTGATGTATGGCAGTGGCATCAGGACTACGGCACATGGGCGCGCGACGACGGCATGCCGGAGCCGCGCGCGATGAACGTCGCGGTGTTCCTCGATGAGGTGATGCCGATCAACGGGCCGCTGATGCTGGTGCCGCGCAGCCACATGCAGGGCGTCCTGCCGGCCGGGCATGACACGACCACGACGTCGTATCCGTTGTGGACGCTGGACGAGGCGACAGTGACGCGGCTGGTGCGGCAGGGCGGCATCGTTGCGCCAACCGGCAAGCCCGGCGGCCTGCTGCTGTTCCACGGCAACCTGGTGCATGGCTCGGCGCCGAACATCACGCCGTATCCGCGCAAGATCGTTTACCTCACACTGAATGCGGTCTCCAATTATATCCGCACGCCGACCCGCCCGGACTGGATCGCGCATCGCGATTTCACGCCGATCGAGCCGGCGGAGGACGGCGCGCTGCTGGGTTACGCGCGGCGGTATCGGCAGGCGGCGGAGTAGCACGATGGACGCGGCGGTGATCCCGGCCAACGTTAGCCTCGACGACAAATACGCGCTGGACAAAGGTCGGGTCTATCTCACCGGCATCCAGGCGCTGGTGCGGCTGCCGCTGATGCAGCAGGCGCGCGACCGCGCGTCCGGTTTGAACACCGGCGGATTCATTTCCGGCTATCGCGGTTCGCCGCTCGGCGGCTATGATACCGCGCTGCATGGCGCGCGCGCGTTCCTCGAGCAGCATAATATCCGCTTTCATCCCGGGCTGAACGAGGACATGGCGGCGACCTCGCTATGGGGCAGCCAGCAGGTCGGGTTGTTCGACGGCGCCACGGTGGATGGGGTGTTTGGCATCTGGTACGGCAAGGGCCCCGGGGTCGATCGTTGTGGTGACGTTTTCAAGCATGCCAATGCGGCGGGCACGTCGCGGCGTGGCGGCGTGCTGGCGATCATGGGCGATGACCACGGTGCGAATTCCTCCACGCTGGCGCACCAGAGCGAGCAGGTGATGGCTGCGGCGATGATGCCGATTTTGAACCCGGCGACGTTGCAGGATTATCTTGATTTCGGGCTGTTTGGATTTGCGTTGTCGCGGTTCTCCGGTTGCTGGGTTGGCTTCAAGGCGGTCGGGCAGACGGTGGAGACATCGGGTTCCGTCGCGGTGGACATCGCGCGGCCGGACATCGTCATTCCAGGCGATTTTCCGATACCGCAGGGCGGGTTGAACATCCGTCGCCCCGATCCACCACTGGATCAGGAGAAGCGGCTGCACGGGCCGCGCATGGCGGCGGTCGCCGCGTTCGCGCGCGCCAACGCGCTGGATCGCGTGGTGATCGCACCGCGCGTGCCGCTTCTCGGAATCGCCACCACGGGCAAGTCGTATCTCGACGTGCGCGAGGCGCTCGATGAGCTCGGTCTGAGCGATGACGATGCTGCGGCGCTCGGCATCCGGCTGTACAAGATCGGCCTGGTGTGGCCGTTGGAAGGGCAGGGGGCACGCCGTTTTGCCAGCGGCCTGACCGAGTTGTTGGTGGTGGAAGAAAAGCGCGGCTTCATCGAGGACCAGTTCGCCAAGGCGCTGTTCAACCTGCCCGAGCGTCCGCGCCTGATCGGCAAGCAGGACGAAGACGGCAACGCGCTGCTGCCGAGCGAGGGCGAGCAATCGCCGATCCAGGTCGCCCGCGTGATCGCGGAACGGCTGCTGCGCCTCGGCGTCGCCATGCCGGCGCTGGAACAACGCGTCGCGCGGTTGCGCGAACTGGAAACCCGCGCCGCCAAACAACCGCCGCTGCTGACGCGGGGTGCGTATTTCTGTTCCGGCTGTCCGCACAACACATCCACCAACGTGCCGGACGGCAGCCGCGCGCTGGCGGGCATCGGCTGCCACTCGCTGACCATCTTCATGCCGGAACGCCGCACCCATCTCTGGAGCCACATGGGCGGCGAGGGCGCCGCGTGGATCGGCCAGGCGCCGTTTACCTCGGAACCGCACGTCTTCCAGAATATCGGCGACGGCACGTATTCGCACAGCGGCCTGCTGGCGATCCGTGCCGCGGCCGCGTCGGGCGTGAACATCACCTACAAGATACTGTTCAACGATGCGGTGGCGATGACCGGCGGGCAGCGCGTGGAAGGCGGGCTGACCGTGCCGCAGATCACCCGCCAGGTTGCCGCGGAGGGCGCGCGCAAGATCTTTGTCGTGTCCGACGAGCCGGACAAGTATGCGCCGGATGCCGGTTTCCCGCCGGGTGTGGAAATCCGGCATCGCGATCAGCTCGATGCGGTGCAGCGCGAACTGCGCGAGATCCCGGGCCTGACCATTCTGGTCTATGATCAGACCTGTGCCGCGGAGAAACGCCGGCGACGGAAGCGCGGCACCTTCCCCGATCCGCAGAAGCGCGTGTTCATCAACGAGGCGGTGTGCGAAGGCTGCGGCGATTGCTCGGCGCAGTCGAATTGCGTGTCGGTGCAGCCGGTGGAGACCGAGCTGGGCCGCAAGCGCCGCATCGACCAGTCGGCGTGCAACAAGGACTTTTCCTGCCTGAAGGGATTCTGCCCGAGCTTCGTCACCGTGCATGGCGGTGCGCCGCGCAAGGCAAAGCCGCCGGTGCGCGCGGCGAATTTCGATCCGGCTGATGCATTGGCGGCGCCGGAGCCGCGGCCGATCGAACGCCCCTACGGCATTCTCGTCACCGGCATCGGCGGCACCGGCGTCATCACCATCGGCGCATTGCTCGGCATGGCGGCGCATCTTGAAGGCAAGGGCTGCACGGTTCTCGATTCCACCGGCCTGTCGCAAAAGAACGGCGCGGTCATGAGCCACGTGCGCATCGCCGCGACGCCGGAGGAAATCCATGCCGCGCGCATCGTGCCTGGCGCAGCGCGGCTGGTGCTTGCCTGCGACATGGTGGTGGCGGCCGGCGCCGAAGCCTTCGCCGCGATGGAACCGGGGGTTACGCGCGCGGTGGTGAACAGCGCGGTGACGCCGACGGCGGGGTTCGTCACCAACAACGAGATCGATTTCCAGGAAGCCGCGATGCAGCGGCGCATCCGCGACGCGGTGGGTGCCGGCCACGCCGAGTTCGTTGCTGCCACGACACTGGCAACGGCATTGCTCGGGGATTCGATCGCCACCAATTTGTTCATGCTCGGCTACGCATTCCAGAAGGGACTGATCCCGCTGGGGCTTGATGCGATCATGCAGGCGATCGCACTGAACGGCGTGGCGGTGGCGAAGAACCAGGAGACCTTCGCCTGGGGCCGGCGCGCCGCCGCCGATCCGGATTTCGTGGAAGCCGCCGCGCGCCCGGCGACGCGCACCGCGCCGGCACCGATCGCCGATCTTGGCGCCCTGGTTGAACACCGCGCGCAGTTGCTGACGGCCTATCAGGACGCGGCCTACGCCGCGCGCTACCGCGCCGCGGTGCAGTCGGTTGCGGTGGTCGAAAGCGCGCGTCTTAAAGGCATGAACGGCCTGGCCGAGACGGTGGCGCGCACGCTGTATCGCTTGATGGCCTACAAGGATGAATACGAGGTCGCCCGCCTGTATGCCGATCCGGCGTTCCGCGACAGCCTCGACGCGCAATTCGAAGGCGGCTACCGGATCGAGTTCAACCTCGCGCCGCCGCTGTTCGCGAAGCGCGATCCGGCCACCGGACATCTGGTCAAGCGCGGCTATGGAGCCTGGCTGTTGCAGGCATTCCGTGTGTTGGCGAAACTGAAGCGGCTGCGCGGCACGCTGCTCGATCCGTTCGGCCACACCGAGGAACGCCGGATGGAACGGCGGCTGATCACCGAATACGAATCGCTGCTGCGCACGATCATCGCCGCGCTGACGCCGGACAATCACGCGGTGGCGATGGAGTTGGCTGGCGCCGCTGACCGCATACGCGGCTATGGCCACGTCAAGCAGCAGAGCGTCGCGCAGGTTAAGGCGACGGAAGCGCGGCTGTTGGCGCGTATGCGGAAGGCCGAACCGGAACTTGCGGCGGCGGAATGACCGGCTCATCGACGGCCGCGCGACAGGATTCTAATTTTGCCTCGCGATAATCCCGAATGCCCGATCGTCGCCGGCTCCGCCTCGCGCAGCTTGTCCAGCAGGGCGGGATCGATCGGCGGCGGGAGTCCAGCGCGGCCGGATTGATCGAGATCAACGCCAGCGGCCCCACAGCCGGTAAGATTTTGCATCGGAGACGCCTGGAGGTTCCTATGCCGTTCTCGTTGCACATTGCGTTCCGCAATATGGATGCGTCGGACTCGGCCGACGCCCTGGTGCGCCAGCGCGCCGCGGAGCTGGAGCATCTTTCAGACCGCATCGGTGCCTGCCGCGTGGTGCTGGATTGCGCACACCGACAGAACCAGCTCAGCAGGTTGTACCGCGTCCACATCGACCTGACGCTGCCGGGCGGTTCGATCGTGGTGAACCGCGACGCCGGCAGCAACCATGCGCATGACGATCTGCAAGCGGCGATCCGCGACGCGTTCGATGCGGCGCGACGGCAGTTGCAGGAGCACGTGCGAAAGCATGACGGTGTGGCGAAACGGCGCGAGGAATAATCCTGTCGCCCGAGCGCAAAATTCCCTCTTTTGGTCTATGCCGGCAGCAGGCTTGATCCCATCAGGAATGCATCGACTGCCCGGGCGCACTGGCGTCCCTCGCGGATTGCCCAAACCACCAGCGACTGGCCGCGCCGCATGTCGCCGGCGGCGAACACCTGGTCCACCGATGTGCGGTAGTCCACGGTGTTCGCGGCGACGTTGCCGCGTGCATCCAGCGCCAATCCCGTCTGTTCCAGCATCCCTGGACGCCGCGGCCCCAGGAAGCCCATTGCCAGCAGCACAAGGTCCGCCTTCAGGCTGAAATCGCCGCCGGCGACCTCGCGCATCTGCATGCGTCCATCGTCGCCCTTCACCCACTCGATGCGCGCGCATTCCAGCGCTTCGATCCGGCCGTTGCCGCCGGTCGCGCGCTTGGTCAGCACCGCCCAGTCGCGGCCGGCACCTTCCTCATGCGCGTGCGAACTGCGCAGCCTCAACGGCCAGTCGGGCCAGGTCAGCGCCTTGTTCTCGCGATCCGGCGGCTTCGGCAGGATTTCGAGCTGCGTCACCGACGCCGCGCCCTGGCGAAACGCCGTGCCGATGCAGTCCGAGCCGGTGTCGCCGCCGCCGATGACGATGACATGCTTGCCCGCGGCGCTGATCGTGCCGTCCGGTGCCGCGTGCGCTTCGCTGTCGCCGGCGCCGCGCTTGTTCTGCTGTACCAGATAGTCCATGGCGAAATGCACGCCGGCATGCTCGCGCCCAGGCATCGGCAGGTCGCGCGGCCATTCCGCGCCGCCGGCCAAGACGATCGCGTCGTGATCGTCGAGCAACGCATCCACCGTGATCGTGCCGGCGCCGATCTCCACGCCCGGGCGGAACGTTACGCCCTCCGCCTCCATCTGTTCGATGCGGCGGTCGATCAGGTGCTTTTCCATCTTGAAGTCGGGAATCCCGTAGCGCAGCAGACCACCGATGCGGTCGCTCTTCTCGAACACCGTCACGTCGTGTCCGGCGCGCGCGAGCTGCTGCGCGCAGGCCAGGCCGGCAGGGCCCGAGCCGACCACGGCGACGCGCTTGCCGGTGGCCCGCGCGGGCGGCAGCGGTGCGATCCAGCCTTCCTGCCAGCCGCGATCGACGATGCTGCACTCGATCGTCTTGATGGTCACGGGGTTGTCGTCGATGTTCAGCGTGCAGGACGCTTCGCAGGGCGCCGGGCAGACGCGGCCGGTGAACTCCGGAAAGTTGTTGGTGGAGTGCAGCACGGTCAGCGCCTGGCGCCACTGGTCGCGGTAAACGAGGTTGTTCCAGTCCGGGATCATGTTGTTGACCGGACAGCCCTGGTGGCAGAACGGAATGCCGCAATCCATGCAGCGCGCGGCCTGCCGGCCGACCGCCTCGGCCGGCATCGGCTTGACGAATTCCTTCCAGGTGTGGCGGCGGATGTCAGGCTTGTCGTAGCCGCGATCCTGCCGCTCGATCTCAAGAAAGCCGGTGGGCCTGCCCATCGTGTTCTCCGAAACAAACCCTCTCCCGCGCAGTGGGGGTGGGCTACTGTGCCGCTACTCCGCCGCCACGGTCTCCGCCGCCGCCTGCTCCGCCCGCAATTCCTGCAGCGCGCGGCGGAAGTCGCGGGGCACCACCTTGACGAAGCGTGCGAGCGCGTTCTCCCAATCGTCCAGCAACGCGCGCGCCCGCGCGCTGCCGGTGAACAGCAGGTGTCGCTCGACCACGATGCGCAGGCGTTCGGCGTCGTAGCGCAGCGGGTCGCCCATGCCGCTGTCCTCGACGCTCACCGCGCGCTGGCGCGGGCGGCCGGGGACATCGGCGAGCCCGATCTCCGGCGGGGCGATCGGCTCCAGATCGACGCCGGTCAGGTTGCACAGCCTCTTGAACCTGGCATGCTCGTCATAGACATAGGCGATGCCGCCCGACATGCCGGCGGCGAAATTGCGGCCGGTGGCGCCCAGCACCACGACGGTGCCGCCGGTCATGTATTCGCAGCCGTGGTCGCCGCAGCCTTCCACCACCGCGACGGCACCGGAGTTGCGCACCGCGAAGCGCTCGCCGGCGACGCCGTTGAAATATGCCTCGCCCGCGATCGCTCCGTACAGCACGGTGTTGCCGACGATGATGTTGTCCAGCGGATCGCGCTTCGCCTCCGGTGGCTGGCGCACCACGACACGGCCGCCGGACAGGCCCTTGCCGACATAGTCGTTGCCGTCGCCGGTCAGGTTCAGCGTCACGCCGCGCGCGAGGAATGCGCCGAAGCTGCCGCCCGCCGTGCCGTGCAGGTTGATGGCGATCGTGTCGTCCGGCAGGCCGGCATGGCCGTAGCGCTGCGCCACCTCGCCCGACAGCATCGCGCCGACCGTGCGGTTGACGTTGCGGATCTCATGCTCGATGCGCACCGGCTCACCGTGTTCCAGCGCCCGCGCGGCGACGGCGATGAACTGCTTGTCCAGCGCGCGATCCAGGTGGTGGTCCTGCTTCTCGCAATTGTGGATTGCCACGCCGTGCTTCGGCGTCACCTGGTACAGGACCCGCGACAGATCGACGCCCTTGGCCTTCCAGTGGTCGATGACGGGGCGCGTGTCCAGCCGGTCCACGCGGCCGATCATCTCGCTGAAGCTGCGGAAGCCGAGCTGCGCCATCAGCTCGCGCACTTCCTCGGCGATGTAGAAGAAGAAGTTGATGACGTGTTCCGGCGTGCCGGTGAAGCGCGCGCGCAGCACCGGGTCCTGCGTGGCGATGCCGACCGGGCAGGTATTCAGGTGGCATTTGCGCATCATGATGCAGCCGGCGGCGATCAGCGGCGCGGTGGAGAAACCGAACTCGTCGGCGCCGAGCAAGGCGCCGATCACCACGTCGCGGCCGGTGCGCAGCCCGCCATCGACCTGCACCGCGATGCGCCCGCGCAAGCCGTTCAGCACCAGCGTCTGCTGGGTTTCCGCGAGGCCGATTTCCCACGGCGACCCGGCATGCGTCAGCGAGGTCAGCGGCGAGGCGCCGGTGCCGCCCTCGAAGCCGGAGATGGTCACGTGGTCGGCGCGCGCCTTCGACACGCCGGCCGCCACCGTCCCGACGCCCACTTCCGACACAAGTTTTACCGACACTCGCGCGCGCGGATTGGCGTTCTTCAGGTCGTGGATGAGCTGCGCCAGATCCTCGATCGAGTAGATGTCATGATGCGGCGGTGGCGAGATCAATCCCACGCCCGGTGTCGAATACCGCACGCGGGCGATGTTCTTGTCCACCTTGCGGCCGGGCAACTGGCCGCCTTCGCCGGGCTTGGCCCCCTGCGCCATTTTTATCTGCAGGTCGTCGGCGTTGACCAGGTATTCCGCGGTGACGCCGAACCGTCCCGACGCCACCTGCTTGATCGCCGAGCGCATTGAATCACCGTTCGGCAGCCTCTTGTAACGGTCGGACTCTTCGCCGCCCTCGCCGGTGTTGGATTTTCCGCCGATGCGGTTCATCGCGATGGCGAGCGTGGTGTGCGCCTCGCGCGAGATCGAGCCGAAGCTCATCGCACCGGTGGCGAAACGGTGCACGATCGAGGCCGCGGGTTCCACCTCGTCCAGCGGCACCGGCGTGTCGGCAGCGCGCAACTGCATCAGGCCGCGGATGGTCAGATGTCGCGTGCTCTGGTCGTTGATGGTCTGGGTGAACTCGCGGAACGTCGCGAAGGATTCGCCGCGCACCGCGTGCTGCAGCTTCGTCACCGAATCCGGCGTCCAGGCATGCGCCTCGCCGCGCAGGCGAAACGCGTAGTCGCCGCCGACATCGAGCATGTCCTGATAGATCGGGTTGCCGTCATAGGCATTGCGATGGCGCTGCACCGCTTCTTGCGCGATCTCGTGGAAGCCGACACCCTCGATCTGCGTGGCGGTACCGGTGAAGCACTTCTCCACGAAGTCGGAAGCGAGGCCGACCGCGTCGAAGATCTGTGCGCCGCAATAGGACTGGTAGGTGGAGATCCCCATCTTGGAGATCACCTTCAGGATGCCCTTCCCAACCGCCTTGATGTAATTCTTCTGAACCTCATACGCCTTCAGCGGCATGCCGTTCTGCACGCGCAGTTGTTCCAGCGTCTCGAACGCCGTGTATGGGTTGATCGCTTCCGCGCCGTAGCCCGCGAGCACGCAGAAATGATGCACCTCGCGCGCCTCGCCGGTCTCCACCACCAGGCCGGTGCTGGTGCGCAGGCCCTGGCGGATCAGGTGGTGATGCGTCGCCGCGGTGGCGAGCAAGGCAGGGATGGGGATTCGGTGCGGTCCTACCTCGCGGTCGGAGAGGATCAGGATGTTGTGGTTCGCCAGCACGGCATCGGTCGCCTCGCGACAGACGCGTTCGATGGCGCGCTGCATGCCCTCGGCGCCTTCCGCGGCGGCCCAGGTGGTGTCGATCGTCGCGGTGCGGAACGCGCCGACCTCCAGGCTGTCGATGCCCTTGATCTTGTCCAGGTCGCCGTTGGTCAGGATCGGCTGCGACACTTCCAGCCGGTAGTGGTTGCCGGCGTGGTGGCCGAGCAGATTCGGTCGCGGACCGATCATGGAGACCAGCGACATCACCAACTCCTCGCGGATCGGATCGATCGGCGGGTTGGTGACCTGGGCGAAGTTCTGCTTGAAGTAGTTGTACAGCAGCTTGGGCTTGTCGGAGAGCACGGCGATCGGCGTGTCGGTACCCATCGAGCCCACCGGATCGTCGCCGTCGCGCGCCATCGGTTCGAGGAAGAACTGCATGTCCTCCTGGGTGTAGCCGAACGCCTGCTGGTGGCGCAGCAGCGTCTCCATGTCGTTGGGCCGCGGCAGCGCGCGGCGCTCGGGGCTGTCCGGCAGTTCCTCCAGCTTGAACTGCGTCTCTTTCAGCCATTCGGCATAAGGATGCGCGCCGGCGAGTTTCTGCTTGATCTCGGCGTCGTCGATGATGCGGCCTTCCTCAAGGTCGATCAGCAGCATCTTGCCGGGTTGCAGCCGCCACTTGTGGACGATGCGCTCCTCCGGCACCGGCAGCACGCCGGCTTCCGAGGCCATGATGACGTGGTCGTCATCGGTGACGATGTAGCGCGCGGGGCGCAGGCCGTTGCGATCCAGCGTGGCGCCGATCTGCCGCCCGTCGGTGAAGGCGATCGCGGCCGGGCCGTCCCACGGTTCCATCAGCGCGGCGTAGTATTCGTAGAACGCCTTGCGGCTGGCATCCATCAGCGGATTGCCGGCCCAGGCTTCGGGGATCAGCATCATCATCGCGTGCGCCAGCGAGTAGCCGCCGGCGACCAGGATCTCCAACGCGTTGTCGATGCAGGCGGTATCGGATTGGCCGTGCGGGATCAGCGGCCACATCTTGTCGAGGTCGGGGCCGATCAGGTCGGACGACATCGAGCGGCGCCGCGCGTACATCCAGTTGACGTTGCCGCGGACGGTGTTGATCTCGCCGTTATGCGCCAGGAAGCGGTAGGGGTGCGCCAGTTTCCAGGACGGAAAGGTGTTGGTGGAAAAACGCTGATGCACCAGTGCCAGCGCCGATTCGGTCAGCGGGTTGCGCAGGTCCGCGTAGAAGCTCTCCACCTGCGGCGCGAGCAGCAGGCCCTTATAGACCATGGTGCGGGTGGAGAAGGAGGGCATGTAGAGATTGCTCAGGCCGGGCAGGTGCCGCTTGTCCTCCAGGGCGCGGAGGTTGTTCAGGATCTGCTTGCGGATAGTGAGGATTTTCCGCTCGAACGCGTCCTGGTCCTTGATCTGCGGGCTGGCGGCGATGATGGCCTGGCGGATGACCGGCATCGTGTCGATCACGCGCCGTCCCAGGCCGGTGAGGTCGGTCGGCACGTCGCGCCAGCCGACGAAGGTCTGGCCTTCCTTGGCGGCCACCTCGGCGAAATGCTGTTCCGCGTATTCGCGGGCGCGGCTGTCCTGCGGCAGGAAGCACATGGCGACGGCGTAGCGGCCGGCCTTGGGCAGGCGTTTTCCCTCGTTGTCCGCCCACGCATGCAGCAGGCGGTCGGGCATCTGGATCAGGCAGCCGGCACCGTCGCCCACCAGGGGGTCGGCGCCCACCGCGCCGCGATGGTCGAGATTGACCAGGATTTTCAGGCCCTGGCGGATCAGGTCGTGCGATTTCCGGCCCTTGATGTTGGCGACGAAGCCGACCCCACAGGCGTCATGCTCGTTGCGTGGGTCGTACAGGCCCTGTTTGGTAACCATTTCCATGTCGATCTCTGTCCCGGGGTAGCCGGAGGCGGGGTCTGGCATTGGCAAACGGCCCTTATGGCGCGCCGAGGCGGTCCCTGGCAACCATGCCGCAGTGCAGCGTAGGGATGCAGAGCCGGCGGGGCAAGGCAGAAATCGGCCGGGGGAACGGGTTTGTGGGCCGGAGAGCATGTTCCCGATGCGCGTATAGGGGGGAATCTGCCGCCCACGGGTCATGGCTGTGGGCAAATGCCATGTCGGCATTTTCGATGCAGGCATGAGGGGTGCGCAGTCGGATTACTTTACACCCTGTCCTTCAGATTGGCGCGGACCTTGAACGGGGAACCCGAAACCGGACGGTTGCATCGCCAGGCCGAGGGCAATTCACCATTACCTGGCGAGACGGGGCAGCACCGGTGCGAGCGTCTGGCTTCACTGTACCAGGCGTCTCAGGGTTTCGCTCGTCGGAGCGCATTGACCGTCATGCCGATGCAGGTCGGCGTCCACGATTCAGGTGGTTGTCGCTTGAGAGGTCGCGGATGCAGCCTCCGCCGGGATGATAGCGAAGCGGGCACCGCTGTGCCGGTGGTAAAGCCGACTGTTATTCACCATCAATCCCACGAAATCCGCCCAGTTGCACTGGGTTGGACAAAGACCAAACTATTAGCGGGGGGGCCTGATGCTGCGTCGTTGTCGTATGGCAGGTTCGCCACCCATCACGCGGCCCGACCCCCTGTCGGGATATTTTACACTTTGCCATGACGGCGCCCCAGCGAATGGCCACGCTGGCGCTTGAGCAACCCACCCACCTGGAGGACCTGACTAACAGCAAGGCCGGCGGCAATCGGTGGCGCCGGGGTCGGCGGCGATGCGGAGCGCTGCCGGACGGCCTGAATGACCCCGGCACGCCGTCCGGACGACCGCATTGTTTGTGCCAAACACGCTTGCCTGCCCTGTTTGCCTCAATCAGCGACGAAGCGGCCGTAAACCTCTGCCATGTCTTCCACCGCCACCTGATAGAGGCGCTCGCCATGCTCCGGGGACGACAGCGACGGGTCGGAGCCGATGCGGCCGTCCGGGAAGCGGCGGCGGTAGTCGGCGCTGTCGTAGAAAGCCGGACTGCGCGGCGCCACCTTCGGCGACATCTGCGCGTGCTTGATCGCGTGCGGCTGGTAGTATTGCGATAGCGAAACCTCTGACGCCGTGGCGTGGCTGCCCTCGGAGTCGCCGTAGAGTTCCTTGGTCAGCTTTCGCACGCGCGGCCCGTCCGCCCACATCACCATCTTGCAGCGCACCGGCCAGGTATCGGTCGGCGCACGCAGCGACACGTCCGCGTAGATCTCGGAAAAGGCGGCGCTCACCGTGGCGATGTTGCCGCCGTGGCCGTTGATGAACAGGAAGCGCTCGAACCCGTGGCGGACCAGCGACGTAACGACGTCGTTGACCACCGCGATCAGGGTGGAGGGCCGCAGTGTGATGGACCCGGCGAATGCCAGGTGGTGCTGCGACATGCCGATGGTCAGTGTCGGCGCCACCAGACAGCCGACGCTGTCTCCCACGCCCTTGGCGACGAACTCCGCGTCCAGGTGATCCGTGCCGATCAGTCCATTCGGCCCATGCTGTTCCGTCGAGCCGATGGGGATGACGATGCCGCGCGAGGTGCGCAGGTAGTCCTCGACTTCGTGCCAGGTGGCGAGGGCAAGCTGCATGCGGGTTGACTCCTGGGTCGGGCGGTTGGCGGGAGGGGTGGCGGAGGTGGCGGAATGCGCTTCGCTGTTCCGCCCTACCGTGTGGGGTGTAGCGCCGCCGCCAATAACGGACAACCGCGGGACCATCGTAGGACGGAAAAGCGCTGCGCATTCCGTCACTTTGGTCCTCATAACAGCAATTCCGCCCAGACGGCGTGCATCTCAGGAGCCGCCGACATCTCGTACAGTCGCCCAGTCCTCAAGTGGCAGAACAGTAGCAAGACGGATGCCTGTGGTTCGGGAGGAGAGCAAGCGCCTGCTCGTTCCTCATTCGTCGCCGTATTGGCTGGGCAAATGGCGCTCGACTTCCATACCGTCATAAAGGACTCGGCCGATACCGATCAGATCGGGCCGCGTCATGCGATAGAGCAGGAAATGTCGAGGCTGCCGCACCAGACCATCGGGCGTTCGTGCGCGGCGTCGACTGTGGCGCAAATGATAGCTGCGTACGGCGGGCCCGAACTCAGGTCGCGCCACGCTACCGAGGCGTTCGGGATTGGAAGCGATGTCCCGTAAGGCGGCAACCAGCAGAGCCTCGTAGCGCCGTCGTGCAGTCTCGCCGAACCGGTCCTGCGTGTAGGCGAGGAGTTGGATGATGTCCGCTTCGGCTGTCGCTGAAAGCCGATAGATCGGCACCGCCTATCGTCCGGCATCCCGAACCCGATGAGCGGCGTGCCGTCCAAGGCCCGCGATAAAATCCTCCAACTCGTCATCTTGCAGATCGCGGTAGCGACCTTGGTCGAGGTCGGCAAAACCCGTCTGAGCTCCCACTTGCAGCGCCTTCAGTTTTGCCGCTTCCCGAGCTTCGCGTTGTTCGATCAGGCGCAGGCCCTCGCGGAGTACCTCGCTGGCATTCTGGTAGCGACCAGTGCTGACGAGGGTCTCGATAAAGCTTTCATGGTGGGCGGTCAGGACTACGTTGCGGGTTGGCATGGTCTCGTCTCTGGCGCTGTGCGGTGCCGGTAGCTTAGCTGAATTGGCATACTATGCCAATATCGCCCGGTGCGGGCATGACGGAGGAGCGTCGGGCGATCCGCGCCACCCGAGTTGGGTCCGCTTGTCGCGACACGATCGGTCGCCTCAGGACGGACCTTCAGCGAAATACGTAGATCGGGCTCGACCAGATCAGGTGGCCGTCCTCCTGGGTCAGGCACACATACAACGCATTGTCGCCCTGCTGCCGCAGGCGGACGCGACGGGACAGGTGCAGCGTGCGATGCGGGTTTTCATCGGGCACGCGGAACACGCGAATGCGGCGCCTGATGCCGCCCGCTTCGAATACCAGATCGTCGAGGCCGATATCGGCGATGCGGATGTCGCATTGGACCAGTGCCGTATCGATGCGCAGCGTGCCAGCGAGCGGGTCGGCCAGCCAGGCATCGAAGCCACCGAAGCCGCCGGTGGTGAGGGCGGTCCAGGCCAGCGTCCCCGGTCCGGTCTGTTCCAGCTTCTTGTCGAGATTCCATAGATTGATCGGCGCGATGCGCTCGAACCGGTTGCCGTCCAGCGAGCAACCGCCGTCCCACACTGTCTGCCGGCCGCGCCCGCGATATTCCGAGCCTTCCCAGATCACCCGGATGCGCCGGCCGAGTTCGCTCGGCGCGTAGGGCCGCCAGGTTTCCAGGACCTCCAGCCCGTTGCGAATCTCCACCCGTTCGATCGGCGCGGACCCGACCGCATCGACGTTGAATTCCACCTCCGCGTCATTGCAGCGCAGGATGTCGCCCATCATCGCCGAACGCACGGCCGTGCCGGTCGTCGTGCCGAGGTTCGGGTCATCGGCAAACAGCAATGCCGCGCTTGCGAAAGCGGCACGAACGTCGAGCAGCATGCGGCATCCGGTGGTGGCGTAGTGGTGGCGCCTGCGCAGCGCCTCGAACAGGCCGGCGCGCGTGAGCTCCGCGGCGAGCAGACAGGACAGCCCGCCATAGGCGCCGAACAGCGAGGCGCCCGGATGGCTCGCGCCATGACGCCCCTTGTGGCCGTCCGAATTTGCAACGATGCCGACGCGGTACCCCTGTTCCAGCGCGTCCTGCACCAGCCACTCGAAGGTCCCCCAGTCCGAGTGGATCTCCACCGAGCGTTCGATCCGAATGTCGTGCGCCATCCTGATGTCCGCGTAGCGCCCGCCGATATGAGCGATCACCACGCAGTCCTCGTCCTTCAGCGCGTGGAACAGGTCCTCGGCGGTGTTGGCGTCGGTTGCCACGTCGGACAGGTCGTCCACCAGCGCATGCGAGGAGCGATGGATCTGGCGCCCCTCGTGCATGAACATGACGTTGCGATCGCCGCCCAGACCGGTATTGCCCGACCATTCGTAGCCGGGATAGATGACGAACCGCCCATCCCGATTGTATTCGCGCGTCAGCTCGTTGAGCTGGTTCCAGAACGCCGTGGTAACCTGAAAGTCGTTGCCCTGATGGCTCATGCCGTCGAGGAACGCCCGGTCGCGGGCGAACTCGATCAGCGCGCGCGCCGAGTTGGTGCCGATGGTTTCTTCCGACTGGCCGTGCAGGTCGCACCAGTACGGCAGCAGCGACGCCTCGGCGACGATGCGCAGCGGGTTGCTGGTGCACAGCGTGCACCCGTCGGCGCCCAGCACCTCGATCAGCAGGTCGCCGGGTTCGGCCACGGACAGGTTTTCCACGCTGGCCGCATGCTCGCCGCGCCGCATCGAAATCTGCGCGGGAAGGCCGGCGACCGGTAGGTTGGCGCGAAGGGTGAAGACACCCTCGACCTGGTCGCTGGGGTTGCCCCAGGCATCCTCGCCCTTGAAGCCGAGGCGGAACCGCTGGCCGCGGCGGCGCAGGGTCGGAAGAATCGCCTTCCAGCCCGCCGGCGGCCCGGCCACGACCGCAATGAACGGCTGCTCCGGCAGTTCGGCGTAGTTGTACATCGCGAAGGGATCGGCCAGCACGCGGAACTCGAAAGTCGGCTCGACAAAGGTTTGCACGCGCATGCCGGGCGAGCCGTGCCGGCGGTCGCCGAACCGCACGGTGATCGTGTCGCCCTCGCGCAGGAAGCCGCGGATGACCCGGATGAACAGGGTCTTGTCCCAGGGGCGGATATTGCGCTTGGCGTCGTACTGCACCTCCAGCACGGCGCCGTTGGAGGCTTCCACCGTGGTGTAGTTCGCGGCTTGCGGATCGCTCCATTGCGGCCGGCCCATGTCGCTGGCGAAGCGGTGCACGACCTTGATCGAGCCGGTGTCGTCGATGCCGAAATATCCCGCCGTGTAGGTGAGAGTGAAGGATTGGAAGCTGCCGGCTTCAACCGCCCCGGCCGGAGAGATCACGGCCGTTCCCATGCGTTCGGGCAGATAGATCGAATGCGGCACGTCATGCGCTCCCTTGGCCGATCGACCGATGGTCAGGGATAGTGCGGGCTTGCGGCGCGCTTTGCCAGCGCGTCCGGGAGGCGCGGCAACATCCGAGTCGTCTGACGGTTCGCTGGCATGACGAGGTGGGCGCGGTCCTCGCGCTCCCGTTCACCTGGCCCGCGATGCTACCTGCGCCGCCTTGGCGATTCGGAAAGGCGCCAGTGCGGGCATGGCAACTGCTTCAATGTTCTCTTCTGCTCGCGCGGGAAAGATTTCCATCTCCATCTATGCAGCCTGCCGCATAACAGCTTCCCACGCATCCACTACCGGCAGGATCGTATCCGCCTTCTCCGACTCCAGATTGAACACCACCCGCTTCACGCCGAGGTCGTGGTAGCGCTTCATCAGCTCGACGTCGCGCTTTGGGAACCACACGGTGATCTCGATCGAAGCCGGATCACGCCCCGCCGCGCTCGCCATCTTGCGGAATTCCGGGATCATGTCGGCGATCTCGGTGTAGGACCCGCGCGACGCCTGCGGAATCCAGCCGTCGCCATAGCGGATGGCGCGGCGCGCCGAATACGGGAACGCACCGCCGACGATCACCGGAGGATGCGGCTTCTGCACTGGCTTCGGCCAGGTCATCATCGGATCGAAATTGACAAACTCACCGTGATATTCCGGCTTGGTCTGCGTCCAGATCGCCTTCATCGCCTCCACCCGCTCGCGCGCCAGCTTGTGACGCGTGGCAAACACGGTGCCGTGATCCTCCATCTCGTCCTGGTTCCAGCCATTGCCGATGCCGAACAGGAAACGGCCGCCTGAGACCTGGTCGATCGACGCCACCAGCTTGGCGGTCTGGATCGGATCGCGCTGTGCCACCAGGCACACGCCGGTGCCGACCTTCAGCGTCGTGGTCGCCATCGCCGCGACGGTCAGCGTCACGAACGGGTCCATCGTGTCGTAGTATTTCTTCGCCAGATCGCCGCCTGCCGGGGTCGGCGTCTTGCGGCTGAGCGGGATGTGCGAATGCTCCGGCGCCCACAGCGACTCGAACCCGCGCTGCTCCAGCGCAAGGCCGAGTTCGCCCGGCGCCATGGAATACTCGGTGAAGAACATCGAAGCGCCAAATGCCAGCATGGGTTCCTCCATTCGCCAAACGGTGCCCCACGATAGAACACCGGCGCGCGGCGAGGAAATACGGCCGCCGGTCCGCCGGTCCGCAACCCCAGGCCCACCCGTCAGTCCGCCGCACCAACCGCCGGCCCACCCGGCGCCTTGCCAAAAATTTCCCGGGCCGCCGCCAGGATTTCCTTCGACAGCGCCGGATCCTCAACCGCCCGGGCCAGCGTCATCGCGCCGACGATCCCGGCGAGCGTCGCGATCGCCCGCTTGCGCCGGTTCGCCGCCGTGCCACCCTTGATCAGCCGCGCAAAGCGATCGAATTGCGAGCGAACGTGGGCCGTCAGGCCGCCGCGAACCCCGCTGCCCTGGCGCACGATGTCGGCACCCAGGGCGGCGATGACACAGCCATTCCCTCGGTCGTCGCAGTGCCGCTGCGACAGATAGTCGGACACCAGGTCGCCGAGGTCGGTGTAACGCTTCTGCCGTTCGGTCGCCTTCGCCAGGGCCCGCGCCACCGCTCGCGCGGCCAGGTCCTCCTTCGATTTGAAATGACCATAGAAGCCGCCATGCGTCAGGCCGGCATCCTGCATGATCGCATCCACGCTGACCCCGTCGAAGCCCTGCTGCCGGAACAGCCGTGACGCGGCTTCGACGATCCGTTCGTGGTTCTCGGCTGCCTGTTCCCGGCTGACTCGCATCGTTGCCTCCTGCCGCACAATACCCGCCTGACGGTTTTCCCGCTTGACAGTTTTGATGACGACTATCATATAAGCCGAACGATGACAACCGTCATCTATCGACGGTGCCACGAACGGGCGGAGAAGTGATATGACAGACCATCACCTGGGCACGGCCTTGATCACCGGTGCCTCTTCCGGCATCGGTGCAACCTACGCCGACCGTCTGGCCCGGCGCGGCCATGACCTCGTGCTGGTGGCGCGGGACAGGGCGCGCATGGAAGCGACCGCCGCGACACTGCGCAACCAGACCGGTGTCGCCATCGACATCCTGCCGGCCGATCTGACCGTCGCCGCGGAGCTCCGCACGGTGGAGGCGCGACTGCGCCAGGACGCGCGCATCAAGCTCCTGGTCAACAATGCGGGCGCGGCCGGGCAGCCAGGTTTCGCCGAACCTGACCTGGATGCGCTCGACAACCTGATCCGCCTGAACGTCACCGCCGTGACCCGCCTCGCCGGCGCGGTCGTGCCGCGCTTCCTCGCGTCGGGCGGCGGCGCGATCATCAACATCGCCTCGGTGCTGGCGGTCGCGCCCGAGATGTTCTCCGGCATCTACCCGGCGACCAAGGCATTCGTCCTCACCTTCTCGCAATCGCTGCAAGGCGAGCTTGGCGGCCGCGGCATCTACGTGCAGGCCGTGCTGCCGGCGGCCACGCGCACCGAGATCTGGCAGCGATCCGGCCGTGACATCACTGCCATTGCCGGCGTCATGGACGTGGACGAGATGGTCGATGCCGCGTTGGTAGGATTCGACCGGCGCGAGGCGATCACCATCCCGTCCCTGCACGATCTCGGCCAGTGGGAGGCATTTACCGCGGCGCGCCAGGGCATGCTGCCCAATTTCCGCCAGGTGCACGCAGCGGCGCGCTATCACGCGTGATCCCGGATGGCCGCCGAGGCCCGATCACAAGGGGGAGAGGAAAAATGCGCATCCTGGTCATCGGTGCCGGCGCCATCGGCGGTTATTTCGGCGGCCGTCTGCTCGAAGCCGGCCGCGACGTAACCTTTCTCGTCCGCCCACGGCGCGCCGAGCAACTCGCGCAGGCCGGCCTGTCGATCCGCGGCGCCAGCGGCGATGTCGATCTGCCGGCGCCCACGGTGCAGGCCGGTGGTCTGCGGCAGCCGTTCGACCTTGTCCTGCTGAGTTGCAAGGCGTTCGACCTGCCGGACGCGATGGAACAGTTCGCCCCCGCGGTCGGGCCCGACACCGCGATCCTGCCAATGCTCAACGGTATGCAGCACCTCGACATGCTGGAGCGACGCTTCGGTGCGGGGGCGGTACTCGGCGGCGTGGCGCAGATCTCGGTCACGCTCGATCCGCGGGGACGCATCCTGCATCTCGGCGAGATCCACAGCCTCGTGTTCGGCAACCGTGGCGGGGCGCCGACCGAACGCATCCAAACGATTGCCGCGACATTGGCGGGCGCCAAATTCGACGCGCGCGCCAGTGAGTCCATCCTGCAGGAGATGTGGGAGAAGTGGGTCTTCATCGCCACCGCCGCCGGCATCACCTGCCTGATGCGGTCAACCGTCGGGGATATCGTCGCAGCCGCCGCCGCCGATCTGGCGACAGCACTGCTGGATGAATGCGCCGCCATCGCCAGGCAGCAAGGTTTTGCCCCGCGTCCGGCAGCCATGCAACGCAACCGCGCAATGCTCACCGTCGCGGGCTCCGGATTCACCGCCTCGATGCTGCGTGACGTGGAGCAGAACGCGTGCACCGAAGTGGATCATGTGATCGGCGATCTGCTGCGGCGTGGCAACAACGCCGATCCGCACGCCCTGCTGCGAATCGCTTGCGCGCATCTTCAGGCGTACGAGGCGCGGCGCACCAGGACCCGGGCAGCCCGAACCGATCCGTTACCGTAGCATACTACCCGGCTGCGCCATCGGCTCCGGCCACCATCGGTGCCTCCCCGGCTACGCTTGCGCGTCCTTGCGATCATCCGCCAGCCGCAGCCGCTTTTCGACTTCCAACCGCAGCTCCTCGATCATCGTTTGCGTGACCGGGTCGATAGCCTCGATCGCCGTCAGGATCGTCTCAAGGGTTTCGCGCAACGTGAACAGCAGGCCGCGCTCGACGGCATGCGCCGTCAGGTGGCGTTCGAGGTGATCGGCCTGGGCGCCGTGCCCACGCTGCCTCAATTGCTCGACGAGGTCGCGGGCCTGCTGTTCCGGATCATGTGCCATGGACATAGAGTGGGGTCTCCCGATCGCCCGTTGCATTGACCTCGATCAACCCGTCGCAAGATGACCGGGCCTTGCCGCAGGCAAGCCTTTACCACGGGGCTGCGCGCGGCGATGCCGCATCCCCATGGTTGAATATGCCGCTCGCGCTGTCCCGCGCCGCCGGCTCGGGCGGTTTTTACGGCAGACGGCCGAGCGCCACGAGACGCCAGGGAGCAAATTGTTGCCGCGCCTCACGTTGCGCAAAAAACCCTCGCTCCGCGCACGGACGCCTCGCTTCGAACTCGGACGATCGACAGACCCCGCCCGATAAAGCAGACTATCCGCTCCGTGGCCGTTCGTGGCGCCCGGACCGGGTTCCTGCTGCGCTGCCATGCGGCACATGCCCCGCCTGACATTCCCCCGACCATGGCCGGAGCAGCGAAGACGCAACGAGAATGACCGTGGCGCCCTCCATTCTCCGCTTTCTGCTTCTGCTCGGCCTCGGGTTCTTCCTGGGCCTCGCTTTCGAGGATTTTTACGCCCGCGCCAACCAGAAGCGGCCCGGCGGCATCCGCACCTTTCCCTTGCTGGCCCTCACCGGTGCCCTGCTGTATCAGCTGGACCCGACATATCTGGCGCCGCTGAGCGTCGGCCTGCTGGCACTCAGCGCCTGGCTCACCTGCTACTATTGGCAGCACCTCCTCGAGATCGACCGGGAAGGTTTTCCGAACGTCGGCCTGGTGGTGCCGATCTGCAACTTGCTCGCCTTTCTGCTCGGGCCAGTCACGCTCGCGGAACCGCCTTGGGTTGCCATCGGAACCACGGTCGCCGCCGTGCTGCTGCTGACCGCGCGCGAGGGACTGCACGGCTTCGCCCGTCGCATCGAGCTGGGCGAGATCGTCAACGCCGGCCGCTTTCTGCTGCTGACCGGTTTTGTCCTGCCGTTGCTGCCCAACACGCCAGTCACCAGCCTGACCAGCATCACGCCATACCAGGCCTGGCTCGCGATGGTCGCGGTCTGCACGGTGTCTTATGCGAGCTACCTGTTGCAACGTTACGTCGCGCCCGCCGGCGCGGCTCTGCTGGTCGCCGTTCTTGGCGGGTTTTATTCTTCCACCGCGACCACGGTCGTGCTCGCTCGCCGGGCCCGGACCGAGCCGACCGGGGCGCAGCAGGCCCAGACAGGCATCATTCTTGCCAACTCGGTGATGTATCCACGACTGCTCGTCATTGTGCTTCTGTTCAACCGGCCATTGGCGTTTGCGTTGGCGCCCATGCTGCTCGGGCTGTCCGCGCTCGGTCTGCTGATGGCCGGAGCATGGCATTGGATCGGGCGGAAGCGGCTGCGAAACGACGCACCGCTCGCCTTGCCCGCCAACCCGCTCGGCCTGGTTACGGCCGCGACCTTTGCCGTGCTGTTCGTCGCGGTCTCGGTCGCTTCGTCCTGGGCCATGCGCCAGTTTGGTGCGGTTGGCATATACGCTCTGGCGGCCGTGGTCGGCATATCGGATGTCAATCCATTCGTGCTCAGCGTCGCCCAGCACGGTGCCGGAGAAATCACGGGCACCGTCGGAGCCGCCGCCGTGCTGGTGGCAACGGCCTCGAACAATCTGTTCCAGGCAGCCTACGCAACAGCATGTTCCGGAGGACGCACCGGGTTCGCGCCGGTTCTGGCATTGGCGTTGCTGGCCGCCTGTGGCGTTGGAATGGCGCTGACGCTGGCATAGCCGCCACGGACCGATATCGCCGGCGGAGTCGGGCGACTTCCATGGCCGGCGATCATGGGCGAGCTCCTCTCGCCCGCCGCTCCACCATGACCGCCTCAACACATCGTCAACCTTTCGATGCTATGTCGGTCCTCCCCGAGGACGGCCGCATCGCCGGCAACCGCCGGAACGGAACGCAACGGCACCGCCTGGGAGTATCGCGTCAATCTCGTTCTCTTCGACGGTGGGTTTGGTGGTCGCGTCAGGTGCATCGGCAGGTGCGGAACCAACCTTCACCCGGGCGCAGCCCCCGCGTCATGCCTCGGCCGGAGCGGGCGGTGAGTGAAGCCGCAATGAGTGAAGCACTGCGGCACCATGAGGCAGGCCGGCTCGGCGAGGCCCAGGCGCTCTATCGGCACATCCTGGAGCAGGACCCGGACCATGCCGACAGCCTGCATTTGCTCGGCCTCGTCACCACGGCGCAGGGTGACCCCGAGGCCGGCGCGGCACTGATCCGGCGGGCCGTGGCGATCGCGCCCGGACGCGCGCCGTATCATAACAACCTTGCCCTCTCCTACCGGCTGCTCGGCCGCAACGAGGACGCCGTGTGCGAATACCGCACCGCCGTGACGCTGCGTCCGCAATCGGCGGAGATCCACAACAACCTGGCGACCACGCTGCGCGATCTCGGCCGGCATGAGGAGGCCGTGGCGCACTACCGCCAGGCCGCCGAGCATGCGCCTCGCATCGCCGCGGTCTGGTACAACCTGGCCAATGCCCTCGGCGAACGCGGCGCACCCGCAGAGGCGGATGCCTGCTTCCGCCGCGCCGTCGCGCTCCAGCCGGACTTCACCAACGCCCACGCCAATTACGGCCGCTGGCTGATGACGCAGGTGCGCTGGCCGGAAGCGGAGTCACGCCTGGCCGAAGCCGCCCGACTCGACCCAGGGCAAGCGCCGACCTGGAGCAATCTCGGCATAGCCTTGCAGGAGCAGGGACGCAGCCAGGAAGCGGAAGCGTGCTACCGGCGCGCATTGGTGCTGGCGCCGCACTTCGCCATGGCGCACTGCAACCTCGGCTGCCTGCTGCTGGAGCAAGGCCGCACCGATGACGCGGCTGCCTGCCAGCAGGCCGCGATCGCCGCCGATCCGGATTACGGCGCCGCCCGGCTCGCCTTGTGCATGGCGCAGCTTCCCATCCTCTATCGCACCGAGGCAGAGATCGCCGAGCGCCGCCGTCGCTACACGGCGGCACTGGACAGCCTCGCCCGGGCGCTGGAGGCGCCCGCCGCGATGCGCTCGCTGGCCACCGCGATCGGCACCGCGCAGCCGTTCTTCCTGCCCTACCAGGGCGAGAACGACCGGGCGCTCCAGGCAACTTACGGGCGCCTCGCCTGCCGGGTGCTGGAAGCGACGGAGCCGCCGGCTCCGCTGGCGCCGCGCCCAGCGGCGGGGCAACGCATCCGCCTGGGAATTGTCAGCGGCTTCTTCTGCCAGCACACCATCTTCAAGCTGTTCCTGGAGGGCTGGCTGACCCAGCTCGACCGCAGCCGCTTCGAGGTGATCGGCTTTCACACCGGCCGCACCGCCGACGGGCAGACCGCGCGCGCCGCCAGGTGGTGCGACCGTTTCGTGCAGGGTTTCCGGCCGCCCGCCGCATGGCGGGAGGCGGTGTCCGCCACGGCACCGCACGTATTGCTGTATCCCGAGGTCGGCATGGACCCGCTCGCCGCGCGGCTGGCAGCGCAGCGCCTGGCGCCGGTGCAGTGCGTTGCATGGGGGCAGCCGGAAACCACCGGCATGCCGACGCTCGACTATTTCCTGTCGAGCGACATGATGGAACCGCCGGACGCCGAGGCGCACTACAACGAGCAGCTCGTGCGCCTGCCGCATCTCGGCCTGTGCTACCTGCCGGACGAACCGTCTGCCGTTCGGCTGAACCGCGCGGCGCTGGGGCTGCATCCGACCGCCCCGGTGTACTGGTCCGGGCAGGCGCTGTACAAATACCGGCCGGCGTATGACGCGGTGTTCCCGCGCATCGCGGCGGCAGTGGGCGCGTGCCAGTTCGTGTTCATCGGCTTCGCCAAGAGCCGCGCGGTGACGGCGGCGTTCCGCGAGCGCCTTGGCGTCGCCTTCGCCGCGTTCGGGCTGGATGCGGAGCGATACTGCGTGACCCTGCCGCCGATGTCGCCCGAGCGGTTCGTCGCCGCGGTGGGGGTGGCGGACGTGGTGCTCGACACGCCCGGCTGGTCGGGGGGAAAATCCACGCTGGACTGCCTGGCGCAGGACCCGGCGATCGTGACGCTGCCAGGCTGCTTCATGCGCGGGCGCCACACCCACGCGATCCTGCGCCGGATCGGCTGCGAGGCGACGATCGCCGGATCGCTGGAGGACTACGTGGCGATCGCCGCGCGCCTCGGGCGCGACGTTGGGTGGCGCACACAGGTGCGGCAGGCAGTGGCGCGCGGCAAGGCCCGTGCGTTCCGGGACCTGGAGTACGTGCGGGCGCTGGAGACGTTCCTGGTGGAGGCGGTGGCCTCTCCCGCTACCCCTGGAGCCGAACCGCGGAGCGGATCAACGCCATGAAGTCTACATCCGCGGCCACCCGCGGAACCCGCGCTCAGCCATATCGGAACGCCCCGTGCTGATGCGTGTCACCCGGAAATCGCCAATAAGAACAGGACGATCCGAGTAGCTTCACGCCGTCCCTAGCGCGGCCGAGCCGCAGCGACCGACAGCGTCCGCCCCAGCATCTCGCGGAGCCAGCCTCGCGGCATATCGCGCTGGAACTCGGTCTGCAATTCGGTCAGGCGCTCCGGCGTCATGCCGACCCTCGACGCCGTGAAGAAGATCGGATCACGCGTGAACATCAGGTAGGCCTGCATTTCGTTCTCGACCAACGTCTCGATCCTCGAATCGTATTCCTCCGACGCAAGGAACTTGCGTACGCCTTCCCGCTCAGCCGGCGTCAGGGCATGCACCCAGAACCGATGCACGTACGCCGCGTAGGCCGGATCGCTGAAATATTCGCCATGCGAAAGCTCGTGCCGCAGGATCACGCGGCGCGCTTCGGCGGTAACGTCGGCGTTGGCCCCGACCCTGGGCAACGAGATCAAGCCGCCATTCGCGCCGGGCGCCAGCCAGCCAAGCTGCGCCAGCAGCCGATGCAGCTTCTCCTCCTCCGGGTTCAGCCGCACCTTATCCCGCGCTGCAAGTGCGAAAAACCGCGCCATCGCCGCCGCGCTGTAGTCGTGCCCATAGTAGAACGTCTCGACGGTATCGCCGCCTGCACGGATCGCCGCATCCAGTTCCGTGTCGTTCAGCACCCGGTCGCGCGGCATGGCACCCTTTTCGACCAGCGCCGCGATCCGGTTCAACATCAGCCCCTGCTCACGTAGCGAGGCGAAGTCCAGCACGATGATCGACGGATTGGCAGCGAAACGAAAGACCGTCAACCCGGTCGGGACGTGCGCGCGGATCTCGGCTTCGTCCGCGGTTTCGATCCGGAACGGTGCCGGCGTGGTCGGGGAGGGAAGGGCGGTCAGCGACGGCGGTCGGGCGGGTAGCTGTCGCGCCGGTATCGGCTGGATGGTCACCGCTGGCGTGGGCGACACGGGGCCGGGCAGCGCCGGCGCGGGTATCCGCTGCGTGGTGGAAACTGCCTGCGGCGGCATCTGGATCTGGCGCGGCCAGACCAGCCAACCGCCAATTCCCATCGCCAGAGCGGCCGCAGCAGCGCCGGCCGCCGCCCAACGCCACGGCCCACGCGGCTGCCGCGGCGCCGGCAGCCTGGACTCCGGCTGACGCGACACAAGCCTGACCGTGTCGTCGGTGTCCGGTTCGGAGCGCATCACGGAACTGGTTGCGGCAGGTCGGCCGCATCAGGCTCCGAGATTGACCACCTGCACCCGACGGTTACGCGGCTCCGGCGTCTGGTCCGGGGTGGATACCAACAGGCCTTGCTCGCCCATGCCAACCGCCTGCAGCCGCGATGCCGGCACGCCGAACTTGGTGACGATGTAGTTGACCACCGCCTCGGCTCGGCGCTCGGACAGGACGCGGTTATATTCCGCGGAGCCGACCGTGTCGGTGTGGCCCTCGATGCGGAACCGATAGCTTGCCAGATCGCTGCTGGAAAGCGCGCGGCCAAGCTGGTCCAGTGTCGCCATCGCCTCCGGCGTCAGATCGGCCGAGCCATTGGCGAAGTTGACCGTCAGGTTCACCGAGGGTCCACCCGCCTGGGCCTGCATGGTGGCAGGAGCCATCGGCTTCGCGGCGGCAACACGCCGCTGGCCGGGCACCGCCGGCATCGCCGCATACGGTGTCGTCATGCCGGGCGGCGGTGCGGCGAGCCGGATGCCGCGTGTGCCGCCCGCCGTCAGATTGCCGGTCGGTTTCAACGAGTTGATGATCTGCTCCGCCGACGGATTGTTCTGCGCGAAGGCCGGCGCTGTCGCGAAAACCAGCGGAGCCAGGATCAGCGGTGCGATGAAGCTGCGCACGGTAGTCTCCTCCACTATTCACTTGTCGCATTCTTATAGCACGGCCAGCACCCATTGCGAGCAGAATGGAGACGAGTTTCCCGCTTACGCAAACAGGGCACTCACAAGACGCCGGCAGCCCGCAGCCGGGGCAGGCGATTGTCCAGGCAGACTGCCAGCACGGCGCGCAGCCTGGCCTCGTCGGTGATGGCGATCCCGGTGGCGAGGAACCGCAGGATGTCATCGATGCTCCCCTCGCCTGCAAGCGTCCGGTCCAGCACGATCAGGTCGAGCACCGAGGCCGGCACCGCCGTGCCCATGCGCTGGCTAGCGACCCCGACCGGCCGACCCATCGGCTCGGTCTGCATCAGCCGGTACGCGGACACGCGGCTGAATCGCTGCGCTGCGGCCGACGGCGGCGCATCCGGGCGCAACGCCAGGTCCGCCAGTTCCGCGCCGACCAGGATGCCGACCAGCTCCGCCGGATTGTCTCGCTTGCCCTCGATCTCCGGCAGTTGCAGCAGGTCGCCGACACGCCTTGGGCCGTCCGCCAGCGCCCGGACGATCGGCTGGTAGAATGCCGGATTCAACTCCGCCCGGCCGGCAGGCATCTCGGCCTCCAGCGGCAGGTCCTGCGGCCTGATGTTGAGGCCGATCGTCAGATCCATCAGTGCCGCGTCGCGCCGATGCGGCGAAATCCGTCGCACCCCCCGTACGAACACGTCGTGGCGCAGCAGCCGGTCGATGCAGTGGTCCTTGATCAATTCGCGCAGCAGCGGATCGTCGAACCGGTTCACCAGCGCCCGCTGTGCCTCGCTCAGCGTGAGCTCAGAGAAATTCTCGACCAGATTTGCCGACGCAACCCATTCCAGCTTGGCGTCCGCCAGTGCCTCCGCGACCTCCGCCATGAAGCACGGCGCCCATGATTCGTTCATGTATTCATGCGCCAGATACATGCCGGGAAAATCGTCCAACTTCTCCATAAGCAACTGGACGATGTTCGAGCGCTTCAACTGCACGGCGTCGGCGGTCATCATCTCGCGAATGAAGCGCAACCCGGCCTCCGCCTGGCGGTCGCTGCGCTCGGCCTGCTTCCGGCCGACCGTCCGCAGCATGCGAGCCATCCCCATCGCGCTGCCCCAGCCTGGCAGCGCGTTGTAGCTGACATGCACCGCCCCGCCCGGCCGCACCTTGTCGCGCAGCAGCCTCACGATGCCGGCCCGCACCACGGCCGGCACCCAAGACCAGACCCCGTGCATCGAAACGAAATCCGCCTCCGGGATCGACCGCCCCGCCGGATCGCCGGCCAACGTCGCCAGGTCCGCCTCGATGAAGCTGATGTTGGTCAGCCCGGCTTCGGCGGCCCATTCGCGCGCTGCGGCGACATGCGCCGGATTGAAGTCCACCGCGGTGACGCGCCATGCCGGATTGCTCGCCGCCAGCAGCATCGCCCCGTAGCCGTGGCCGCAGCCCAACTCCAGGTAGCTCACCGCGTCGTTCCCGGCCGGCATCGGCGACACCACCCCGCCCAGCAGGCACGCGAGAGAAACGATCGACGGCGACTGCTGGCGATACCACCCCGTGGTGTAGGCAATGTCGGTCACATAGCCGCCGCCCCAGTTGCTCATGCCGCCAATTCCCTCGTCACGATGCGCTGCGCCTCGATCACCTCCGCCTCGAACACCGCGTCCGCCGCATCGCCGCGGCGCCGGATCGAGCCGGGAGGACCGGGCAGCCACGTGTTCCACGCCAGCCGCGGCGGCGGCTCGGCCAGGGCATCCAGCCGCAGCGGCGGCACATCCCGCGCCGCCAGCACCGGATTGACGGCGAACCCCAGCTCGAACCCGACATAGGCCCGGGTCAGCGACACCAGCCGGTGCAGCGCCAGCCGATCCGGCAGCAGCCGTTCGAATCCGGCCCGGTCCAGCGGTCCGATGCGCAACACGAACCGAGCCTGTGGGTCCCAGGCGCGCACCCCGATCGCCGCATCCATCGCCAGCCGGTTGAACACCCCGTTCACTCCGATTCGCGTCCGTTGGTCCACCGGCAGACCCAGCCACGCACCGGCGAACTCCTCCACCTCGACGCGCATGCCCAGCCAGTCGGACAACATCGTCCCCAGCCGATCCGCCGAACGCGGCCGCATGGCGAACAACCCGGCGTAGTGCAGGATAGGCTCGGTTCCCGCCAGCAGCCGCGGCGCCAGGTTGGCCGTGCCGTAGCCGGTCAGCGCCAGCAGCGCCTGGGTCACCGCATCCGTCGCGTCAGGTGCGCGCAACGCCGCCGTCTCGGCGGCCCGCGCCGGGCGATACTTCATCGCTGCCCGCGCAAAGAACGCAACGAAGCGATGGCCCAGCAGGTCGAGGAACTCATGCAGCGCCGTGGATCGGCCGCGCCGCGTCTTCGTCACGATTTCGGAATAAGCGCGCGGCAGCACCCCGGACGGCCCGGTGAGGCCCATCAGCCCCACCGTCAACTCCGGCTGCGGTCCTCGCGCATCCACCTCCAGGACATCCGCCGGGGGAAACACCAAGCCACTCGGGGTGCGAAACCGCATGACCTCGGCCGGATCGTCCGATCGCCTGGCCCGGGTCAACACCCGCACGGCCGCATCAAACCGAAACCGCCGCGGTGCCGCCGCCAGCTCGGCCAGCACGGAGCGCCCCCTCATCCCCGAAGCCCGGATGGATTCCAAGGGGCGCCGCCCCCTGGTGGGGGGCCAAGGGGGGCAAAGCCCCCCTGGCTTTCTCCGCGATCCGCATCCAACCCTGTCATGCAAGCACGCGGGTGCCGCTGCGGGCCGGCCACGCGGCGGCGGTGCCCGGACGGCCGCGCAGGACGACGGTAGTGCGGGTGAAGCTGTTGACGGTCCCGTGCAGGGCCAAAAAGTGTTCCAGCACCGACGCCAGCAAATAAAGGCCGCTGGCCTGCCAGGCCCGCGGGTCGAATTCGAGCGTAACATCCAGCCCGCGGCAGAACGCCCCGATGCGTCCGGGCGCCCGCGCAGTACCGGGGTGGGCGGAGATGCTGGTGATGGCGTCGATGGCATTGCGGGTTTCCGCGGTTTCCCGCAGGTCGTACAACCGCAGAACCTCCTTCAGTGCATTGGCGCCATCGTCGCCGCCGGTAACCGCGAGGTGGCCGAGCGACAGGTGCGACACCAGCCGCCAGAAGCCGCGCTCGCGCAACGGCGGGCGCAGAGTGGTGGACGGTGGGGTGACGGCTCGGATGCCGGCGACCGAAGCGGCGCCTTCCACCAGGCGCAGGGTCGGGTGGCCGCCGCCGAATGGCAGGTCGGTGGGCAGGTCGCGACTGAGGCAGAGCGCGTCAACCGAAAGCACGGTGTCGGCCGGCTTGTCAGGGTCGAAGGCCGGATCGTGTGGAGCCACGAAGACTTCGGTGCCCGGCACGCCCGGCGCGGCGGGACGGCGGGCGACGTGGTAGAAACCGCCAGACGTTGCGGTGCCCACGCCGGACGGTCCCCGCGCCCGACCCGGGGACGCGGCCTCGGACTCGCTCAGCCGGTAAAACGGCCGCCAGGGCCGGAATGAGCCGTCCGGCAGGGTTTCGCGTACCCGATCGACGCTCCACACCTCGGCGGCGCGCGGGCGCCTGGCATCCGGCACGACGCGATACTCGGTATCCATGTGGGTCAGCCGTATCGGTTCGCAGCGCTGCTGGAACAAGTTGACCAGCGGCGTGCAGCCGAGGGCGAGGGCCGTCGGGCCGATGCTGCGTTCCAGCTCCGGGGCGGCGCGGTCCAGATAAACGAAGATCTCCAGCTTGTTGCCGCCGGACACCAGCGTCTTGGTGTCGATCCGGGTGAAATCCAGGAACAGGAACTTCTCCGGGAAGGCGAAGTATTCGGTCAGCAGCCGGAAGCCGGAGAAGCCGCGCGCGGACCACGGCAGCAAGGCTTCCTCCGGGGCAAAGCCGGCGGGTGCGATGCTGCGGCCCGGTACCACGACGGCGGCGCCATCGACCGCGGAATCGGCATACGCGACGGAGATCGCGTGGCCGCACAGCAGCTCATACAGCGGCAGCGTCTGGTTGGTGGGGCCGCGCAGGAAGAAGCGCAGCCGATCGACCCCGAGCTGGTTGAAGGTGACGTCGGGCGACGAGCATTTCAGGGTGACACGCAGCACGCCGGCAGCGCCGCTGGCAGCCGGGTTGGCGGGCGCGACGATCGGCAGGCCGGACAGGCGGACGCTCTCCACCTCGATCGGCCAGAGCGTGACGGCGCTGGTCGAGCGGTAGCGCAACGTCTCCCCATGCACCGGTTCGGTGTCGAGGGCGAGGCCGGCCGCCAGCCGCGCCGGGATCAGCAGGTCCGGCTGGCAGTCGAGTTGCGCGACCATGCAGGACGGGATCGGCGAGAGGTAGTGCGGATACAGCAGGCCAAGCAGGGAGTCCGTGAGCTCGGGGAATTCGTCGTCGAGCCGGTGATGGACACGCCCGGCGAGGAACGCGACGCCTTCCAGCAGCCGGGCCACGTGCGGGTCGTCCACCGCGTCGGCCGAAAGGCGCAGCCGCCCGGCAATCTTCGGATGGGTCTCGGCGAATTCCGCGGCCAGGCGTTTGATGGCCGCCAGTTCGCGATCGTAATACGGAAGCAGGGTATCGGACATTTACCTCTCCCATACAGTGGGAGAGGTCGCCGCGAAGCAGCCTGTGGGGGTGATCGGGGCGGCAAGCGGTGCCCTCACCCGGTGCGCAAGCCCGTGCCGCGCCGATCCGCCGCGCGGCGCGACCCGGTTTTGCGGGAAACGTGCTCTACTCTTTCGCACGGACCAGCACATCGTCTGTCGTGGGATCCACCACCGTGTCGAAGGTCACCGCCTCAGGCGCCGGATCGGCGTGCATCACGGCGTCGATCCGCAGGCGCAGCGTGGTCTCCAAATTCTCGCGGGCGTCCACCAGGTGCACGCGCACCGACAGGAAGCGCGGCTCGAACCGGCGGATGGTATCCTCGATCTCCAGTCGCAGCTCCTCGCGCCGGCGCGCGTCGTTGAACGCGCCGGAGGCGAAGTCCGGAATGCCATAGCCGATCGGCGACGTGGTGAGTTCGCCCAGCGATTTCGGCCAGGAGCGCCATCGGCGGCGTGCATTCAGCAGCGCCTCCAGGTCACGCCGCACCGATTGGCGCAGTGCCGCCATGGTATCCGCAACCGAGATCGGCGGATCGCGCGGCTGGTCCGGAGCTTCGTCGATCAACCGGTCGAGCAATGGCGCCTGGACGCGAACCGCGGTGCCGCGCGTTCCGGCCCGTCCACTCATGCGCCGCCCGTCCCGGTAAACGTCAGGCTGCCGAGTTCCATGATCGCGACATCGTCGTCGCCCACCAGGAACACCCGCTGGCCGATACCGCGCACCGGGCCGCCCGCCGCCTGCTGCCAGTCGGTTTCACGGCCGATGCGTTGCGCTTCGCTCATCGCATCGTCGCCGCAGTACACCACCGGAATATAGACGTCGCCGTCAGGGCCCTGGTCCACCGACATCGACGCGCGGCGCCACAGCAGGTCCCGCGGGCGCTTCGGCGCGTGCAGCGTGACGCTGATCAGGCGCTCGGTGGGGATCCAGTAGTATTTGCCGGTCGTGGTCAGCACCTCGACGCTGCCGGCCAGCAGGTCGTCCACGTCGCGCAGGTCGTCGAACGCCGTACCGTTGTGCTTGCCCGGCGTGTGTGGCCGCACCGCCTCGGCTGCCTCGGCCTGTTGCGCTGCCTCCGCCACATCGCCGGCACGCAGCGCGACCAGCGCCGCGAGTTGCAAACGTTGCGTGTCGGTCGGTTCGCCCAGGAACTCCGGCACGCGGCCGTCGCGGAAAAGCTGGCGCCGCGCCATGTCCGCGCGCACCAGCTGGCGGAATTCGGCGACGACCAGGGCGCTGGACGGATCGATCGTCGAGGCCGCGTCCAGGATAACGTCGGCGCGTTCGAGGTTGCCGGAGAATGCCAGCAGCTCCGCCAGCAGCACGCGGGCGCTCAGGTCGGTAGGTGCCTTGCGCAGCGCGGTCTGTGCCGCCGTTATGGCATCGCTCAACTTGCCGGAGCGAAACAGCGTGGCGGCCGTCTGGTCGGTCGTGCTCATGAATCCCTCAAGGTTTGTAGCCGTCCGAAGCGACCCCGACCCGATCGGGGACCGCGGCCGGGTCCGGGCGGACCGTCATCATCAGCGGCCGCCGAGATCGGTGACGAGTTGGAATGTCGCCGACACGTCGTCGAGCTGGTAGTGCGGCTGCAACTGCACCACGCAACCGAAATGGCCAGGCTTGCCGGTCAGTTCCTGTACCCTGACGCGACCGCCGACCAGCGGAAACCGCGCGCGGGAATCGCCGGTGGAGCTGACATTGGCATTGACGTATTGGGTCAGCCATTCCTGCAACAGCCGTTCGATCTCGTCGGCAGTCTTGAACGAGCCGACCATCTGCCGGCCCTTCATCTTCAGGTGGTGCGCGAAGCGCGAGGCGCACAGGATGGAATTGATCTGCGACGACAGCCTTGCGTTGGCGTCCGCAGCCACCGCTGTCGCGCCGGTGTAGCGCTGCGGCACCAGCAGACTGCGCACCGCGCCGAACACCAGTTCCTCGCTGAACGGTATGGCGGATAGCGGCATCAGTCCGGCATCGAGCAATGCGCGTTCCTGGTGGTCGTTCCAGACGATCTCCACCGATGCACGGGTCCACACGAAATCGGGATCGGTGCGGAACGGCTCGAGCGGCACGCCTTCCACCAGGCCGCCGCCGACCCGGTCCGTTTCCACGCCGCGCACATCGGCCGGCCAGGCGTAATTGGCAAACGCGCGGGCGACGACGCTGGCGAACGCGTAGTTGGCGTTCATCCACACCCTCTCCTCGCCGGTCGGGGCGTATTCGGCATAGCGGAAGCTGTCGGCGCGGGTGCCGTCATCCTCCCAGGGAGGGCGGGCGAGCAAGCGCGGCAAGGCGACGCCGATGAAGCGCATGTCCGGGCGCGTCGCGAGGCTGCGCCAGCGGGCATGCTCGGCGTTGCGCAGCGGCGCGGCGAGATCGATGACGTTGGCGAGGTCGGCGAAGCTGTCAACCTCCAGCAGCGTCGGTGAGGCTGCCATGATGACCGGACAAAACGCTGCCGCCGCAACGCCCGACAAGGCGGTCAGCGCGGTGACGTCGTCGGTCCGTGCCGTGGGGGAGGGGCGGTGGCGTACCTCGTGGTCCACCACCAGCAGGCCATACGGCTCGCCACCGGGCGTGCCGAACTCCTCCTCATATACCTTGCGGAACAAATTGCTCTGGTCGAACTCGATCGCCCGTTCCAGGTCGCGGCAGACCTCGTGCCAGCCGGCATTGAACAGCTTGATCTTGAGCCGGCTGCTCTGGTCGGTGCCGTCCACCAGCCAGGCAATGCCGCGCCAGGTGCCTTCCAGGCGACGCAGCCTTGCCTCGTGCAGGATCGCGTCCACCTGCTCCGACAGCAGCGCATCGATCGCAGCGATGTCGCGATCGAGCATGCCGCGCAACCCCTCCGGATCGGCGCGCAGCCGGCATCCCGCCGCCGCGCCGAACCACCGATCGACGGCCTCGCCACCGTCACTCACCAGGAAGTCGGAGATTGCGTCTTCCAGGGCGATGTCGCGTTTGCCGACAAAGCGGCCGGACAGCATTGCCCCGCGCAGATCGATCGGCGCATCTCCCCCTTCCCTTGAGGGAGGGGGTTGGGAGGAGGGGGCCGTCTGGGAAACCGCCAGATCCATTATGCGCGCCGCCTCTCCCCCTAACCCCCTCCTTCAACCGGAAGGGGTCAGGGGGCGAGAACCGGGCCGTTAGCCCGTATTGGCCGGAATGCGGGCCACCATGCGCAGGCTCGTGGTGAGCTCTTCCATCTGCAGCCACGGCCGCAGATAGGCGACCGCGTTGTAGGAACCCGGCCGGCCGGGAATTTCCCGCACCTCCACCTTCGCCTCGCGCAGCGGATAGCGCGCCTTCATCTCCTGGCCGGCGTTCTCGTTGCCGTTGACGTAGTTGGTGATCCAGCGGTTCAGCCAACGCTCGACATCGCCGGCCTCCATGAAGCTGCCGATCTTGTCGCGGGCCATCACCTTCAGGTAGTGCGCAAAGCGGCTGGACGCCATGATGTATGGCAGCCGTGACGAAATCGCGGCATTGGCGGTCGCTTCCGGCCGGTCGTACTTCTTCGCCTTCTGCACCGTCTGCGCCCCGAAAAACACCGAGTAGTCGGTGTTCTTGTAGTGGCAGAGCGGCAGGAAGCCGAGATTGGACAGCTCGAACTCGCGCCGGTCGGTGATGGCCAGCTCGGTCGGGCACTTGGCGTCCATGTCGCCGTCGTCCGACGTAAACACGTGCGTCGGCAGGCCCTCCACCTTGCCGCCGCCCTCGGCGCCGCGAATCGCGGTGCAGAAGCCATATTTGGCGAATGCGTCCGTGAGCTTGGTGCCCATCGCGTAGGCCGCGTTCATCCAGCAATAATGGTCGTGGTCCATCGCCTTGGCGGCGCCCGTCGCGTCGTCATACGGCGCTTCCTCGTAGGCGAACTCGTCGATCGCCTTGGTCGCCGCGCCATAGGGCAGGCGCGCCAGCGTGCGCGGCATCACCAGGCTGACGAAGCGCGCATCCTCGCTGTCGCGGAAGCTGCGCCACTTGGTGTAGTCCGCGGTCTCGAAGATCTTCGCGAGGTCGCGCGGCTTGGCCAACTCGGTCCAGGAGTCGAAGCCGAACATGCCAGGACCGGCCGCCGAGATGAACGGCGCGAACGCGCCGGCCGCAACGTTGGAGATCAGCCGCAGCGTCTCGACGTCGTCCGGATGCTGCGTCCACTCGTAATCGCCGATCAGCGAACCATAGGGCTCGCCGCCCGGGGTGCCGAACTCGTTCTCGTAGATCTTCTTGAACAACTGGCTCTGGTCGAATTCGACCGCCCGCTGAAGGTCGCGGCTCAGGTCGCGCTTGGACGCGTTCAGCACGCGGATCTTCAGGCTGGTGCCGGTCTCGCTGTTCATGACCAGATAGTTCAGCCCGCGCCACGTCCCCTCGAGCTTGGTGAATTTGGGGTCGTGCATGATCGCGTTGAGCTGCTCCGACAGCTTGCGGTCGATGGCGGCGATCGCCCGCTCGAACGTCCGCTGCAGGTTCTTGTCGAACGTGACCGTGCCGGCCATCGCCTGCTCGACCAGGTTCTTCATCAGATCCGTCGTCTGATCGGGCGCGGTCTGCTTGGTCGCGCCGATGACCTGGTCGAGGAACGATACGCCTTCGGTGGTAGTGGCCTCGGCGGCCGGCGTGGCAGTCTGTGCGCCTGACATGGATCAGCCCTCCTGCTTGCCGAGGCCGAGCTGCTCCTGCAGGGACTTCAGCTCGGTCTCGTTCCTCAGCACCTGCTCCAGCAGGCCCTCAAGCTCCTCCGACCGGTCAACCTTGCTCATCAGGTCGCGCAGCTTGGACCGCGTCTCCATCAGCGCCCGCAACGCCGGCACCTGACCGGCGACGCGCGCCGGCTCGAAGTCATCGAGCGAATTGAACTTCAGCTCCACGCTCATCTGGCCGCCGGCTTCCGAAAGCTTGTTGTCAACCTTCAGCTTCAGGCCAGGATTCATGCTGGCCATCACGTCGTTGAAGTTGTCGCGGTCGATCTGGATGAACTTGCGGTCCGCCATGGGCCGCAGCGGCGAGGTGGGGTCGCCGGAGAAGTCGCCCATGACCCCGACGACGAACGGCAACTCGCGGACGATCTGCGCGCCCTCCGTCTCGACTTCGTAAGTGATGTGAACGCGCGGCTTGCGCACGCGATTCAGCTTGTCATGTATGCTTGCACTCATGTGCTCGCTTCCCGTCGCTGTGGTCGGCTGGCGCCGACATTGCCTGCCTGTGCCGTTGGCGGTTTCACCACACCAGGCCGAATAATAGTCGGCCCGGACGAATAGGGTCAACAACCGAGCGCCGGATATGACATGGTTCACACTCGGGCGCCATGATTTCCTTTATCAGGCAGGCGAAACCGCAGCCCAGGCCGCGCCGCGCTACCCCTCCGGCGGCGGCGGCGGCCGGATGCCAAGCGTGGTGAGGATCGCATTCCGGCTGTCCCGATCAGACACGATCTCCTCCAGCAGGTCCGGCCAGGTCATCCGCCCGCGGCGCACCGCTTCGTCCAGCGTGTAGGACAGCGGCGACAGCGGCTCGGTCCGGCGGAAGAACGCGGCGAGGCTCTCCAGCGCGCGCAGCGCGTCCTCGCGGGAGGCGACCTGCCCGGCCGGCACGGCGACGCCGCCGATCGCCCCGCCGCCCACCGCCACCCCCGGCGCCGCGACCTCGGCCGGCGCGTCCGCCGCCGGCGCGCCAGCCTCCGGCGGGGAATACCGGTTGGCGATTTCCACAACATGCGCGATCATGTCGCGCACCGTGCTCGTCGATGGCGGGTCCTCGCTCGCCTTCTCGTCGAGTATTCCCGCCATTCCCTGCCAGGCGGCCAGCGCCTCGCGTGCGTCCTCGCGCAGCCTGGCGAAGTTGCGCGCCTGACCGCGCGCCTCCTTCTCCAGTTCTTCGAACGGGACGGCGCCCGCCGCGATGCGCGCCGCCCGCCGTTCACCGTCCAGCGTCCCGAGCTGCGCCGAGCTTTCATACTGATACATCGCGATCGGGGTGCCGTCGCCGCGGGTGAACAGCGCCAGCTTGTGCAGCGGCTGGATCAGCGAGCCGTTGCCTTCGCGTCCGTTCAGCCCGGTTACCGGCGCAACCCGCGTCTCCACGCCATAGTCGTCGGGCAGCGGAAACACGCCGTCCCAATATTGCGCCGCCAGTCCGGCGATCAGTCGTGCACCGGCAGCGAGACCGGGCAGCCCGTGGCTGCGCACATACGCCTCGGTGACCCAGGCCGCGACCTCCAGGTCCTTGGCGGTTTCCGCCAGCGTCTTCAGGCCCAGCTCCCGCACGCTGCGCCACAGCGGCGCCGGATCGCGCGCATCGTCGCTGCCGGCCTCCTGCAGCTTTTCCGCGTCGCGCGCCTCCGAGCGCGCGTCGCGCAGCCGGTTGTACGGCGACTGCGCGGTATAGTCCTCCCGGATGTCGCTGCCCTGGGGAGCGTCGCCCGGAATCGGCGCCAGCAGTGCATCGAGATCGAACCCATCCGGCAAAGCCACTTGCGCACCTGCTCAAAAGCTGGACAACGGTTCCGCGTAACACATACAGTTGATGCGCGGAAAGGGGGGATGGTCCCCCGGCTCCACCGCGTCGGCAACCGGGCAGGAAACACGATGGCCGCTATCGACCTGAAACAGCTTGTCGGCCACCTGAACGACACCTGCCGTCGCGCGCTCGAGGCCGCCGCCGGACTGACCCTGTCGCGCACCCACTACAACGTCGAAATCGAGCACTGGCTCGTTACGCTGGCCGACCGGCCGGACGGCGATGTCAGCTTCATCCTGAAGCACTATGAAATCGAGTCCGGCCGCTTCGCCACCGACCTGAATCGTTCCCTGGAAAAAATGAAGACCGGCAACGGCCGCGCGCCCTCGCTGGCGCCGGAGATCGTCGAGCTGGTCAAGCAGGCCTGGCTGTTCGCCTCGCTGGAGCAGAATGCCTACAAGCTGCGCTCCGGCCACCTGTTATGGGCGCTGCTGGCGGACGAAACCCTGGCGCGCCATGCGCGCGACGCGTCCAGCCAGCTCCTGAAGATCGCCCCCGACCTGCTGAAGCGCGATTTCGCCGCGATCACCGCCAACAGCGCCGAGGCGCAGGAGGCCGGCGCCGCGGCTGCCGCGGAAGGCAGCGCGCCGGGCGAGGGCGGCCCCCCGATGCCGCGCGGCGGCGGCGGCGCGCTCGACCAGTTCACCACCGATCTCACCGCCCAGGCAAAGGCGGGAAAAATCGATCCGATCCTCGGGCGCGACAGCGAAATCCGCCAGATGATCGATATCCTGACGCGGCGGCGCCAGAACAACCCGATCCTCACCGGCGAGGCCGGCGTCGGCAAGACCGCCGTGGTCGAGGGCTTCGCGCTGCGGCTCGCCTCCGGCGACGTGCCGCCCGGCTTGCAAGGCGTCACCCTGCGCACGCTCGACCTCGGCCTGTTGCAGGCCGGCGCCGGGGTGAAGGGCGAGTTCGAAAACCGGCTGCGCGGCGTCATCGACGAGGTGAAGGCGTCGCCGAAGCCGATCATCGTGTTCATCGACGAGGCGCACCAGTTGATCGGCGCCGGCGGCTCGCAGGGCCAGGGCGATGCCGCCAACCTGCTGAAGCCGGCCCTGGCGCGCGGCGAGCTGCGCACCATCGCCGCCACCACCTGGGCGGAATACAAGAAATACTTCGAGAAGGACGCCGCGCTCACCCGCCGCTTTCAGGTGGTGAAGGTCGAGGAGCCGACCGAGCCGGTCGCCACCGCGATGATCCGCGGCCTGGTGGCCACGCTGGAGAAGCACCATCACGTCCGCATCCTCGACCAGGCGGTCAGCGAAGCGGTCCGGCTCTCGGCGCGCTACATCCCGTCCCGCCAGTTGCCGGACAAGGCGGTGAGCCTGATCGACACTGCCTGCGCCCGCGTGGCGATGAGCCAGGCGGCGGTGCCGGCGCCGATCGAGGACCGCACCCGCCGCATCGACCTGATCGACACCGAACTCGCCATCGTCGATCGCGAGATCGCCGGCGGCGAAAACCACGCCGTACGGCGGGACAACCTGCTCACCGAGCGCGCCGAAAAAGCCGCCGAGCTGGTGGCGCTGCAGGAGCGCTTCGCGCAGGAAAAGGCGCTGGTCGGGGAAATGCGGGAGATCAGGGGGCAGATCGAGAGCGGCGAGTGTACCCTCGACAAGGACGCGTTGCGCGGCACGCTGACCGAGACCACCGCCAGGTTGCACGCGCTGCAAGGCGAGGAACCGCTGATCCACCCGGTGGTGGACGGCCAGGCCGTGGGCGAAGTGGTGGCGGGCTGGACCGGCATCCCGACCGGCCGCATGCAGTCGAACGAAATCCGCACCGTGCTGCACCTCAAGGATACCATGGAGCAGCGCATCGTCGGCCAGTCGCACGCGCTCGAGGCGGTCGCCGAGGCGATCCGCACCAGCCGTGCCGGACTCACCGACCCGCGCAAGCCGATCGGCGTGTTCCTGATGGTCGGAACCTCCGGCACCGGCAAGACCGAAACCGCGTTGACCCTCGCGGACCTGCTCTACGGCGGCGAGCAGAACATGACCACCATCAACATGTCGGAGTTCAAGGAGGAGCATAAGGTCAGCCTGCTGATGGGCAGCCCGCCCGGCTATGTCGGCTACGGCGAGGGCGGCGTGCTGACCGAGGCGGTGCGCCGCCGCCCCTATTCCGTGATCCTGCTCGACGAGATGGAGAAGGCCCATCCGGGCGTGCAGGACATCTTCTTCCAGGTGTTCGACAAGGGCAACATGAAGGACGGCGAGGGCCGCGACATCGACTTCAAGAACGCCGTCATCATTATGACATCGAATGCCGGCACCGACCTCATCACCCAGCTCTTCGCCGACCCTGAAACGGCGCCCGACGCCGCCGGGCTGGCCGACGCGCTGATGCCGGAACTGATGAAGGTCTTCAAGCCCGCCTTCCTGGGCCGCGTGACGCTGGTGCCGTATTTCCCGCTGTCGCCCGACGTGATCAAGAAGATCGTCGGCCTGCAACTCAACCGCATCCGCCGGCGCGTTCAGGAGGCATATGCGGCGAAATTTGCCTGGGATGATTCGGTGGTGCAGACGATCGCCGACCGGTGTACAGAAACCTCCTCGGGGGCACGCAACGTCGAGAAGATACTCTCACGAACGTTGCTCCCGGAGTTGTCTGGAGAGGTATTGTCCCGCCTTGCCGAGGGCGGAACAATCGACACCATCGCCGTGACCGTGGACACGGCTGGGTCGTTTCAATACCATGTCGGCTGAGTTTGTGTCTGGTATGACAGCAAAAGGAGCGTCAGCGTGGCCATCTATATGAAATACGGCGGCACCATCAAGGGATCCGTCACCACCGACGGGTTCAAGGACTGGATCGAGCTGGGCTCGTTCCAGTGGGGCGTCGGCCGGTCCGTCACCTCGCCGTCCAAGAGCTCGGACACCCGCGAGGGGTCGGAGCCGTCGATCAGCGAGATCGTCGTGACGAAGCGCATGGACAAAGCATCGCCGAAGCTGTGGCAGGATGCCGTCGGTGGCGACTTCAGCACCGCGGTCGAAATCCACTTCACGACCACCACCAAGGACAAGGTGGAGACCTATCTCCAGTACAACCTGACCGAGACGGGTCTGAGCGGCTACAGCGCGTCCGCCGGTGGAGAAGACGCGCCGCAGGAAACCGTGTCACTCAACTTCGCTACGGTCACTTGGAAGTACACCGGCCGCGACTCGAAGATCGCCGGCACCCCGGACGTGGTGGGTTGGGATCTGACGCAACAGAAGAAAATCTGAACATCGCGGACGTCACGCCAAGAAACCGCCGGAGGGGCTCGCCCCTCCGGCGTTTTTTGTTCCCGCGAAACCCCTCCGCCCAAGGCGGAAGTGATGCCCCTATGCCGTCGCTTCCACCGCCACGGCGGTGACGTTGTCCGACGCGTTCAGGGCCAGTGCCGCGGCAACCAGTGTCTGCGGCGGCGGCACGCCGGCGGTGTCGGAGAGCAGCGCGGCCAACTCACCCTCCGGCACCGTCTTGCACAACCCGTCGCTGCACAACAGAAAACGATCGCCCGCCTGAATCCGCCCGCTCACCTTGTCCAACACGAACTCTTCCAGGTCGGCGCCGACCGCGCGGGTGATCACGTTGGCGCGCGGATGATGCTCGGCGTCCTCCGGACGGATCGCACCCGATTCGACCAGCTCCTGCACCAGGCTGTGGTCGCGGGTGATCTGCCGCAATGCGCCGTCCCGCAGCAGATAGGCGCGCGAATCGCCGGCCCACAGGCAAGCGAAATGCTCGTTGCGCGCCAGCATCACCACCACGGTCGAGGCGATGATCACATCCGGGCCGCGCCGCTGCGCCTCGGTGCGCAACGCTGCGTGCGTCGCCTCGATGCGCATGCGCACTTCCGCGAGCAACTCGGAAGCCGACAGGCCGGGCGGGATCGCTTCTAGCGACTCGCGGATCATGCCGGATGCGACTTCGCCGGCATGATGTCCGCCGGCGCCGTCCGCCACCGCCCAGACACCCAGGTCGGGGCGATCGACATACGCATCCTCGTTGTGTTTGCGTTTCATGCCCGGGTGCGACATCGCCCAGGAGCGGAGGTGAACCGCGCTCATGACGGTGGCTCCCATGACTTTCCCCCCGTTGGTGCCCCCGGCACCGTGGCCCCGAGCATCGTGGCATAAACGAAAGCATCCGGCAGTCCCGTCAAAACGAAGCGCGTAGCCGGCACGCGTGGTGCACCGTCGGTCCACCAGGTGCTCCGCGCTGATCCCGAGTCGGTTCGTGGCGCTGCGTCGTCCGCCGCACACGGCGCGTCCACCCATGGCACACCGAGCATCGCGCCGAGCCGCTCCGGCCCGGCATCCTGTTCCAGCGCGGCGCGGCCGGCGGCTTCGCAGCCATCCAGCCAGGCAGGGTCGTCGGCCGGCGCCGTGCCGCCAGTGAACAATGCCGCGAAGGTCAGTGGGAAATAGCGGCCGGCCCGGTCCACGCTGGGCAGCATCAGGCCCAGCGCCGCGCGTTCGCCGCACAGCCCGGCGGATAAGGCGAAGCGCCAGACCGGCGCTTCCAAAAAGGCCGGCAGCCAGCTCTCGCCCAGGGCTTCGCGGCTGCCGGCGATGGCCGGGGCGAGCCACGCATCCCAGCGGTCGGTAAAGTCGCGCGGCAGTACCGCGCGCACGAAATCGCCACGTGCCGGCAGCTTGCCATAGAACCCGGCCAGCACGGCGGTCATGGCACCCATGGCGGGCATCTTCCTCCTCCCCGTGCGGGAGGCGGTTGGGCGGAGCGGGCCATGCGGATTGCGCCAACCCATCCCCACATCCCCATCCCACAAGGGGAGGGGGAGATTCGTGGCAGACCTACAACCCGGGGCATTTGAAATCGTGCAGCATGCCGGGGGCAAACGGATTCAACACTGATCCCGCGCGGATTTCGAAACTGGCCTCGCGATTGCCCACATGGAAGGTCAGTGTATAGCGGTCGGAGGAACCGGCCTCTTGCAGACTGCCCTGGTCGAACAGGCGGAACAGCGCCCAGGGACCGGTCGCCTGCAACACCCCGCCGCCGGTGGGCGCCGGCTCAAACACCAGCCGCGCGCTGCCCATCCCGTTCGCCCCGGGCCAGGTGACCGAGGTGGCACGCTGCGGCCCGTGCGCGTACGTGATGGTCTGCCCGCCGAGTTCCAGTGTCACCTGCAAGGCCCCGGAATCCAGCGTCTCGGGCGTGATGTCGAACCGTACGCTCGGCTGGGCCCCGCCACCGGCAAAAAACAGCTCGCCGATCGTCGCCGCGCGCTGAAACTGTGCCAGGTTGCCGGGGCTGACCGGTGGCGCCACGCCGGCCACCGGCTGCGCCGTCCAGGTCGCGCCCGAGGTATCGACAAATGGCCGGAGCTGCTGGTTGAAAAACTGGTTGATCATGCCGTTCGGCCCGAACAGCCGGGCGAAATCATCCAGCGGGATGGCATTCGGCGCGCCGGGAGTGAACGGATACCGCCCGGTTACCGCCTGCTTGCACAGCGAGGCCGGGCCGCCGGGCGCGTTGAACGCCTGCGCCGCCGCCGCCTTCGAACCGGCGCTGCGCTGCGAATTGCCGCTGAGCGCCAGCGCAGCCAGCCAGCGCTGCACCGGCTGCGGGTCTTGCAGTGCCTGGGTCTGCAGCAACTGCGCTGGGTCGGCGCCGCCGGCCGGGGGCGCGGCACCGCCCGGTCCGGCATTCGCCACCTGCGCGAGCTGCTGCTGCAAGTCGTTCAGCAGCTTCAGCGCGCCGTCGATCGGCGCGCCGGGGCCCTTGCCGACAAAGCCGATCAGCGCCGCATAGCGGTCCTCGATCGCCTTGCCCGGCGGTTCCGGCGCCGGACCGGCCGTCTGGCCGAACAGCCCCTTCAGCGAACTGGCCGTGCCGCCGGCCGCCTTCGCCGCCGCCGCGCTGGCGGCGGCCTGCGCGGCACCCGCCGCTCCCGCCACGCCCGGCGCCGGCGGCGGAGGTTGGGTCAGCGTAAGCTGGCGGGTGATGCTCGCCAGCAGGTCACGCATCGGCGATTGCGGCGACGACAGAACATACAGGTCCTGCACCGCCTGCTGCATGTTGGTCAGCGGCTCGACGTCGATGTCGTTCAGCAGTGCGTCCCAATGCCTGGCGTAGTCCGCAGTGTACAGCTTGACCACGTCGTTCTGCAGGTTGAGCACTTGCGGGCTGGACGGATCGATCTCCGACTGCTTGCCCAGCACCCAGCTTTCCGAGGCAACCTGCCTGGTGGCGGCCGGCAATTGCGGCAGCAGTACCTTGTAGAACCCGTCCACCGTGTAGAACCCGGGAATGCCGTCGGTCATCGGCACACCGGAGCGGCGGACGAACACCCGCACGCCGGTGGCGCCGAGCGCATCCGAAGGCCGCCAGGGCGGCAACGCCGTCGCCTGCGCCGAGTGCTGGATCGACGCATAGACGCGTTCCGCCAGCGACACGCGGCTGAACGTGCGCCGCGCGTCCTCCACCAACGCGCCGTCCAGCGACACTTTCGGCAATGGCTGGTCGAGCAAGGCCGCGAGGTGGCGCTCCAGCGAGTCACGCAACGGCTGGCTGGTCGGACCCGGCCAGGCGGCCGCCCAATCGAAATGCATCCACGCCTTCACCGAATCGCGGTCCAGCGGCCCGGCCGAGCCGAGCATCAGGTAAATGCGCGTCGCCTCATACAAAAAGGCAGGATTGTTGAAATTCTGCCGCATCTGGCTTTCCAGCCGGACGATCAGCCGCGGCAGCAGGATGTTGTCGAGCGCATGGATATAGACCTGCCGCGCCCCCTCGCCGAGTTTCGCGGTCTGGTCGAGCCCGGGGAAGAACTGCGTCGGCGCCGGCCCGCCATCCGCCCCGAAGGGCAGTGCGCGCGCCATGTCCAGCACCGGCACGATCGCGGGCAGGTTGGCGTCGGTCACCGGATCGAGCGGCAGCGCCTGTGCCGCCTTGATGTACGCGGCAAGCGCGGCATCCGACCGTGCCACGGCACCGCTGTTGGCCATGCGGGTCTGGATCAGCGCGCCGGCGCCGAGCACCGCCACCAGCACCGCGGCCGTCGCCACCCCGATATAGGCCAGCCGCCCGCGCCGCACCGCGGACGGATCGCGTGACACCAGCGTGGCTTCGCCGAACACCACATCCTTCAGCAGCCGCGCCAGGAAGTAACTCCGCCCCTGCTCCGGGCGCAGGGTCGGCGCGCGCTGCGCGTCGATGCCGAAGCTGCGCGCCATGGCGCCGGTCAGCCGGTCGATCGGCGAGCCTTCCTGGGTGCCGGACGTGAGGTAGATGCCGCGCAGGAACGGCGCCGGATCGAGCCGCGAGCCGCCGAACGCCTCGGCCACGAATTCCGCGAGCGGGGCCTGCAGGCTGGCAACCTGCGCCGGAAAACCGGCGATCGCGGTGCGCTTGTCCGGGCTGCGCTCGGCCTGTAGCCGGTCGAGCAAGCGCTCGTTCAGCCGCTGCACCAATTGGGAAAATTCCGTGGCGAACGCAGCGGCGGTGCCGGTCTCCGACTTGTTCAGCGGGAAGGTCATGCCCCAGACCTGGCCGCGGCGTTCGCGATCCAGGTCGTCAAAGAATTCCATGAAGCCGGCAACCAGGTCGGCCTTGGTGAACAGCGCATAGACCGGCACCTTCACGCCGAGCTGGTCGGACAGCTCCTTCACCCGCCGGCGAATCGCCCTGGCGTGCGCCAGGCGCTCGTGCTGTGGCGCGGCGGCAATGTCGGACAGCGCGATGGCGACCATCACGCCATTCAGCGGCTGGCGCGTGCGAGTCCGCTTCAGCAGGTTGAGGAACGCGTCCCACCCTGCCTTGTCCACCGCCGCGTCGGAATCCTGCGTGGTGTAGCGCCCCGCGGTGTCGATCAGCACCGCGTCCTCGGTGAACCACCAGTCGCACATGCGCGTGCCGCCGACGCCCGCAACGGCGGCCTGGCCCATTTCGGCGGCGAGCGGGAATTTCAGGCCGGCATTCAGCAGCGCGGTGGTCTTACCGGCGCCGGGCGGACCGATGATGGCGTACCACGGTTGCTCGTAAAGGTAGCCGCGCGAGCCGGAGGCTTTCTTCAGCAGCGTCAGCGCGGTGGTGAGCTTCTCGCGCATCGCCGCGACTTCTTCCGCCGACGCGGCGATCGAGGGATCGGCCTGCGGCGCGGCGGCGACGCCCGCGACCAGGGCGGCGTCGTTCTTCTTGCGGCGGCGGTCGAGCCAGAAATTCACCCCAAGCCAGATCAGCAGCATCGCCGCGATGACCGCGCCGCGGACGATCCAGGACCCGAGGAACGACAGGAACGGGCCGAACCACCACAGCAGCAGCGACAGCAGGACGACGCCGATAAAGCTCAGGAACCAGCGGGAGCCGAGGAAGCGCATGATTCAGCCTCTCCCGCGCCGCGCGAGAGGCCGTCGGCGCCCGGCGCCGGGTGAGCGTGCCGCAAGACGCTCGGTGCGGTTCGCGGTGCCGTCGCCCGCGTCGCTTCGCGCCGCGGCCTCTCCCGCATACCGGGAGGAGTTTATTCGCGAACTCATCCCTGCCTCCGCAGCGTGACTTCGATCCGGCGGTTTTCATCACGCCCTTCCGGCGTGGTGTTCGGTGCGATCGGATCGGCGTCGGCCCGCCCCTCCGCGGTGACGCGGCCTGGATCGCCCAGCGCGCGTACGATGATGGCGCGCGCCGCCTCGGCCCGCTGCTTGGACAACTGGTAATTGGACGGGAACTGCACCGTGTGGATCGGCTGGTTGTCGGTGTAGCCGATCACCTCCACCGGCCCTTTTTCCGTCTTCAGCGCCTCGCCGATGCGCTCAAGCAGATGCACGTAGCTCGGTGCCACGGTGGCGCTGCCGGAGGGGAACAGGCCGCGGTTGCGGATGCGCACGATCGGCATCGAGTAGTCGCCGAGCACGGTGACCAGCCCCTCGTCGATCTCCGGCTTGAGAAATATGGACAGCGGCTCCTGCCGCACCACCGGCGGCGGCGGTGGCGGACGCACCGGGGCGGCGCGCTGGATGTTCGGCATGTGCGAGAGCGGTGCCGCGATCATATGGCCGAACGCGTCGTCCGAGGCGGCGTTCAGCCCGGACGAAAACCACACGAACAGCCCGCCGATCACGGCGAGCGCGCCGGCCCCCATCACCCAGCTCGGCACCACGGCGCGCGCCGCCTTGTAGGGGGCGGCCACACCTTGCCAGCGCGGCGACAGCGCCGGGTCGGTCGCCTGCCGCTGGCGCGCGATGATCGTATAGACCTCTTCGCGCAGCCGCTCCAGTTCGCCCGGCCCGCGCGGCGACAGCCGGTACTGGCCCTGGAAGCCGAGGCTGAGGCACAGGTACATAAGCTCCAGCACCGGCAGATACGTGCCGGGATTTTCCCGCATCTGTCCAAGCAACTGGAAGAACCGCTCGCCGGAGCGCACCTCCTGGTGGAACGAGGAGACCAGCGAGCGCGCCCCCCAGCTTCCGGTGCTGCCCCACGGCGTGTTCAGCACCACGTCGTCGATGCTGGCGCACAGCGCGTAATGCGCTGGCCGCAATTGCTCCATCGGCACGCCGGTGTCGCGCGCCTGGCGCTCGAAGCTGCGCACCTGCTGGATGCTGCGCTCGCGCAGATCATCGACGTTCGGCTGGGAATAGGTGGTGCGCAGCCGGCCAAGCAATTGCAGCAGCGGCGCGGCGGCGCTGACCAGCGGGTTAAGTCCGAAACTGATGCTCTCCGCGCCGTCCGCCGGCAATGAGGCCGCCGTCGCCATCGGCGCCCCGGGCGGCTGCCCGGGCTGCATCGGCCGCGACGCGAATGGCGAGGGTACAACCGGCTGTGGTGGTGCGGCGGGGGCGGCCGGCCGCCGGCCGCCCGGCACCGGCCGGATCACCGTGCGGTCGGAATCGTCGGGTTCGGAGAAGGGGTCGTCGCTCATGCGAGGCTCCTGTGACCGGTATAACCGATTCCCTCCCCCCTTGTGGGGGAGGGTTGGGGTGGAGGGACGAACCGCACCGGCCGCGCGATCCCGTCCCCCCACCCCAACCCTCCCTCACAACGGGAGAGGGAGTGCTTTAATGCGCGCGTCTCTCTCACCCGCGGATCGCCCACAGCTCGAGCCGCAGATTGGGAAAGTCGCCCGATACGTGGATCGCGAACCCGCCGGAGTTCTGCATCTGCTGCCAGTGCGGGCTGCCGCGATCCAGCTCGAAATACGTCGCGCCGGCGTAGAACGGCAACTGCCGCGGTGCCACCGGCAGCGGCCGCACCGCTATGCCCGGCAGCGCCACGTTGACCAGCTCGCGGATCTGCTCCACCGCGCCGATCTTCACCTGCGCCGGGAACACCCGCCGCAGCGTCTCCGCCGGCACGTCGCATTGCACGGTCAGCACGAAATTCGCCGCGCGCAGCACCCCACGATCGGTGATCGGACCAACCCGCACGCCGTGCCGCGCCTCGCGCAACGGGATCGGCACCGCGGTCTGCTCCAGCACCGCCGACAGCGCGCGCCGCAGGTCCGCGACGACGGGAGCAAAACTGCGCTGCAGGTCGTCGTGCCGATAGGCCGGGTAGGCCGTCGGGCGCCTTGTCTCCAGGAACGTGGCGAACTCGCCCGCCATCTGCACCAGCGCCGTGTACAGCGTCTCCGGATGCACGTTGGCGGCGTCCGCCCAATGCGCCAGCACGTTCTGCCAGCCGTTGATCGACTGCAGGAGGAGAAAATCGGCCACCTGTGCCACGCCGGCCTGGCCCGGCGCGGTCATCCGCGCCGCCAGCGCCTCACCACGCTGGTTCAGCATGCCGGACAACTCGGCGACCAGCCCGGACAGTGGCGCCACCCCGGAACACACCAGCGCCGGCGGGATCCAGCGCTCGTCCAGCACCACGCGCTTGTCGGCGGTGACCTCGGTGATGCGTGCCAGCGCCAGGCAGAGATACCCAGTGCGCTCGTCGCTCTCGAGCAGATAGCGCATCTTCAGCCGGCCGACCTGCAATTCGGCGGGGGTAGGGGAGGCGGAATGCGTGTCGTACGCCTCGAACGGATGCGCCACGTAACGGCCTTCCGTTGCGGCGTCGGCCACCTCCACCGCGCCGGCCTGGCGCGTCGGCAGCGCCAGGTACACCAGCGCGTTGCGCGCGCTGTCCGGCACGTCCAGCGGCGGCGGGTGGTTGGCCTCACCCGGTATGAAGAACGGCGTGCCATCTTCGAACACCCCGGCGGCCGAAGCGACGGCGAAACGGCCGGTCGTCAGCAGATCGCGGTCGAGCGCGTATTCCACGACACCCCACGGATGCGGGCGCAGCGCCTGCACGCGCCCGCGCACAAGCTGTTCCATCCAGCGATCCTGCTGCTGGAAATGCTGCGTGCGCAGGAACATCCCTTCCTGCCAGACCACGCGGTTGGTCCAGCTCATCGGCCAACATCCCCCCGGTCGGGCGCATCATTGCGCAAGTGCGCGACGGATGCACTTGTTTTGCCTGGCACCGGCGGACACAAATCCAGCCGGCTGCCGGTGCCGTCGCCCGCCGCGTCCTCGCGAGAGCCGGGACCCGTCGCGCCCCGGTCCCGGCCTTCGCCGGGATAACCGGAGCAGCCTGCGCTGGCCGGCGCCATTATTTCGTCGGCTGCAGCGTTACCGCCAGCTTGGCGATGGTCAGCGTCAGCTTGGTCGGCCCGCTATCGGCGGCCGGCGCCGTCGCGCGCCACTGCGCGTGGTCGATGTCCCGATACAGCGCCACGATGCCGATAGTCGTCACGCCAGGTTTCAGCGTAAACGTCTGCGTCTGCGTCGCGCCCGGAGCAACGACGAATTGCTGCGAGGGCGCAGCCTCGTCCTGGCCTAGCGTCGCTTGCTCACGTTCGGTCAGCGCCGTCCAGTCGCTGCTGGAGAATTTCGCGGCGGCGGTGAGCTGATAGACCTTCACCGCGATCGGCGCCGCCTTGCCGCCGGGATCGGTGTTCTGGTCGGCGCCCCCGATCATGGTCAGCGTCAACACCGGGGGCGGCTTGGGCGCCGGACTGCAACGCGCCAGCAGGAGCCCTGCCGGCAACAGCAGCAGAGCCGGCAGCCACAGGAATTCGCGTCGGCCGTGTGTCATCTTTCCCTCGCCGCTACCTCGTCCAGCGCCTGCTCATAGGCGCGTGCGAAGGCCTTGCCAAAAACGCTGTCGAAATCGTCCGCCAGGGCCTGCACGGTGCGCGTATGCAACGCCTCATAGGCGTCCCAGGCGCGCGCTTTCTTTTGCGCCGGCAGCACCGAAAGCCCGCCGCCTTGCTCCGCCTGCGCGCGCAGCTTCACCGGATCCAGCCCCTCCAGCACCGTGCGCACCGCCGACTGCATCGCCGCTATCGAGGCCAGCTCGTGCAGCCGGATGTCCTTCAGCGCATCCGCCACCGCCGCCGCCGCCGTCATGTCGGTGCGCCGCCCGGTGCCGAGCAGGGCCGCGAGCGCGTCGTCGTCGCCGGCGGAAAACTTCAGCGGGTTGTTGCCGCGCGCGCGGATGATCGTCTGCTCGATGCGGAATTCGCTCTTGATCGAGGCGCGCGCGATCAGCACCGCGCGCAGGCCGGCGACCAGCGTACGGAATGCCTCGCCGAGCGAGCGCATCATGGCGGCCGGATCGCCCGGCCGTACGTCGGTCATGCCGGCGCCTTGCAGGAACGCACCGAGCAACGCGCCGTCGGACGGGGCAGGGGCGGCCACCGGCGGCGCGGGTGTTGCGGCGGGTCGCGTCGGCGCCGGCGGCCCAGGCTCGAGATCGAACGGCTCGTCGAACGGCGAGGACGCAGGCGCCGGTGTGGCAGGCGCCGGTGCGGCAGCAGCCGGTTCGGCCATGCGCGGCCTGGCCACCGCCGCGGGTTCGGCTTCGGCAAACGGGTTCACGTCGGCCGCCGGCGCCATTCGCTGCACGACCGGCTGGGCGAATGGCTGGGCAAACGGTTCAGCGACCTGGCGGGCAACCGGTTGGACGACCGGTTGGACGACCGGTTGCACGAAGGGTTGCACGGCAGACTGGGCGGCGGGCTGCGCCATGGGTTGGGCGAAGGCCGGTGGCGCCGTCGGCCGGGACGCCGGCGGAGCCACCGGCGGCGGGGCCGATTGCGGGTTGATGCCTGCCAGCAGGTCCTTGTCCCAGTCATCCGGCAACAGGTCGTCGCCCGGGATAGTGCCCCCACCATGCATCGAGGCATAGCCAGTTGTCGCCGGCGGCCGGAATGCATCCTCGATCGACGACGAATGGTCCGACCGGGTCGGTCCGGCGAATGGCGAATCGCCCGGTTCCGGCGCCAGCGGGTCGAAGTCGCTCGGCAGTTGCGCCGCGGTGGACAGGCCGAAACCAGGCTGCGGCGGCTCGCCGAATGCCGGGCGCGGCGGCGGCGGTGGAGCGAGCGGATCCATCCCGAACGGATCGGCGAACGGGCTGGCGCCGCGGGCCGCCGGCGGGCCGCCAAATCCCGCGCCCATGCCGCCGATGCCGGCCTGCGGCATGGCTTCCTCGGCCACCCGCACTTCGATCTCGTAGCTGCCCAGCGTCAGCCGGTCGCCGTCACGCAGCGTCCGCACCTCGGCGTGTCCGATCGGTGCGGGATCGCGGTTGAGCGTCGTGCCGTTGGTCGAGGTGTCCGCGATCTGCCAGGCGCCGCCGCGATAGGCGATGGCGAAATGCCGCTTGGACAGCAGCCGCTCCGGATCGGGCAGCACCCAGTCCACGCCCGGCCCACGGCCGACAGTGTACTCGCCGCCCGTGACGGTGCGCGTTTCCGGGGGGACGGAATCGGGGCAGCGCAAAACTGCGAACGTCAGCGGCATCGGCGTCTCCTAACACCTCTCCCGCTGCGCGGGAGGCGTCGAGGCGCGAAGTGACAAGGGTGACGGTGTCGCGAACCGCACCATACGCCTTGCGGTGCCCCCGCCCGGCGCCAGGCGCCAACCTCTCTCACCCAGCGGGAGAGGTTCCGTCATTACGCACCCCATCACGCATCCTCCGCTGCCAGCCGGCCGGAGCCGCCCGCCGCGATATTACGCCCACTTTCCAGGAAACGCTTCAATCGGATCGCCTGACGCTTCGGATCGGTGCGGACCGCGGCCAGCGCGACCGAACCGGCCACCGCCTTGCCGGCGACGTGCGGCGGCGGCGGCACCGCCGGCTGGTCCTCCGCCCCGATGGTCTCGCCGGACCAGAATACCGCCACCGCGGCCCATGCCTCCGGCGATTCGAAACTCGTGGCCTCTGCCTGGCGCATCGCGGCACGGCGGTTCTTGTCGCCCTGTTGGCGCACCCACAGCTCCGCCGCCTCGCGCGCCTGCCGGTCTGCCTCCGGCAGGTCGGGTGGTGCGGTGTGCGCGGCGCACATGCAGGCCCACCAGACCGCCTCGCGCCGCGGCAGTGAGTGTGCGAGCAGCCGGGCGGCCTCGACCAGGAAGCCACCGGATTCCAGCCGGTCGATCGCCTCCGGCACGTGAGTGCAGTCCCGCACGGCCGCCGCAGCGCCGGCGGGCAGCGCAACGACCGGCCGCAGCGCGGCCATGTCCTTGCCGGTGATCTTGCTCAGCCCTTGCGACATGTCAGTTGAGCTTCACCATGCCGCCCTTCAGATCGAGCTCGGTCCCGCCATCGAACGAGCCCTTCAACTGCCCCGTCAGGCTGATCTGCATCCCGCTGATCGTCACCCCTTGCGGGGTGAGCTTTATCGAACTCTGACCCACCGTCAGCTCCAGGCTTTGCATCGCCTGCACCGTCATCTGCCCGGCGTTCACATTGATCGAATAGTTGCCCTGGGTAATCGTTTCCGAGTGGTTGCCCGTGCTGACCGTCAGTGAGTTGTTGCCCGTGCTGACCGTCACCGAATTGTTGCCCGTGCTGACCGTCAGCGAATTGTTGCCCTGGTCGATCGTTTCCGTATGGTTGCCCTGGCTGACCTCGAAGGTGCTGTTCCCCTGACTGACCGTGACCGCCCGGTCCTGCGTGACCGTGATGGTCTGGTTGTTCTGGATGGCAACCGTCTCGTTTTGCGTCACCGTCACGACGCGGTTGTTGCCGACAGTCAGCGTCTGGTTGTTCTCAACCTCGGTAAAAAGATCCTTCTCCGCGTGCAGGAAAATCAGCTCGCTGCTCGCCTTGTCGTCGAACGTGAGCTCGTTGAACTGCGACGTGCTGCCGGACAGGCTGGAGCGGGTGCGGATGCCGGACTTGGTCTTGTCCGAGGAGGCATAGATCGGCGCCAGGGCTCCGTTGTACAGGCCCCCGATCACGATCGGCCGGTCCGGGTCGCCGTCAACGAACGCCACCGCCACTTCGGTGCCGACGCGCGGCAGGAACTGAGTGCCCCAGCCGTTGCCCGCCCAGGGCTGGATGACGCGTGCCCAGATGGCGTTGCTGCCGGTCGACTCGGCGCGCCAGTCCCAGAAGAACCGCACCTTCACCCGAGCGTAGTCGTCCGTATAGATCTCCTCGCCGCTCTGCACCGCGATAGTGGACTGCGCGCTGCTCTGCGGGCCCATGACCAGGCCGGTATAGACGCCGTTCATGCGCGGCCGCGGCGTGACCATCGGCTGGCGCCAGGTGGTTGCCGCCGGGAAGGCAACAAAGTTGTTGGTGTAGGAGGCGGAGCCGGACTGGTTCAGCCACGTGTCGTCCGAAACCTGGTGCGTCACGCTGCGCACCACATAGTTGCCGTCGTACGGGCCGGCCGGCTGGCTGCTGATCGTGAACTGCCCGCCCGGCACAAGGCCGCCGAAAATGCTGGAACCTTCATACAGCGACGCCACCGCCTCGGCCGCCTGCATTTCCCAGTTCGTGCGGTCGGTGACGGTGGCGGCGACGAAGGTCAGGGCCGGCCAGCGAAAATCATCGCGGGTCGCCGCGCCGCCGGTCGTCAGCACGGTCGGCTGGGAACTCTGCAACGCCGTGCCCGGGTTTATCGGATCATAGTCGGCCAGCGTCATCTTGCCGCGCACGGTGACGGCGGCCTGGTTGAAATCCAGCAGCTGCAGGGAACCGTCGGCGCCACCGACCATGTACAATGTCGCGCCAGAGATCGCCGTGAACGCAGTGTTCTGGTTGGCGATCACCAGCGTGTGGCTGCTCGCTGCGTGCTGGAAAAAGTAGAACCAGCCCTCCTCCTCCATCAGCCGCGTGGCAAAGTGCAGGTCGGTCTCGTTGAACTGCACCGCCGAATCGCGCGCCGTGCTGCTCGGCGGACCGGAAAGGTCGGTCAGCCCGGCATCGGTGAACATCGCCTGCAGGATGTCGCCAGCCGACATCTGCTCATGAATCCGGCAGTCCGCGGTCTTGCTGAGGAACCACAGCCGCGGCACCAGGATCAGGTGATAGAGTTGGTAAACGTCGGTGCCGGTGTCGCTGCGCAGCGTACCCTCGGCGCTCACGCTGCTGACAATGCCGTGAAAATAGCGCACCGGCGCCCCCGCTTCCTGCAGGATCACGCAGGCGGGATTGTTGAGCAACGCATTCGGATCGATCGTGCCGCTCTGGCATACCGCGACAACGTCGAACTGGAACGGCTGGCTGATCGCCTCCTGGGCGGAGAGCGAAATCGGGATCAGCACGTCCCCGCCGAGCGGCGAGGTCATGGCCATCAGGCCGTTGGCGCGGGACCAGGCCATCGGCTTACGCGCCCCGGCCGGATAGTGGACGTTTGCTGCTCACCGCTTCCATGCTCCCCGGGCGTTGCGAAGACAATTCAGTTTCAGCGTTAGCATACCAGAATGACCGGGCACGATAACACCCGCGTGCTAAGGCACCCGGCGGAGCCGTGCAAGCCTTGCCTGCGGCGCGGAGCTTGCGTGCCGCAACCCGTCGCCCGCACCACGCCCGTGCCGGCCGCTTCCCGCGCGGCACGAGTATGGTCTGGCCCCCGGTCATCGCTCCCTCCGCCGCCCTGCCTATAGCACGCCGAGCATGGCTTGGGGCACTGGCGCCGGGCGCAACCTAACCGACGGTAAGGCCCCAGCAAGAACCAAACTCCCCCTCCCCTTGAGGGAGGGGAGGGGGGGAGCCTCGTTCTCTCCCGCGACCGCGCGGTGTCATTCAGGGCGGGTCGGCCGCCACGGGCCGGTGGTCAACGCGCAATCCACCCCGCCGGGCATGCGCCCCCTCATCTCCCCCGTTGCAACAGCCGCGACAAATCCCGCGCGCTTCGCTAGGATCGTTGCCGAGGATCATCAGAGACGGAGAGCCGCGGTGCAGGCCCAGCGTGAAATCGTGGGTTTCCTGTCGGCTTACCAGGAAATCTGGCACAGATTCTTTCCCGATCTGCATCGCCGCGGCCAGTGGCACCTCGTCAGCCACCTTTGCGTCCGCGCCCGCGCCGGCGCGCCGGTCGGCGAACTTTCCGGCATGGTCAAGCAGGTCTTCCTGCTGGACGACGCCACCGTGCGCGAACGCCTCGGCGAGCTCTACCGGCTCGGCTTCTGCTCCATCGAGCCAGCCGACCGCCCGGTCTCCGCCCGCACGCTGGTGGTGCCGACCCAATTGCTCGCCGCGAAGTTCGACGGCCATCTGATCGAAACGGCGAGCCGCCTGCTGGAGACCACGCTGGGCGGCACCGCGCCGCACCGCCACGCCGCACCGGCACAGATCGATCCCGAGACGCGCCGCAAATTGCTCAACGCCATCGAGACCTGCGACCAGGCCTGGGTCGCGGCGCTGGAGCGGGTGCTCGAATCGATGGGCCTGTCGGTCGCCCGCCGCCTCGAAGCGCGCCGCCACCTGCTGTCGCCGTCGCATCGCATGCTGACGCTCATCGCGCTGGGAAACTGGTACGGATTGCCGCCGCAGGATGATGGCGAAGGCTTGCTCGCCGACGACATGGCGGCCGAGCTGCTGCGGCTCCAGCGGCAGAACTTCCAGACCACCCGCGACCACATCGGCGCACTGCTGCAGCTCGGCTTGCTCGAACGCCGCCCCGGGCGGGCCTTGCGCGTGGCGCTGGCCGAGAGTGCCACCACCGAGCTGCACGCCGCGTTGGCCCTGGCCGCCGGCGATCTGACCCGACTCGCCACCACGCTCGGCGGCGGCGAGGCCGATATCGACAGGACCGGCATATCGCACGCACCGATCGAGCCGTCCGCCGCGCGCGTCCTGGTCGTGACGCGCGAGGGCGAGCCGGAGCGGCGCCTGCCCCTGGGCACCGAGCCGCTGGTGATCGGCCGCGCCCCGTCAAGCGGCTTGATGCTCGCGGCGCACGAGGTCTCGCGCGCGCATTGCCGGATCGCGGCGGTGGGAAAAGCCGTCAGCATCGCCGATCTCGAATCCACCAACGGCACCGTGGTCGATGGCCGGCGGATCGCCGGCACCGTCGCCCTGCGACAGGGCGTCGTGGTCCAGATAGGTCCGTTTCGCCTGCATTGGGAGCCGGCGGACGACATCGAGGGCACGATCCCGCCTTCCCCGGCCGACACCATCCAGGGGCGCCGCCGCGGCACCATCTGAACAAACCCGGAAACGCAGCGAACTTTCCCCGCCCGATTTCGTGGAATGTCCCAGGCCAGCCGCCCGAAAATCACGCGGCGGAGTACCCCAGGATTGGCACCCGATAGTTCCACTGGCGTGACGGTCCATCGCCGGCTTATGTCCGCGGCGTGCCGCATGGTGTGGCACATTTCCCGGAACCCAAGTCCACCTTCCCGGGACGACAGCCGATGCCGGGGAACGAATTCCCGCCAGTGGCGGCGAGGACCGATCCGGCACCCCTGTTCATGACGGTTGTCATCCCGGGCGCGAAGTGGGCCGCATGGCGACTCACTTCGCGTCTTTTCTTCGCGCTGCGCCTATTGCAGCCCCACCAGCCCGCGCGCGAACTCCTCCGCGTCGAACGGCCGTAGATCCGCCGCTTGCTCGCCCACGCCCACCGCGTGCACCGGCAGGCCGAACGTCTCCGCCAGTGCCACCACGATGCCGCCGCGCGCGCTGCCGTCCAGCTTGGTCACCACCAGGCCGGTCACGTCCACCATCTCCTTGAACACGCGCACCTGCTGCACCGCGTTCTGGCCCGTGGTCGCGTCCAGCACGAGTAATACGGAATGCGGCGCCGTGGGGTCCTGCTTGCGCAGCACGCGGATGATCTTGCGCAGCTCCTCCATCAACGCCGCCTTGTTGTGCAGCCGTCCGGCGGTGTCGATCAGCAGCACGTCGGCGCCGTCCGCTTTGGCGCGGGTCAAAGCGTCGAACGACAGCCCGGCGGGGTCGGCGCCGGCGCCGCCGGCCACCACCGGAGCGCCGGCGCGCGCGCCCCAGATCTGCAATTGCTCCACCGCCGCGGCGCGGAACGTGTCGCCCGCCACCAGCACCGGCCGCAATCCCTGGTCGCGGTATTGCAGCGCCAGCTTGCCGATCGTCGTGGTCTTGCCAGTGCCGTTGACGCCGACCACCAGCACGACATGCGGCCGTTTCGCCGGATCGAGCGCCAGCGGCCTGGCCACCGGCGCGAGGATGGCGGCGATTTCCTCCGCCAGGGCCTGCTTGACCTCGGCGTCGCCAACCTCCTTGCCGAAGCGGGAACGGCGGAACCCGGCAATGACGCGGGACGCCGCCTCGGTGCCGAGATCGGCGGCGATCAGCAGCTCTTCCAGCTCCTCCAGCGCGGCGTCGTCCAGCCGGCGCTTCTGAAACACCGTGGCGATGCCTTCGGTGAGCTTCTGCGTCGAGCGCGCAAGCCCTTCCTTGAGGCGAGAAAACAAGCCGCCGAGTGCCATGGCAGGACCTTCTGTTCTCTCCATCCCTTTGCGGGAGGGGGTTGGGGGGAGGGGGCCTCACAAACCGCACGAACCCCCGCTCCCCAACCCCCTTCCTCAAGGGGAGGGGGAGACAGGCAGCGCGCCATCAATCGGCCTCCGCCAGCAACGTGTCGTCCGTTGTGCCGACGACCCGAGCGGCGATCAGCGTCCCGGCGCCGGCCGGCTCCCGCAGCCGCACCGCGCAGAAATGCTCCGAATGACCCGCATCCCTGCTCTCGGTCAGCACGGCGATCGTCCGCCCGACCTGGGCGGCGAAGAACCCACGTGCCGCGTGCCGCCCGGCCTCGCGCAACCGTGCCGCGCGTTCGCGGCGCAGCTTCACCGGCACCGCTGGCATCCGCGCGGCCGGCGTGCCGGGGCGCTCGCTGTACGGGAAGACGTGCAGGAACGGCAATGCCGCCGCTTCCACGAACGCCAGGGTCTCGGCGAACAGCGCGTCGGTTTCGGTGGGAAAGCCGGCGATCAGGTCGGCGCCGATGGCGATGCCGGGGCGCAGGGCGCGGGCCCGGTCGATCACGGCGCCCGCGTCGGCGCACGAATGCCGCCGCTTCATCCGCTTCAGCACCAGGTCGCTGCCAGCCTGCAACGACAAATGCAGGTGCGGCATCAGCCGAGGCTCGTGGCCGAGCAAGCGCCACAGGTCGTCGTCGATCGCCGCCGGGTCGAGCGAGGACAGCCGCAGCCGCGGCAGGTCCGGCACCAGTGCCAGCAGCCGGCGCACGAGCTGGCCGAGGCTGGGCGCGCCAGGCAGGTCGGGACCGTAGGAGGCGATGTCCACCCCGGTCAGCACCACCTCCTGGTAGCCGGTCTCGACCAGGGCGCGCACCTGCGCCACCACCGCCCCCATCGGCACGCTGCGCGACGGACCGCGGCCGAACGGGATGATGCAGAACGTGCAGCGATGGCCGCAGCCCTGCTGCACCTGCACGAAAGCCCGCGTGCGGCCGGAGAACTCGGTGACCAGGTGCGGCGCGGTGTCGCGCGCGGCCATGATGTCGGACACCGCCGACGGCGCGCCCGGCGCCCAGCTTTCCGGCTTCAGCTTGTCCTGGTTGCCGAGCACGCGCACCACGTTCGGCAACGCAGCCCAGGCGGCGGGGTCGATCTGCGCGGCGCAGCCGGTGACGACGATGCGCACGTCCGGACGCTCCCGAGCGGCCCGGCGGATCGCCTGGCGCGCCTGGCGCTCCGCCTCGGCGGTGACGGCGCAGGTGTTGACGATGATGGTGTCGGTCGGCGGTGCGTCGCCGGCATCGGCGCGGGACGTGAGGCCGGCATCGGCGCGGGACGTGAGGCCGGCATCGGCGCGGGACGTGAGGCCGGCATCGGCGCGGGACGTGAGGCCGGCATCGGCGCGGGACGTGAGCTCGCGCATCACCTCGGACTCGTAGGCGTTCAGCCGACAGCCGAAGGTAAGCAACTCGACGGTCATGCGGGCCACGCCTCCAGCACGACCTCGCCGGTGAACGTGGTGGCGACCGGGCCGGTCATCAGCACGTGTCCGTCCTCGCGCCATTCGACGGCGAGTTCGCCGCCGTCCACCAGCACGGTGGCGCGGCGATCGGCCAGGCCGCGGCGATGCGCGTTGACCAGCGCGGCGCAGGCGCCGGAGCCGCAGGCCAGCGTCAGCCCGGCGCCGCGTTCCCAGACGCGCAGCCGGATGCGGTCCGGCGCCAGTACCTGGGCGAAGCCGATATTGGCCCGTTGCGGAAACACCGCGTCATGCTCCAGCGCCGGTCCGAGCTGGGCGACCGGCAGCGCGGCGAGATCGGTGACGAAGAACGTCGCGTGCGGATTGCCCATACTCGCGGCGGCCGGATCGGAAACCGGCCCGAGCGCCAGTTCCAGGTGCAGCGTGTCCATCGGCCGGGCCAGCGGGATGTCCGGCCAGCCGAGCAGGGCAGGGCCCATGTCCACCTGCACGCGCCCGTCCGGCAGCAATTCGGCTTGCAGGCTGCCGGCGACGGTGCGGATGACCTGATGCGGGCGTCCTGTCTCGGCGGCCAGCAGGCTGGCGACGCAGCGCGTGGCGTTGCCGCAGGCGCCGGCCTCGCCGCCGTCCGGGTTGCGGATGCGCATGAAGGCGTCGGCGTTCGAGCCTGGCGGCGGCGTTTCGATGGAGATGAACTGGTCGCAGCCGATGCCGGTGCGCCGGTCGGCCAGCGCCGCGGCCCGGGAAGCGGTGAAGCCGAGCACGCCGGACCGCTCGTCGAACACGACGAAGTCGTTGCCGCAGCCGTGCATCTTGCGAAATGGGGCGCGCATGCCGGCGGATATAGAGCCGAACAGGCGTGCGCGCCATGCGCGGCGGGAAGTGGGCAGTTCCTTTACCTCTTTCCGTGCAGACGAGCGGCATGGCTCCTGACATGTTCACGTCTGTGGATACATTTTATGCGGGAATTCGAATGATGGGAAGCGAAGCGCCTCTGGATCCTGGCGGATCGTGGGCTGGACTTCCGTGACGCAGAGGCGCTGTTCACGGAGAGCCGCCTTTTCACCTATGTCTCGCCGCGGGACGGCGAGGCGCGGTGGGTGAGTGTCGGCTACCTCGGCGACAGGCTCGTGACCGTCGTCTGGACACGGCGCGAAGAGGCCATTCGGATCATCAGCATGCGGAGGGCGCACCGTGCGGAGGCAAGGCGGTTTGGTTCGCTATACGGCTGAGGAACTCATTGGCGTGCTGGAGATTTCGCGTAAGCAGGACGTCCATATCCGGTTGGATTCCGACATCCTGCATTGGTTCAAGGGGCAGGGGAGAGGCTACCAGACCCGCATCAACGCCGTGCTGCGCGCCTTCGTCGAGAACCAGAAGAAGTCCACTGCCTGAAGCCGTAACCTGGCGGCGGGCCAATCCGGCCTCGCCGGGGCGGTTGCGAGGACGATGTCACCGCAGAGCACGCTGAGCGCGCGGAGAACAGAGCGCCGGCGCTTCGCGCCGGCCTGTCACATTGACCACGGCGCCGCATGATCCTCCGCGGCGGCATCCGCGCCGCAGGCCCGTTCTTGCGCCAAACCCGCCCCGCCGTTATACCCCCGCCCCTGTCTGCGCGCCGGGCCTGAAAGGGCATGCCCGGCCGCGACCGCTTGCCACCGATGGGCAAGCCCCAAACGAAGGAGAGCAAAATGCCCAAAGCGAAGACCAAGTCGTCGGTCAAGAAGCGGTTCAAGATCACCGCGACCGGCAAGGTCCTGGCCGGCCCCGGCCGCAAGCGCCACAACCTGTCCGCGCGCTCGCAGAAGGCCATCCGCTCCAACCGCGGCAGCCAGACGCTGACGCATGAGGACGGCCTCACTGTGAAGCAGTGGGCCCCTTACGGGCTGCGGTAGGGAGATCCAGCCATGGCACGCGTCAAGCGCGGCACCACCACCCACGCGCGGCACAAGAAGGTCCTGGAGCAATCCAAGGGCTTCCGCGGCCGCACCTCCACCACCGTTCGCGCGGCGCGGGAGCGGCTGGAGAAGTCGCTGCAATACGCCTATCGCGACCGCCGCAACAAGAAGCGCGAGTTCCGCGGCCTGTGGATCCAGCGCATCAACGCCGCGGTGCGCGAGCACGGCCTGACCTATTCGCGATTTATCGCCGGACTGAAAACCGCCGGCATCGAGATGGACCGCAAGGTGCTGGCCGCGATCGCCTTCGACGACGCCGCCGCGTTCGCGGAGATCGTCAAAAAGGTGCAGGCCGCCCTCTGAACGGATACCTCCCCCTCCCCTTGTGGAAGGGAGTTGGGGGGAGGGGTGCTTGCTTCCGCCGACCATGGATGCATCCACCCCTCCCACAAGGGGAGGGGGAGTCGATCAGTCCCCGTTCGCCTCTGCGAGAGACCATGACCGACGATCTGCAAGCCCTTCAGGCCGAGACCACCGCCGCGCTCGCCGCCGCCACCGACCTGCGCGGCTGGGACGCGATCCGCATCGCGGTGCTCGGCCGCAACGGCAGGCTCACCGCCTTGCTGCGCGACATGGGCAAGACTCCCGCTGAGCAAAAACGCGAGCGGGGCGCCGCGCTGAACCGGCTGAAAGACGCGCTGACCGACGCGATCGAGCTCCGTCGCCGTGCGCTGGAAAGCGCCGAGCTCGACGTGCGCATCGCCGCCGAGGGCATCGATCCGACCCTCCCGCCGCGGCCGCGCGAGACCGGGCTGATCCACCCGATCAGCCGCACCATCGAGGAGATCGCGGCGATCTTCGGCGCCATGGGGTGCACCATCGCCGAGGGGCCGGACGTCGAAAGTGACTGGTACAACTTCACCGCGCTGAATATTCCTCCGCACCATCCGGCGCGCGCCGACCAGGACACGTTCTACCTGCCGGCACAAGACAACCGGCCGCCGCCGGTGCTGCGCACGCAGACCTCGCCGGTGCAGATCCGCACCATGCTGACGCAGCCTCCGCCGATCCGGGTGATCGTCATCGGCCGCACCTATCGCGCCGACCACGACGCGACGCACTCGCCGATGTTCCACCAATGCGAGGGCCTGGTGATCGACCGCGCAATGACTCTCGGCCACCTGAAGGGCACGCTGATCGATTTCCTGCGGACTTTCTTCGGCCAGCCGGATTTGCCGGTGCGGTTCCGCGCCAGCTATTTTCCGTTCACCGAACCGTCGATGGAGGTGGATATCGGCTGGAACCGCCGCACCGGCGAACTCGGCAAGGGCGACGACTGGCTGGAAATCCTCGGCAGCGGCATGGTGCATCCGCGGGTGCTGGCGAATTGCGGCATCGATCCACGCGAGTGGCAGGGCTTCGCCTGGGGCATGGGTGTCGAGCGTGTCGCCATGCTGAAGCACGGCATCACCGACCTGCGCCCGTTCTTCGAATCCGATATTCGCTGGTTGCGGCACTATGGCTTCAACCCGCTGGCGCCCACCATGCTGCACGAGGGGGTGTGAACGATGAAGTTCACGCTCTCCTGGCTGCGCACGCATCTCGACACTGACGCGCCACTGGCCGACATCACCGACACGCTGACGCGGATCGGCCTGGAACTTGAAGGCGTGGACGATCCCACCGCCGCGCTGGCCTCGTTCCGCATCGCGCACGTGGTGGCAGCGGTGCAGCATCCGAACGCCGACCGTCTGCGCGTCTGCACGGTGGATACCGGCGACGGCATCGTCTCCGTGGTGTGCGGCGCGCCCAATGCGCGCGCCGGCATGAAGGGCGTGTTCGCCGCGCCCGGCAGTTTCGTGCCCGGCACCAACACGACTCTGCGGGTGGGAGAAATCCGCGGCGTGCGGAGCGCCGGCATGTTGCTGTCGGCGCGCGAGATGGGGCTCGGCGAGGACCATAGCGGTATCCTCGACCTGCCGCCGGACGCGCCGGTCGGCGTGCCCTATGTGCGGTGGGCGGGGCTGGACGATCCGGTGATCGAGGTCAGCGTCACGCCCAATCGCGGCGACTGTTTCTCCGTGCGCGGCATCGCGCGCGACCTGGCCGCCGCCGGCATCGGCACGCTGAAGCCGTGGCAGCCGGCGCGGATAGACCCGCAATTCCATGGAGGTCCGCGCTGGCGGATCGATTTTCCCGAGGCTTGCCCGTGGATTCTCGGCCGCACCATCCGCGCGGTGAAAAACAGTCCCAGTCCGAAATGGCTGCAGGAGCGGCTGAGCTCGATCGGGCTGCGGCCGATCAACGCGCTGGTGGACGTGACGAATTTCTTCACCGTCGATCTCGGCCGGCCGCTGCACGTGTTCGACGTGGCCAGGCTGACCGGCGACGTGCTGACGCTGCGGCGCGGCGAGGGGGAAACATTCAGGGCGCTGAACGGCAATGACTACGCGGCGACCCCGGAGGACTGCGTCATCGCCGATGCCGCCGGCGTGCAGTCGATGGCCGGCGTGATCGGCGGCGAGCAAACCGGCTGCGACGAATCCACCACCGCGGTGTTCGTCGAATGCGCGCTGTTCGATCCGGTGCGCGTGGCGTTGACCGGGCGGCGCCTCCAGGTCGTCTCCGACGCGCGGCAGCGCTTCGAGCGCGGCATCGATCCCGCGCTGATGCCGGATGCGTTGGAGGCGGCCACCGCGATGATCCTGGAACTGTGCGGCGGCGAGCCGGGCGAGGTGACCCAGGCCGGCGCGCCCCCCGCCTGGCAGCGCGACGCCACGCTGCGGTTTTCCCGGGTTGCCGCGTTCGGCGGCTCGAATATCCCGGCGGATGCAGCCGTGCAATCGCTGCAGCGCCTCGGTTTTGCCGTGCGTCATCTCGATACAGAAACGATCACGGTGGCGGTGCCGTCGTGGCGCAATGACATCGCCGCGCCGGTGGTGCTGGACCAGGCACCGGACCTCGATCCGGCGGTGGCGGCCCGCGCCGCCGCGGGCTGCGCCGAGATCGAACCCGAATGCGACCTGGTCGAGGAGGTGCTGCGCCTGCGCGGGCTGGATGCGGTGCCGCCGGTGTCGCTGCCGCGCGCCGCGCCGGTGCCGCTGCCGACGCTGGCGCCGCGCCAGCAGCGTGCCGAACAAATGCGCCGCACGCTGGCGGCGCAGGGCCTGGCCGAGTGCGTCACCTTCAGCTTCATGGCCGCCGCCGATGCGGCACTGTTCGGCGCCACGCCGGATGCGTTGCGGCTGAGCAATCCGATCGCCGCGGACCTGGACCAGCTCCGGCCGACGCCGATCGCCACGCTCGCCCTGGCGGCGAAGCGCAATGCGGCGCGCGGCTGGCCGGACGTGGCGCTGTTTGAGCTGGGGCCGGAATTCGCGGTGGACGCGCCGCACGGCCAAGCCCTGGTGGCGGCGGGGCTGCGGGTGGGAAACACGCCGCGGCATTGGGCGGCAGCCGCGCGTCCGGTGGACGCATTCGACGCCAAGGCGGATCTGTGGGCGGCGCTGGCGGCGCTCGGCGTGCCCACGGACGCACTGACGGTGGCGGCCGACGCGCCGGGCTTCTATCATCCGGGACGTTCGGGGCTGGTGCGGCAGGGGCCGAAGACCGTGCTTGGGAGTTTCGGCGAACTGCATCCGCGCGTGCTGGCGGCGCTCGGCATGACCGGGCCGGTGGCCGCGTTCGCGTTGAATCTGGACGCCGTGCCGGAACCGAAGCGCCGCCGCCGCGCCGCGCCCGAACTGCCGCCGTTCCAGCCCGTGCGGCGCGACTTCGCCTTTCTGGCCGATGCGGGCGTCACCGCCGATGCGGTGCTGCGCGCCGCGCGCGCAGCGGAGCGCACGCTCATCGCCGGCGTCTCGCTGTTCGACGTCTATGCGGGAGACAAACTACCGGAGGGCAAGAAGTCGCTGGGCATCGAAGTGATGTTCCAGCCGCGCGAGCGCACCTTGACCGACGCGGAGATCGAGGCAGCGTGCCAGAAGGTGATCGCGTCGGTGGTCAAGGCGACCGGTGCGATGCTGCGATAGCGGTGGGTGAAGGCCGACCGCCGACAAGCCGCCCCGCGGCTACGGCCGCGACTGACGCAACGCCACGGCTCGGTCGGTCGCACGGTTGCTTCATTGTGCTGACATGCCGTGTGGCGCTGACCCTGTCCGCCGTCGAGCGGCTGTCATTTCTACTTTGCGCGCCGGGTGAAATTTCTGTCTTGCGCCGACAGATGAATGCCGCATAAGGAATATTATGTCAAGTAATGGCGGCGCCGCATGGTGGTTGCTTCGTTAACCACTCCCGTGGCACCCGACCTCCCATGCGCACGATCACCACCCAGGTTGACCGCCTGCTGATCACCGCCACGGTCGATCGGCTGATCTACGGCGATCCCGACACCTTCAGCCCGGACGACGCCCGGGCCCTGCGCGAAGCATTGCCGTGCAAGCGCGTGCCGTGGATCGAGGTCGGCGCCAAGGGCCAAATGTCCGGCGGCGCGGCCCAGGGTTTTGCCGCCGGAGTCGGCAACGTGAAGGTCGAGGACGAGCGGAAGCGAAAATTCAACGTCAGCACGGCGGCGGACGCCTATACGCGCGCCGGCCAGTGGAAGCTGTTGCGCTACGATCGCCGGCGCGGCACGCATGTCGAGATCGAGCAAATCATGGCCGACCCGCGGGACGACGGCCGCGGCGCGCGGCTGCGCTACCGGCCGGACGGCACACCGGTCGGCATGGATATCCGCGTCGCCCGCAATGTTCGCCTGTTGTTCTCGGCGCTCATCCTGCAGCTTCCTGGCTGGCGGCCGTGGAAGCATCCGGCGTGACCTCCAGCACCATGCCGTCATAGCCGGCCTCGACGCCGGCCGGCAGATGTGCCGCCAGCCAGGCCCAGTCCATGTCGGTGCCCATATGGGTCAGCACGGCGCGGCGCGGGCGCACCCGGGCGACCCATTGCAGCACCGCCGGCAGGTCGGCATGGGTCCAGTGCGGACCCTGGCGCAGGAAGCAGCCGACCACCCAGGTATCGACGCCGGCCAGAGTCGCGAAGGCGGCGTCGTTCAGCGCGACCACGTCGGTGGAATACGCAAACTTTCCGGCCCGCAGCCCGAGCGACTCGATTCGGCCGTGGTCCTGCGCGAACAGCCGCACCGCCATGCCGGCGGCCTCGATCGTGGCGCCGGCGGCGACCTCGCGCGCCACCAGCACAGGACGGTAGAAGTGCGGCGGCTCCCACGGGCGGAAGGCATAGGCGAACCGCCGGGTCAGTTCGTCCAGGGTCGGGCGGGTGGCGAAGGCGTCCAGCGGCCGGTTCACCAGCCGGTTGAGGATGCGGACGTCATCGATGCCGGTGATGTGGTCGGCGTGGGGGTGGGTGTAGAGCACCGCATCCACGCGCGGGATGCGGCAGGCGAGAAGCTGCGCGCGCAGGTCCGGACCGGTATCCACCAACAGGCGGGTCCCCTCCCCGCTTTCCACCACGATGCTGGCGCGCGTGCGCCGGTTGCGCGGCTCGGCGGGATCGCAGTCGCCCCAGTCGCCGGCGCCGTCCGCGCCGCCGATCAGCGGCACGCCGGCCGAGCCGCCGGTTCCAAGCAGGGTGATGCGCATTCCGGCGCTCAAGCGGTCTTGCGGAAGAGGCGGCGGAAATTCGCCGTGGTGAGGTCGGCCAGCGCGTCCGGAGTCATGAAGCGGAGTTCCGCCAGCACGCGAGCGGTGTGGGCGACATACGCGGGCTCGTTGCGCTTGCCGCGCAGCGGGACCGGGGCGAGGTAGGGCGCATCGGTCTCCACCAGCAGGCGTTGCGCTGGAATGTCACGGGCGATGTCTCTCAGTTCGCTGGATTTCGGGAAGGTCAGGATGCCGGAGAAGCTGATGTAGCCGCCGAGCGCGAGACCGGCCTCCGCCAGCCGGCGGGACGAGCTGAAGCAGTGCAGCAGGAAGGCGAAGTCTCCCCCGGTATCGCGTTCGTCTTGCAGGATTGCCGCGATGTCGGCGTCGGCATCGCGGGCGTGGATGGCGAGCGGTACCCCGGCCAGCCGCGCGGCGCGGACATGGGCGCGGAAATTGTGCCGCTGCACGTCGCGCGGGGCGCGGTCGTAGAAATAGTCCAGGCCGGATTCACCAATGCCGATGACTTTCGGGTGCTGCGTCATCGCCGCCAGGGTTTCCGGCGCTGGAATCGGGGCTTCCGCGGCGTGGTGCGGATGCACCCCGACGGTGCACCAGAGGTTCGGGTGCGCCTCCACCATCGCCGGCAGGCGGGCGGATTGCTCGAGCGTGGTGCCGATGGTGACCATCTCGCCGACCCCGGCCGTGGCCGCGCGCGCCAGGACGGCCGGGAGTTCGGCCGGGGTGAAATAGTCCAGGTGGCAGTGGGAATCGATCAGCATCAGGGCCTTGCAAGACGATATGCGGGCATGCCGACAATGCTCCCCTCCCCTTGAGGGAGGGGGAATCCCTTGCTCGACTCAATCGCCGCCATCACGCCGCCGGCTCCACATAACGCGGGAACACGCCCTGCGGCGCCGGCAGCGCCACGCCGTCACCCAGCGGCGTTCCCAGGTCACCAAGCGACCGCGCGCCAGGCGGCACGCCGAGCTGATCCAGCATCCGCGCCATGCTGTCGGGCATGAACGGCTGCAGCACCGTGGCGATCGCCCGCAGCGCATCGGCCAGCACGCGCAGCACCGCGCCCATCCGTGCCCGGTCGCTCCGCGCCAGCGCCCAGGGCGCCTGCCGGTCGATATAGCCGTTGGCGGCGCGGATCACTTTCCACACCTCCTCCAGCGCCTCGTGGAAGGTCTGCTGGTCCATGCAGCGCCGCAGCAGGTCCGGCAGCGCGGTGGCGGCGTCGCGCAGGCTGCAATCGTCCTCGGTAACCACCCCCCTCCCCGGCAGCACCCCGCCGCAGTTGCGCGCAACCAGCGTCAGCGAGCGCTGCGCCAGGTTGCCCAGATCGTTCGCCAGCTCGACGTTGATCCGCGTCACGATCGCCTGGTGGCTCATCGAGCCATCCGCGCCGAACGGCTTCTCCCGCAGCAGGAAATAGCGCACCTGGTCGAGGCCATAGGTCTCCACCAGCTTGCGCGGCTCGACGACGTTGCCGAGCGACTTGCTCATCTTCTCGCCCTCGACGACCCACCAGCCATGGGAAGAAACCCGGCGCGGCGGCGGCAGCCCGGCGGACATCAGGAACGCCGGCCAGTACACGGCGTGGAAACGGATAATGTCCTTGCCGACCACGTGCACGTCGGCCGGCCAGAAGCGCCACAGCGGATCGGCCGCATCCGGAAAGCCGCAGGCGGTGACGTAGTTGTTCAGCGCGTCCAGCCAGACATACATCACGTGGTCCGGCGCGCCCGGCACCGGGATGCCCCAACTGAACGTGGTGCGGCTGACCGACAGGTCGCGCAGGCCGCCGCGCACGAAGCTCATCACCTCGTTGCGGCGCGAGGTCGGCGCGATGAACTCCGGGTGGTCCTCGTAGAACCGCAGCAGCCGGTCCTGCCAGGCGGCCAGCCGGAAAAAATAGGACGGCTCGCGCACCCACGCGACCGGCGCGCCGGACGGGGCCAGTTTGCTGCCGTCCGCCAGGGTGGTCAACTCATCTTCGTCATAGAATGCTTCATCGCGAACGGCGTACCAGCCTTCATAGTGACCGAGATAGATGTCGCCCGCCGCCTCGATCCGCCGCCACAGTTCGGCGCAGGAGCGCTTGTGGCGTTCCTCGGTGGTGCGGATCCAGGCATCGTTGGAGACGCCCATCGCCCGGGTCATGTCCTGGAAATCCGCCGATATCTGGTCGGTGTAGCTCTGCGGATCCAGCCCCGCGTCGCGCGCCGCTTGCTCGACCTTCTGACCGTGCTCGTCGGTGCCCGTGAGGAAAAACACGTCGAACCCGTCCAGCCGCTTCCAGCGCGCCAGCACGTCCGCGGCAATTGAGGTGTAGGCGTGGCCGATATGCGGCGCGCCGTTCACGTAATAGATCGGCGTCGTGATATAAAAGCTTTTGGTCATTGCATTTTTCCCGCAAGCAATCCCAGGCCCTCGATGAGCGCCTGGCGCTTGTCCAGGGCGAAGCGCTCGGTCTCGTCCTGCAGACGGGTCAGGCCGTGCCACACCTCGCCCCACGCATCAAGCGGGCGGGACGCGACGAACCGCGCTTGCTCCGGGTCCGCCCGGCCGCGCGCGGCGTCGCGCACCGCGGCGGCGAGGTCGGCGCGCAGCAGGTCCATGAACGTGGAGAACCCCGTCTCGCTGCGGCCCAGCGCGTCGGCGACCTCCAGCGCGCGGACCGGCGGCAGGTTCGGCAGGTCGGCGAGCACCTGGTCCACCAGGGCGGCGATTTTCAACCCCTCCTCCTCCGCCAGTAGCAGGGCGCGGCCGGGGCAGCCTTCGGCCAAGGTGACCAGCCGGCCGCGTTCGCCGGGGCTGAGGTCCGGCAGGTAGTCGGCCAGCAGGCGGGCCATCGGTTCGTCCGGTAGCGGCAAGAGGCGCAGGCGGCGGCAGCGGCTGCGGATGGTGGCCGGCAGGCGGCCGGGCGCAGCGCAGGTCAGCAGCAGCACAGCGCGTTGCGGCGGCTCTTCCAGGATTTTCAGCAGGGCGTTGGCCGAGGCCGGGTTGAGGTCCTCGGTGCCATCCACGATGGCGACGCGCCAGCCGCCTTCAGCCGGAGTAAGCGCCATGAACCCGTTGATCTTGCGGACGTCCTCCACGGCGATCTCGGTGCGCATGCGGCGGCGCTTCAGGTCGTAGGCGCGTTCCGTGAGGGACAGGTCGGCGTGGCTGGCGGCAGCGACACGGCGGAAGGTAGGGTGGGTTGGGGCAAGATACAGGCTGTCGCCGGCGGGGCGGCCGGACAGCAGAAAACGTGCGAAGCGGAAGGCCAGCGTCGCCTTGCCGACGCCGTCCGGGCCGGTGATCAGCCAGGCGTGGTGCAGCCGGCCGGCGCGCATCGCCTCCAGCAGGGTCGCCTCGGCGGCTTCGTGGCCGAGCAGGATCGGGTTGGCGCGAGGCTCCGGGGCGGGCATCGGTTGGTTATAGCCGACAACAGGTTCGGTGGCAGGGGATTGGCATCCCGGAATCGGTGGCACGACGGCCCATTGGTCATTCTTTGGTGACGCGTCCTGCCCTACACTCCCCGCCAGACCCGACTCGGAACCCGCCCGCGTATGACCGATAAGCCAGCCGCCCGCGAACGCATCGCCGACCTTTCGCCCGACCTGCGGGCGGAAACCCTGGCGCGTTTGCGCGCGGCGGTGCCGGAGGCGTTCAGCGAGGGGCAACTCGACCTCGACCGGCTGAAGGCGCTGGTGGGCGGGGCGGTGGAGGCGGGCGACGAGCGCTACACCTTCTCCTGGGCGGGCCGGCGCGAGGCGATGGCGATGCTGCAGGCCCCCACGGCCGCGACGCTGCGTCCGGACCGCGCGAACAGCGTGAACTTCGACACGGCGCAGCACGTGTTCATTGAAGGCGAGAACCTGGAGGTGCTGAAGGTGCTCTACCGCTCGTATTTCGGGCGGGTGAAGCTGATCTACATCGACCCGCCGTATAATACCGGGAACGATTTCATCTATCCGGACGATTTCGCCGATCCGCTGGACCACTATCTGCGGATCACCGGGCAGAAGAATGGCAACGGCGACTATCTGACGAGCATGCCGGATCGGTCGGGGCGGATTCACTCGGCATGGCTGAGCATGATGTATCCGCGGCTAGTTTTGGCACGGCAGATGCTTCGAGAGGATGGCTTCATATTTGTCTCATCTGACGACAATGAATTTCAAAATCTGAGACGTATGATGGACGAAATATTCGGCGAGGAGAATTTTGCGTCGACAATCATAATCCAGTCTAACAAGCGTGGCCAAACCTATAAAGATATCGCCAAGACTCATGAGTATTTGCTCGCTTATTCACGCACTGATACAGCCCATCTTTTCCAGCTTCCTAAAGCTGACGGCGCGTTGCCATTCGAGGATAAAAACGGGCATTTTGATCTTTGGGAGCTGAGAAACAGGAACCCAAAATTTGGAAAATTTAACCGCCCCAACCTATTCTTTCCGATCTATGTATCCCAGGTTCTGACAGATGATCTAGGCTACAGCAAGATATCGCTCGAGAAGACGAATCAGTTCACAATCGAGGTATTTCCGAGAAACAGTGAAGGTGGTGACAGCTGCTGGAGATGGAGCTCCGGGAAGATAGCAAATACAGACATTACGAGCGGCGATGCCGTTCTGGTTGCAAGGCGGCGACGAGACGGCGACTGGAACGTCTACGAGAAATCCAGAAAACAGACTACGGCGCCAAAATCAATTTGGGACTCCGTGGACGTTATCAACGAACAAGGCACGATGGAGCTCGCGAAACTCGGCCTGTCTGGCCTCTTTGATCATCCGAAGCCCTTGGGGCTCCTTGATAAGATCCTTCGAATAACGACCGAGGATGGCGATATTATTCTTGATTTTTTCGCGGGATCGGGCACGACCCTGCATGCTGTGATGGCGCTCAACCTGGAAGAAGGCGCAAGCCGCCAGGTAATTTCTGTCCAGCTTCCTGAGCTCATTTCTCCCGAGCACCCTGCCCGTCGCGCGGGCTACCGTAATGTGGCGGAGTTGTGTCGCGCTCGCATAAAGAAAGCAATCGCTGTTGTCGGAGCGGATCCCAATTCCGGTGTAAGAAGCTTCAAGTTAGGCCCATCTACGACCCGCCGCTGGTCCGGCATCGCGGAGAAGGAAGCCGACAGCTACCTCGCGCAGATGGAGGTTTTCGCCGATGCTTTGACTCCGGGTTGGCAACCGGAGGATGTGATCTGGGAAGTGGCCCTGCGCGACGGCTATAGCCTGAACAGCAAGATCGAAGAATTACCAACCACAGCTTCGAAGATCTGGCGCGTCACCGATCCCGAACGTATGCAAAGCTTCGTCATCTGTCTGGAAACAGCCATCAACCGCGAAGATGTCGCCAAGCTCGGTCTAACCCGCGAGGATATCTTCGTCTGCCTCGATGCAGCACTGAACGACACGCTGGCGTCCAACCTCGCCCTGCAATGCCGGCTCAAAGTGCTCTGAGCCGCCCACATGGAATTTCGCTTCGACCCCGCGCAGGAACACCAGGTCAAGGCGATCGATGCCACCGTTGGCCTGCTGGAAGGCCAGGCCTTCATCCGCAGTCAGCTCGTCGTGCCGCGGGGCGCCAGCTTTCAGGCCGTCCCCAACCGGCTCGATCTCACCGAGGCGGACCTTCTCGGCAACCTGCACCGTGTACAAGCGCAATGCGGCATCGAGCCGGACCCGGACCTCGCGGTGATCGAGGCCGCGATCGACACCGCCGCCGGCAATCGAGCGACGCGCTTCGCCAATTTCTCCCTGGAAATGGAGACCGGTACCGGCAAGACCTACGTCTATCTCCGCACCGCCATGGAGCTGTTCCGCCGATTCGGATTGCGCAAATTCGTCGTGGTGGTTCCCTCCGTTGCCGTACGCGAAGGCGTCCTCGCGGCACTGCGCATGACCGAACGCCACCTCAAGGCACGCTACGACAATCCGCCTTACCGCTTCACCGTCTATGACTCGGCCAACCTCTCCCAGGTGCGCGGTTTCGCGCTGTCCGACGGGCTGGAGCTCATGGTGATGACGATCGACGCCTTCGCTCGCGCGGAGAACGTGATCCGCGTTGCCACCGACCAGCTCCAGGGCGAGAAGCCGATCCACCTGATCCAGGCAGTCCGTCCTGTGTTGATCCTGGACGAACCGCAGAACATGGAAAGCGAGAACCGGGTGCGAGCACTGGCCGCACTCGATCCGCTGTTCGCACTGCGCTACAGCGCCACGCACCGCAACCCGTACAATGTGATCTATCGCCTCACCCCGTTCGACGCCTACCGGCAGAGCCTGGTGAAGCGCATCGAGGTCGCCTCCGTGGTGCAGGAGGACAACGCCAACCTGCCCTTCATCCGCGTGGAGCAAATCACCACGGCAAAGCGCACGCTGACGGCGCGGCTGACCGTGCACAAGCTGATGAAGACCGGTGCGATCAAGGAAACCACGCTTATTTTCCGCCATGGCGATAGCCTGCAAGAGAAGACCGGCCGAACCGAGTACCAAGGCTTCGTCATTGACGAGATCAACGCCGGGTCAGGGTTCGTGCATTTCGCCAACAACGTCGAGGTCCGGCTGGGAGCGGAAGTCGGCACCGAACGCGACGCAATCCTGGAAGAGCAGATCCGCTATACGATCGAGGAGCATTTCCGCAAGCAGCGCCGCTACCGCGAGCGTGGCATCAAGGTGTTGTCGCTGTTCTTCGTCGATCGCGTGGACAACTTCGTCCCGGAGGACGGCAAGCTGCGCCTGCTCTACGTCAAGTGCTTCAACGAGGCGAAGCAGCGCTTTCCGGAGTGGCACGACAAAGCGCCGATGCAGGTCGAGGCGCACTACTTCGCCAGCCGGAGCCGGCGGGGCGGCGCGGTCGAGTTCGTGGACACGTCCGGCCGCAGCCGGGAGGACGAAGCCGCCTTCAACCTGATCATGCGCGACAAGGAGCGCCTGCTGTCCTTCGATGAACCCACCGCGTTCATCTTCTCCCATTCCGCATTGCGCGAAGGCTGGGACAGTCCCAACGTGTTCCAGATTTGCACGCTGCGCGATGTCGGCTCGGAGACCGAACGCCGCCAACAGGTGGGCCGGGGGGTCCGGCTGCCGGTCGATCAGTCCGGCGAGCGGGTCCACGATTCGGCGGTAAACGTGCTGACGGTGGTGGCCAGCGAAAGCTACGAACGATTTGTCGCGGGTCTGCAACGCGAGATCGAAGCCGAGTACGGGCGGGAAGGCGTGCCCCCGCCACCGCCCAACGCGCGCAAGCGCACCGCGATCAAGCTGCGCAAAGCCTATCTGCTCAAGCCCGAATTCAAGGAACTCTGGGACCGCATCAAACACCATACTCGCTATGCCGTGACGATCGACACGCCGAAACTGATCGCCGACGTGGTTCCCGAACTCGATCGGGCCGAAATCCGCAGACCGCGCATCACCATCGCCAAGGCGGAGATGCGTGCCCGTCTGTTCGAAGACATGTTCGAGCCGATCGTGCAGAGCGGCGCCCGCACCGCGGTAGATTTGGCCGGCCGCTATCCGCTGCCGAACCTGGTCGAGATCATGGAAGGCCTGATGGAGAACACGTCTCCGCCGATGCGTCTGTCGCGCCGCACGCTGCTGGCGATCTTCCGCGCCACCGGTAACAAGCAGGCAGCGCTCGACAACCCGCACGACTTCGCAATGGCGGCCGTCAACATCATCAAGGACAAGCTGGCCGAGCAGCTCATCGGCGGAATCCGCTATGAGAAAGATGGCACTTGGTACGAGATGACCGATTTCAAGGACGAGATCCTGACCTGGGAGGATTATATCGTCCCGAGCAATTCAACGGACGGCGGCGGAGGCACGCACCTCTACGATGGCGTGATATTCGACTCCGAAGGCGTCGAACGCCCATTCATTGAATCGCTCGAGCGTCGGGCCGACGTCAAGCTGTACATCAAGCTCCCGGCGTGGTTCACGGTCGATACGCCTATCGGACGCTATAACCCTGATTGGGCGATCGTGATGACCGACCCGGAGGACGGAGAGACCGCGCTGTATCTGGTGCGCGAGACCAAGGACACGCTCGACCTCGGCAAGCTGCGTCCGGACGAGCGCCGCAAGATCGCCTGCGGCAAGGCCCATTTTACCGGCGCATTGGGTGTCAACTACCGCGTGGTCACGAATGCGAGCCAGCTTCCGCGTGGGGGCGTCTCCGGCTGAGCCGTTGTGCGCCGTCATCGCGGTTCACGTCGCGGCCATTGGGGAGAGGCAAGGCCGGCCGCCGCGTCCCCGATCAGACGGTATCCCGGGATCGCTCGGCGACCGCTACTTCGCGCGTTGCGTGCGCCGCCGCGGGCTGCGCCGGCTGCCGCTGCGGCGCCTCGCCGGCGGCGCGCACGGTTCCCATCGGCTCCGGCAGGCGCACCAGCACCGTGGTGCCTTGCCCTTCATGAGCCTCGATATGGAGCGTGCCGCCTTGCAGCGCCACCAATTGCCCGGCCTCTCGCAACGCGGCTTCCCGCATCGCCACCTCGGTCCCGGCGCCGTCGTCGATCACGGCAATCTCCACCCGCCCGCCGAGCCGTGCCGCGCTGAGCAAGACCCGCCCGGCCGGTGCGTGCCGTATGGCGTTGCCGACGAGGTCGCTCAACAACGCCCGCAATGCAAGCGGATCGGTGCGGACCGCGAGATCCGGTTGCACCGCCATCTCCAGCCGCACGAGGCCGCGCGCCGCCTCGGGTCCGATCCGCCCCAGCACGTCCCGCATTTCAGCCGCCACGTCCAGCATGCCGCTGACAAACGGCGTCCGCGCCAAGCTGAACGCAGCCGCTGGGGCCGGCGTCCACCCGCGATCGTGCCGCCGGGCAAGCACGTGCCGCCGCCAGCCCCCCAGCAGGAGAGCGCCGCACGTAATTGCGCTGAGGCCCAGCAGCGCCGCGGCGAACAACCCGAATCTGTCGCTCGTGAACATCGCGCCATTGATGCACCGAGAGGTTGACCAACGGTTAACGCCGCGGCCAAAGTTGTCGGAATGTTCCTACTGCCGCCCGTCATTGATTGTGCGGTCGATCTCTGAACCGCTTGCTCCGGCAACACCGGCAGTGCCTCTGGAAACCGCCCGATCTGCCCGGACCACTCCACCGGACCGCCGCCCGGACCGCCGCACGGGCCACTCCACCAGGCCAATCCACCGGGCGAGCCTCGCCACAGCCGTGGCGCGCGTGCGTATCTCTGACATATCCAGTTATTTCCATTGACACACACCCCCCGCCATGCTACACGCCGTGCGCGCTACGCAACCCGCCACGAAAGACCGCTCCATCTCCGTCCCGCCATGATGCACGATCCACTCACCACTCCGGCCGACGCCTGTGCCCCCGATGCGGATCGGGCCGCCCCGGACGCGCCCGCGCTCCTGCCCGAGTGGGTCGCCCATCTCCTCGCGCTGGTCATCCGATTCATGCTCGAGCGCATGCTTGCCGGATGCTCGGGCCGCTCCCGGCTGCCATCCTGGTGGCACGACCGGCCGGACCTGCCGCCGGCCTCGGCGCAGGCCCTGGCCGCATCGACCCGCGGCCCGTTCGGCAACGCCATCGCCTGGATGTGCCAGCGCCGCGGCATCGGGCCGGGACACCCGGACTGGCCGTACCTGGCCCGCACCATCGTGGCGTTTGGCGGCAGCGTGAAGGGGTTCCGCGCCGGCGCCAGGCCGTGCGGGCTGCAGTGGTGGGAAAACCCCAACATCTTGCCGGGGATAATCGGTGAGACCACGCCGGCTCCGGCAGCCGCGGCAATGGCCTTGCTGCTGTCGCCGCAGGCGGCGGCTGCCGCATCGCCGGCACCCAGGAACATTGTGCGTTCGGAAGCCGAGCCTGCACGGCCGCCGGTGTTCCGCCGGCAGGTCCTTGCCCGTACCGCCACGGGTCCGCCGACCGGGCCGCCCGCTATCCGGGCGCACCATGTCTGCTATGCCTGAACGACCGGGGCCAGAGCATGGCTGGCCCCGCCGCACTGATTCGTGCCGACCGCAAATCCTCGTTGCCAGAGCCTGACACGGCATTCCGATCGACCGCTCCGGCTGGTCCCCGCATTTTGAGTGACTCAGGGCAATAGCCTCCCCGTGCATCGGAGGCCGGGCCGATGATCCTGGGTCATCGGCTGGACCCAGGCAAGGTCATGGCGCCGTCTTTGGTCCGTTCCAGGATGGGGGCTGTTCACGTTGCATAGGGGTCTTCCTTCCATGGTGCGCCCATTGGCCGCTGAGTGATCGCAAAATCGGCTTACGGCCGGCGGCGCACCGCGCGGCATAGGGTTCCACCGCCGCGCCTGCATTGGGTATCTGTCCATGTCTCACAGGCGTCTCGTTTCGCTGTACGGGAGACGGTGACGTGTGAGGTGAGAGGGGATGAGAGCAGTACGTTGGACTGGCGGTCTGCCGCCGCGCCAGTTATCGGGAAGGCGATGGTGTCTCATGGACGTCTCGTTTGACTGTACGTGAGATGGAGACGCATGGAGTGAGAGCGGGTGGGAGTAGTACGCTTGGACTGGTGGTCTGCCGACCTGCGATCACGGACACCCTTTGTGACAGAGTAATGAATTTCATCACGGAGGCAGCGCGGTCCCTGTCGGCGGGGACCACACCACGTAACCACGGAGTTAGCCGGCAGCCGGGGGCCGCCGGCTAACTCCGTGGTCAATTCATGCCCTGCCGCCGACAGGCGCGGCCGATCAGCGAATTCCCGCAACCGGTCCGGCGTCCACGCTCGGCTGCCTCTCATCCCATGCGTCTCGATCTCCTACCCTACGAAACGAGACGCCTATGAGACTCCCGGTGCATTCTCGCCCTCGCCCCGGCAGGCACGGTCGATCATCTGAGATTGCTGTTGCCGTTCAACCGCCCCGCGCCAGTGACGCCTGGGCCGCCGCCTCGCTCGACGGGTCATCATCAAGGCCCGCTGGTATCACACCATGCGCCGCCATCTCCCATACAGCGAAACGAGACATCCGTGAGACTCCCGGCGCACCCAATCCTGCCGCGCCCGCGGTGGCACGCAACCGGGCGAACGCGAACCGCGCCGAGGCGGGAAAGCCAACCTTCTGCCCCGCCGGGTCCGCATCCCCACCCGCCTGTCGCCCGATGCGCCTCGCGCGTGATATGTGTTCCGCCGATGGCCCCGACTTCCCCCCCGCGGCACGCTCCACCCACCGACGACCCCACCGTCGCCGAGCTGCTGGCCGCCCGCCCGCATCTGACCATGCACGCCATGGACGGCCTGGTGCTGGAATCCGTCCCGCTCAACCGCATCGCCGACGCCGCCGGCACCCCCACCTGGGTCTATGGCGCCGGCACCATGCGCGCCCGCTACCGTAGCCTGGCGCAGGCCCTCGCAACCGCCGGCCTGAACGCCGAACTGCACTACGCCATGAAGGCCAACGACCACCTCGCCGTCATCCGGCTGTTCGCGGCCGAGGGCGCCGGCGCCGACGTGGTCAGCGAGGGCGAACTCCGCCGCGCCCGCGCCGCCGGCATCCCCCCCGCTCACATCGTCTTCTCCGGCGTCGGCAAGTCTGAACGCGATCTCCGGCTCGCGTTGGCCGAGGACATCGGCCAGATCAACGTGGAAAGCGCCGAGGAGCTGGACATGCTGTCCGCCCTGGCCGCCGGCATGGGCCGCATTGCCCGCATCGCCCTGCGCGTCAACCCGGACGTGGACGCCGCCACCCACGCCAAGATCGCCACCGGCCGCGCCGGCGACAAGTTCGGCATCCCCTGGGCCGACGCCGCCGCGCTGTATGCCCGCGCCGCGGCTCTCCCCGGCATCGCCCCCACCGGCCTGGCGACGCATATCGGCAGCCAGATTCTTTCCCTCGCCCCGTTCCGCGCCGCCTATGCGCGCATCGCCGCCCTGGTCGCCGGCCTGCGCGTCGCCGGCCAATCGGTGGAAACCGTGGATTGCGGCGGCGGCCTCGGCATTCCCTACCGCAACGAGCCGGCACCCGGCCCCAACGGCCTCGCCGGCGCCCTGCGCGCCGCGTTCCACAACCTCGACGTCCGCCTCAAGCTGGAACCCGGCCGCTGGCTGGTCGCCCCGGCCGGCGTATTGCTCTCGACCGTCGTCCTGACCAGGCAGACAGCGGGAACACGCTTCGTCGTGCTGGACGCGGCAATGAACGACCTCATCCGCCCCGCCATGTACGACGCCTGGCACGCCGTGGTACCGCTCTCCGCCGCCGATGCCGTCGCCCCGGTGACTCCCGCCGACATCGTCGGGCCGGTCTGCGAATCCGGCGACACCTTCGCGCGAAACCGTCTCCTCCCACTGCTCGCCCGCAACGCGCGTGTGGCGATCCTCGATGCGGGTGCCTATGGTTCCGTCATGAGCTCCACCTACAATGCCCGCCCGCTCGCCGCCGAAATCATGGTGGACGGGGCACGCTGGGCGGTGATCCGCGACCGCCAGACGCACGCGGCGCTCTGGCAGGGCGAACGCGTGCCGGACTTCGTCGCATGACCCCGCCTGGCACGACCCCGCCTGGCATGATCCCGCCGCCAGAGGACCTCGACCCATTGCTGCGCCGCCTCGCCGGACGCCGCGCACTGGCCCGCCTCGCCATCTTGTTCGAGCATGTCTGGCCGGCATTATGGCCACCGCTTGGGGTCGCCGGCCTCTTCGTCTGTGCCGCCCTGTTCGGTCTGCCGCGCTACCTCCCGCCCGCCTGGCACCTCGCCTTGGTTGCCGGGACCACGGCCGCGATCATGGTGCTGCTGGCGCGTGGTCTGCGGTCCATTCGCGCCCCGGACGAGGCGGCGGCGGATCGCCGCCTGGAACGCGCTTCCGGTCTGGCGCACCGGCCGCTCGCCGTGCTTACCGACCGGCCGGCACAGCACGACCCGGCGGCGGTGGCCCTGTGGCAGGCGCATCTGGCGCGCACCATCCGGCAGGTGCGGCGCCTGCGCGTCGGGACGCCGCACCCGGGCCTGCCCCGGCGCGACCGCTACGCGCTGCGCGGTGCGCTGGCGGTGGCGCTGATAGCGGCACTCGGCATCGCCGGGCAGGACGCCCCTGCCCGCCTTGCATTCGCACTGGAACCAACCCTGCCGCGCCTGCCGGAACCGCCCGCCACCGAGCTGCAGGCATGGATCACCCCGCCCGCCTACACCCGTCTCGCGCCGCTGTTCCTCAAGCCGGAAGGCGGCTCCATGGTGGTTCCCGCCGGCTCGCACCTGACGGTCAGCGTCACCGGAGGATCCGGCACGCCCAGCCTGACGCTGGACGGCCGCGCCACCGCCTTCCGCACCCTGGCCAAGGGCAGTTTCCAGGCCGACCGCGACCTGACGCAGGGCGGCCACCTCGCGGTCCGCCGCAAAGGGAACGAACTGGCCGGCTGGGACCTCGCGGTGATCGCCGACCGGCCGCCCAGCGTTGCCTGGACGGAACCGCCCGGCGGCACCGCCACCGGCCAGGAAACCCGCCTGCCCTGGACGGTCAGCGACGACTACGGCGTGGTTTCGCTGCAGGCCGAGCTGCGGCTGAAGGACCGGCCACTGGTGCCGCCGCTGGTGGTGTCCATCCCGCTGCCCGGCGGCACGCCGGAGGCGGCGCATGGCGTGGACCAGCAGGACCTCACCGCAAATCCCTGGGCCGGCCTGCCCGTCATCGCCAGACTGGTGGCGCGCGACGCGCCCGGTCAGCCTGGCGCCAGCGCCGGCGCTACCTTCGTCCTGCCGGAGCGGCCGTTCCACAACCCGGTGGCACGCGCGCTGATCGCCGTCCGCAAGGGACTCAGCCTGCACCCGGAGGATCGCGACAGTGCGGTGGACGCGCTCGACAAGCTGATCATGCAGCCGCGGCTGCTTGCCGGCGACCTCGGCGCCTACGTCAATCTCGGCGCCATCTATTACCTGCTGGAGTATGACAAGGCGCCCAAGGCGATCGACGCTGCGCAGCAGCAGCTCTGGCAGCTTGCACTGCACCTGGAGGAAGGCCAGACCGAGCAAACCGCCCGCGCGCTCGACCAGGCGCGGCAGGCGGCCCGGGACGCGCTGGACAAGGCGATGCAGGACCCAAGCGACGCCAACCGCGAGACGCTGGAGAAACGTCTCCAGGCGTTGGAGCAAGCGATCGAGCGCCACATGCAGGCATTGGAACAGCAGGCGCAGCGCGACCATCAGGCGCTGCCGTTCGATTCCCGCGCGCGGCATCTGTCGGATCGCGACTTCGATCGGATGGCCGAGGCGGCACGCAAGGCGGCGCAACAGGGCAACATGAACGAGGCGCAACGGCGCATGGCCGAGCTGGAGCGCATGCTCGACCAGTTGCGCAATGCCCGCGCCGAGCATGGCCACGCGGCGCGGCAGCACGCGCGGCAGCGTCAACAGGGGCGCCAGCAGATCGGCGCGCTGCAGGATTTGATCGGCCGCCAGGGCGGCGTGCTGGACCACACGCAGGGCCGCGCCGAGGCGGAGGCGCCACCGCATTTCGGCCGGCAGCCGGCCGAGCCAGCCGACCCCAATGCCGAGCGAGAGGCCGACCGCCGTGTGCAGCAGGCGCTGCGGCGGGCGCTGGGAGAGCTGATGCAGCAGTTCACCGACCTCACCGGCGAGCTGCCGCTCAGTTTGGGTCAGGCGGACATGGCGATGCGCGAGGCGGGACGCGAACTGGCTACCGGTGACGACAAGGGCGCCGGCACGCAGGAACAGTTGGCGATCGAGGCGCTGCAAAAGGGCGGACAGCAGATGGGCCAGGCGATGGCGCGCCAGTTCGGCCCCGGCGCGCAGAGTGAGGACGGCGAGGCCGGCAACGGCAGCTCCGACGACCAGTTGATGTTGCGGGAGGGACGCGGCGACGGCAGCGGCAACGGCACCATGGCAGGCTCCTCCGGCCGGATGGGCGGCCGCCACGATCCGCTCGGACGGCAATATGGCGAGGACGGCTCCGGCGCCGACGAGGGCGATGACATAACGATACCCGAACAACGTGACCACCAGCGGACACGGGCGATCGAGGACGAGTTGCGCCGCCGCGATGCCAACCGCGAACGGCCGCAGCAGGAGCTGGACTATTACAGCCGGCTGCTGAAGGGGTTCTGAACGACGCAAGTTCACCGGCGATACCGGCCGCTCGAGACGGTGACCCCCGGTGAGCGAACTGGTGAAGGGCAGCGATGCCGACCTGGCGTCGAGCGAGCGACTAACCCATCTTATTCATCGCACAGCAGGGATTCGTTGGCTGGCATGGTACAACTGTCTGGAATCGCCTAGAAACTGGGTGCGGACATCAACCCCGGCACCTGGATAGAATCTGCCATTCCCGCCAACGATGACGATACGCTTCTGCCATTCTCGCTGCCAGGCATCTGCAAGAAGAATCTGCCAGGCATCTGCAAGAAATTCTGGGCCTGCTTCGCGCTCACCGCGGCGCTGCTCGCCGGCACCATACCGCTGGTGGATCCCGACCTGGCGGCCGAGCGCATGCGCCCGGGCGGCAAGGCCATACCGCCACGGATGTGGGGGGTGATGGCGCTGGTCATGGGGCATTTCCTCGTCGCCGGCTACGATCGCGGCGGTATTATGTAGCAACGAGCACTGCCTAGATAGGACCGAAACGGGCCTAATATCCGACAGTGGGCACGTCCTGGCGCCCGCATCTTATCTCTTCCTTAACCCTTGCGGCATAAAATACCCACACCAACCGGTGACCTGCGTCTGGCGCTTGGGTTGTCGAGGCTCTCCGTCTGTGGTTTTCTCCCCGCAATCAATGAGGGGAGACAACGGTGGCCGAGCAGCGAAAGAAGACGCTCAGTTATCACCGGGCAGAATATTTCTGCGACCATCCGGAGAGCATAAATCTGGGGTTGTGTATCAAACTTGCAACCGACAAATGCCAAACTGCCAATGAGCGCGCCGTTATGCGACCGGGCGGCCAGGTCGTGCGTCTTGCTCACATTCAGACCGACGCAGACAATGGTTGCCTTCTGCATTTGACAGTTGATACCCCAGGCGAATGCGCCTCGGTCGTCCCCAAGGTCTCCGACATGGCCAGCGAGATTAAGGTTGGCACTATCGCGCCGCCAAATGATTCCGAGTTTATGGACGGGGACGCCTTTTTGTATGTGCGCGGCAACGATGTCTGCCTTTGTGAGATATCAGCGAGAATAGGGACTATCCGGACATTCCTCTACAAGTTCTTTGAGCAGGCAGCCATTCGGCATGACGCGACAAACTTCCATTTCCTCAACGCCCTCGACCCAGATAAGATTGAGTTCATTATGCGGAATGGCGTGAAGGAGATCGATCTCCGCGGCACCATGCACAGGGCGTCGGTAGATTATGCAAAACGCAAGACGCAGGCTGTGGGTGCGTTCGACTGGCTTCGGAAACAGTTCAATGGTCTTGTCGGTTCTCCCCATGATGTAGCGCCGGATGGCATCCGGGTCGTGATTACCCTCAAATCAGACAAACGGGCGAAGGGGTTTGCGATAGGTCACAAGAAATTGGAGAAAATAGCGGTGAGTATTATTAAGAACCAGGAAGATATAGACGAATATTCTATAATAACGGACAACGGCCAGAAAGTAAATCCATCGGAAATAGTGTTGCATTCCCAAGTAGAATTTGATAAACTGGGCAAGTCAATTGGGAGGGCGCAAGCCTGGAAGGCACTGATGGACTACTATAAGGAACTTTCCGACACCGGCCGGCTTGCGGTGTAAAATGCGCGTGATATTTTTCATAGTGTGCGTCGCCCTAAGTTCAGTCGCCACGTATTTCGGGTATCCGCTTGTTCGTGAGAACCCCGATGCGGTGATCGTCATGGCTACTGTGCTGACGGTCTTCGCTGGATTTCTTGTCGCTATCATCGCCATACTTGGGGACCCAGCTATGATTCCAGGAAACTCTTGGCGCGAGGCGGAAATGAGACGCCCAAGCATTGAGGCGATGGTAATCAAGCAGGTATGGCTGTTCTATCTCTACCTGTTGGCGATCGGGCTGTTATTCGCGGGAGTCCTTCTTCACAAAGAGCCAGACGCCGCCGTGGCTGTTTGGATTAAATCCCTTGTTGATATTGTGTACCTGTTCTTCGCAGTTCTTTCTTTTTTACTAACGCTTGCGCTCCCCTCGACGCTGGGTAAGATTCAACTTGCTAGGAACTTAGCCGAAATCGAGGCGCGCCGCGCCGCCGCTGGTATCAGACAAGACTCCGGCCATTAGAGCGCGCAGCCACGGCACACCTACAGGTCTGCCAAAGCCACCGCCGCGATCCCCAGCACGGTCAGTACAGCCAGAAAGAACGTCACCGAAAACGTCCCCCGCGCCAGCTTGGCGGTGACGGACCCCTCCGTTTCATCCTCGAAGCCATGTTCGCGCAGGCGCTTGGCAAGCTCCGCATAGGTCACGTCCGCCCGCTTCAACTCGGCTTTGATGTACCGTCGGGTCTTGTCCGCCCACTCCCTCTCTGTTGCCGATATCGCCATCCCTACGCCTTACTTTTCTGACTGGACCCTGACAAATATGTCAGTTTCCTGTTGACATGGCAAATGCTGATAGCTGACATATCCGTCAGCAAGCTTACGGATGTGGCCAATGTCACAGCATTTCCTCCTCTCCGCCCGTGCCCGCACCCTCTCCCCTCGGGTCCGTCCTCCGCATGACGGATGCGGAGGTCGAAACCACCTTCATCGGTCTCCGCTGGCACGCCACGAACGGCAAGCCGGTCTGTCCGCACTGTGAATGCCCAATCGTGTGGCACTGCCGGAAGGCGAACGGTGCCGCACGCTGGCGCTGCAAGGCGTGCCGCAAGTCGTTCTCAATCACGTCCGGTACCCTGTTCGCGTTCCACAAGATGCCGCTCCGCAACTACCTTGCCGCCACGGCGATCTTCATCAACGAGGTCAAGGGCAAGTCCGCCCTGGCCCTCTCCCGCGATCTCGGCGTGCAGTACAAGACCGCGTTTGTCCTGGCCCACAAGCTGCGTGAGGCGATGGCGTCCGAGCTAAAGGGCATGCAGATCGGCGGGTCCGGCGAAACCGTAGAAGTGGACGGTGGCTATTTTGGCGGCTACGTGAAGCCGGCCAACCACAAGGAGAACCGGCGCGATCGGCGGCTGGCGAAGAACCAGAACGGCAAGCGGCGCGTTGTCGTGATCGCCCGCGAGCGGGGTGGCCGCTCCCTGCCGGCGGTGTTCAAGGCCGAGTCGGACGCCCTGGCCTGGATTTCCGCCCGCGTCGCGCGGGACACCAAGATCATGGCCGATGAAGCGCCGTCATGGAACGATCTGCACGCCCGGTATGAGGTCAAGCGGATCGACCACGGTTCGCTGTTCAGCACCACGCATGGCGTCTACACCAATGGGGCGGAAGGGTTCTTCTCCCGGATGCGCCGGGCGGAGATCGGCCATCATCACCATATCGCGAGTATCTATCTGGTACGGTATGCACAGGAAATGGCTTGGCGGGAGGATCATCGGCGGGTGGATAACGGGCGGCAGGTTATGGCCGTGTCTGGGCTGGCCATGGCAGCGCCTACCTCGATGGACTGGTGTGGGTATTGGCAGCGAGGGAGGGTTGCTGGATAGTCCTTCCTTCCAGGAACAAAGACATATAAATATATGCTTATGTGGCAAGGAGACGCGGATGCTGAGCACTCGAATCGAGGCAGAGATCGCGCTACGCAGCACGGCGCCCCCTACTTGGTCGGTGGAAGCGATCAACACCGACGGCGAGGGCGGCGTTGACGTGACCAACTTCTCTGGCCCACTCGCCAGGGAGCGTGCAGTTGAGTACGCGATCTGGAAGTACGGAAGCTACAGCGAAAGATAAGGGCCTACACGCCAGCTACCTCGACGTCGATGAAATCAACACAGGTTTGTGGGCGTGAATGCGAATCGCCAGTGTGCCAGGGACCGTTCCGGACTGTCAGATCGCTCATGCCATCGACGTCCATGCAGCGCCATTGGCCACCAAGGGGTAGGCCGCTGTTACTCTGTCCAGCGAATTGGTACGTCAGGACATGACGCTTCCCGCGCTTGACCCCAAGGACATGGGGGCAGCATTCACGGTAGCAGCCCTGATATCTGCATACGATCTGTTGGCGTCCGACAATCGCTTGGCGGATGACGGCATAAGGGGCAACGGGGAGGGCGGACACGTTCTTGGCTCCTTGTGCCTTGCGCACATTTGAGAAGAGGAACCTTGACGCAGCCAACCGCATCCGCGTAAGATACTTACACGGAAACGACAGCCGTACTGACTGACCCCGCCAAGGGTTACGCACGTCACCAATTCGACGGCCGCGCCCTTGCAGGGGTTAGCGGCCGTTTTGTTTGGTCAAGGCCAGTATAACGGCAGGATCACCGGAAGGAAAGCAAGATCACACTGCCCGCACAACGTGTAGCGGCTGGCAGTGCGAATCGAGCGCAAAATGCAGGATTCTAATAATAGACCGATCCGAGTCGGGGCAAGCCCTTTTCCGGTCGTTACCCGAATCGATTCGATTACTCACTGCAGCGCATAGTCGAGTCTACCCCACCACCTCCCACCACCCCTCCGGCTCCCTGACCACCCGCCGCACCAGCCCGCGCTTCTCCATCCTCCCCAACGCGATGCGGACCTGATCCGCGATACCCTCCCGCACCCTGGCATCGTCCACCGGCAGCCCCTTGGCCAGCATGGCGTATTCCGTAACCGACCGGACCCGCATCGGCTTCCCTGCCTCCCGTAGCGCTTCCAGGCAGAGCCGCATCTGCTCGCCGTGCCGGAAGAACGTCCCGCGCGTCGTCGGGCGGATGGTGGGGATCAGTTCGGGGTTGCTGGTGGCGTCGAACAGCCGGAGCACGGCGTCGAGGTGCGCCAGGGCGGCACGTAACGGGTCGATCCGTCGCTCGGCTTGATCGATTTGCCCCGCCAGATGGGCACGCTTGCGGCGGAGGGCCAGGATTGCAAAGGAGTCCGGCACGCCATATATGGTAGCTGGATCATGGGGTTATGGCTTTCTGGTTGTGGTGCCAGTTGCTACATAATACCGGATCGCGGGCGGCTGCACTTCGCCGGCGGGGTGCCCACAGCGATCGAGGTCGTGGGGTTCCTCCTGGTGGCCGCCATGTGGCTGGTTATGCTGTGGACGATGCGGGGCAACCGGTTCTTTTCCCCGACGGCGCGGCTGCAACCCGACCGCGGCCAGCGCGTGATCGACACCGGCCCCTACCGCGTGGTGCGCCACCCGGCCTACGCAATCGCGCTGCTGGGCTGCCCGGGGAACGGCCTGGCGCTCGGCTCCTGGCTGGCCGCCGCGATCGGCGCGCTGGCCGTCCCGCTGCTGCCGTGGCGCTGCACCGGCGAAAACCGCATGCTGCGCGCCGGACGGCCCCGCTATGCCGACTATGCCGCCCGGGTGCGCTGGCGGCTGGTTCCCGGGATATGGTAGCGGAGCGCCCGAGACCACGACGCGCCACCGGAGGGCCGACACCGCATGCGACGCCGCCACCTGCTTCTGCTACTCGCCGCCCTGCCGGCGCTGGCCCACGCACAGGACTCCGAGCCCACCGCGGCGCAGCCTAAACTGCCCAAGGAAAAGCTGGTCATCGTCACCCGCGATGGCGTCCGGCACGATTTCACCGTGGAGATGGCGATGACCCCGCGCCAGCAGCAGGTGGGCGAGATGTTCCGCGCCAGCGTGCCGCCCGACGGCGGCATGCTGTTCGACTGGGGCACCCCGCACCCCTCGCCGATGTGGATGGAGAACACGCTGGTGCCTCTGGACATGGTGTTCATCAACCCGGACGGCACGATCCGCGCCATTGCCGAGGACACCGTGCCGCAAAGCCTGGCCATTATCAGCAGCCATGGCCCGGTGCTGGCGGCGCTGGAGCTGGCGGGCGGCACCACGGCGCGGCTGAACATCCGGGTGGGCGACAAGGTGCTGCAACGGATTTTCGGCAACGCGGGGTGAGTGCGCGGATCGGCACCTGCGGATCGGCACCTTGCGCGGTGCGGCCTGCGCCCATAGGTTCGCCTGCCCCCGGACCAGGTTCGAGGGCAGGCACCGGACCAGTTCCGGGGCCGGCTCAGCGGGGCGTGGCGCAGCTTGGTCAGCGCGCCTGTTTTGGGTACAGGAGGTCGTGGGTTCGAATCCCGCCGCCCCGACCATCGCCACACGGAGGCCCAGCCATGCGTGCCCGCATCTACCAGCCGCCGAAGACCGCGATGCAGTCCGGCTGGGCCGCGACGCATCAATGGGTGCTGGAGTTCGAACCCGCCTCCCCGCGCCGTCCCGACCCGCTGATGGGCTGGATCGGCAGCGCCGACACGCAGGCGCAGGTGCACCTGCATTTCGACACCCGCGAGGAGGCGGTGGCGTACGCGACAAAGGAGGGCCTGGACTACGACCTGGAACTGCCGCAGGCCCGGCGAGTCACGCCAAAGGCGTACGCCGACAATTTCCGCTACGGGCGTATCGAGAACTGGACGCATTAGCCGGCCGGCGGCGCCGAGGCTTGAAGGCCGAACTGGGGCCGTCGCGGATCGCTCGTGTTGCGACGCATGGTGAGCAGGACCCAGACCAGCGGCGCTCATGCGCCAAGCGGACGGGGGTAACAAGAAACAGACTTTCCCTCCCCTTGAGGGACGGAGAGTCCCACGCCGCTTGCTTCCTGCCCCTGCCTCTGGCTTCCCGCGATCTGCGCGGTTTCATTCGGGGCGGGTCGGCCGCCGCCGGCCGATGGTCAACGCGCGCTGACAGTGGACGGCATGCCTGCGAAGCGCGTGAAGGGCCGCGCTATACGCCGCGCAGCCCGCGCAGGATCGGCAGCAAATACTCCGCGAACAGCGCCGGGTTCTCGGCGAATGGAAAGTGCCCGATGCCCGGCATCGCCTGGAACCGGACGCCGGAGATTTTGGCCGCCGTCGCCTGCGAATGCTCCACCGTGCAGGAATAGTCGTATTCCCCCGTCAGCATGAACAGCGGCACGCGGTTGGTGTCGATGCGGCCGACCCGCTCACGCGCGTCCCAGTCGCCCGAGTAGAACGCGATGTCGCCGAAGAACACCGCCGGTCCACCCTGGGCGTAGTGCCAGGCGATGGCCTCGGTGTGTTCGGCCGGGCTATGCGGCGCGCACAGCGCGCGGATCCACTCCGGCACGAAATACGCCTGGTTGATACGCGGGTGGGCCGCCCAATGGGTCTGCCGCCGCTCGATCCGGTCGCTCGCTTCGCAAGCGACGATGCCGGCGAACGCCTCCGGGTGACGCAGCGCCAGTTCCAGGCAGATCTCGCCGGACATCGAGGCACCCAGCACGATCGGCCGGTCCAGCCTGGCCGCCGCGATGAAGCCCATGATCAGATCGACATACAGGCCGGTGTTCAGCCGCCACGAGCCGGGGATCGCGCCGTCCGGCGGCGGCGACTTGCCGTGCCACGGAAGATCGAACGCCACCAGCCGATGCCCCGCAGTGACGCGCGGGTCCGCCATCAGACCATGGAACTGCCGCCCATCCGCGCCGGCGGTGTGCAGGCACAGCAGATCCCTGCCCTCGCCCACGGTCTCGTAATACACGTGATGCGTGATGCCCTGCGCCGTCACCGGCACATAGCCGCCGCTGACCGTCGGGACGGCCCGCGCGCCGGCGCGCGGCTGCAGCGACACCGGTACCGGCGCCGGATTGCCGAGCGCCAGCCACTTGCCGATCTCCAGCACGCGGCGAGCTACGTGGGCGTGCTGCATGAAGCACAGCAGATCGCCATCAATGCCGAATTCCGGCACGCGATACATCATGGCGAAGATGCCGTGGTGGTGCCGCGGCGGCAGCGGCGCCAGGAACTTGGCCCAGACCTCTGCCGGCGCGCGCAAGGTGAAGGCGGGCGTGCCGCCGCCCGACTGCACCCCGCCCTCCTCCAAGGCGAAAACGCTGGCCGCGCCGTCGCTTCGCACCGCGAAGCACAGCGACCACGGGCCGGCCCAGGCGGCCAGCACCGCATCCTCCGCACAGGCGCGGCGCCACGCCTCGGTGTCCGGGAACCTGCTCATGCCGGGTCGATCACTTGCAGGACGACCGGGTGGTACGCCTCGCCGTGGCCCTGCCGTTCCGCCTCGCGCAGGCGCTGCATGGCGAGTTGCGCGCCGGGCACCGGCACGCCCGCCGCATCGGCCATCTCCAGCGCGTAGGACAGATCCTTCATGGCATACCGGGTGGAGAACGCGTGCTCCGGAAACACCCGAGGCAGCATCGACTTCATGCCGTGGCTGCGCAGCACGAAGGAATCGCCGGAGCCCAGGGCGATGGCGGGCAGCAGCACCTCCGCCGGCACGCCGTTGCGGCGGCCCAGCGCGATCGCCTCGGCCAGCGCCGCGGTATTCTGAAAGACCAGCATGTTGTTGAGGATCTTTACCACTTGGCCGCAGCCGACCGGCCCGCAATGCGTCACGTCGCTGCCCATCGTCTCAAGGATCGGCCGCACATGCGCGAACACCGCATCCGAGGCACCGACCATGACCGATAATTCCCCCCGCGCCGCCGCTTCCCGCGTGCGCGCCACCGGCGCGTCGGCGAACCCGACGCCGCGCGCCGCCAGCCGGTCGCCGATCGCGCGGGTCAGCGACACCGGCGAGGTGCTGGTATCGACCACGCACTGTCCGGCGGCGAGATGCGGCTCCAGGCCGGCGATCACAGACTGCACCGCCTTGCCGTCGGGCAGCGACAGCAGGATGAGGTCGCAGCGTTGCGCGAGCTGCTCCGGGGCGGCGGCGGTGACGCCGAACCCGGCCAGGCGGCCGAGCGGTTCGTTGCGCAGGTCGTGCGCGAGCACCGCCCGACCGGAGCGGCGGGCGAGATGGCCGCACATCGGCTCGCCCATCACGCCGAGGCCGATGAACCCGATGGCGGTGATCGGCCGCAATGCGGTGCGCGCGGTGGACATGTCCTGCTGCATCCTTCAGACCGGGAAGCAGGAGTTTTCGGCAGGCGGGGTCCGGTGTCAAAGTTGCGCCACCCTGACACCCTGCCCGCCACGTCCTATGTTCCAGCCAGTGTTGTCGCCCCTGCGCAGGCGGGGGCTGAGGCAAGGAGGACCCGCGCCATGCTGAACCCCACCTCTCCGCTGCCCTTGCAGGACCCTACCCTGTTCCGCCAGGCGAACTACCTGGACGGCAAATGGGTCGAGGCCGACAACGGCAAGACCATCGTGGTGAAGAACCCCGCCACCGGCGAGGCGATCGGCGACGTGCCCGCGATGGGTGCCGCCGAGACGCGCCGCGCCATCGCGGCCGCCAACCGCGCCTGGCCCGCCTGGCGCGCCATGCTCGCGAAGGAACGCGGTGCGATCCTGCGCAAGCTGTCCGACCTGATGCTCGCCAACACCGAGGACCTCGCGGTGATCATGACCGCAGAGCAAGGCAAGCCGCTGAGCGAGAGCAAGGGGGAGATCGCCTATGCGGCGAGCTTCATCGACTGGTTCGCCGAGGAGGGAAAACGCATCTACGGCGACACCATCCCGCAAAACGCTAAAGGCCGCCGCATCCTGGTGCTGAAGGAGCCGATCGGCGTGTTCGCCGCGATCACCCCGTGGAATTTTCCGTCCGCGATGATCACCCGCAAGGCGGGCCCGGGCTGGGCCGCCGGCTGCACCGGGGTGATCCGGCCGGCCAGCCAGACGCCGTTCTCCGCCCTGGCGCTGGCGGTGCTGGCCGAGCGCGCCGGCATGCCCGCCGGCGTCTGCAACGTGCTGACCGGGCCGTCCGGCCCGATGGGCGAGGAACTCACCGCCAGTCCGCTGGTGCGCAAGCTGTCCTTCACCGGCTCCACCGAGGTCGGCGCCAAACTGCTGGCGATGTGCGCGCCCACCATCAAGAAGACCAGCATGGAGCTGGGCGGCAACGCGCCGTTCATCGTGTTCGACGACGCCGACCTGGACGCCGCGGTGGCCGGTGCGATGGGCAGCAAGTACCGCAACACCGGGCAGACCTGCGTCTGCGCCAACCGGCTGCTGGTGCAGGAGGGCGTCTATGACGCCTTCGCGGCGAAGCTGAAGGCCGCGGTCGAGGCGATGAAGGTCGGCAACGGCATGGAGCCCGGCGTGGTGCAAGGCCCGCTGATCAACGCCGACGCGGTGAAGAAGGTCGAGGAGCACATCGCCGACGCCCTGCAACGGGGCGCCACCGTGGTGACCGGCGGCCATCGCCACAAGCTGGGCGGCACGTTCTTCGAGCCGACCGTGCTGGCCAACGTGCCGAAGGACGCGCTGATCTTCCGCGAGGAGACTTTTGGCCCCGTCGCGCCGCTGTTCCGCTTCAAAACGGAAGAAGAAGCGATCCGCCTGGCGAACGACACCGAGTTCGGCCTGGCCGCGTATTTTTATGCCCGCGACGTGGGGCGCATCTTCCGCGTCGGCGAGGCGCTGGAATACGGGCTGATCGGCATCAACGAGGGTGTCATCTCCACCGCCGAGGCGCCGTTCGGCGGCATGAAGCACTCGGGGCTGGGGCGCGAGGGCTCCAAATACGGCATCGAGGAGTATCTGGAGATCAAATACCTGGCGATCGGCGGGATTGGGACCTGAGCATCGGTCCAGACGGGCGGCGCCACGGCAACCCAGGCGCCGCCCGGTCGCCACCACCACCAGCAGCAGCCGCCGCCGCGGCGACAGGCCGGTGATGACCTCCAGCAGCACCAGCGCCGCGACAATTTCCGGACCGGCGGGCTGGCGGCCGATCCGGCCACGCGGGTCAGCGTGAAACCCGCGAAGCGCGCCATGCCGGGTTGCCTGCGCAGATGCGATCGAACGCGAGAACGTTGAACCCACCGGCGGTTTGGCGCCAGCAAGGGCCGGCGATTGCGGCGCGCATGACGGGCAGGGTGTCTCGGCTGGACTCATCCTGTGCCAGCAGCGCAAGCACGACATGGCGGACGTCGCCGATGCGGGCGAGGATTTTCTCCGGCGCTTCGGTCCGGTGCACCACCAGCAGGCGCTCGGATGGCGGGGATTCGATGGCGAAGGCGCCAACGATGCCGACCCCGTCATTGCCGCGCGGCAGCAGCACGATGCCGCCCGCGGCGGTGGCGCGGGCGGGCTGCATCGTCTCGGGGCGCGTCATCAGTCCGGCGAGCGCGGCGGCCTGCACGGTCAGCAGCAGGGCGATGGCGGCACGGCGCGGGACGCGCGGCAGGCTGGCGAGCGCGCCGGCCAGCAGCAGCGCCGCGAAGGGGGTGGCGAAGACGAGGTAGCGCAACTCGATCGGCGTGTTGTCGAACACTAAGCCGAGCAACAGCAGGCCGATCGGCGGCGCGGCGGCGGCGGCGAGCAGACCGCTGGCGGCGGCGGGTCGCGCGATGTGGCGCCAGCGCGCGGCGACCAGGGCGGCGCAGGCGAGCGTCAGCCCGGCCACCGCCCCGGCGACGGCTTGTTGCGCCGCGGCGCCGACATACAGCGGCAGGCCGCCGAACAGATTGGCCGCGGCGTAGCGGGCCAGGCGTTGCAGCGCGCCGAGCAAGTGGAACGGCGGGAACTGGCCGGCGCGGGCGTTGCGTTGGGGCACGAAGAACCACAGGTCGGCGAGCAGGAACGGGAGCATGCCCAGGACGCACGACAACAGCCCCCTGCGCATGGTTGCGGTCGAGTCCTCCCCCTCTCCTTGAGGGAGGCGGTTGGGGGGAGGGGTGCTCACCGCCACGGACCGTGCGTGTGACCACCCCTCCCCCCAACCGCCTCCCTCAACCGGATGGGGAGTGAATCTCGCGCCCAGGGCACGACCGAGCGTCACCAGCGCTCCCACCGCCACGAACACCGCCAGGTAGTTGGCGAAGGTTGCCGCGCCCAGCAGCAGCCCTCCGGCCACCGCGCGCCATCGGCGCTGCTCAGCCGCCAGCAACACCGACACGCCCCACAGGGTCAGCGCCTGAGCCAGCGCGAAGCCGCGGGCGATGGCGCCGGTATAGGTGAAGCCGTAGCAGCCGAGCGTCAGCAGCATGGCCAGCGCCGGCGGCACGCCGACATTGCGGGCGATCACCGCCACCGCGGCCAGCGCGGCCAGGCCGCACAGCACGGAAAACAGCCGCGCCGCGAACAACCCGCCGCCCGTCAGCCGGCGCGACAGCGCCACCGCCCAGAAATACAGCGGCGGATGCACGTCGGTCGCCCGCAGATCGCGCGCGATCGCCGCCAGGCCGGCGTGCCCAGCCTGCAACGCCCGCACGTCGCCGGCCGGGAACGGCGTCTCGGGCCATACCGGCCGTGCAATGCCGCCGGTGAGGAACAGCGTGTATTGCTCGTCGTATTCGGCGCCGCGCAGCGCCGCGACGGCACCCAGCACCAAGGCCGCCAGCGCCAGGACGGCCAGGCACGATTTCAGCCTTGCGTTAACCAATTGTTTGCCTGCCGCTGCTTGGATGCGCCTTGGGCCACCCTAACGGCCAAGCGTTAACAACCTGGCACCGCCATGCTCGATGTCGCCTCGCCGTTCGACCGCCCGTCGCCCGTGTTCTCGGTGGTGGTGCCGGCGTTCAACGAAGCCGGCGGACTGGGGGCGTTCCATCGCCGGCTGGCTTGCGCCATGCAGCCGCTCGGCGCCTGGGAGGCGATTTATGTGAACGACGGCAGCCAGGACGCCACGCTGTCCACCCTGCACGCGTTGCGGCGCGCCGATCCGCGTGTCGGTGTCGTCAACCTGTCGCGCAATTTCGGCAAGGAGATCGCCACCACCGCCGGCCTCGACCACGCAGGCGGCGACGCCGTCATCGTCATCGACGCCGACCTGCAGGACCCGCCCGAGCTGATCCCGGCGATGGTCGCGGCGTGGCGGCAGGGCTTCGACACGGTGTACGCGCAGCGCCGCGCGCGGCTGGGGGAGACGCGGTTCAAACGCGCCACGGCCGCGCTGTTCTACCGGCTGATGCGGCACGCCGGCCAGGTCGCGCTGCCGCCCGACACCGGCGATTTCCGGCTGATGAGCCGGCGCGTGGTCGATGCGGTGCGGCAGTTGCGCGAGCAACACCGGTTCATGAAGGGCGTGTTCGCCTGGGTCGGCTTTCCGAGCTGCGCGGTGCTGTATGACCGCGCGCCGCGCCATGCCGGGACGACCAAGTGGAGCTACTGGAAGCTGTGGAACCTCGCGCTGGAGGGCATTACCAGCTTCACCGTGATGCCGTTGAAGATCGCCACCTATCTCGGCTTGCTCGTGGCACTGCTGGCGGTGGTCTATGCGGCGCAGGTCGTGGTGAAGACTCTGCTGATCGGCAATCCGGTCGCCGGCTATCCCAGTTTGATGACGGTGGTGCTGTTCCTGGGCGGCGTGCAACTGGTGACGCTGGGGGTCATCGGCGAGTATCTCGGGCGGGTGTTCAACGAGACCAAGCAGCGTCCGCTGTACCTGGTGGAGCAGTTTGCCCCGAGTTCCGCCATGCCCTCTCCGGTGGAGCGGGAGCGGGTGGGGTGAGGCGTGTGGCCCCCTGCCCTCTCCCCCTGCCGGCCTCCGTGCGGCGATGCCGCACGGGAGCGGTTCACAGCCGCACGTCGATGGTGCCGTCGTCCAGGACCGTGGCGCGGCCGCCGGGACCGATCAGCAGGGTGCTCTCATTCTCTTCGAACACCGCCGGCCCGTCGATGGCTTCTCCCGCCCGCAAAGCACTGCGGTCGTACACCGCTGTTTCGACAAAGCCGCCGGCTTCGGGAAACCACACCGGCCGCGTCCCCTTGCGCGCCACAGCGGCGTGCGGCGTCAGCGCCAGGAATCCGCCGCTGCCCGGCATCGGCGCCGACAGCGCCAGTCGCAATGCCACGAACTGGATCGCCGCGCCGGGCGGCGTGCGTGCGAACAGCCCGCGATACGCCGCTTCGAACGCCGCGCGCACCGCGTCCGCGTTCAGCGCATCCGGCAGCGGCACGGTGATTTCGGAGCCCTGGCCGATATAGCGCATGTCCGCCAGCCGCCGCATCGATGCGCGCGACAGCTCCGCGCCGGTTGCGGCGATCACCGCCGCGGCCTCGGCGTGCAATTGCGCGAAGCGGCGTGCCACCTCCCGCCAGTCGGTCGCCGCCAACGGCACGTTCAGCGAGGCCACGCGATCCACCCGCGCGGGGGCCATGAGCATGCCGATCGTGCTGCCGACGCCGGCGCCCGGCGGGCACACCAGCCGCTTGATGCCGAGCTTGCGCGCGACCTGCCAGGCATGCAGCGGCGCCGCGCCGCCGGTCGCCATCAGCGCGTATTCGTGCGGCACGCGCCCCCGTTCGGCGATCGCCACGCGCGCCGCGCCGACCATGTTCTCGTTCACCACGTCGTGCACGCCGGACGCCGCGCGCCGCACATCCATGCCCAGCGTCTCGGCCAGCCCGCGCATTGCCTCCGCCGCGCGCGCCACATCGATGCGCATCGCGCCGCCGAGGAAGAAATCGGCGTCCAGGTATCCGAGCAGCAGGTCGGCGTCGGTGACGGTCGGCGCATTGCCGCCGCGGGCATAGCAGGCCGGGCCGGGGTCGGCGCCGGCGCTGTCCGGCCCGACATTCAGCGTACCCAGCTCGCTGCGCCGCGCGATCGAGCCGCCGCCGGCGCCGATCTCGATCAGCTCGATGGTGGCGATCTGGATCGGCAGGCCGGAACCGCGCAGGAACCGCCGGGTGCGCGCCGCCTCGAAGCCCCAGGCGACCAGCGGCTCGCCACCATCCACCAGGGCGAGCTTGGCGGTCGTGCCGCCCATGTCGAAGGCGAGGACGCGGTGCAGTCCGGCGTTGCGGCCGAACCAGGCACCGGCCAGGGCGCCCGCCGCGGGTCCGCTCTCCAGCAACTGCACGGGCGCGCGCCGGGCCTCTGCGACATGCGTCAGGCCACCGTTCGACAGCATCAGGAAGAAAGCTCCCGCCACGCCAATATCGCGCAACGCGGTTTCCAGCCGGTCGAGATAGCGTTCGGCCAGCGGGCGCACATAGGCGTTCGCAACGGTGGTGCTGGCACGCGGATATTCACGGATTTCCGGCGCGATGGCGGATGACAGCGACACCGGCAGCGCGGGGAACCGCCGCGCCAGCAGTTCCGCCGCGCGTCGCTCATGCGCGGAATTGGCGTAGGCGTGCAGGAAGACGATCGCCAGACTCTCGACGCCGTCCGCCACCAGCGCCTCGGCTTCGCGCAGCACCGCGGCTTCGTCGAGGGCGATCTCCACCGAACCGTCCGGTGCCAGCCGTTCGGCCACCTCGCGCCGCCAGTGGCGCGGCACCAGGGGAGGCGGCATTTCGATGAACAGGTCGTACAGCTCGTATTTCCGCTCGCGCCCGATCTCCAGCGTGTCGCGGAAGCCGGCGGTGGTGAGCAATCCGGTGGCCGCGCCCTTGCGTTCGATCAGCGCGTTGGTGAACAGCGTGGTGGCATGCACCACGCGGCCGATCCGCGCCGGATCGATGGCATGGTGGCGCAGCAGGTGGCGCGTGCCGTCCACCGCACCGCGCGCCGGATCGTCCGGGGTGGTGCTCTCTTTCCAGATGAACCTGCGGCCGGTGGCGGGATCAAATGCAACGAGGTCGGTGAAGGTGCCGCCGATGTCTATGCCGAGCGAAAGCGGGGTCGTCATGCGGGTTCCAGGCCTGGCGTGCGGGTCATGTCGGGCATCTCGGTGCTCATTGCGGGGAACCGGGCGACAGGGCAATCCCCCGCGCGGCGAGCAGGGTTCTCGCCGTCGGGCATTGACCGAAAGTCCACTGTCCGGGCGGAAGATTGTTTCGCTTCGCCGCGCCGGCGAGAAACAAACTCCCCCTCCGTCAAGGGGGCGGCGATGGGCGGACGATGCCCGCGCCGGGCCGCCGCGCCTCGCGATGACCGGCGACCGCGACACAAAAAAGCGGCCCGACCGGGAAGGTCGGGCCGTGAAGGAAGGTCCGGGTTGACCTGGGCCATGGAGACCCAGCCAGACGGAGCGGGTGTTGGGGCTGCGCCGTCTGACGGCATCCCTTGTCGCACCGGCCGGCTGCCGGTTCTGTGAGCCAGATCACAGGGCCCGGAGAAAAATTCAGGGGAACAGGCCGCGGGTGTTCTTGGCCGCACGCACCTTGGCGACCCCGATCGCCATCGCCGCGGTCCGGTGCGCCACCTTGTCGCGCTCCGCCCGTGCCATCACCTGCGCGAATGCCTTGTCCAGCACGTGGTAGAGCCTGGTCATCACTTCCGCCTCGTCCCAGAAGAACTGCTGCAGGTCCTGCACCCACTCGAAATAGCTGACCACCACGCCGCCGGCGTTGCACAGGATGTCGGGGATGACGAAGATTTCCCCCCGCCGCTGGTCCAGCACGGCATCGGCTTCCGGCATGGTGGGTCCGTTGGCGCCCTCGGCCAGCACGCGGCATTGCAGCTTCGCGGCGAGCCCGGCGTCGATCGCCCGCTCCATCGCCGCCGGCACCAGCACGTCGCATCGCTGCGCCAGCAGCGCGCGCGGATCGAACGCGAGCTGATCGGAGAACCCGGCCAGCACGCCGAACTGTGCCGCGTGGCGCAGCAGCGCCGGCACGTCGAGGCCACGCGGATCGTAGTAGCAGGCGGTGTGGTCGGACACGCCGATCAGCTTGAGGCCGCGTTCGGCCAGGGCCTGCGCGGTGAAGCTGCCGACATTGCCGAAGCCCTGCACGATAGCGGTGGCGCCCGCCGGCGGGATGCCAAGCTGCTGCAGCGCGCGGTTCGCCAGATAGGCGACGCCGCGGCCAGTCGCCTCGCGCCGCCCCTCGGTGCCGCCGGAGGCAACCGGCTTGCCGGTGACGATCTCGGTCACCGTGCGCCCCTGGTACATGGAATACGTATCCATGAACCAGGCCATGATCTGCTCGTTGGTACCCATGTCGGGCGCCATCACGTCGGTATGGGGCCCGACGAACGGGATCATCTCCTGCATGTATCGGCGGGACAGGTTTTCCAGCTCGTGGCGCGACAAGGCGCGCGGATCGACGGTGATGCCGCCCTTCGCGCCGCCGTAGGGCAGGTTGGTCAGCGCGCATTTCCAACTCATCCAGATCGCCAGCGCGGCGACCTCGCCGATATGCAGGTCGGGGGAAAACCGCGTGCCGCCCTTGGTGGGGCCCATCGTGAGGTGATGCTGCACGCGATAGCCGTGGTACACCGCGAGGCTGCCGTCGTCGCGATGGATCGGGCAGGATACGGTAACCGCGCGTTTGGGAAACAGCAGCCGGTCGCGCTCGTCGAACGGGATGTCCAGATGGTCGGCGATTACCTGGAACTGCTGGCGGGCCATTGCGAAAACCGGGCCGGTATAGATCGTCATCCGCCGTCTCCTGATGCTGCATCGCAGCGTTGGGTTTGCATCGCGGCGCTTAACCCATCTTTGACAGTCCGGGTCCCATTTTCCGTAACGACTTCGGAAATATCCAGTAAAAGACTAGGCCAAGACCTGGAATCCGTCATGTAGTGACATAATCGTCGGGCAATCCATTGACCG
>Ga0307373_10000184_pt1 | contig 113291 bp, 112 predicted proteins | sample OX2MG_FD_202534 | JGI IMG/M metagenome (GOLD analysis project Ga0307373, IMG submission 202534) | Soil microbial communities from Risofladan, Vaasa, Finland - OX-2 | ecosystem: Environmental > Terrestrial > Soil > Coastal area > Acid sulfate soil | place: Finland: Risofladan, Vaasa... | reverse complement strand
AACCTGTTCAGCCGCCGGCTGGGAGACGGCGGCCATTGCCCCAACTGCGACGAGCCAGTGCTCGTCCAGGAGCTATTCAGCCCCATCCATCAAGCACCGTCACACACAGAGAACTTGACAGGCCCGAAAGGCTTGCGTCTACACCGCGTGGTACACCGCATAGTGGTGTACCGTATGGTGCATGAGCAAGCGGATGAGCGTCACCCTGGAGGGCGAAGACGAACAAGCCGTCAGCGCGTTCTCCGAGCGCGGTACGCCGGAACATGCCGCGCTGACCGACTGGGCCGCAGGTCGTGGGCTGGATCCCAACAGCCTGGGTTCGGAGGCCTCCGTCGTGCGGGCGCTCCTGCGCGCCGGGGCCGACCGGCTGCGCGAACACGCCCTCGACGACGGCTACGCCGCACTCGCGGCCGCCATCACCAAGGACGAACGGGCGGAGACCCGCTCGGCTCGTCGCCGCTACCTAGCCCGGACGGAGCGGCAGGCCGGCGGGTGAGCCCACCCCCGCTGCGTGGTCAGGTGTACCGCCTTGACTTGGGCCACGGTCGCAAGCCGTGGGTGGTGGTCAGCAACAACAGTCGCAACCGCAACCTAGAGACGGTGATCGCCGCCCGGATCACGACCACCAGCAAGAACGCCCAACTGCCGACCATCGTCGCGCTCAGCGCCGCCGATCCACTCAATGGGCACGTCCTCTGCGACGACCTCATACCGCTCTACCGCGACGAACTGACCACCCCACTGGGCTCACTCAGCCCGGCCACCATGCGCGCGATCAGCGCTGGCCTCCGCCTCGCTCTGCCCTGACCACGATTCTGCCGCGAGCCAAAGCGACGCCTGCGCTCGGCGTCGGTGCGCATGTTGATCGGATCGAATGCGAGTGTGCGCACATCGAGACCTAGTCCAGCCGTAGCCCGTGGCGAGACGGAGCCGTCTTCCGCTACCGGAGGACGGCCCGAAACCCGACGTATGGCCACTGAACTCACCGGTGACCAGCAACAACTCCACGAGATCTTCGAACTCAGCCGGCGGGCGGTCGGACTTAGCTCATGCGTCCGACAAGGCAGCAGCGACCCGCCTACCAGCACGCTCGCGCTCGGGTCGGGTCTAAGGTCAGTTCGCGGGGAGTTCGGTACGTCCCACACCCTCATGGAGGAGAGCCGATGGCGGGTTTCGTGCAGATCATCGAATTCACGACCTCCCGGATCGACGAGGTCGACACGCTGATGTCGGAGCGGCGCGCGGACCTCGAGGCCGGCACCGCGGTCCGGTCGATGGCGACCGGAGACCGTGATCGAGCCGGTACCTACCTGAGCATCGTGGAATTCCCCTCCTACGAGGCGGCCATGGCCAACTCGGAGCGCCCGGAGACCCGGTCTTTCGCGGAAGCCATGGGCAAGCTTTGCGACGGACCGCCGAAGTTCTACAACCTGGACGTGCGGGCGACGCTCACGGGGGACTAGCCGCCGCGCGGCGACGGTCGATCTCCATCCAGCGTTCGGGGTAGCGCACCGGCCCGAATCCGACCCGCCCGTACACCTCGTGCGCGTCGCGGGTCGCCAGAACGAATCGGCTGACCCCCGACCCGGTCAGGTCCCGGACGATGGCATCGACCAGCCATGATCCGATCCCTAGTCCCCGATCGGGCGCGGCCACGAAAACGTCGCAGATCCAGGCAAACGTCGCCTCGTCGGTGACCGCACGGGCGAAGCCCACCTGGACGTCGTCGCGGAAGACGCCGTAGCAGCGGGACCCGGCGAGCGAGCGACGGACGACCTCCAGGTCCCGGCCGGCCGCCCAGTACGACCCCTCGGCGAGCCAGCGATGGATCAACTCGACCTGCATCCGATCGGCGTCGCCGGTGAGGAGCAGCCCGTCACGGGCCTCCTCGAACGCTTCCGCCATCAGCCGAGTGTTCCCGACCTACGCGCTGGCTCAGCCACCGGGCTGGGGCCGGCGCCACAGGCTGCGGACCGCATCCTGCACGGCGCTCCAGTCGCAGTCGAGCCTCGAATGGACCATGGCCGCGCTCACCCCGTGCCGGTCACGGGCTCGGGCCAGGCGGTCCGGGAACTGCGCGGTGGAATAGAACAGCCAACAAGTCCGCCGGTCCGCTGCATCGAGCGCCGCCAGACCGTGGATGTGCCGGGCGAACAGCCCATAGGTCTCGTATTCGGTGGCCGAGCCTGCGGTCATAGCCCGCCACCAGGGCAGATCCTGTCGCCGGTCGAGGAAGTCCAGGAGCTCCCGAACGACGCTGCCGTGCAGCGGCACGAGCCAGGCGGTGTAGGTCAGCGCCGGGTCGAGCCGGTTCGGGTCGAGACCGAGGAGGCGGGCCGAGGCCCGGCGGAACGCCGTCGGCTCCGGGCCGATCGGGAAGTCGCGCAGTTCGAGCAGCAGGGGCCGGGTGGCGCCAAGGGCCAGCGTCTCGGCTGTCACCGGGCGCAGGAAGAACACGTCGCTGTCGACGCAGACCCACGTCGGGTCGTCGACCACCCGGTAGGCGGCCAGCTTGATCAGCTGTTGCCGCTCCCACCCGGTGATGTCCCGCCGGGCCAGCCGTTCGACGAGCCGGGCGGTCGCCCCGCGGGGGAGCACCTCGCCTTCCGCAACGACGGTGAGCCGGTGCCGGTCGGGCACCGCCTCGAACCGCGGCACGTCCCGGGCTGGAACGATCGCCACCTGCGGCAGATCGATGTCGCAGGCCGCCATCGACTCCCGCAGGAACGCGAACCGTTCGTAGTCACCGCGGTGGGACGGCGTCACGAGAGTGACCTGCATGCGCGTCCCTGGGATCGGCCGGTCCGGACCGGGCGGGGCCATGCTAGGCCGGGTGCGATCCGCCAGACTGGGCGGTCCGGCGCTGAACCGACGGGGCCGGTCGACAGTCCCGGCACGGGCGATAGCCGGCCCGGACTGCCGCGGCGACGCTGGGGAAGTCCCGCCGGTGAGCTGCGGTGATCCGCCGCACGTGCGGGCAGGTCGGGTGGCAGATCACGCCCGTGCGGTCGCTCCCGGCGTAACGGCGTCCGGCGGCGGCCAGTAGCGCCAGCGACGGCAGGTCCACGCCTTCGGCTTCGAGCACGCTCAACTTCATCGACCGGCCGAACAGGTAGTCGCCGGGCCGCCCATCCGAGCGCGTGACCCGATGGCAGGGGATGAGTAGCGGGACGGGATTGCGACCCAGGGCGGACCCGACCGCCCGGACCGCGCGTGGCCGGCCGATTTCCGCAGCCACCCATCCGTAGGGGCGGAGCTGACCGGACGGGATGGTCAACGTGGCCGCCAGCACGTCGCGGTCGAACGAGGACAGCCCGGTCAGGTCGTAGGCGAGGCCGCGCGCGGCCCCGGTTCGCAACGCGGGAATCAGCCCAGCCGGGGGCCGGCTCGCCGGGATCAGTGGCCGGCCCTGCCGATCCTGGAACTCGGCGCGGAAACGTTCCGCCGAGTCGCCGACCGCGGTGGCCGGGCGCAGGTAGGCGATCCCGCGCTCGGTGCTGGCGACGAAGACATCCCCGACCGGTCCGGGGACCCGGACCCACCGGGCGAAGATCCGCCCGCCCAGATCGGCCGGCGCGTCGGCGGCCAGCGCGGCAAGTGCCGCGGTCAGTGGATCGGCAACGGGCATCGAGGTCATGACGGCCCTTCCTCCAGGCCCGCGGCGCTGGCCAGCCCGCGCAACCGGGTCAGCCCACGGGAAACATCGGATTTAACGGTGCCCTCAGCCACACCGAGCACACCGGCGATCTCCGGGTAGCCGAGATCGACGATGTGCCGAAGCACGATGGCCACCCGCTGCCGCTCCGGGAGCCGGCCGAGCAATCCGGCCAGCAGGTCACCGGACTCGTGCCGGGCGGTCCGCTGCTCCGGTCCCTCGCCGCGCGCCGCCGGCTCGTTGCCGGCCTCCAGCGGGACGTGCGCCGGCCGGCGGGCCAGCATGCGACGACGGTTCCGCTCGAGATTGAGCAGGATCGTGACCAGCCACGGGCGCACCGCGAGCCCAGCGATCCGTTCCGGCGGGTAGCCGCGGAGCGCCGCGTAGGCGCGCAGAAAGGTTTCGGCCGCCAGGTCCTCCGCGTCCGCGGGGCACCCGGTGGTGCGCAACGCGGCGGTGTAGACGACCCCGCCGTAGTCGGAGACGAGATCGGGAAATGCGGAATCGACGTCCCGGGCCAGGCGTTCGACCAGCCCGCCGGGTCCCGTCGTCGTCACAGCAGCAAGAACACCGGGCGGTCGCGTTCGGTTGCGCCGTCGCCTATCCGCGCAGCCGAAGCCGCTCACGGAACATGTCTGCGGACAGGGTTGCGGGGTGTTCGTCGTTGAAGAAATCGAGCAGGGTAGCGGCGAAACGCGCCGGTTCGTCGCGATGCGGGAAGTGTCCGGCGCGCTCGAAGATCTCCACCCGGGCGGCCGGCAGGAGCGCCGCCGCCGCGTGCGCGTGGGCGACCGGGATGAAACGGTCCCGGGCCCCCCAGACGATGAGCGTCGGGAGCCCCGCGGCGAGGTAGAGCCGGTCGCTCGCGTCGATCCGCTGGCCGCCGAGGTCCATGACCGCCCGGCAGGTGTGCACGAAGGCCCGAAGCGCCTCGGTATCGGCGAGCGACCCGTAGCCCCGGGCGATCTCCTTCGCCGCCGGGGCCATCAGATCCGACAGCCAGGGCAGGGCCCGACCGACCGCCTGGGCCGCGTTGCGGAGCCGGGGGTTGACGCCGATCGGCATGACGTATTCGGCGAACGGAAGGGTTGCCGCCCGCAGCAGCGGCGTCACCTGTCGGCCGAGCCCGCCGGAGGAGACCAGCACGAGCCGTTCGGTGTGCTCCGGGAACTGGTAGGCGAACTGCATCGCGACACCACCGCCGAGCGAGTGCCCGACGACTGTCACCCGCTCGTGACCGAGCAGGTCGGTGAGATCCCGGACCCCGCTGGCGTAGGCGCCGAGGGAATAGTCACCCCTGGGCTTCGCCGACTGCCCGTGCCCGAGCAGGTCGGGGGCGACGATCCGGACGCTGTCCGACAACCGGTCGATGACGTCGGACCAGGTGTCCGCGCACCCGGCGATTCCGTGCAGCAGGACGACGACCGGCCCGGTCTCGCCCGCGGTGATGTAGCTGATCTCGTGCCCGTGCAGGCTCGCGGTTTCTCGGCGCATCGCCCGACGCTACCCGGCCGGGTCACGGCCGGTTCAAGACGACGTAGCCGTCATCGGCGAAGACGACGTGGTAGCCGGCGCTCTCCAGCCGGGCGGTCCGGTCGGCGGCCGGCGCCCGGGAGCCGACCACTACCCACGGCGCGTTTCGCGGCGTGGGGTCGAGGAGCAGCACGGTGTCCCGGTCGACCAGGTGCGGGCCGACCTGGGCCGGGGCCTCGACGGTGACCCCGGGCGGCACGTGCGCCACCGCCGCTTCCGCGGCGGCGACCGCCGCAGTCGTGGACCACTCCGCGGTCGCGCCCAACTGCCCGAACGGGAACCGGGTGCAGGCCCAGACCGCGCCACCGAGCACGGCGGCCGCCCAGCCGAGCGCCCAGCGCTCCGAGCGGAGCCGGGGCAGGCGTGAGCGAACCCGCCGGATCCCGTCGACCGCGGCCAGGACCGCCAGCGGCATCAGCTCGGCGTCGTACTGGAACGCCGTGCCCCACCAGTGCGGGTCGGTCCCGAGGAAGCGCACGAGAAGCAGCGGCACGGCGAGCAGTGCCAGGGGGGATCCCAGCGCGGCGAATCCCCAGGGCGCGGTCAGCCACAACAACGTCCGCCATTTCGGCCCGGGCAGCACGAACAGCCGCAGCAGCCGCACCGGATGGCGGACCGCGAAGCCCAACGCGGCCGGCAGGCCGCCGCGGAACACGGTGTCGGTGAAGTAGGCGTAGTGGTGGCCGGCGGCGAAGTGCGGGATCAGCACGTTCACCGTCAGCTCGAAGGCCGCGAGGCCGCCGAGGGCGGTCAGGGCGCCGAGCCGGCGGTAGCCCCGGACGGCCAGGTAGACGCCGAAACCGGCCAGGAAAAGCCCGAACTGCTCCTTGACCACGAGAAGCACCGAGGCCGCGGCGACCGCCTGCCCGGGGCGGCCGGCGTCCGCCCGTTCGACCGCCAGCGCGGTCAGTGGGACCGCGAACATGATCTCGTGCACGTCGAAACCGAGGGCGGACTGGAGCCCCCAGGCCAGGCCGTAGCCGGCGAGCACGAGATACGCCGCGCGCCGGCCGAGCGCCCGGCGGGTGAACCGCCAGACCGGCACGCCGGAGGCCGCGAAAAGCACGGACTGGGCGACGAAGAGGAGCCCGATGCTCGGCCAGAGCCGGTAGAACGGCGCCAGTACCGCCCAGATCGGCGAGAAGTGGTCGGCGAGCAGGTTGTAGCCGACGATGCCGAAGTCGTGCACCCCCTTGACCGGGGAGATCGGCCCGCGCAGCCGGCTGTAGGAATGCACCGCCTGGTCGAAGATGGTCGAGTCGTATCCGGTCCGGAAGCCGCGTTGCTGCTCGAAGGAGACGAGGCAGTACAGGCCCGCGAAGCTCCCGGTGACCGCCGTCACCCCGCACCGGTCACCCACGTGACCGGACGCTATCCGGTGCGCTGCAAATACCCCCGTCTGCGCGGTTCTGTTAGCGTCCAAGCCGGGTCGGGACACCCGCCTGCACAGGGAGGACCCGTGACCGTGTCGGAGGAGGAGGTGCGCTCCGGGTCCCCGGTTACCGCTCCCCAGCCTGACCGGATCTTCACGATCCCGAACCTGATCTCGTTCCTCCGCCTGCTCGGCGTGCCGCTGTTCCTCTGGCTCGTCCTCGGCCCCCGGGCGGACGGCTATGCACTGGTCGTGCTGATGGCCTCGGGGGTCTCCGACTACCTCGACGGCAAGATCGCCCGGATGTTCGGCATGACCAGCCGGCTCGGTGAGCTCCTGGACCCGCTGGCCGACCGGCTCTACATCGCGTCGACGCTGATCGCGCTGACCGTGCGCGGCATCGTCCCGCTCTGGTTGCTCATCGTGCTCGTCAGCCGCGACGCCGTCCTGGCCCTGTGCCTGCCGATCCTGCACAGGCACGGTTACGGGCCGCTCCCAGTGCACTTCCTCGGCAAGGCCGCTACCTTCAACCTGCTTTACGCGTTTCCGTTCCTGCTGTTCTCGGTCGGTCACGGGACGGTGTCGACGATCACCCGCCCGCTCGGTTGGGCCTTCGCCCTGTGGGGCACGGGGATGTATTGGTGGGCCGGCGCGCTCTACATCGCCCAGGTGCGCCAGCTGGTGGTAGCCGACAGTGCGGGAGGCCTCGAATGAGAGCGGTCGTCATGGCCGGTGGCGAGGGCAGCCGGCTGCGCCCGATGACGGCGAACCTGCCGAAGCCGCTGCTGCCGGTGGCAAACCGGCCGATCATGGAGCACGTCCTGCTGCTGCTGCGCCGGCACGGCTTCACCGACACCGTCGTCACCGTGCAGTTCCTCGCCTCGCTGATCCGCAGCTACTTCGGGGACGGCGACGACGTCGGCATGAACCTGCACTACGCGACCGAAGAACGGCCACTCGGCACCGCCGGAAGTGTCAAGAACGCGGCCGACGCGTTGCGCCATGAACCCTTCGTCGTCGTCTCCGGTGACGCGCTCACCGACCTGGACCTGTCCGCCATGGTGCGCTTCCACAAGGAGCACGGGGCGCTGGTGACCGTGGCCCTGAAGTCCGTGCCCGACCCGCTGGAGTTCGGCATCGTGATCGCCGGTGAGGATGGCCGCATCGACCGCTTCCTGGAGAAGCCGACGTGGGGACAGGTCTTCTCGGACACGGTGAACACCGGGATCTACGTGATGGAGCCGGAAGCACTGGACGCGGTCGAAAGCGGCGAGGTGGTCGACTGGTCGGCCGACGTCTTCCCGGCGCTGCTGGAAGCCGGCGCCCCCCTCTTCGGGTACGTCGCCGATTCGTACTGGGAGGACGTCGGCACGCACGAGAGCTACTTCAAGGCCCACGCCGACGTGCTGAACCGGCAGGTCGACGTAGAGATCGACGGCTTCGAGGTCATGCCCGGGGTCTGGGTCGGGGAAGGCGCGGAGGTCGACCCGGACGCCGCGATCAAGGGCCCGGTGCTGATCGGCGACTACGCCAAGGTCGAGGGCGGTGTCGAGCTGCGCGAGTACACCGTGCTCGGGAACAACGTGGTCGTGAAGTCGGGGGCCTTCCTGCATCGCGCGATCATCCACGACAACGGTTTCATCGGGCAGCAGACCAACCTTCGCGGCTGCGTCGTCGGCCGCAATACCGACATCCTCCGCGCCGCGCGGCTCGAGGAGGGCTCGATCGTCGGCGAGGACTGCGTGGTCGAGGAGGAGGCCTTCATCTCGGCGGGCGTGACGGTGTACCCGTTCAAGACGATCGAAGCGGGCGCGGTCGTCAACACCAGCGTGGTGTGGGAGTCCCGCGGGCAGCGCAACCTGTTCGGCCCGCGGGGGGTCTCCGGACTGGTCAACGTCGAGATCACCCCCGAGCTCGTCGTCCGGCTGGCCAGCGCCTACGCGACGACCCTGCCGAAGGGGAGCGTCGTCACGACCAGCCGGGACGCGTCCCGGGCCGCCCGAGCCCTCAAGCGCGCCGTCATCTCCGCCCTCACCGCCAGCGCGATCAACGTGCGCGACCTCGAGGTCGCCCCGATGCCGCTCACCCGGTTCGAGACCGCGCGCAGCGACTCGGTCGGCGGCGTGGTGGTCCGCACGACCCCGGGCGACGCGCAGGGGGTGGACATCGTCTTCCTCGACGAGCGGGGGGCCGACATTTCCCGCGCCGTTCAGCGCAAACTGGACCGGGTGTTCAGCCGGCAGGAGTTCCGCCGGGCGTTCCCGGGGGAGATCGCCGACCTGACCTTCCCGTCCCGGGTGGTCGACACCTACGCCAAGGACCTGGTCGCCACGATCGACACCAGCGGAATCGCCGAGGCGCAGCTCAAGGTCGTCCTCGACACCGCCGGCGGCACCGCCGCGCTCATCCTGCCCAACCTGCTCGGCCGGCTCGGGGTCGACGTGCTCATCGTCAACGGCATCCTCGACGAGCGGTCACCGACCGAGACGCTGGCCGACCACATGCGGGGTCTCGAGCGGCTCGGCGAACTGGTCGGCTCGAGCCGCGCCGCGCTCGGGGTGCGCTTCGACCCGGTCGGGGAGCGGATCGCCCTGGTCGACGAGCGGGGAGAGCTGATCCACGACGACCGGGCGTTGCTCGTCTTCCTCGACCTCGTGGCCGCCGAGCGGCGCAGCGGCTCGATCGCGCTGCCGGTGACGACGACCCGGGTCGCCGAGCAGGTCACCAGCTTCCACGGGACGGGGATCCGCTGGACGTCGACGGCACCGGACGAGCTCTCGCTCGCCGCCGGGGAACCCGATGTGATCTTCGCGGGCAACGGCCGCGGCGGATTCGTCATCCCGGAGTTCTCCGCGCACATCGACGCGATGGCGGCGTTCCTGCGACTGATCGGCCTGGTCGCCCGAGCGCAGCTCACCCTGTCCCAGATCGACGCCCGGATCCCGCGGGCGCATCTCGTCCGCCGTACCGTGCCCACGCCGTGGGCGGTCAAGGGCCAGGTCATGCGCCTCGTCGTCGAGGCGGCCGGCAGCCGGGAACTGGACACCACGGACGGAGTGCGGATCGTCGAGCCGGACGGCAGCTGGGTTCTCGTCCTTCCGGACCCGGCCGAGGCGGTTACCCATCTGTGGGCCGAGGCCGCGGACCCGGAGACCGCCACGCAGCGGCTCGACGAGTGGGCCGGCATCGTCGAGAAGGCGAGCCGCTGAGCCGGGGCAAGGCGAATCGGGCGACAATGAACGGATGACCCAGCGACGCGAGCCGAGACGCCTCGACGCCTCGATGTCGCTGCTCACGGACATCGCCGCGAACGCCCTGGAGCCGGGCTACGCGCAGGCCGCGCAGGCCCATGCCCGCCGGCCCGCCGGGCGCGGCCCGCGGATAGCGGTGGCGGTCACGGTCGGGATCGCCGCGCTACTCGTCGTGGTCGACGGGGCGCAGGCCGCCCTGCACGCCCCGGCGGACGCCCGGGCCCGGGGCGCCCTGGTCGCGCAGGTGCAGGGTCTCGAGTCCCAGACCGCCGCCCTGGCCGGCACCGTGCGCAACCTACAGGCCGAGGTGGCGGCGGCCTCGGCGAGCGCGCTGTCCGCGGACGCCGCCGGGACCGGCCGGCTGGTCGGGCTCGAACGCGACAGCGGGATGTCCCCGCTGTCGGGCCCCGGCCTCGTCGTCATTCTCAACGACGCCCCGACCGCCTCCCCGGACACGCTGGGTGCCGGGAGCCCCGCGACGGGGCAGAACCGCATCCTCGACTCGGACCTTCAGGCGGTGGTCAACGCGCTGTGGGCGGCTGGGGCGCGGGGCATCGCCATCAACGGGGAGCGCCTCACCGCCTTGACCGCCATCAGAACGGCCGGCGCGGCGATCCTCGTCGACTTCAGCCCGCTGTCCCCCCCGTACACGGTCGAGGCGGTCGGCGACCCGGTCGCGATCGAGACCGGGTTCGGGGGGAGCGCCACGGCAGCCCAGTACCGGACCTACCAGTCGGTGTACGGGCTCGGGTTCTCCTACCACCGGGCGTCCGGGCTTTCCCTGCCCGCCGCCACCGACCTGGTCCTGCACGAAGCGGAGCCGCTGCCTTGATCATCCTGCTTGCGCTGGCGGCCGGGATCGGCATCGGGTTCGCGGTCCAGCCTTCGGTTCCGATCGACCTGCAGCCCTACCTCCCGATCGCCGTCGTCGCGGCCCTCGACGCGGTGTTCGGGGGCCTGCGGGCCCGTCTCGACGGGATCTTCGACGACAAGGTGTTCGTCGTGTCGTTCATCGCGAACGTGCTGGTGGCGGCGCTCATCGTCTTCGTCGGGGACCAGCTCGGGGTGGGCGGAGAGCTGTCGACCGCGGTGATCGTCGTCCTGGGTATCCGGATCTTCTCCAACGTGGCGGCCATCCGCCGGCACCTGTTCCGAGCGTGACCGCGGCCCTGCCGTCGCCCCCGCCACCGACCGGGTGGCGCGGGCTCGTCGAACTGCTCCGCCCCCGGCCCAACCGGGCCCAGGCGATCGTCGCGCTTCTCGTCGGGCTGCTCGGCTTCGCGATCGCCGCGCAAGTCCATGTCACCCGCTCCGGCGGCACCCTCGCCACCGCCCGCCAGACCGACCTGATCGGCCTGCTGGGCGACCTCACCGCGCGGGCCGACCGGCTGCGCGGGCAGATCGCGGCCCTGGAGGTGACCGAGGCGCAGCTCACCGCCGGCACCGGGGGACGGGCGGCCGCGCTGGCCGCGGCCAAGGCCCGGCTTCAGACCCTCGGCATCCTCGCCGGGACCCTGCCGGCGACGGGGCCCGGGATCGCGTTGACGATCAACGATCCGGGGCACCAGGTCCGAGCCGACGTGCTCCTCGACGCCCTCGAGGAACTGCGCGGCGCCGGGGCCGAGGTGATCCAGATCGGCCCGGTGCGGGTCGTCGCCTCCACGGCGCTGCTCGACGCCGCCAACCGCAACGTCACCGTCGACGGGGTCGAGGTGGCGCCGCCGTACGCCTTCCTCGTCATCGGCGACCCGAAGACGCTCGCCGCGGCCCTCGGCATCCCCGGCGGTGTCCTCGACACGGTGGACGCCCGGCCCGGGGCCAGCGCGACGGTCGACCAGCTCGCCCGGGTGACCATCCGCGCCTTGCATCCGGCCGGAGCCGGTCAGTAGGCTCGCCGCGCCCTGTCCCGACCGTCCCGACCGTCCCGAGCGCCCGCGGAGGCCCGGTGTTGCCGCAAGACCTCAAGTTCACGGCGGAGCACGAGTGGATCAGGCTCACCGGTGACGTCGTCCGGGTCGGGATCACCGACTTCGCCCAGGAGGCCCTCGGGGACATCGTCTTCGTCACCCTCCCGGAGCCGGGCACCGAACTGGCGGCCGGGTCGGTGTTCGGCGAGGTGGAGTCGACGAAGAGCGTCTCCGACCTATACGCGCCGGTCTCCGGGACGGTCAGCGCTCGCAACGAGGAGCTGGACCGGCGCCCCGAGCTGGTCAACAGCGATCCGTACGGCGAAGGCTGGATGATCGAGATCACCCCGTCCGGCGAGGGGGACATCGAGGGTTTGCTCGACTCGGATGGTTACACCGCATTGATCACGCCGTCCTCCTGACCGGCTCCCGGTTGACCGCACCGCCACCGGCCGCTTACGTTCCCCGGACCATCAACCTTTGGTCGACGGTCGGACGGGGAAAGGACCCGCTATGGCGACGGTGTTCTGTACCCAGTGTGGCCAGCAGAATCCGGAGGAGTCCCGCTTCTGCGCGCGCTGCGGCGCTGCCCTCACCCTGCCGTCGGGGGAGCGCGCGGTCGAGGCGACCTCGACGATCTCGATCGGCGGGCTCGATCCGCTCGAAGAGCACGGCGACGACGAGACCTTCGGCGACCTGGCGCTGGAGGCGCTGCCGGCCGGCTCGGCGCTGCTCGTGGTGCGCCGAGGCCCGAACGCCGGCAGCCGCTTCCTCCTCGACAAAGATGTGACGACCGCCGGGCGGCACCCGGAGAGCGACATCTTCCTCGATGACGTCACGGTCTCCCGCCGGCACGCCGAGTTCCACCGCGCCGACACGGTGTTCTCGGTGTGCGACGTGGGCAGCCTCAACGGCACCTATCTCAACCGGGAGCGGATCGACAACACCCCCCTCGCCAGCGGTGACGAGGTGCAGATCGGCAAGTTCCGGCTGGTCTACCTCACCGCAGAGACCACCCGGTGAGCGCGGCGATGCCCTCCCGGGCGTTCATGAGCATCGGCGAGGTGCTGTCCCAGCTCCGCCCCGAGTTCCCCGACGTCACCATCTCGAAGATCCGGTTCCTGGAGGCGGAGGGCCTGGTCGAGCCGGAACGCACCCCGTCGGGATACCGCAAGTTCTCCCGCGACGACCTGGCCCGGCTGCGCTACGTGCTCGGTGCCCAGCGTGACCACTACCTCCCGCTGCGGGTGATCAAGGCCCACCTCGAGGCCCTCGACCGTGGCCTGGAGCCCCCGAGCACCCCCGGTGGGGGCCCGCAGGTGCCGCGGGCCCTGGTCGCCGCGGAGGGGCTGCCGGATGCGACCGCCTTCGGGCCGGACGCCAGCGAGCTGCGGCTGTCCCGCGACGAGCTGATGGATGCGGCCGGGCTCGAGCCGGAGGCCCTCGCCGCGCTGGAGAACTACGGCCTGGTCGGGCCGCGCCCCGGCTCCACGCACTACGACGGCGACGCGCTCATCATCGCGAAAACCGTCGCGGAGATGGCCTCGTTCGGCATCGAAGCCCGCCATCTGCGCTCGTTCAAGGCGGCGGCCGACCGGGAGATCGGCCTGGTCGAACAGGTGATCAGCCCGCTCGCCCGCCAGCGCAACCCGGAAGCGCGAGCCCGGGCCGAGGAGGTGTCCCGGGAACTCGCGGCGCTGTCGGTGAAGCTGCATGCCACCCTGGTCAAGGCCGGCCTCCAGCCGCGATTCGGACGCTGACCGGTCGTCGCGACACGCGGTCCGCGGCCGACGGCGCGGTGTAGGTTGGACGTCGGGCCGTGAGGGACGGGGAACGACGTGAACGAGCTTTCCGTGGTCGGGGTCCGCGTGGAGTTGCCGTCGAACGCTCCGATCGTTCTGCTCAAGGAAGTCTCCGGGGACCGCTACCTGCCGATCTGGATCGGGGCCGTCGAGGCGACCGCGATCGCGTTCGCCCAGCAGGGGATCAAACCGGCCCGGCCGCTGACCCACGACCTGTTCAAGGACGTCCTGGAGGCGTTGGGCGGTGACCTGCGGGCCGTGCACATCACCGATCTGCGGGACGGCGTCTTCTTCGCCGAACTGATCTTCGCGAGCGGCACGACGGTCTCGGCGCGACCTTCGGACGCGATCGCGCTGGCGATCCGGACCGGCACGACGATCTTCGCCGAAGACGAGGTGCTCGCCGAGGCCGGAATCCCGATCGCGGAGGACACCGAGCAGGACAGTGAGGTCGAGAAGTTCCGGGAGTTCCTCGACCAGGTGACCCCGGAGGATTTCGAGACCTCCTGACCGGCATCCGCGCTCAGACGTGGATGTCGACTGGAGCTTGAGGGTTGCGACGCGCCGGCCGATGACATTGACGGCGGCCGGTGGGCTGCCTAGCGTCGCCCGAGTCGAGGAGAGGCGGGAACGTGGCCGGCACCGAGCGCCCGGGGGACCCGGGCATTCAGCAGGCCCTGTTCGCCGAAGATCGACCGTCCGACGGGATCGGCTACCGGGGACCGACCGCCTGCCGGGCGGCTGGGATCACCTACCGGCAGCTCGACTACTGGGCGCGGACCGGTCTGGTCGAGCCGAGCGTGCGCCCGGCGCACGGGTCGGGCAGCCAGCGGCTCTACTCCTTCCGGGACATCCTGGTGCTCCGGGTCGTCAACGGACTGCTCAGGGCCGGTGTTTCGCTGCCGAACATCCGGACCGCGGTCGCCACGCTGCGCGAGCGCGGGATCGACGACCTGGCCCGGCTCACCCTGGTGAGCGACGGAACCACGGTCTACGAGTTCACCTCCCCGGACGAGGTGGTCGACCTGCTCCAGGGCGGTCAGGGCGTTTTCGCGATCGCGGTGAGCCGGGTGGCCCGCGACGTGGAGGGCTCGCTCGCCGAGCTCCCGGGCGAGCGGCCCGGCGAGCCCGGTGCCGACGAGCTGGCGGCCCGCCGCGGCCGGCGCAGCACGGCCTAGCCAGCACAGCCGGCGCCAGCCACCGCTGGTAGCCTGAACCGTCCGTCGACCCCGCGCGGGAGAGTTCTCACGCCGCCAGCGTGAGGCGCCGAAGGAGCAATTCCTCCCCGGAATCTCTCAGGCCCAGCGACCGCGCAGGTTAGGACACTCTGGAAAGCGGACGCCACGGCGTCCCACCGATGGGGCAAGCCCGGGCGCGGGTGAAGCTCTCAGGTTCCATGACAGAGGGGCTGCAAACTGCTCGGCGTTTCGTGAGCAAACGTGAGCGAACGTGTGTTTTATTGAGTGTGTGAAGCTAGCTGAGTGGGCGCGGGTGAACGGTGTGCATCCGCAGACCGCGTACCGGTGGTTCCGGGAGGACCGGATGCCGGTGCTAGCTCGGCGTCTGGAGTCGGGCACGATCTGGGTGGACGCGGCCCCGGCCGATGACACCGGCCGAACTGTGGTCTACGCGCGGGTGTCTTCTCATGACGAGCGTGCCGATCTGGACGGGCAGGTCGCACGGCTCACGGACTGGGCTACCAGCAACGGTCACATGGTTGGTGAGGTGGTGCGCGAGGTCGGGTCCGGGTTGAACGGCAAGCGCCCGAAGTTGCGGAGGATCCTGTCGGACCCGTCTGCGAGCGTGGTGGTCGTGGAGCATCGCGACCGGCTGGCCAGGTTCGGGGCCGACCACCTCGAAGCGGCGTTGTCTGCACATGGCCGCCGCGTGGTGGTGGCTGATCCGGGCGAGACCACCGATGATTTGGTGCGAGACATGATCGAGGTCCTCACCTTCATGTGCGCCCGGCTCTACGGGCGTCGGGGTGCGCGGAACCGGGCCATGAGGGCGGTCACCGCCACCAAGCATGCCGAGGAGACAGTCACGGGATCGGTCGGTGTGTGATGGCGAGGTTCGAGGTTCCTGATGGTTGGGTGGCGCAGGCCTACCGGTTTGCGCTCGACCCGAGTACCGGCCAGGAGCAGGCGTTCCGTTCTCATGCAGGTGGTGCCCGCAAGGCACACAACACGATGCTCGCGCTGGTGAAGGCGACGCTGGATCAGCGGGCTGCGGAACGGTCCTACGACGTTGACGAAGCCGACCTGACCCCGTCGCTAGGGTGGTCGCTGGCGGCGTTGCGGAAGGAGTGGAAACCCGTAAGGACGTGGTTGCGCCGTGGTGGCGTGAGAACTCCAAGGAGGCCTACAACACCGGTCTGGACGCTCTGGCCCGCGGGCTGGACGCGTGGGGTAAGTCCCGCAAGGGCGAGCGGGCGGGCAAGGCGGTCGGGTTCCCGAGGTTCAAGACTGCCCGGGCCAGGCGCTCGGTGCGGTTCACCACCGGGGCCATCCGCGTCGAGGCCACCCGCCATCACGTGACCCTGCCGCGGGTGGGCAAACTCAAAACCCACGAGTCCACGAGGAAACTGGCGCGCCGCATCGAGGCTTCGACCGCGCGCATCCTCTCAGCGACCGTTGCCGAGGACTCGGCCGGGCGTTGGCACGTCTCGTTCCAGACCATCGTGGCGGCCAAGACCCGACCCGCACACGCCGGTAGGTCGCCGCATCCGGTGGTCGGTGTCGATGTCGGCGTCAAGGATCTGCTGGTGGTTGCGACCCCGGACGGGGTCGAAGTCGCGCTGGTGCCAGCGCCCAAACCGTACGCGAAGGTGCAGACCCGCCTGCGGGCGTTGCAGCGCAAGGCCGCGCGGCAGCACGGCCCCTACGACCCGGCCACCCGCATCAAGCAGCGGCCCTCGAAGCGGTGGGTAAAGACTCAGGCCCGGATCGGACGTACCCACGCCCGTGCCGCTGCCGTGCGCCGCGACGCGCTCCACAAGGCCACCACCATCCTGGCCCAGCAGCACCAGGTCAACACCGTGGAGACGTTGAACACCTCCGGGATGAGGTCGGCGGGCGGTGCCTACAAGAAGGGCCTGAACCGGGCGCTGGCCGACGCCGCCCTCGCCGAGATCAGGCGGATGCTCGGCTACAAGACCCGCTGGTATGGCACCACACTCGTGGAGGCCGACCGGTGGTACCCATCTTCCAAGACGTGCTCGGGGTGCGGCAGGCGAAAGCCAAACCTGACCCTCGCCGACCGCACCTATATATGTGAGCACTGCGGCCTGACGATCGGCCGTGATCTCAACGCCGCGATCAACCTCGCCCGATACGGGCGAGACCTCACCCGAGGTGAACCGTGTCCCGCCGACAGTGGGTCGGTGGCAGGACGTGGAGCCACCCATAAGACCAGACCCGCGCAAGCGGCGACGGCAGGAGGCAGTGAAACGTCAACCCGGCACAACACCACCGGTGTTGATCCGACCGGGACCGCCGTCTCGCAAGGGACGGCTGCCTGATGGAGCAGACTCACATTTGCTCACCAGAAGGCAACGGGAGGGGCATCGGTCCGTCGCGATCCGAGGAGGCCCCATGACCCGCCCCCGCCCGGCCGCCGGCTTCGCCGACCGCCACATCGGCCCGCGCGAGGGCGAGATCGCCCGGATGCTCGAGGTGGTCGGCTTCGACGGCCTCGACGAGCTGATCGACGCGGCCGTCCCGTCCGCGATCCGCGACCGGGAGCCGCTGAACCTGCCACCGGCCGCGGGGGAGTCCGAGGTCAGCGCGGAACTGGCCGCGCTCGCCGCGCGCAACGCCACCGCGGTGTCCATGATCGGGCTCGGCTACGCCGATACGGTCACCCCGCCGGTGATCAGGCGGAACGTGCTGGAGAACCCGGCGTGGTACACCGCCTACACGCCATACCAACCGGAGATCTCGCAGGGCCGGCTGGAGGCGCTGCTCATCTTCCAGACCCTGATCGAAGACCTCACCGCGCTCCCGGTCGCCGGGGCTTCGCTGCTCGACGAGGCGACCGCCGCGGCCGAGGCAATGACGCTTTGTCGACGTGTCGGTTCATCGACCGGGGCGTTCGTGCTGGACCGGGACTGCCACCCCCAGACCATCGCCGTGGTCCGGACCCGAGCCCGGCCGCTCGGCATCGAGGTGGTGGTGGCCGATCTCAGCGACGGCCTCGGCCCCGACCTTCCGGCCGAGCTGTCCGGCGTCCTGCTCCAGTACCCGGGAAGCACCGGGGCGGTCCGCGATCTGGCGCCGATCATCGCGGCGGTGCACGAGCGCGGCGGCCTGGCCGTCGTCGCCGCCGACCTGCTCGCGCTGACCCTGCTCCGGGCACCGGGGGAGTGCGGAGCCGATGTCGCGGTCGGCTCCGCGCAGCGCCTCGGGGTCCCTATGTGGTTCGGCGGCCCGCACGCGGGCTACCTCGCGGTTCGGGCCGGGCTCGAACGCTCCCTCCCCGGGCGGCTGGTGGGTGTGTCGGTCGACGCCGACGGCACCCCGGCATTCCGGCTCGCGCTACAGACCCGGGAGCAGCACATCCGCCGGGAGAAGGCGACGAGCAACATCTGCACCGCGCAGGTGCTCCTCGCGGTCACCGCCGCCATGTACGCGGTCTACCACGGCCCGGAAGGGCTCACCGCGATCGCGGAACGTGTCCACGAGCGGGCCGCCGAGCTCGCCGCGGGCCTGCGAGCCGGCGGGGTCGAGGTCGTCCACCCCGCCTTCTTCGACACGGTCGCGGGCCGGGTCCCGGGTCGCGCCGACGTGGTGCTGGCCGCGGCGCTCGAACGGGGGATCAACCTGCGCCGGATCGACGCGGACACCGTAGCGGCGGCGTGCGACGAGCTCACCACGCCCGGTCACATCGCGGCGGTGCTCGACGCGTTCGGCGTGCCGGCGGCCACCGGGGCTGCGGCGTCGGCCCTTCCCGAGGGATTGGCCAGGTCCAGCCCGTTCCTCACCCATCCGGTGTTCTCCGCGCACCGGTCGGAGACCGCGATGCTGCGCTACCTGCGCTCGCTCTCCGACAAGGACGTCGCGCTGGACCGGTCGATGATCCCGCTCGGCTCGTGCACGATGAAGCTCAACGGCACGACCGAGATGGAGCCGCTGAGCTGGCCCGGCTTCGCGCGGGTGCACCCCTACGCACCGGCCGACCAGGTGGTCGGGTACCTCGAGCTGATCAGCACCCTGGAGGGCTGGCTGGCCGAGATCACCGGCTATGCCCGGGTCTCCGTCCAGCCGAACGCCGGCTCGCAGGGCGAGTTCGCCGGCCTGCTCGCCATCCGGGCCTACCACGACAGTCGCGGCGAGACCGGACGGGACGTCTGCCTGATCCCGTCCTCGGCACACGGGACGAACGCGGCGAGCGCGGCGATGGCCGGAATGCGGGTGGTGGTCGTGGCCTGCGACCCGGGTGGCAACGTCGACCTCGCGGACCTTCGCGCCCGGCTGGCCGAGCACGACGGCCGGGTCGCGGCGATCATGCTCACCTACCCGTCGACCCACGGGGTGTTCGAACCGACGGTGACCGAGATCTGCGCCGCCGTGCACGAGTCTGGAGGTCAAGTATACGTTGATGGTGCGAACCTGAACGCGCTGGTCGGCCTGGCCCGGCCCGGTCGGTTCGGCGCCGACGTCTCGCACCTCAACCTGCACAAGACGTTCTGTATCCCGCACGGCGGGGGCGGACCCGGGGTGGGGCCGGTCGCGGTGCGGGCCCACCTCGCCGAGTTCCTCCCCGGCGACCCGTTGGCCGGGTCCGGCGGTCCGGTCGGGCCCGTGTCCGCGGCCGCCCACGGGTCGGCCGGGATCCTGCCGATCTCGTGGGCCTACATCCGGCTGATGGGCCCGGACGGGCTGCGCCGGGCCAGCGAGGTGGCCGTCCTGGCCGCGAACTACGTCGCCCGCCGACTCGCCTCGCATTACCCGATCCTCTACAGCGGCGCCGGCGGCCTGGTCGCCCACGAGTGCATCGTCGACCTGCGCCCGATCACCCGGGAAACCGGCGTCTCCGTCGAGGACGTCGCGAAGCGACTGATCGACTACGGCTTCCACGCTCCGACGATGTCCTTCCCGGTCGCCGGCACGCTGATGATCGAGCCGACCGAGTCCGAGGACCTCGCCGAGCTGGACCGCTTCTGCGCGGCGATGATCGCGATCCGGGCGGAGATCGACCGGGTCTCGACCGGCGAATGGCCGCGCGACGACAATCCGCTCACCGGCGCCCCGCACACTGCGGCGATGATGGTCGGGGAATGGAAGCACGCCTACAGCCGCGAGGAGGCCGTCTACCCGCTCCCGGCGCTGCGGGCGGCCAAGTACTGGCCACCGGTCCGTCGGATCGAAGGGGCCTACGGGGACCGGAACCTGATCTGCGCCTGCCCGCCGGTCGAGGCGTTCGCCGACTAGGTCCGGCCCTCGACCTCCTGCGCGGCTTCGAGCGCCGGGGCCCGCCCGGCCCAGTCGGCCTGCCGCACGGGATAGCCGGCTGCGCTCACCGCGGTGCAGACCGCCGCATCATCGTCGATAACGACGCCGACCTCCCGGTCGGCTCCCACCTCCCGCAGCAGCTCAACCTTGGCGATCCGCGCGGGCCGGTGGTCCCCGTCGGCCCGCATGACGATCCGGCCGGGCGGCAGGTGATGGCGGGCCAGCCAGTCCCGGGTGTCCCCCCGGGTCCGGGCCGGCCGGCCGGTCAGGTAGACGATCTCGTGGGTGGCGGCGAGGTCCCGGACAACCACGACCCCCTCGGCCAGCGGCGGGTCCTCCGGGGCGGCGGCGAAGAAGCCGGCCCAGTCCTTGGGCCGGCGCTCGAGATGGTGCAGCCGGTGCCGGACGTCGGCCACCACCCCGTCGATGTCGATCACGGCGAGCGGCCGAGCCTGGTCTGCTGGCATCCGTCGAGCCTGCCAGAATGGGCGGCATGCAGCTGCTGCGCACCCCGGAGGAACGGTTCGCCGACGTTCCCGCGTTCGGTTACGAGCCGTGTTACGTCGAGGTGGCCCGGGGCGACGACACCGGCTCGCTGCGGGTGGCCTACGTCGAGGCGGGGCCGGCCGATGGGCCGGTGGTGCTCTGCCTGCACGGCGAGCCGACCTGGTCGTTCCTGTATCGCAAGGTGCTGGCGGTGCTGGCCGACGCCGGCTGCCGGGCCATCGCGCTCGACCTGGTCGGCTTCGGCCGGTCGGACAAGCCGGCCGAGGTGGCGGACCACAGCTACGCCCGGCACGTCGAGTGGGTCCGGGCCGCCGTGTTCGACGGCCTGGGGCTGTCCCGGGTCACCCTCCTCGGGCAGGACTGGGGGGGCCTGATCGGCCTGCGGCTGGTGGCCGAGAACCCGGACCGGTTCGCCGCCGTGGTCGCGGCCAACACCGGGCTGCCGACCGGCGATCACGACATGCCCGCGATCTGGTGGACCTTCCACGACGCGGTGGTGTCCGCGCCGACCCTCGACATCGCCAGGTTCGTCAACAGTGGTTGCCTCGTGCCGCTGCCGCCGGAGGTGCTCGCCGGATACGCCGCGCCGTTTCCCGATCCGAGCTTCATGGCCGGACCGCGGGCGATGCCGCAACTCGTGCCGACCCGCCCGGACGACCCGGCGAGCGCGGCCAACCGGGCGGCCTGGGCGGTGCTCGGCCAGCTCGACCTGCCGTTGCTGTGCGCGTTCAGCGACAGCGACCCGATCACCGGCGGGATGGCGCCGATTCTCGCCGCGGCGATGCCCGGGGCGGCCGGGCGCGATCATCCGACGATCACCGGCGCCGGGCATTTCCTCCAGGAGGATGCCGGGGACCGGCTCGGCCAGGTCGTCGCCGAGTTCGTCCACGCCGTGGTCTGAGCGGGCTCAGGTCAAAACGTCTACCCGAGAATCCACCACGGGGCGTTCACCCCCCCGGAGGGCAGGGGAACGGGTGGCCGTGGCCCTCCACCCAATTTACCTCTCGTCCTGTCGTCGCATTTACAATCTCGGCCGAGTGGAACGGACCCACAGGTCCGCCGCCAGTTCCACCAGTCTGGAGGAATACGCCGATCCATGCCTCGGTCTGCCCGGTCAACGTCGGGGTCGGCTGTCCGGGATAAAACACTTGGTAGCTGATCTGGCAGGCCACTGGGCGCCCCAGTCCGAAGAGCACGAGTGCACCCTGGCGATCCGAGAAACGAATGCCCTCTTGATCGATTAGGGCTTTCGCCTGCTTGGCATCAATCTTCGGTTGAAAGCCGGGCGACGGCGGCAGGATGAGCAACTGATTCGACCCGATCCCGAATGCGGAACGACTCAAGGCCGGACCCGGACCCGAATACGAACTGGTGGTGCATGAGATGGCACCCAACACACACACGAGGGATGCGCAGACTCGGCCAATGCGGCTAGGCATCGACCGCCGGCCCGCTGGATACTCCACGCTCAGGTCCGGTTCCCGCAACCTTGCCGAGCTACTCACACCGAGTCTCCGACAGTTTTCAGGAGCAGGCGTCGTGCGTGTCAGTGTACGACCCGTTCGGTCCCAACGCGCTTGGCGTGGCGAGCGGCTGGTCGCTTTGTCCACCGTAACGGGTCATCTCGACGGAGAGTCCCGGGCCGGTCCCGAGCTGGCTGTCGCTTGCCAGCGAGAAGGACACGCGGCGCCCGCATGGCACCAGGCCGCGCTCAGCCCCCGGCGCCGTCCCCGGCCGCGGGGGTGTCGCCCGCATCGGGTGGGGAGCTCGACGTGGGGCTGGGTTTGGGGGCTTCGGTCGTCCGATCGGCCCCACCGGTCGCGCCGGTCTCCGCCGGTGCCGACGGCTCGGCCGTGGCAGTTCCCCCGGTGGTCGTGGTTTCACCCCGGTCGCTGCCCGAGCGGGTGGGGGTGGGGGAAGGTCGCGCGGCGGGCGACTCCGGCGTGGGCAGGCCCGGGAGCTGCGCCAGCGCCTGCTGGAGCCCGGTCAGCCGGGCCGCCAGTGCGGCGCGCTGGTCCGAGACCGACACCAGGGGCAGCGCGGCGGCGGCATCCGCGAGCTGTCTGCTCAACTCGACGCGGTCAGCGCTGCTGATCCCACCCGCTTGGCGGGCAGCTACGACCTGCTGTTGCACCTTCCCGAGCAGGGCGTTGATCCGCGCCACCGCCTGCTCGCTGCGGTCCGGCGCGTGCGCCGGCGACCCGATCAGGGCGCGGTGCAACCCGGCGAACGGCCCGGCCAGCGGCCCGACCCCGCCGACCGCGGCGGCGACCCCGCCGACGGACAGCGCGAGGCCCAGGCCGCCGGCGACGACCAGGGCGAGCCGGCGCGGCAGCGTCCGCGGCCCGGTGCCAAGGTCGATCGGGGTCGGAGCCGGACGCGCGGCGGCCACCGCGTCGAGCGAACCGCGCAGCCGGGCCAGCGCGGCCACCGTCGTGTCGCCGTCGGGGGTGCGCCCGGCCGCGAGCGCGTCGAACAGGGCGGCATCGTCGCGCACCTCGACGGACTCCAGCGGATCCGCGCCGGGGGGCGGGTCGGTGCTCATATCGGCTGCTCCGCGGCCAGTGCGCGCACCCGGGCGAGCGCCCGATGCTGGGCTACCCGCACCGCGCCGCTGGTCATCCCCAGCGTCGCCGCGGTCTCCTCGGCGCTCAGGCCGGCCGCCACCCGGAGCAGCAGCACGCCGCGCTGCGTGTCCGGCAGCGCGTCGATCAGGGCGAGCAACCGGGCCGCCTCCTCGCCGAGAACCGCCTGTTCCTCCGGGCCCTTGGCCTCGGTCGGGGCCCGGCTGATCCCGTCCAGGGACTCCTCCCGGCGCCGCCGGCCGCGGCGATGCGCCTCCAGGACCTTGTTGGCGGCCACGCCGAAGACGAAGGCGGCGAATGGTTGGCCGCGATCTTCGTACCGCGGCAAAGTCACTGCCACCGCGAGGATCACCTCTTGGGTCGCGTCGTCCGCCGCGTACGGGTCCCGTAGGCGGGCCAGGCAATAGCGGTAGACCGCCGGTCGGAGCTGCCCGAGGAGCTCATCGAGCGCCGGCCGGTCCCCGCGCCGGGCCCGCTCTAGGCACGCCGCGACGTCTGCGGTCTCCACTGTCACCTCCATTGCCGCCCGGGGCGGTTCCGTTACAGATCATCGACGCGGAGGATCACCCGGTTGCGCTGTAACGGTTGGAGTCCGGTCGGCAATATGCCGCTAGACGGTTAGCAATCCGGGCCGGTCGCCCGACTCGACATGGAGGAATGATGATCCGTTGCCGTTTGGCCACCTGGTCCGCCGCGCTCGTGCTGGGCTGCGGCTCCGCCGGGGCACTTGCCCTGGCCACGCCCGCCCAGGCCGACGGCGGAACCGGCGCCGTCGCGCTGAGCCAGATCGGGGCCAACGCGTACGCCCTGTCGCTGTCGGTGGCGGGCACCGCCATCGTCATCGACTACACCCTGAACGGCTCGGGCCAACTCACGTCGGCCACCACCTCGGCGCCGGGCGCCACGGTGAGCACCGCCGGCGACGAGATCCGCGCCGCGCTGGTCGACGGAACGGTCGTCCAGGTCGAGCTCGGCGGCGGCGGAACGAGCGTCGACTCGGTCGAGACCGAGTCCCCGGAGCCGACCGAGAGCCCGGAGGCTACCCATTCTCCCGAGCCCACCGAGAGCCCGGAGGCGACCCATTCTCCCGAGCCCACCGAGAGCCCGGAGGCGACCCACAGCCCGGACGCCACGAGCAGCGACTCGAGCAGCACGGACAGTTCCGGCGGCAGTGGCTCGGACGGCTGAGCGACGAGGGTCGGTGCCACGGCTGCGCCCCTTGGCCGCAGCCGTGGCCACCCTCGTCCTGAGCGGCGCCTGCGCCTCCCCACAGCACGTTCCGCCGGCGGCGTCCCCGACGGCCGCAGGTGCAGCGACCACCGCGGGATCCCCGGCCACCGGAGCCCTCGGCCAGGCGATCGCGGCCAGCCGGCGGCTGAGCAGCTACGCGTTCGCCACGACACTCGCCGTCGGTAGCAGCACCACCCGGATCTCCGGGGCCGTGGTGCAGCCCGACGAGCTCACGTACACGCTGACCACCGGCGGGCGAAGCGAGCAGGTCGTCCGGCTGCTCGGCGCCACCTACGTGCGCACGGTCCCGGGGCACTGGAAGCGACTGCCCAAGGCCCAGCCGGCCAGCGATCCGGTCCAGGCGTTGATCACGGTCCTTTCCGGCATCACCGGCCCGACCACGAGCGTCGTGGTCGGCGAGACCGTGGTGGCGGGGATCCTGCCGCCGCCGGTCGCCCAGGCGGCCGGCCTGCTGCCGGCCGGCGCGTCCCGCACCGTCCGCGTCGCGGTCTCGGTGACCATCGACCCGGCGCACCAGGTGACCCGGCTCCAGGTCGTCCTGCCCGTCTCGGTGCGCGGCCGGGTCCTTCAGGCGGTACAGACCACGACGTTCAGTCGCTTCGACTCGGTCCCCCCGATCACCGTCCCGAGCGGCTGACTCCGGCGTGGCGGCCGGGGGGTCGGGGTCCTCGTTGAAGAAAAATATGCCGACCCCTCTGGACACGTAGAGTAGTCATGTCGTAGCCTTCTGTAGCTACCCCGACTAGTCAGTTCGGGTGGCGTTCGGGACGCGATGACCTCCGGGACCGCAAGACGGTCGCTTGGACCCGGTGCGAGCGGAGTAGCGAGACCACTCCCGAGATCTGTTCCAGGAGGCGTACCCAGCCGGGGCGCCGGCCTCGAAGGGGTCGGGGGACGAGTGATGCTGCAAGCGTCCAGCACCAGCTGGGGAGGCGGGCGATGAGCCGCGCCAGCACGAGCTGGGGCGGCGGTCGGGCTCGCCGGGCATCCCGGCTGCTCGCCCTGACCCTCGGCGTGGCCACCCTCGCCGCCCCGTTGCCGGCCCTCGCGGCCAGCGCTCCCACTACCCGGGTCGTGGTCATCGGGCGTTCCGCCGGTGCGGCGCTCGCCGCGGTCGGCGGAACCGGGATCCGCACCCTGACCCCCGGGGTCGCGGTCGGCCTGGCCAGCGCGGACGCCGACGCCCGGCTCACCGCGGAGGGCTACCGGGTCGCACCGGACGCACCGGTCAGCCTCGCCGTCGCCAACGACCAGGGTTCCCAGAGTGACCAGAGTGACCAGGGTGCCCAGAGCGCTCAGAGTGACCAGAGTGCCCAGCGGGGCCGGGCAGTCCTGTCGGTCCGCAACGAGCTCTACGCGCAACGGGTCGGTGACGGCGCGGGCCAGACGATCGCCGTCCTCGACTCGGGGGTGGACGCGGTGCCCGCGCTCGCCGGGCGGGTCATCGACGGCGCCGACTTCACCGGCACCGGTTTCGCCGACAGCTACGGGCACGGCACCTTCGTCGCCGGGCTGATCGCCGGCAACGGCCTGGACAGCTTCGGCCACCAGACCGGGATCGAAGGGGTCGCACCCGCCGCGCGCATCGTGTCGGTGAAGATCGCCGACGCGCAGGGCCGGAGCACCGTCGGCCAGGTCGTCGCCGGCCTTGCCTGGGTGATCGCGCACGCTTCGACCTACCAGATCGGGGTCGTGAACCTGTCCCTGTCGGTGTCGCAGGCGGACAGCTACGAGACCGACCCGATCGACGCGGTCGCCGAGGCCGCGTGGTTCTCCGGCCTGGTCGTGGTCGCGAGTGCCGGCAACGACGGCGGCCGGGTGCTCCGCGCGCCAGGCAACGACCCGTTCGTGCTCACCGTGGGCTCGGTCGCCGACAACGGCTCCCTCCGGCTCAGCGACCACACCCTTTCGCCGTACAGCGACTCGGGCCTCACCCAGGACGGGGTGGCCAAGCCGGAAGTCACGGCGCTGGGGGAGCACGTCCAGGCCCCGCTGCCCGACGGAAGCACCCTGGCCGGCGAGCAGACGGTCGACGGCCTGCCGGCCGGCTACGGGCAGCTTTCCGGAACCTCGATGTCGGCCGCGGTCGCGTCCGGGGCGGCCGCACTGCTGCTCGCCGACCACCCGGGCTGGCGTCCCGGCCTGGTCAAGGCCGCGTTCGAGCAGACCCGGTCGGACCAGCTCGGCGAGATCCAGCTGCCGGGCGCGGACAACGCCACGCCGACCCGGGACGCGAACGCCGCCTACCACGCGTCCGTCGCGCTCGCCGTGGCCTACGCCCAGCAGGTGCTGCACACCCGGGCCTACCGGAACGTGATCTGGAGCGACGTCACGTGGAGCGACGTCACGTGGAGCGACGTCACGTGGAGCGACGTGACCTGGAGCGACGTGAGCTTCGCGAACGTTGTTTCGGCGACCGTCACCTGGAGCGACGTCACCTGGAGCGACAGCGTGTCCGGCAGCTCGGGGGCGACCCAGACCGGCACCACCAGCCAGGTGACCTGGAGCGATGTGACCTGGAGTAACGCCCTCGACGTGCCGAAGAACGACTGAGGACAGTCGCCGGTTCGGTACGGAGGGGCCCGTGAGCGAGCTCAACGGCGTGCCAGCGCGCGCCCGCGCGCGCGGCGAGCTCTCGCCCGGCGCCTGGGTCTACATCGCCGGGATCAGCCTGGCGGCGGCCGTCGCCGTGGTGGTCGCCGCCCGCATCGGTGCCGGGGGCACCTCCGCGCTCGGGCTCACCATCGGACTCGCCGTGGCCGCGACCGTCGCCCAGCTATCCGAGGTCCGGACCCCGAACAACAAGGGCTACGTCGCGACGATCGCCTTCCTGATGGCCGGCGCCCTGCTGCTCCCGCCGGTCGACGCGGCGGCCGTGGTGCCGCTCCCGTTCGTCGTCGAGTTCCTCGTGAAAAGCAAGCCCGCCTACATCCAGGCGTTCAACATCGCCTCCCAGATCCTGTGCACCCTGGCGGCCGGCATGTCCTACCGGCTGGTCGCCGGGGTGGGAGTCGGCACCCGGATCACCGGGGATCCGCGTTCGGTCGTCGGCATCCTGCTCGCGCTGGCGATCTTCCTCACCGTCAACCATGCCACCGTGGCGGTGGCGGTCTGGCTGGCACGGGGCGTCCGGCCCAAGACCAGCGGCCTGTTCAGCCCCGACAGCCTGGTCCCCGATCTCGGGCTGCTGGCCACCGGTGTCGTCATCGCCGGGCTCTGGGCGCTCGCTCCCGCGCTGGTCGCCTTCGCCGCGCTGCCGATCGTGCTGCTCCAGCGGGCCCTGCACTTCCCGGCGCTCCGCCAGGCCAGCCGGACCGACCCCAAGACCGGGCTGGCCAATGCCGCCTGGTTCACCGAGCAGGCAGACGCCGAGCTGCGCCGGGCGGCCCGGCTCGGCCATCCGGTCTCGGTGCTCGTCGCCGATCTCGACCTGCTCCGCAACATCAACAACGCCTATGGGCACCTGGCTGGGGACGCCGTGCTCCGCGGGGTCGCCGACGTCCTGCGCCGGGAGGTCCGCGAGTACGACATCCCCTCCCGGTTCGGCGGCGAGGAGTTCGCCATCCTGCTCCCCGGCTCGGACGGCCCCGAGGCGCTCGCGGTGGCCGAACGGATCCGCAGCCAGGTCGGCCGGGAGCCGTTCGACGTCGCCACCTCGGTGGAACCGCTGCACGTGACCGTCAGCGTCGGCGTCGCCGTCATGGGGGAGCACGGCGACACGCTGCGCGAGCTCATGCACGCGGCCGACCTGGCGCTGTACCGGGCGAAGGTCGAAGGTCGGGACCGGGTGCGCGCCGCCCGGGCGGGCGAGCAGGCCGCCGCCCCGGGCGCCGCGCTGGCGCTCGCCGTCCCGGTCGCCCCGACCGCCCGGCTGCTGGCCCCGAGACAGCTCCCGATCGGCCCCGATCCGGTCACCGCGACGCCGGCCGGGCCGGGGGGGCCGGAGGTGGACGGCGCGCCGCTCGACCCCACGATCTGGGGATCCGCGAACCCCGACCCGTCGACCGAACCGGCCACCCGAGGCCGCCGGGCGACCTGGCCGGTCACCGTCGCGGTGGCGCTCGCCGCGGCCACCGTCGGCACCCTGGTCAGCCTGGCGCATCCGGCGATCACGATCGCGCTCATCGTGTTCCCGCTGCTCGCCGTGGGGGCCGAGCAGCTGCGGGAGAACGTCTACGGCTCCAGCATCGTCTCGCTGTCCGCGGTTCCGCTGCTTGCCGCGGCCGCGGCCGGCCAAGAGTTGGCGGCGGTGGTCGGCGCGGTCGTCGCCGGGCTCGGCCAGGCGGTGACGCATCGCGGCAAGCGCCGGCTCGAGCAGCACGTGTTCAACGTCGCGAACATCACCCTCGCGGCCTCGAGCGCCGCCGCGATCCGACTCGCCGTCACCCTGACCGGCAGCCCCGGACACCAGCTCCCCGAGCTGTTGCCGCTGGCCATCGGAATGGGGGTCACGTTTTTCCTTCTCGACAACGGCCTGGTCGCGCTCGTCGTCGCCCGGGACGACGGTCGGCGCACCGTCGAGGTGTTCCGCCACGACTTCGGCTGGCTCGCCCCGCACTTCGTCGCCTACGGGTTGCTCGCCGCCCTGCTCGGGGCCGCATGGGACTCCTTCGGGGTCTGGGGGATCGCCGTCTTTCTGATCCCGCTGGTCCTGCTGCGGGTTGCGCAGCGGCAGTACCTGGCCCGAACGACCGGGCATGTCCGGGAGCTGCGCCGGCTCGCCGACGACCTGGTCGTATCGAAAGCCGCGGTCGAGGCGAGCAACGAGAAGCTGCAGACCGCGCTCACGTCGGTGTCGGAGGCCCACCGGCGGACGGCCGCCGCCCTAGCCGGCGCGATCGACGCCCGGGACGCGATCACCGGCGGCCACATCGAGCGGGTCACCGCGCTGGGTCTCGCACTCTGCGAGCTCGTCGACCCGGAGCTGGCGGCCGACCCCCAGGTCGCCTTCGGCTTCCTGCTCCACGACGTCGGCAAGATCGGGGTGCCGGACTCCGCGTTGCTCAAGCAGGGCCCGCTCGGTCCGGCGGAGCTCGAGATCATGCGCCGGCACCCGGAGATCGGCGAGCGGCTCGTCACTGCGGCCGGTTTCGCCGATGTCACCCGGCAGATCGTCGTGACGCACCACGAACGCTGGGACGGCGGGGGATACCCGCGCGGGCTGTCCGGGACCGAGATCCCGCTCTGCTCCCGGCTGTTCGCGGTCGCCGACGCGATGGACGCGATGGTCTCGGATCGGCCCTACCGGGACGGCCTGCCGCTGGAGCAGGCCTACGCCGAGCTCAGCGCCGGCTCCGGCAGCCAGTTCGACCCGATGGCGGTCGAGGCGGTGCTCGCCCTCGACCCGACCCGGGTGAGCGCGCTGCTCCGGCTCAGCCCGGACCGGCTGCTCCGCGGTTCGGTCGGCTCCCGCCGGCCCTGACCGCGAACCGGCGGCGCAGCAGTCCCAGCCCCACCAGACCGGCGACCAGCCCGGCCCAACCGGGGGCCGAGCCGCCGCCGGTGGCCGGCAGGACGACCGCCGCCGCGCCGGGGAAGATGCCACCCGCCCCGGCGGCCGCGTGGCCATTGGCCGCCGCCAGGTCGATCGCCGGGCCGAGGTTGCCGGCCGCGTCGAAGGCCTGCACGACGACCCGCCGAGCGCCGGCCGGCAGGGCGACGACCTGCCGGCTCCCGGCCGGCCCCTGCGGGGCCACGGTCGACGTGACCCCGTCGATGAACAGCCGGTAGCCGGCGACCGTGCCGGTGTACCAGTCGTCGCCCGGGGCGACGAACGTGGCGGTCCTCGACCCCGGGGTCCAGCGCACGTTCCGCAGGGTGCCCGGCGGACGGCTGTCGGTGCCGTAGCGACCGGTCCGCCACTCGTCGTGGTGGTAGGTCCACCATTGGGTGTTCCCGGCCGCGGCGCCCGGGGTGGCCCAGGCCATCAGGTAACCCTCCCGGGTGGCCGCCACGACGTCGTTGGTCCCGGTGGTGTCGAGGTCGCCGACGGCGGGGGAGAACAGCACCCAGCCGGTGGTGAACTTGGGGAACCCGCTGGCCTGCCCGGTGGCGGTGAAGGCGTGCAGCGCCGAGCTGTCCGCGCCGTCGATGACCGCGTTCGGCCCGCCTGCCGTGACCGGCGCGATGTCCGGCTCGCCGAGGAAGTCCAGACCCTGCATCTGGCCCGGGAACCCGGGCTCCGCCGCGCCGGTGGCCGCGTCGTAGCCCCGCTCGTAGTTCTTGACCGCGACCCCGCTGCCGTTGAGCAGCAGCGCGGTCGCCACGCTGGCGCCGCCGGATCCGGCCTGCGCGTAGCCGAGGCCCGGCGAGGACCCGAACTGGCCGAAGGCGCCGCTCGTCGTGAAGGTGACCGGAGCGTCGGTGGGGTAGTTGCCCTTCGCGAGGTCCTCGATCTGGGGCAGGCCGAGGCCGCCGGCGAGGATCCCGGCCGCCGGGTTCGGCACCGGCCCGTACACCGCCTGCGTGCCGCCGGCGGCGTTGAGCAGGTAGCTCACCGAGAAGATCCCCGGGCTGATCGCCACCGAGTCGACGCCCTGCCCGCTGACGTCGGCGCTGACCGGCGCGGTCGAGCCCTCGGTGAGGAACTCCTGTGCCGAGCCGTAGTAGACGACGACCGCCGGCCGGGAGACCGGCCACCCGGGCAGCGGCGTGCCGTCGGCCCGGTAGGCGAACACGTTGCCGTAGCCGGCCTCCTGGATGCCGGCTCCCTTGGCGAAGTCGTACTGGCTCGCCACCACGATGTCCGGGCGGTGGGTGCCGTCGAGGAAGGCGACCGCCGGGGTGGTGTCGATCTTGTGATCGTTGATCATGATGTTGCCGCTCGGCGGGTGCAGCACCCCGGGGTCGACCCGGACCGGCCAGCCGGGGACGAAGGTGGCGTCCGGACGCCAGGCGTAGACGTTGCCGTCCCACGCGGCCTGCACGACGTCGAGCTGGTGATTGCCGGTGAGATCGACCAGGACGGGGGAGGCCGTCGCCCCCAGGTGCGGCAGCCGGGTGAAGTCGAGCTCCGGCCGCGGGATCGCCGGGGTGACCGCACTTCGGTCGAGGGTCCGCGGCCAGCCGGGCAGCAGCTTGCCCGCGGCGTTCCAGACGTAGGTGCGCCCGAGGGTCGAGGTCGCGACGACGTCGAGCTGCCCGGTGTGGAACAGGTCGCCGACCGCCAGCGGGGCGACCACCGACTCGTGCCCGGGGTCGATCCCCGGGTAGCCGGCGTCGGGCACGACCGGGTCGGTATGCACCGGCCAGCCGGGGAGCTCCCGGCGGGTCAACGGGTCGATCGCGTGCACGTAGCCGTCGGAGTCGCCGAACACCATGGCCAGGTCCCCGCGGCCCGCCAGGTCGGCCAGGGCCGGTTGCGACGAGCCGTCGATGTTCATCCCCGGCACGCCGGGGGCCTGACCCCCGTTCGCCGGCAACGCCAGCGGGTAGCCGGGCAGCAGGGTCGGGTCGTGGTGCACCGCGATCGCCCGACGATCCTCCCCGAGCCGCCCGGCGGCGTCGGTCACCCGCAGCCGCAGGGTCACCGTGTACTGGTCGTTGGTCTCGAGCTCCTTGCACTTGGACAGCGCGAACGGCGCGGCCCAGAAGCTCTGCGGGATGCCCGCCAGGTCTAGCGTGCCCAGCGGGCCGTCGTAGGGCTTCGAACCGGCGCCGGTGGCGATCGTCGTCCAGTCCGTCGGCGGCTGTGGCGGGCAGCTCGTCGTCGCCGGCTCGAGCGCGTACTCCAGCGTCCAGTGGTAGGCGCCGGACCGGGGTGCGGCGAGGTGCCCGCTGATTGGCACCGTGCGGGTCACCGTCGGGTCGTAGAGGGAGTACCAGGTCGGCCCGGTGAACCACGCCTCGGGCGGGATGTTCCCGGCGGCGACGGCGGCCATCGCCGCGTCGAGGTTGGGACGGCCGTAGCCGTACTGCGCGTTCCAATCCCCGGCCGAGCCGGGCCAGGGCAGGTTCGGGTTCGTGATCGGGGTGGCCGTCGCCCGCATCACCTGGATCGCCTCGTCGTTGCTGAGCGGCGCCCCGATCAGGTGTCGATCGGCGGCTTCGAGGCCCCAGGAGAGCAGCAGCCCGAAGGTGCCGCCGACCGTTGGGGTCGACTCCGACGTCGACCCGCCGTTCGTCGAGTCGGAGAACATCGCGTGCGTGCCCCAAGAGGTCTCGTCGGAGCGCGTGGAGAACGTCGTCGTCGCCAGGTTGATCGCCCCGTCGAGCAGGCCGCCGGGGCTCGCCGTGTCGTAGCCGTAGGTGTTGTCCACCTCGCCGTTGCCGGGGAGCACGTAGGGATGGAACATCCCGCCCTGATGGTCGAGGGAGTCGAAGTCGTTGCTCGCCTCGACCATGACGGTGCCGTGCGCCCAGCAGTAGTCGATCGCCTGGTTCATGTAGGAGGAGTACCCGAGGTCGGCGGTCACGCTGATGATCACCTTGACCCCGGTGTGACAGGCGTAGAGCCATGCCTGGGCCAGGTCGCTGCCGCGGTCGAGCGCCTCCGCGCCGGCCTTGATCGGCATCACCATGCACCCGGGGCACAGGCCGACGCCCCCGAAGGCGTTATTGCCCTCGGCCCCGGCCTGGAGCATCTGGTTGTCCGAGTGGTCGTAGGTGCTGTCGTAGGTCGCCGGGTCGTTCTGGTGGTCGTAGAAATCCCAGCCGGAGATGTCGTGCGGGAAACCGTCGCCGTCATTGTCGACCCGGGCCGCGCCGTTGGAGCAGGTCAGCACGCCGTCCGGCCAGGACGGCGTCCCGATCGTCAGGTTGAACCGGTCGAAGCAGGAGAACGCGACGATCAGGTCCTCCGGGTCGTAGAAACCGTGCGCGGCCCGGAGCTTGACCACCAGCGGGTCGTCGACGACCCGGGGGTCGTTCACGTAGTCCTCGATGTTGACGACGCCGTCATGGTTGACGTCGTAGTCCGCCTGGTTGGCGCTCCAGGCCGTGCGGCACGGGCCGGAGACCCCGGCGACGACCATCGTCGATCCGGTGCAGGGGATCGGCAGTTCCTTCTCGTTGACGAAGACCTTGTTCCGCAGGTCGAACGCGCCCCGGTCGTACCAGTTGACGCCGCCTTCGATGTAGGCCATCACGATCCGCGGGTCCCCGGTGGTGTAGCTGTGCCAGGCCTTGTCGATGCTCATCCCCGCCGCGCCGCCCGGGTCGACCGCGTTCGGCGTGCATTTCGGCTCGAACGAGTAGAAGTAGTGCTCCTCGGCGTTGGCCACCTGCTGCCCGCAAACGGTGGGGTAGGTGCCCCGCTCGACCGGCGCGTAGCTGGGGTCGTTGGGGCCGGCCGCGGGGTAGGTATGCGGTGGCGTCTGGGCGGTCGCCGGCAACACGGCAGCCGCGACGAGGGCGAAGGCACCGATCCCGACCGTCCAGCGCCGCGCGGCACGATTCATGCCGGGCATCGTGCCAGCCCGGCGGCCGTCGCGCGCGGGGGGTAGCCCGCCGGCCCGCCCGCCCGCCAGCCCGCCCGCCCGCCGGAGGAGGCCCGATTTGTCCGGTTCCCGGCCTGCTTTCCGGGGCGTCCAACGCCGAGTGTGCAATTTTGTCGATCGGCCACGCTCAGCCGGGCGGAATTTCGTGCAGAAATTGCACACTCGGCCCGGTCGGGCGGTGGGCCGGCTCGGGGGGTTTGCCAAGGGGGAGGGGGGCTAGCCCTGCCTCAACCGCCCAACTTGACATAAGGTTCCTTATCGGCACTCGACCGGGAAGGGGCCGACCGCGGAAGGGGGCCGACCGGGAGGGGCCGATCAGGGACGGGCCGCGGCCCGCCAGGCGGCGGCCTCGGCGGCGATGGCCAGCCCGGCGACCCCGACCACCGCGCCGGCGAGGAGCGGATGCACCGCCTTGGCCCGGATCGCGAGCGCCAGCGCGACCGCGTCGACGCTGTCGGCGATCATCTGCCCGGCGAGCCACGGGCGGGCGCCGCCCTGTCGGCCGGAGACGAGGGTGCCCATGCCGAGGGCCAACTCCCGGCCGGCGATCATCTGGGCCAGCCAGCCTGATCGGCGGGCGGTCGCGCGGTCCATCCCCAAGACGGCACCGAGCAGCCCCGGGCGGGCCAGCATGACGCCGCCGATGCCGAGTCGGAGACCGCCCGTGAGCGGGATCACATCTGCCGTCGAGGGCAACCGCACAGCCCGCCTCCGCGTCTAGAAGTTGTTGGGCTGCACGGGTGATCCCGCTCCCCCGGGGAATCCTTTCACTGCCCGGTTCGTTACCAGATCTGGAACGTCCGAACCGCCGGGAGGCGAAGTTGATGGCCGAGCGCATTCTCCGGGGCAGCCGCCTCGGGGCGGCGAGCTATGAGACCGACCGGAACACGGACCTGGCGCCGCGCCGATCGGTCGAGTTCGCCTGCCCGCGTGGGCACAGCTTCACCGTTCCGATCGCCGAGGGCGCCGAAGCCCCCACCGCGTGGGAGTGCAAGGCCTGCGGGGCCATCGCGCGACGGGTGGACGGTACCGAGCCGGCGGCGAAGAAGGTCAAGCCGAGCCGGACCCACTGGGACATGCTGCTGGAACGGCGGACCCCGGAGGACCTGGAACTGGTCCTCGCCGAGCGGCTCGCCGTGCTTCGCCAGAGCCAGTCGCACGCCCGCAAGACCGCCTAGAACAAACCGCCGCGGCGGTTTGTTCTAGACTGCCGTCCCCCGAACCCCAGGCCACGCCTCCACCCCCCCGGACGCGTGGCCTGGTCCTATTCCGGCCCTAGTGGACCGTTCCCGGGGGGTCGAGGAAGTCTCCGTCGAGGACCTTCGGCCCACCCTCCGGTCCGGATCCCGGCCCGCGCTCCGGCGGGCCCCAGCCGACCACCCGTACCCCGCCGCGCCGCCCGAGCCAGCGGGTGGTGCCCCGGGTGACCAGCCGGCGGAACAAGGGCCGGGTCACCGGCAGGACCAGGAGCAGGCCGACCGCGTCGGTGACGAATCCCGGCGGGACGAGCAGCGCGCCGCCGAGCAGTAGCAGCGCCCCGTCGACGACCTCGCGATCGGGGCTGCGTCCGGTCTCCACACCGGCCCGGAAGCGCCGCCAGGTCCGGGCCCCCTCGCGGCGGACCAGCGAGCCGCCGAGCAGGCTGACCGCGAGCAGCAGGGCCAGCGCCGGGGCGAACCCGATCGCGTGCGCGACCAGCACGATGACGTACAGCTCGGCGGCGAGCAGACCCAGCCCGGCGAGCAGCACCCCGCCGATCACGGCGGCACCGGGCCGGACGCCCCTTCGGCGGCGGGCCGGGGATCCGGGGTGCCCCGCCTGGACCGGCCGGTGCCCAGCCCCCACACGGTCACCCGCCACAACGCCTCGGCGACGATCGCCCGGCTCATCTTGCTCGTCCCGGCGTCGCGCTCGACGAAGGTGATCGGCACCTCGACGACCCGGAAACCCATCCGCCAGGCTCGCCAGGCGAGGTCGACCTGGAAGCAGTACCCCTGCGACGCGATCTCCGCCAGCGGCAGCGCCTCGAGCACCACCCGGCGGAACGCCCGGTAGCCGCCGGTGATGTCGGCGATCGGGACCCCGAGCATCACCCTGGCGTAGCCGTTCCCGCCCCGGGACAGCACCCGGCGGTGCCGGGACCAGTTCGCCACCGCCCCCCCGGGCACCCAGCGGGAACCCAGCACTAGGTCGGCGTCGGCGAGCGCGTCGAGCAGCTTGGGCAGCTCCTCGGGGGCGTGCGAGCCGTCGGCGTCCATCTCCACGACGACCTCGAAGCCCCGCTCCAGGGCCCAGCCGAACCCGGCGATGTACGCGCCGCCGAGCCCGGCCTTGCCCGGCCGGTGAAGGGCATGGATCTGCCGGTCGGTGGCCGCCAGCCGGTCGGCGATCTCGCCGGTGCCATCCGGGCTCCCATCATCCACAACGAGCACCTCAGCCGCCGGCACGGCGGCCCGCAGGCGCGCGGCGATCCTGGGGAGGCTGTCCCGCTCGTTGTAGGTGGGAATCACGACGAGCACCCGGCCGGTCAAGCGGATCGCCTCCGGAAGCCGGCCACCACGAGCGCGGCCAGGCCGATCGCGGCGAGGACGTCGTCCGGGATCGGGCCGAGCCGGTCGGCGATCGTCTCCGATCCCCGCAGCGGCAGCGTCGCGTCGAGGATGGCCGGGGTGAATATGCCGCTGCGGGCGATGATCCGCCCGTCCGGGCCGACCAGGGCACTGACCCCGCTGGTTGACGCGACGACCACCGCCCGGCCGTGCTCCACCGCCCGCAGCTGTGCGACCGACAGCTGCTGCGCCGACTCCCCCGCCGTGCCGGAGTCCCCGGGGGATTCGAACGTCGCGTCGTTGGTCTGCACGACGAGTAGCTGGGCGCCCCCGGTCACGACGTCGCGCACCGCCGAGTCGAACGTCACCTCGAAGCAGATGACGTCGCCGATCGGATGTGACCCGATGCGGAGCACCCCCGGCCGGTGCCCGGGCACGAAATCGGCCGGGATCAGGGAGAACCGCCCGATCAGGCCGCCGATGAGCGAGCGGAACGGGATGTACTCGCCGAACGGCACGAGGTGGCGTTTGACATAGATCGCGCCAGGTCCGGTCCGCGGGTCCCACACGATGCCGGCGTTGCGCACGTGGTGCGGGCCGGGTCCGTCGAGGACCGCGCCGACGAGGATCGGGCGACCGACCGCCCGGGCGGCGGTGTCGATCAGGGTCCGCGCGAGCGGGGTGGTCAGCGGGTCGAGATCGGAGGAGTTCTCCGGCCAGACGACGAACGCGGGGGGTGGCCGGGTACCGGTCGCGATCTGGCTGGCCAGCCCCTCGGTGACCGCGGTCTGGTTGCGCAACACCTGGTAGGCCTGGTTGAACGCGTCGAGGCCCAGCCGGGGCACGTCGCCTTGAACCGCGGCCACGCGGATCGGCTGACCGCCGGTCGGCACCGGGACCGCGAGGCCCACCCAGACCAGCGCCAGCGCCCCGGCCAGGGCGGCGGCGGCGGCGACCGGCGCGCGCCGACCGACCCCAGCCCCGACGGCCACGACGAGCAGTGCCCCGGCCAGTGCCACGGCGGCGGTGACGAGCGGCGCCCCGCCGAGCGCGGCCAGCGGGGTGAGCGGCGAGTGGAACTGACCGTAGGCGAGCCGGCCCCAGGTGAACCCACCGAAGGGAAACCGGTCCCGTGCCCACTCCCCGGCGACCCAGACGGCGGCCACCCAGGCTGGCCAGCCCGGCAGCCGGGCGACCAGCGCGAGCCCGGCGCCGAGCGCCGCGAGCCACACCGCCTCGACCAGGGTGAGGAGCAGCCAGGCGTCGGGGCCGACGTGGCGGAGCCAGGACAGCAGCGGGAGGAACAGGGCGAGCCCGTAGACGAAGCCGACGAGGGCCCCGGTCCGCGCCCGGGCCCCGCGGACCGCGAAGACCACCAGACCGGTGCCGAGGATGCCCAGCGGCCAGGCCGCCCGGGGCGGGGCGGTGGCGAATTCGGCCAGGCCACCGGCGGCGGCCGCGGTCAGCCGGGCAACGAGCAGGCGCCGGCCGGTCCAGCCGGAGGGCGACCGGGTGCCGCGCGTCGCGCCGCCCGGGGGTGGTGTCGGCACGGAGGTCGGCGTAGGCGCGGAAGTCACCGGCCGTGCCACCCCGCCACCTCCTCGGCATCCCCGCACCAAGGACGCTACCTGGTCCGCACGCGGAGCACCGGGGCGAGAAGTCCGGTGAAGCGTCGTCCTGATTCGAACCGGCGAGAAGTGCCGGACGCGTTGGACGCCGTAGCGGACATCCTCAAGGGAGCAGCTCGAGGGCCGGTACATGACTCGGCCGAACGGCGCTGAAGTGCCTCCGATGCCCTCCCACGACGGCACAGCCAGTGGTATATTGAAGACATGAGTGGGACGTATCAGGTAACGATGGGTGATCGGGGCAGGCTCGTTATCCCCGCCGAGGTTCGCGACCGTGCCGGGCTTGCGGAAGGCACTCCCGTCGTCCTGTTCGAGACGTCGGCGGGCCTCGTCCTTTTCACGCGTGCGCAGTTGCGTGATCGGGTTCGTACGGACCTGGCTGGGCTGGACCTCGTAGCAGAGCTGCTCGCCGATCGCCGCGCCGAGGCAGCTGCCGAAGACGCGGCGTAACCGCCCGCCACGTGGGATTGAACGTCGTAGACGCCTCGGCGCTCCTGGCCTATCTCCAAGGTGAGGACGGCTCGGCATTGGTTGAGACAGCCCTCGAAGCGGGAGGGGTGTGCGGTGCGGCGAACTGGTCCGAGGTGGCCCAGAAGGTCCGTGGCCATGGTCGGGACTGGGCCCTTTCCCGTTCGCTACTCCTCAGCTATGGCCTCGTCATCGAGCCGGTGACCGTTGAGGATGCCGAACGGGCAGCGAGGAGTTGGCGCTCGGCTCAGGGCCGCTCGCTGGCCGACCGGCTCTGCCTGGCACTCGGGGACCGCTTGGACGTGCCGATCCTCACGGCTGACCGGGCCTGGGGCGTTGCGGGCCGGATACGGCAGATCCGCTGACCGGCCTTCCGGAGACGGGTCCAGTGGGGACCCTGGCCTGCGGTCGCGTGGCTGGTGGCGGAAAAAAGGAAGTGAACCCGGACGCCCTTCGGACCGGCCTCAGCTCGCTGGCGGCGAGCCTGACAACCGTTGTCTACTGGGCGCCCGGGTCCTTCCCGGGTGATCGCACCCCCACTAGCGGAGCTCGGTTCGTCCCGCGCTCCCGCGGCCACTGCGCCTGGCACCCGCACGACGGCCCTTGTGCCAAGTACCGTCGACGGCTGACCCAGTGCCCCTCGGATTTCGGAAGGCCGCTCCGCTGGCCGTCCCTTACGGACAGCGCGGAAGCTAGCGCACCCCAGCGCGGACCGCAACTGGCCTCTGAGCAGGGAAAACGCGCGATTTCCCAGGTGAGGCCACTGATCGGAAATCTTGGAAGATTTCGGAACTGACCGAACGGCGGGCCCGGATCACCCAACCGGCCCAGTTCCCGGCACGACCACCGTCCCGCGGGCCCGAACCGCCACGACCGGCGGGTCGAGCAGCCGGCCGGCCGACGGGGAGATCTCGGGTGCGGCCCGGGCCAGGACCCGAGCCTCGAACCCGATCTCCCGGCTGCGCCGGCCGACGCGGAGCAGCGTGCCGGTGGCCTCGAGGACGTCACCGGCCCGGACCGGCGCCGCGAAACTCACCTCCGCGTAGCCGGCGAAAAGGCCCTCGTCGCCGTCGGTCCGCAGGCACAGCTCGGTCGCGACGTCACCGAACAGGCCGAGCACGTAGGCGCCGTCGACCAGGCCGCCGCCGTAGTGGGCGTGCCCGTGCGGCACGTAGCGGCGGTGCGTGACGCTCTCCCCCGGCCGCGGGACCGGGCCGCTCACGCGGACCGCCGAGCGCTGGCGCCGGCGGTCGCGGCCAGGGCGTGCACGAGGTAGGAGGCGACCTCCCGTGGGGTGGTCCCCTTCGCGAAGACGCGGTCCACCCCCAGCTCGGCGGCGGCCGCCGGGTCGAAACGCGGTCCCCCGACTACGAGCAGCGGCCGGCCGACCCGGTCAGGCCAGGCCGCGGTGAAGGCCGTGGACAGCTCCCGGGTATTCGTCAGATGGGCGTCGCGCTGCGTGACGACCTGGCTGACCAGCACCGCGTCGGCACGCTCCCGTCGGGCCGCCTCGACCAGGTCGGTGACGAGCACCTGGGCGCCGAGGTTGACCACCTGGATCTCCCGGTAGTACTCGAGCCCCTTCTCCCCGGCATGTCCCTTGACGTTGAGGATGGCGTCGATCCCGACCGTGTGGGCGTCGGTGCCGATGCAAGCCCCTACGACCACCAGGCGGCGTCCCAGTATCGACCTCAGCTTGAGGTTGATCTCTTTGGCGGCCAGGATGGGGTATTCCTGGACGGGGACCGCGACCGCGTCCAGGTCGACGACCACCCGGCTGCGCCCGTAGACGACGAAGAAGGTGAAGTCGGGACCCATCGCCTTGGCGTGCACGACGAGAGCCGGATCGAGCCCCAGCCCTCCCGCGAACGCCGTCGCCGCGGCGGTCGCGACCGGCCCGGCGGCGACCGGGAGGGTGAACGACAGCTGCACCATGCCGTCGCCGGTGGTGTCGCCGTAGGCCCGCACCTGCCGGGATCCGCTCACTGGTGCCCCTCCTCGAGCAGCTCGGTGGCTGGGTTGTGGTAGTCGTCGGCCTGCCGGTGGACCCCCTCGAGGCCCCGCCCCCCGGTCGCCGGGCGCCGGGTGATGCCGAACGTGCCCGCCCCGATCGCGGCGAGCAGCCCGTCCCGGTTCACCTGCTCGAGCGAGCAGATGGCCTCGGCGAGCACCGCTCGGGCCCGGGTCGCGATGAACCCGTCCGGCGCGGGGCGGAAGTCCTCGGCCAGGCCGCCGACGGCGGACCGGACGTATCGCACGTTCTCCAGGGCGAGGTCCCGATCGGAGAGGAACGGGGTGACGATCCCCTCGGTCATCATGCCGACCAGGATGATCTGCTGCCCGGTGAGCAGACCGGCCAGGTTGAAAAAGCCGTTCAGCAGGTACCCGGCGAACACGTTCCCGGTCATGTGCTTCGTCGGCGGCATGTACTTCAGCGGCGCGGCCGGGAACAGCTCCCGGACGAGCAGCGCGTGCGCCAGCTCGAGGCGGAACTGGTCCGGCAGCGCGGGGTTGATCTCGAAGGCGTGGCCGAGGCCGATCTGCCAGTCGGCCAGCCCGGCCTCATGGGCGAAGTACTCGTTGAGCAGGTGGCTGACCACCACCGTGTGCGCGGCGTCGACGGCGTCCGCCGTAGTGAGGTAGTTGTCCTCGCCGGTGTTGATGACGATGCCGGCCCGTGCGTGGATTTGTCGACTAAACCTTTGATCGATGAATGTCCGATACGGGTTGATGTCGCGGAAGATGATCCCGTACATGCTGTCGTTGAGCATCATGTCGAGGCGCTCGAGGCCGGCGAGGACCGCGATCTCCGGCATGCACAGCCCGGACGCGTAGTTGGTGAGCCGGACGTAGCGGCCCAGCTCGCGGGAGACCTCGTCGAGGGCGGCCCGCATGAGCCGGAAGTTCTCCTGGGTCGCGTAGGTGCCGGCGTAGCCCTCCCGGGTCGCTCCCTCCGGTACGTAGTCGAGCAGCGACTGCCCGGTCGACCGGATCACGGCGATCACGTCCGCGCCTTCCCGGGCGGCCGCCTGCGCCTGCGGGATGTCCTCGTAGATGTCCCCGGTCGCGACGATCAGGTAGATCCAGGGCCGCGGCGGGTCGCCGAGCCGGTCGGCCAGACGCTCACGTTCCACGCGTTGGCGGTCGATCAGCGCGAGGCCGCGCCCCACCACCCGGCGGCCGGCCCGCCGGGCGCGCTCCCGCGCCGCCCCGACCGGAACGGCGAACCGGACCCCCCCGGCGGCCGCCTTCTCGGCAAGGCTGCCGAGGGTCAGCCGGTCGCGGGCCAGCGCGTCGAAGACCGGCAGGGCCACGCCGTGCGCCAACCCGACCTCGGCCGCGACGGCGTCGACCAGACGGTTGACCCAGGGAATCCCCTCGGCGTCCGCGCCGCCGATCCCGGCCAGCCGGAGCACGGCCCGCTCGACCGATACCGTGGTGTGGCTGCGGGCCAGCTCGACGATGGGGGCGCCGGCCGCTGCCGCCAGCCGCCGGGCCCGGCGGACGTCCGCGCGGCCGAGACGCAGGCCGCTCATGGAATACCCTCAAGTAGAGGTTTAGACGGGATCTGGGGCCCGGCCGAGGTCTGAAGGCCAACTCGCTCCTCCAGCAGGGCTCGCAAGCCGGCGTGAGCCCGGACCAGGTCGAAGGCCAGCTCGGCGTGGCCCGGCACGAAGCCGTTGCCGACCAGCAGCGTGACGTCGGCCCCGAGGCCCTCCGCGCCGAGCGCCGCCGCGGTGAACGACGTGGCCATGCTGAAGAAGAGCACGGTGCCGCCGGCGGCGGTGGCGAGGATCGCCGGGCCCTCGCAGCCGGGCACGTCGACGCAGACCACGGTGAGGTCCACCGGCTCCCCCACCGCCTCGGCCAGCCCGATCGGATCCCGGGCGTCGGCGAGGACGACCTCGTCGGCCAGGTCGGCGGCCAGCAACCGATCGCGTTCAGCCACGTCCGGGACCACGCCGACCAACCGGCCCGCACCCGCCCGGCGAGCAGCGGCCAGACTCAGCGACCCGCTCTTACCGGCGGCGCCGAGCACGGCTACCGACCCGCCGGGTCGTCCCGCGACCACCCGCGCGGTGAGCGCCGGCGCGCCGCAGACGTCGAGAACGGCGAGCGCGAGCGGGGTGGGCAGATCCTCGGGTAACCCGGAGGCGACCGAGCGGGCGAACAGGATCGCGTGCCCGGTGCACGGTACCTGCCCACCGTTACCGTCCCAGCCGGCCAGCCGGTCGGTGATGGCCAGCGGGGTGAGGGTGAGCGAGACCAGGCTGGCGACCCGCTGCCCCACCCGCAGCCCGAGCGGTGACTCCGGGCCCACCGCGTCGACGACCCCCACCAGCATCCCGCCGGACCCGGTCACCGGGTTGTGCATCTTGCCCCGGCGGGTGACGATCTCGAGCACCGCCGCCCGGCGTCGGTCGGGATCGTCCGGGTGCGCCTCGGCCAGCTGCCGCACCGAGGCCGCGTCGAGGTTGAGCCATTCGAGTGCGATCCGCACCTCGTCCGGCCACAGTTCCGGGTCGGTGTCGAGGACGTCGGCCGCCTGGGGCAGGACACCCGGCGGATCCACGACCCGGTGCAGCCCGACCGGGGAACTGCCAGCCCGCCGGCTGCGTAACGGGGCGGTGTCGGTCATGTGCGGTTCCCCGGCGTTGAAGAAAAAGAAGGCGCTGACCAGAGCGTAGCGGAATTCTTCCGGTAACCTATCCATCTGGATGGATATCTTCCTGCGAGGGGGTGTCGCTCATGGAGCAGCCGTATGTCTACCGGCAGCGCGCCCTCGTCGAGCCGGACTGGACCCGGTTGCCCGGCTGGCGGGACGTCACGACGGCGCAGTGGGAATCCGCGCAATGGCAGCGCGCGCATTGCGTGAAGTCGCTGCGGGAGCTGCGCGCGGTCTACGGGGACCTGCTCCCGGACGGCTTCTACGCCGACGCGGAACGGGACCAGGCGGAGCAGGCGACGATGGCCCTGCTGCTCCCGCCGCAGATGCTCAACACGATCGTGGCGGACCGGGTGCCCGACGTCGACGCGGTGTACGCCGACCCGGTCCGCCGCTACATGCTCCCGGTGCGCTCCGACCGCGATCCGAACTGGCCGAGCCACCCGTACGCGAGCCGGGACTCGTTGCACGAGGCGGAGATGTGGGTCGTCGAGGGCCTCACGCACCGGTATCCGACCAAGGTGCTCGCCGAGATCGTCTCCACCTGCCCGCAGTACTGCGGGCACTGCACCCGGATGGACCTGGTCGGCACGTCGACCCAGCAGGTCGACAAGACCCGGTTCCGGCTCAAGCCGGTCGACCGGCTCGACGCGATGATCGGCTACCTGCGCCGGACGCCGGGGGTGCGAGACGTGGTTGTCTCCGGCGGCGACGTCGCCAACCTGCCGTGGCGGCGGCTCGAGGACTTCGTCGCGCGCCTGCTGGAGATCGACACGATCCGCGACATCCGGCTCGCCTCGAAGGCCTTGATGGGCATGCCGCAGCACTGGCTCGCCGAAGACGTTCGGGCCGGAATGGCGCGGCTCGCGGCGACCGCCCGGGCCCGCGGGGTGGGGCTTGCCATCCACACCCACGTGAACACCGCGGCGTCGGTGACCCCGCTGGTCGCCCGGGCCACCCAGGCGATGCTCGACGCCGGCGTCCGCGACGTCCGGAACCAGGGGGTGCTGCTCCGCGGGGTGAACACCGACCAGAACGCCCTGCTCGACCTCTGCTTCGCCTTGCAGGACGGGGCTGGGATCCTCCCCTACTACTTCTACCTGTGCGACATGATCCCGGGTGCCGAGCACTGGCGGATCTCGGTCGGCGAGGCGCAGGCGTTGCAGCACGCGATCATGGGTTACCTGCCGGGATTCGCCACCCCGCGCGTGGTCTGCGACGTTCCCTACGTGGGGAAGCGCTGGGTGCACCAGATCGACGAGTACGACCGAACGCACGGGATCAGCTACTGGACGAAGAACTACCGGACCGGCATCGAGCTGGCCGACCCGGAGGCGCTGGACCGACGCTACCCGTACTACGACCCGCTGCACGCCCTGCCGACCGCCGGCCAGGCTTGGTGGGCGCAGCGGGCCGGCCGGAGCCACGTACCGGCGCAATCCCCGGCGCAGTCCCCGGCGCAGTCCCCTGCCTAGGACCGGCGGCGACGCCAGGCGAGCAGGAGACCGGAGCCGACCGCGAGCACGGCCAGGACCGCAAGCCAGGGTGACGAACCTGTTGCCGGGAGGGAGCCGGTGGAACGGGTTGGGACGACGACCGGTTCGCCTTTCGGCCCGGGGCCGCCGCTGCTGACCGCCTTCGCCCCGAAGTCCAGCTCCCACACCCCGCGGCCGTATTCACTAGCCAGCAGGTAACGTCCGGTGGGGTCGAGGCTGAGGTCGCGGGCGACCACTCCGGTCGGATTCCCGGTGCCGAGCCGGCTCCAGTGCCCATCACCGGCGGCGTCGACGAAGATGCCGACGTCGGTGGCGACGATGATCTGGCCGGCTCGCCACACGATGGCGTGCACGTTGGTGCGGGGCAGGTCGCCGCTGACGTCGGTGAAGTGGTCGCCGCCGTCGTGGCTCACCAGGACCCGTTGCGCGCCGGCGACCGGCACGGGGTACTCGTAGAGGCTGTCGGCGTCGCAGCTGACGTAGATGGTCCGCGGGTCGGTCGGGTCGATCGCGATCCCGCTGACCTCCAGATGCGGCAGCCCGAGGCTCTTGGCCAGATGCCAGCAGTTCGTCGAGTGCACCGCCGGGGTGCAGCCGGGCTTGACGTCGGTTGCGATGGCATCGTGGATCAGCCGCGGATCGGCGGTCGTGGTCCGGCACGCCCCGCACATGGCCGCGTAGATCACCGCCCCGCGGGCGGCGAGGGCGCTCGACGTGTACGGGATCGGCTGGCCGGTCGTGGGGCTGATCGACGGGCTCATCCCGGCGTCGAAGGACGTCTGCCAGTCGCCGTCGCTGATGATCGTGCCGGTCACCGGGTCGAAGGTCACCTTGGTGTTCGCTCCCTGCCGGCTCTCCATGACGTTCTCGCCGGCGGCGATCAGGTGGTTCGGGTCGGTCGGGTCGAGAATGTCCGGGGAGAGGAAGCCCGGATTGGTGAGCGCCGGCTGGATCTCGGTGATGTGGTGGCCGTGGTCCGTCGTCACGTACAGCAGGGCGTTCACGTAGCTGCAGTAGAAGACGTTCGGGTCGGGGGTCGCCATGACGTTGATCCCGTCGCCGCCGCACACCTCGATCCCGTGCCCGTGGCTGTCGACGAGCGGAGCCCCGTTGTCCTGGAGCCCGGCGATCACCTCCTGGTCGGGCAGCAGCGCCACGTGCCACGGTTCGACGCTCGACATGTCGTTGATGGCGGTCCAGCTCTGGTTGTCGAAGCCGATCTGACCGGTGGGCAGCGTGTGGCTGTCCTGGCGGAAGAAGCCCCCGTCGTTTCCGGTGTAGATCCGCGACCCGGTCGGCGTGGCCACGACCACTGCCGAATGCTGGTCGGGGTGGGTGGTCGTGCCGCCGTAGATCGGCGTCTCGTTCGGGCAGGCCGCGCCGTTCGTCACGTTCTGGAAGTAGCTCTGGAAGCCGCAGATGTCGGCGTACTTCTCGATCGAGGTGAGCGCCATCAGCCCCGGCGTGGGACCGGCGTTCGCCGTGGACTGGTAGCCCTCCTCCAGCCCGAAATAGACCTGGTCCGGCACCTTCGGATCGGTGGCGATCCAGTTGTTGTAGTAGGCCTGCACGCCGGGTCCGTAGCCGAGTGGGGCGACACTGGAAATCGTCGACCCGACCGCCGCCAGCAGGCTGGGCGCGTTCGCTTTCACCGTCCACGCCGTGCCGTCGGTGTCGGAGCGGTAGACGCCGTTGACGACCGTGTTGTCCGCGTTGAGGCTACGGCCGGCGGCCGTCTGGATCTGGTTCAGCCCGGCCGGGGCCAGCCCGGCGGTGAGCCCGGCGTCCGAGACGAGGGCCCAGAGCACGTCGCCCTGCATCGGCGCCTGGCCGTAGGCGAGCGAGATCCGCCCGATCGGGTCGGAGCTAGCCGCCGGGTTGGTGAGCTGGCTGCTACCGGCCATCCGGCTGAAGCTGCCCGGGCCGCCGCCGGTGGTCGACCGGTACAGCCCGTTGCCGGGCGCGGCGATGGTGCCGTCGGCCAGCTTTACCTTGCCCTCCGGGAACCCGACCGCGGCGGTGATCTCATCGGGGGTGCCGGGCTTGGCTACGACGTCGCTCACCCAGTTGGCGAACTTGCCGATGGCCTCCGCCGTGCCGGCGGCGTTGGTCGGCAGGGGAACCCGGCTGAAGCTCGCGCCGTGATCGATCGAGCGGAACAGACCGTTGTTGGTCGCGGCGAACACCGCCTGTGGGGTGACGAGGATCCGGTTCGTGCCGTACCCGGTGGTGGTTTGGGCCGGCCGGGTGAAGGTCTTGCCCCCGTCGTGCGAGACGTAGATCCCGGTGCCGTTGGCGTCACCGGACAGGGTGAGGTAGGAGATGCCGGTCCCGACGTAGATGTCCCCGGGCCGGGCCGGGTCGAGGCCGATCGCGCCGACGGCGACGGTCGGGATCTTGCCGTCGGTCAGGTTGACCCAGTGCGCTCCCCCGTCGGCGCTCTTCCACAGCCCGCCCATGTTCCCGACGAAGACGGTGTCCGGGCTCCCGGCCGGCACGGCGATCGCCGTGCCCATCCCGGAGACCGTCTCGAAGCGCTCACCGGACTGGGAGTACCCCGGGGGCATGTCGATGCCGAACGGACCGCGGTCGCGCCACTGGAGGTTCGCGTCGGCCACCGGCAGGGCCGCGGCCTGCTCGTGGTAGCGCAGATAGTCCCCGACGTTGTCCAGCGACGCGAGCGTGTTCAGCGGCGCCGGCGGCAGGGCGGAATCCATCCCCTCCGGGTTCGTCCCCCCGGGGTAGACGTGCTGGATCCCCACCGGCCCCACCGGGCCGCCCTGGCCGGCCCCTGCCCCGGCCACGGCGGCGACCACGGCGGCGACCACGGCCAGCCCCAGAAGACCCAGCCGGCGGTTGCGACCCATCCCATTGCCCCTCTCGCGGATCCCGATCACGCTCGGTTGCAGTTCGCCACGAAACCGGCAATTCCTCCACGCCGTCCGCCCGCGCCGCCGCGCGTCGGTGCGGCCGGGCGCCGGGCTGGTGCGTCGGGGCGTCGATGCGGCCGGGGCCCGGGCCGGGGCTTCAGCCGGCGAGCCGGTTGAGCGACCACCAGAAGTTCTGCCCGGCCGCGATCGGGTCGCGCGGCCGCCGCAGGGCAACCGCGCGGACCCAGTCCAGCCGGGCCCGCAGCCGCATGGCGAGCAGCTGCCGGCTCGGCAGGACCGCGGCCCGGGTCCGGGGGGCCACCGCGGTGCGGGCCGGCGCGGCGTAGGTGACCAGCGGGGCCCGGCCGGTGCTCCGGGACGCCACCGGCGGTGCGGCCCGGACCAGCGGGGCCGATCCGGACGAAGCGACCTGGCGGAAGACCTCGTCGATGTAGAGCGTGCCGTCCGCGCTGCGCGCCGTCCCGATCCCGATCTGGTCGAAGTGCACCGACAGCAGGTTCGCCAGGTGCGGCGGGGAGGCCACCAGCGCGGCCTCGACGACGGCGGCGCTGAAGCCGTACCCGACGTTCTCCCCCAGCCAGGACCAGCAGCAGACCGCGCTCGCCAGCTGCGGGTTGTGATACAGCGTGGAGCTGGCCGCCATCGCGTCGGCCTGCCCGGCGGCGACCGCATCGAGGTCGGCGACCTCGGCGTAGCCGGGCAGGCCGTTCGCGGCCCGCAAGGCATCGGTCTGGGCGAGCAGATAGCTCGCGTCGGCGGTCCCGGCCCAGGCCGGGGTGACAGCCAGTGCCCCGCAGATGAGGGGCATGGCGGCGAGCATCGTCAGGAGGCGGCGCACGGAGAGGTCCTTCGCATCGTCTGGGGGCCTTCGGCCGGCGGGACCGCGACAGCCTTTCGCAGTAGGGCAGAGCCGGGCAAATCCGGCAGATCGTCGGCGTGTCGCGCCGGGCGGACGGCCGGGCCCTCACAGGGCCGGCGGCCGGTCCTCGTACGCGGTGCTCAGCACCACGGTCGTGCGCGTCGACACGTTCGCCGCGGCCCGGATCTGCTGGAGCACGGCCTCGAGCTCAGCCGGCCCGGGCACCCGGACCTTGAGGATGTAGCTCTCCTCCCCCGCCACGGAGTGGCAGGCTTCGATCGGGTCGAGGTGGGCCAGCCGGTCCGGCGCGTCGTCCGGGGCGGCCGGGTCGATCGGCTTGATCGAGACGAAGGCGGTGAGTGGCAGGCCGGCCGCGCTCGGATCGATCCGCGCGGCGTAACCGCGGAGGATGCCGCGCTCTTCGAGCCGGCGGACCCGCTGGTGCACGGCGGAGACCGACAGTCCGCTGGTCCGGGCGAGGTCGGTGTAGCTCATCCGGCCGTCCCGGAGCAGGGCCCGGACGATCTGTCGATCGGTGTCCTCCACGGCGCGACTGTAGCCGCGGCGCCGGACGGGTCAGGCCGCCGCCGGACGGGAACCGGTCGGGGGAACCAGCCGGCGACGGCCTGAGGGTCCGGGGGACCCGGCTAGCGGATCTCCCGAACGGATCCGTCCGGCTCCCGGACGTACGCCACGGCGGTACCGATCTGGACCGAACCGCCGCGAGCGTGACGAGCGTGGTGCCGGGCGGCCGAGGACGCCACGTGCTGGCGCCCTTCGGCGTTTGCAGAAACGGCGGGACTCGCCACGCTGCCCACCACCCCCGCGAGTGCGAGGATGAGCGCGGCGCGTCCCGCCGTCCTGCACAGGACCGTGCGCATGAGTACTCCTGTCCGTTCAGCGGGAAAGCCCGCATTCCGGACCGGTCGGTCTCGCCACTCACTCCCCGAGCTGCCTAGGCGACCGTGTTTCTCCGTGCTCCGCAGCGCTCTGCGGAGCCGGTGGGGGCCGCTCGGATCACCGTGTCCCGTCCATCCCCGACGGTTGTCGGGGACAGTCGGGGCATCGGCTGGCCCGGCGCCGGACTTGAGCTCAGTCCCGCTTCGCCAGGGACCGGGCGATGACCAGCCGCTGCACCTGGTTGGTGCCCTCCACGATCTGGAGCACCTTCGCCTCGCGCATGTAGCGCTCGACCGGGAAGTCAGCGGTGTAGCCGTAGCCGCCGAGCACCTGCACCGCGTCGGTGGTGACCCGCATCGCGGTGTCGGTGGCCACCAGCTTGGCCATCGCGGCCTGCGTGGAGAAGGGCAGCCCGGCGTCCCGGCGCCGGGCTGCGGACAGGTAGAGCGCCCGGGCCGCCTCGATCCCGGCGGCCATGTCGGCGAGGAGGAACCCGACGCCCTGGAAGTCGAGGATCGGCTGGCCGAACTGCCGCCGGTCGGCGGCGTAGCCCACCGCGTAGTCGAGGGCGGCCTGGGCGAGTCCGGTGGCGCAGGCCGCGATCCCGAGCCGGCCGCTGTCCAGGGCGGACAGCGCGATCCGGAAACCGATGCCTTCGGCGCCGAGCCGGCGATCGGCGGGCACCTGCGCGTCGGTGAGCACGATCTGCGTGGTCGGGCTGGCCTTCATCCCCATCTTGCGTTCCGGCGGCTGGGGGGCCAGCCCGGGGGTGTCGGCGGGCGCGAGCAGGGTGGAGATCCCGCGCGGACCGTCATCGGAGGTACGGACCATCAGGTTGTAGACGTCGGCGACGCCCCCGTGGGTGACCCAGGCCTTCGTCCCGTTGACCCGGTAGGTGTCCCCGTCGAGCGTGGCCCGGGTGGTGAGCGCGGCCGCGTCGGAGCCGGAGCCCGGCTCGGACAGGCAGTACGCCCCGATCGCCTCCCCGGACAGCAGCGCCGGCAGCCAGGCCCGCCGCTGCTCGTCGGTTCCGTAGGTCGCCAGCGGGAACGCGGACAGGGTCTGGACGCTGACGCCCAGACCGACCGCGAGCCACCCCCCGGCCAGTTCCTCGAGGACCTGGAGGTACACCTCGTACGGCTGCGCCCCCCCGCCGTACTCCTCCGGATAGGGCAGCCCGAGCAGCCCGGCCTTACCGAGCTGGTCGAATACCTCGCGCGGGAACTCGCCGGCCGCCTCCCCCGCCTCGACGCGGGGGGCGAGCAGATCCCCGGCCAGCTCCCGGGTCAGCGCGAGCAGATCCTCGGCTTCCGGGGACGGCAGCTGGCGGGTCGCGGGCACGGGGGAAGGCTAGCCGCCGCCCGGCGTGGGAGGGTGGCCGCGTGCCGGGCCAGCTCATGCTCCTCGACGCGGCGTCGATGTACTTCCGGGCCTTCCACGCGGTCCCGGGCAGCGCCCCGGACGGCAGCCCGATCGGGGCGGTCCGCGGCTTCCTCGACGCGCTGGCGCGACTGCTCCGCGAGCATCGGCCGGCCCGGCTGGCGGCCTGCATGGACGCCGACTGGCGGCCGGCGTTCCGGGTGGCGGCGATCCCGGGGTACAAGGCCCACCGGGTCGGCCCGGACGGAGCCGAGTTGGTCCCCGCGGAGCTCGGCCCGCAGGTGGAAGTGCTGCTCGCCGTGCTCGGCGCCGTCGGCATCGCCAGCCCGGGGGTGCCGGGCTACGAGGCCGACGACGTCATCGCCACCCTCGCCGTGCGGGCCGGCGGCCCGGTGGACGTCGTCACCGGCGACCGGGACCTGTTCCAGCTGGTCCGCGACGACGTCCCGATCCTCGTCCGCTACACCGGCAGGGGCGGGATCGTCGTCGTCGACGAGGCGGAGATCACCCGGCGCTACGGGATCCCCGGCCGGGCCTACGCCGACTTCGCCACGCTGCGCGGCGACCCCTCCGACGGGCTCCCCGGCGTGGCGGGGGTCGGCGAGAAGACCGCGGCCGCGATCGTCAGCCGGTTCGGCTCGCTCGCGGCCGCCCGGGCGGCCGCCGCGGCCGGTGGCGACGAGGGGTTCCCGGCCGGCGCGCGCCGGCGCCTCGTCGATGCCGCCGACTACCTCGACCGGGCCGAAGTGGTCGTGCGGGTCGCCACCGATGCCCCGGTGCCCGCGCTGGAGGACCGGGTGCCGAGCGCCCCCGCCGATCCGGGCACCCTCCTCGCGCTCGCCGAGCGGCACGGGCTGGCCGGGCCGCTGACCCGGCTCGCGGGCGGATTGGCCGCGAGCACCGGCGGTGCGTGGCACGATCTGATCCGTGAGCACTAGGGCGTTCTCGGTCGCCCACCGGGCCGCGGACCTGGCCGACGCCACCGGGGGCGTCCTCGACGTTCTCGTGGTCGGGCTCGGCGCCACCGGGGCCGGCGTGGCGCTGGACGCGGCCAGCCGCGGCTTCACCGTCGCCGCGGTCGATATGGGTGACCTGGCGAGCGGCACCAGCAGCAAGTCGAGCAAGCTCATCCACGGCGGCCTGCGCTACCTGGAGAACTACGAGTTCGGCCTGGTCCACGAGGGCGTCACCGAGCGGCAGCTGCTCCAGCGGCTCGCCCCGCACCTGGTCCGCCCGATGGACTTCGTCTACCCGGTCTGGCCGGACACCGCCCGCCGCCGGCTGCTCGGCATCGGGATGACGACCTACGACGTGTTCGCCGGGGTGCGCAACGTCCGCCGGCACGACCGGATCACCGCCGAGCAGGCGATCGAGCTCGCACCGGCACTCGAGCGCAGCGGCTGCGCGTACGCCTACCTGTACGGCGACTGCGCGACCGACGACGCGCGGCTGGTGCTCGCCGTCACCCGCCAGGCCCGCCGGTTCGGGGCGATCGTCCTCACCTACGCGGAGGTGACCGGCCTGCTCTTCGACGGGGAGCGGATCGTCGGTGCCCAACTCACCGACCGGCTCTCCGGCGAGCGGTGCGAGATCCGGGCCCGCTACGTCGTGAACGCCACGGGGGTCTGGGTGGACCGGCTGCTCGGGATGGCCGAGCCGGGTCGGGCGCCGATGGTCCAGCCGAGCAAGGGCGTGCATCTCGTGGTGCCGCGGGACCGGCTTCCGCTCGACGCGGCCAGCGTCCTGCTCCCCAGCCGGCAGGGGGACGCCCGCTCCATGTTCGCGATCGCCTGGGGCCATCAGACGATCCTCGGCACGACCGACACCGCCTACGACGGCCCGCTCGACGGGCTCGGGCTCACCGAAGCCGACGTCGAGTACGTGCTCGCCGCCGGCAACGCGGTGTTCGACCGGGGGCTCGCTCCGGACGACGTCGTCGGCGCCTGGGCGGGGGTGCGCCCGCTGCTGCGCGGCGACGGCAGCGACGCGATGGGCGACCTGTCCCGCCGGCACACTCTGCTCGATCCGGGAACCGGCCTGCTCACGATCACCGGCGGGAAGCTCACCACCTACCGGCGAATGGCCCGGGACGTCGTCGACCGGCTGGTCCACGCCGACGGCCGCCGGGCCCGATGCCGGACCGAGGAGATCCCGCTCGGACTGTCCCGGCCGTTCGAGCCGTTCCGGGACGAGATCGTGGAGGCCGCCCGCTCGCTCGGCCTGTCCGAGGCGGTCGGCAAGCTGCTCGTCCGGCAGCAGGGCGAGGCCGCGGCCGACGTCCTGTCCCTGGTGGCCGGCGACGAAGCCGCCGGCCGTCCCCGAGCCCGGCCGGTCTCGCCGGCGGCCGACCACATCTTCGCCGAGGTCCTCTACGCGGCTCGGGAGGAGGGGGCGGCGACGCTGGACGACGTCTTCAGCCGGCGGATGCGGCTCTCGCTGCGGGCCCGGGACGCGGCCCTGCCGGCGGCCGCGGAGGCGGCCGGCATCCTGGCCGGCGAGATCGGCCGGGACGCCGCCTGGGCCGCGGCGCAGGTGGCGAGCTACGCGGCCGCGGTCCGGGCCGAGCGGGGCGTGCTCGGGTTGGCCGCGGACGCGGCCGCCTGAACCGGGCTACGCTCCAAGGTGGAAGGGGTGAGCGGATGTCCACGGTGCAACGCCGGGAGAAAGGTCGGCTGCGCCGCCGGCTGGCGCCCTCGTTCGCGGTGTTCGTGATTGTCGCCGGCGGGATCTACGTGACGTCCTATGTGGCGCTCGCCGTGCTCCGCCACGTCGTCATGCCGATCCTCGCGGTTGCGGTCGCCGGTTACCTGGCGGTCCACGTCTACCGCTTCCTCGGCCACCGCGAAGACTGACGTTCAGCCCACCGAGGAGTAGGCCACGACCCCCCGGCGAAGGGCGTCGACACCCTGGCGGGCCGTCGCGGAGACCGGGCCCTCCGGCGCGGCGTCGCGCACCTGGTCGACCAGGTCGATCGTCTGCTTGGTCCACCGCACGAAATCGCCGGCGGCCAGGGCGGCGTCGCCCAGCACCTCATCGAGGGAGCTCCCGGACGCCCAGCGGTAGGCCGGCCAGGCGAACCCGGCGTCCGGCTCGCGGAGGAAGGCCAGCTGGTGCGACGCCTCCGCCTCGGCCAGCTCGACGTGGACCCGGGCCATGACGGCCAGGGTGTCGCGGACCGGTCCCCCCGGTAGCCGCGGTGGCGGTGCGTCGTCCCGACGCGCCTCGTACACCAACGTGGACGCGACCGCCGCCAGCTCGGCCGCCCCCAGCGAGTCCCACAGCCCGCGGCGCAGGCATTCGGCGACCAGCAGATCGCACTCGGCATAGATCCGGGCCAGCATGCGCCCGGCGGGCGTCACGCTGTCCCCGGACAGGTAGCCGAGCTCGTCGAGCAGCGCGCACACCCGGTCGAAAGTGCGGGCGATGGTGTTCGTCCGGGATTCCACCCGGGCGGCGAGCCTGTCGGTGTCCGTGCGCAACCGCCGGTGCCGCTCGGCCGCCCGGACGTGATCCTCCCGACCCGGGCAGCGGTGCACCGGATGGGCGCGCAGCCCGGCGCGCAGGCGGTCGACCTCGGGGTCGTCTTCGGCCGCGGACCGGCGGGCTCGGTGCGGCTCGGCGAAGCCGGCGCTGCGCAGCGACGACGCGAGATCCCGCCGGGAGGCCGGTGAGCGGAGGTTGAAGCCACGCGGGAAACGCAGCCGGCCCAGCGGTTCCAGCGCATCGGTGACGTCGACGACGCTGAGCCGGCGGACCCGCCGGTCGAGGGTCAGCACGGTCGGCGGGCCGGTCTCGACGACGACCGCGAGGCCAGCCCGGCGGCCCGACGACATCCGGATCACGTCCCCGACCCGGAGCCGCTCCAAGGTGGCCTCGGCGGCGGCCGGTCGCGCCGAGGCGCCCGCCCGGGCCGACCGGCGCTCGAGCTCACCGATCCGGTGGCGCAGCTCGGCGTATCCGGGTGCGTCGCCGAGCTCGCAGTGAACCGCCTCGCCGAGCCGGCGCAGGGCATCGGAGTTGGCCGCGAGCTGCCGGGCGAGGCCGACGACCGCCCGGTCGGCCTGGAACTGGGCGAACGAGGACTCGAGCAGCTCCCGGGCCCGGGCCCGGCCGACGGTGCCGACCAGGTTGACCGCCATGTTGTAGGAGGGCCGGAACGACGAGCGCAGCGGGTAGGTCCGGGTCGAGGCGAGCCCGGCGACCTGCCGGGGATCGACCCCCGGTGACCAGAGCACGACCGCGTGGCCCTCGACGTCGATCCCCCGGCGCCCGGCTCGACCGGTGAGCTGGGTGTACTCCCCCGGGGTGATCTCGGCATGGGCCTCGCCGTTCCACTTGGTCAGGCGTTCGAGCACGACGCTGCGCGCCGGCATGTTGATCCCGAGGGACAACGTCTCGGTGGCGAAGACCGCCCGGACCAGGCCGGCGGCGAACAGCTCCTCCACGACCTGCTTGAAGGTCGGGAGCAGCCCGGCGTGGTGCGCGGCGATCCCCCGTTCCAGCCCGTCCAGCCATTCCCCGTAGCCGAGGACCGGAAGGTCCTCCGCCGACAGGTCGGCGGTGCGTTCCTCGACGATCCGGCGGATCGTCGTCCGCTCGTCGGCGCCTACCAACCGCAGCCCCGCCCGCAGACACTGGCTGACCGCCGCGTCGCAGCCCACCCGGCTGAAGATGAACGTGATCGCCGGAAGCAACCCTTCCGCGTCGAGCCGTTCGATGACATCGGGCCGGCTCGGTGGGCGCCAGTACCGGTGACGGCGCCGCGGGTCGGCGGATTCGGCCCGGCGCTCCTCCTCCCGGACCAGCCGGACCAGATCGGGATGGATCTCGGTCTGCGCGTCGTCGGCGAACAGGTCGAGCCGGCGGCGGCCGACCAGCATCGACTGCCACAGCGGGACCGGCCGGTGTTCGTCGACGACCACCGCGGTATCGCCGCGCACCGTGACCAGCCAGTCGGCGAACTCCTCGGCGTTGCTCACCGTCGCGGACAGCGCGACGAGTTGCACGCTCGTCGACAGGTGGATGATGACCTCCTCCCAGACGGCGCCGCGGAACCGGTCGGCGAGGTAGTGGACCTCGTCGAGGACGACGTAACCGAGGCCGCGCAACGTGTCCGACCCGGCGTAGATCATGTTCCGGAGGACTTCCGTCGTCATGACGACCACCGGCGCCTCGGAATTGAGCGAGGTGTCGCCGGTGAGCAGGCCGACCCGGGCGGGGCCGTGGCGGGCGGCCAGGTCGGAGTACTTCTGGTTGGACAGTGCCTTGATCGGCGTGGTGTAGAAGCACTTGCGGCCGGTGGCGAGGGCGAGATGGGTGGCGTACTCGCCGACCACGGTCTTGCCCGCACCGGTCGGAGCCGCGACGAGCACGCTGTGCCCGGCGTCGAGCGCCGCGCAGGCCCGCTGCTGGAAAGGGTCCAGCGGGAAGGGGAAACTCGCTGCGAATTCCCCGAGGGAGGCGGAGCGGCGGGTGCTCAGACGAGCACCCGGACCGCAGCCGGCACGCACTCGCAGGACAGCGGGAGGTCGGCGAAGAACTCGCCGTCGGCGTAGGCGGTGACGTCCGGCGCCTCGAGCGTCACGGTGCGCGCCCGGCGGATGGTGACTGCCGGGTGCCGGACGTGGGTGCCCTTGTAAACCTTGGGAAAAGTGCGCAGGAACTCCGGCTTCGAGACCGGGCCGAGGATGCACACGTCGAGCAAGCCGTCGTCGAGCACGGCATCGGGCAGGACCCTCATCCCGGCGCCGTAGGACTGCGCGTTGCCGACCGCGACAAGCATAGCTTCGGTCTCGAGCAACTCGCCGTCGAGGGTTATCCGGAACGGCAGCGGGCGGAAAACGCGAAGCTCGGCGAGGATCGCCAGGTTGTAGCGCATCCGCCCACGCGGCCAGGACATCCGGTTCGCCCGGTCGTTGACCCTCGAATCGAACCCGGCCCCCAGGACGCACCCGAACCACTTCCCGGCGCCACGAACCGCGTCGATCGCCCGACCGGGCGACCCGTCCGCCCGGAGCAACCGGTCGGCGACGACGGCCGCGGCCGCCGCCGGCGCATGCGCCGGAAGCCCCAGGCTGTTGGCGAGATCGTTGCCGGTACCTGCCGGGATGATCCCGAGTGGTGTCGCGGTACCGGCCACGGCCTGAAGGGCGAGGTGGACCATGCCGTCGCCACCGAGCGCGACGAGCGCGTCCGCGCCGTCCCGGACCGCTGAATGCCCGAGCGCCAGCGCCTCCTCGGCGTTGGCCCCGACAAGCACCGTGACCGAAAGCCCGGCCTTCGTCAGCTCTTCAACGACAATGCCCGACAACCGTTGGGCGCGCCCCTTCCCCGCGGTCGGATTGACCAGCAGGGCCACCGTCCTCGTCACCTGGTCAGGCCGATCGGGTTAGGCACCAGGAAGCCGCCGTCGTCGACGATCCTCGCCGTCGCCGGGGTCGCCAGCTCGATCAGGCGTTGCGTCCCGGCGTCGCCGAGGACTTCCAGCGGGGGCAGCGCGCACTCGTCGGTGATCTGCTCGATCCGCTCGCGGGCCAGTCGCCCCGACTCGGTGAAGCCGCCGTCCGGCCCGAGCCATCCACGCTCGACCATCCGCGCGGTGGCCGCCGCCCAGTCGTCGTCGTCCCAGCCACGGACCGACTGGAGCAGCTCCCGCGGGGCCAACCCGGCCGCAACGAGCAGCACGTGCGCCGCGGCGCCGTCCACACCGGCCGCGGTGAGCGCGGCGATGTGGCCGTCGCCGCGGTACTCGCGGAGCAGGCCGGCCGCGTGCCAGAGCCGCAGGTGCGCCGGCTCGGGCCACGGCAGGGCGCTGGTGGCGGCGTAGAGCGGCCGGCCGGCCGGGGCGGCGCTGTGAGCGGCCCGGGCCGCCAGGTCGGCGGCCTCGTCCAGGGACGGGTCGTCGACCAGGTCGCCGAGCAGTCGGCGCAGCGCGGCGTCCACCCCGGCCAGCCGCGCGTCGAGGGTGGCCTGCGGATCGGCGTACCCCCAGGCGTCCGGCAGCGCCCGGCGGACCATCGCCGGGTGGAACCCGAAGAAGGTGGCGGTGACCAGCTCCGGCCCGGCCGCCCCGAACGGCGCCGCTCGGGCGGCGAAGTAGCCCATCCAGAAGCCCTTGAGGCCGAGCGCCTTGAGCTGCGCGGCCGGTTCGGGGGCGAAGTAGCACACCGTGTGATACGGCTCGAGCACCCGCCAGACGTCCCGGGCCCAGCTCGGCTGCACTAGACCTCCCCCATTCGCAGTGGCGAGGTCTCATCATCGCCGAGACCGGCATACGGGTGCGCGGCCGCCGTCCGGGCCTTGCCTCGGTCGTGCACCCGGGCGATGACGACGGCCAGCTCGTAGAGCAGTGCCATCGGAACGGCGAGGCCGAGCATGGTGAGCGGGTCCGGGCTCGGCACGACGACCGCGGCGAAAGCGGTGACCAGGAAGATCTCCATCCGCCGCCAACTGGAGAGCCGGCGCGCGGACACCAGACCGGCCAGGTTGAGGATGACGATGACAAGGGGCAGCTCGAAGGCCGCCCCGAAGGCGAGCACCAGGGTGGAGATGAAGGACAGGTAGCGGTCGATGTTCACCAGCGGGGTCACGACGTCACCGCCGAAGCCGAGCAGCAGCGCGAGCGCCCGACCGGCGACCAGGTAGGCGAACGCCGCGCCACCGGCGAACAGCACGAGCGAGCTACCGACGAAGCCGACCGCCCAGCGCCGCTCGTTGCGGTGCAGCCCCGGTGTGATGAATGCCCAGAGCTGCCAAAGCCAGATCGGCGCCGAGCCGAGCGCGCCGACGATGAGTGCCACGTGCAGGGCGACGCTGAAGCTGCCCACCGGGCTGGTGATGACCAGCGTGCAGTGCCCCCCGATGACGTGGGACTGCTTCGTGGCACAGAACGGCCGCTCCAACCAGCGCAGGATCGGCCGGAAGTACACGAACCCAGCGACGGCGACGGCGGCGAACGCGATCGCCGACTTCACCAGCCGGGCGCGGAGCTCCTGAAGATGCTCGACGAGGGTCATCCGGCCCTCGGGATCCCGCGGCCGGCGGGGCGCGGTGCGCATCCGGGCCCGGGGCTACGGGGAGCTCGGTGCGCCGCTCATCGGGGGCGCCTCCACCGGGGCGGCCGGTGCCGGCGGGACTGCCGGCGGCGCGGGCGGGCTGGCCGCCAGTTGCTGCGGGGGGGCGGGCTCCGCGTCGTCGTCGGTGAGCCCCTTGACCTCGGACTTGAAGATTCGCAACGAGCGACCGAGCGCCCGGGCGCCCTCGGGCAGCCGACGCGATCCGAACAGAAGCAGCACGACGACCAGAAGGATGATCAGGTGCCAACCTTCGAACAGGTCGCGAACCATCAGGACATCCCTTCGGGGTGGACTCGCCCCCCCGAGGATACGCCGCGCCCCGGCCGGGCGTGGGTATCGATGACCTCCGGGGGAAGCCGTTCCGGCAGGTCGGTCAGTTCGGCGCCGAGCCGGTCGGCGGCCGAGGCCACCTCACCGGCGAGGACGCGGACCTGGCGGTAGAGCCGGACGGCGAGCCCGCCGAGCACGGCAAGCCCGGCAACAGCGAGCCCGATGTCGATCGCGATCCACGGCACGGGGCCACGCTAGCGCCACGGTTCAGCGGCGGCCCGCCGGCGTGACCAGCGCGGCCAGGCGGTCGTCGGCGCCGAGCTGTAGGACGAAGTCGAGCAGGTCGTCGTAGCCGAGCACCGGGCCGCACTTGGGCTCGAGCGCCTCGGCGGGGACTTCCCAGACCTGAGCGCGAACCCCACCGGACATGAGCAGCTGCACGATGTGGTCGTCGGCCGGCTTCTTGACCTCGTCCTGGCAGGCCGGGCACTGGAAGCAGTAGAAGGACAGCGGCGCGCTGCTGCACACCCGCAGCGTGATGTCGGCGCTGGTGAGCTCGACCTCGCCGCAGGTGGGGCAGGAGGCTTTGATAGTGGTCACGGCCGGGTCCCTTCGCGCCCCCGCATCCGGCGGGATGTTCATGGCTTCGGCAGACCGCGCCAGATCCTTGACCCGGACATATCGCCGGGCGTCACGGCGCGGCGCCGTAGAGCTCGAGCGCGGCCGCCGCCTCCGCCCGCAGCCGCTGCGCCACTTCGGCCGGGGCGGTGATCCGGGCGGTCGGCCCCAGCCCGAGCACCAGCCGGATCACCCAGCCCGGTTCGGCGGTTCGTAGCCGGATGGCGAGGCCCCCACCTTCTCGCTCCTCGATCGCGTCGCACGGGTAGTAGTCGGCGACCCAACGGGCCGGCGGATCCAGCTCCAGCTCGACCGCCAGGTCACCGGGAGCCGGTTGGTAGAGCCCCTCGTCGAGGTCGCGCGACGACGCCTCGGCGGGCACCTCCGCGGCCACCTCGAGGACGGTCAGTCCGTGCACGCGGTCCAAGCGGAACAGCCGGACCGCCTCGGCGTTGCGGCAGTAGCCCTCGAGGTACGGGCGACCACCGGCCCAGGTCACCCGCATCGGGTCCACGTCCCGTTCGGTGATCTCGTCGCGTCCGGGCACGTAGTAGGACAGGTGGACCCGCCGCTCGGCCGCGAGCGCAGCCGAGAGCGCGTCGAGGACGGGGGGCTCGTTGTCGACGACGATGGCGAGGCGACCCGCGGCGTCCGCCGCGTCACCGACCGCCGTCTCCAGCTTCGCCAGCGCCCGGGTCACCGCATCACCGAGCCGTGGGACGTCGACCATGGTGCGCAGCGCGACGATGAGTGCCAGCGCCTCCTCGGCGGACAGCCGCAACGGCCGGGCCAACGTGTCCGCGTTGGAGAGCGTGACCCGGTCGGCGGAGTACTCGACGGTCATCAGGTCACCCGGGCTGTGCCCGGGCAGGCCGCAAACGAAGATCAGGTCCAGGTCGGCACGCACCTGCTTCTCGCTGACTGCGAACTCGCGGGCCACATCGCCCACCGGGGTGTCGGGATGCGCGAGCAACCACGGGACGAGAGCGAGCAGCCGGGGCAGCCGTTCGGCCGATGTGGTCACGGGCCCGCCGCCGTCCGCAGCCGCTCGACGACTGCCGCCCGCAACTCGGGTGGTTCGAGGGCGACCACGTCGGCGGCGTAGCCGGCCAGTTGGCCGGCGAGTCGCTCGACGTCGGCGAAACCCACCTCGACGCTGTCCCAACCGTCCGGTCCCGTCGACACGGCGGTCGCGAGCCGCCGGATGTCCCCCGCCCGGCCGGAGCGGATCCGCATCCGGGCGGTCCCGGTGGGCTCGGCCACCCCACGTGCGCTGACCATCGCGGTGACGTCCACCCCCGGCGGGATCCGAACCGTCCCGGCCGGGCCGGCCGCCACGGCGCCGACGATCCGGGACAGCCGGAAGACCCGGCCGGCCCCGCGGTCGAGATCCTGGCCCGCCACGTACCAGCGACCCCGCCAGGACACCACCCCCCATGGCTCCAACCGGCGCCCCACCGGCTCCTCGTCGGCCGAGCCCCGGTAGCGGAACCGGATCGGCCGGCCGGTCCGCACCGCCTCCGACACCGCCGGGAAGGCCGGCTCGGCGGCCTCGACCCGCGGTTGGAGCCCGCGCGGCAACGCCACGTCGATCGGCGCCCCGCCGGCGGTCAGCTTGCGCATCGCCCACGCGGCCGCCTCGCCGAGGGCGGCCTGCGCCCAGACCCGCGCGGCCAGCCCGGCAGCGGCGGCCTCGTCCGGTTCGAGCGCGACCTCGGGCAGCTCGTAGTCCCGCCGGGCGATCCGGTAGCCGGGGTCCTCGTCCGAGCTGACCGTCTCCAGCGGGATCCCCAGCTCGCGCAACTCCTCCTTGTCCCGCTCGAAAGTTCGGTGGAAGGCCACGTCTTCCTCGCCGTAGCCGGGCACCGCCCGGCGGACGTCGGCAGCGGTCATCGGCCGGCGGGTCGCCAGCAGCGCGATCACCAGGTTGAGCAGCCGCTCGGTCTTACGCGCCGACATGACAGGGCAGGCTAGCCGGACCCGGGGCCGGGGGCTTAGATAGGTGGGTGAGCTCGGTTGTGGGGAAGGCGCTCGCGGTCGCGAAACCCCGGCTGCGCGGCTGGTTGCACCTGGCCACGTCCCCGCTGGCGCTGGCCGCGGGGATCGTGCTCGTCGTCCTCGCGCCCGCCGGGCCGGCAACATTCGCCGCCCTCGCCTACGCCGTCACATCGGTGCTGCTGTTCGTCACCAGCGCGCTGTACCACCGGGGCAACTGGTCACCGCGGGTCCTGGCCGCCTTCAAGCGCTTCGACCACGCGAACATATTCCTCATCATCGCCGGCAGCTACACGCCCTTCGCCGTCCTCGCGCTGCGTGGCACCACCAGGGTGGCGGTGCTCTCGGGGGTTTGGACCGGCGCGCTGCTCGGCGCCGCGTTCCGGGTGCTCTGGGTCGGCGCCCCCCGATGGCTCTACACCCTGCTCTACCTCGGTCTCGGCTGGGCGGCCGCCTTCTTCTTCCCGCAGCTCCTCCACGGCGCCGGCGTCCCGGCATTCACGCTGATCGCGGTCGGCGGCGCGCTCTACACGCTGGGCGGGGTCGTGTACGGGCTCAAGCGCCCGGACCCGTGGCCGCGCTGGTTCGGGTTCCACGAGATCTTCCACAGTTGCACGGTCTTGGCCTACATCTGCCAGTACGTGGCCGCGTCTCTCGTGGTGTACCACGCTGCGTAGGAAAGCCACTCGTTAAAGGGAAAGAGCGCCGGCTACATGCTGGCGATCAATTTCTCGACCCGCTCGTCGACGGCCCGGAACGGGTCCTTGCACAAGACGGTGCGCTGGGCCTGATCGTTCAGCTTCAGGTGCACCCAGTCGACGGTGAAGTCCCGGCGCCGCTCCTGCGCACGCTTGATGAAATCGCCGCGCAGCCGGGCTCGGGTGGTCTGCGGCGGCACGGACTTCGCCTCGAAGATCGCGAGGTCGGTCGCCACCCGGGCGACCGCGCCGCGCCGCTCGAGCAGGTAGTACAGACCGCGGTCCCGGTCGACGTCGTGGTAGGCCAGGTCCAGCTGGGCGACCCGGGGATGGCCCATCGCCAACCCGTGCTTGGCCCGGTAGCGCTCGATGAGTTGGAACTTCGTGACCCAGTCGATCTCGCGCGCGACCAGGTCGAGGTTGCCGGTTTCGACCGCGTTCAGCGTCCGTTCCCACAGTTCCAGCACCCGCTCGGCGACCGGGTCGGAGCCGCGTCGGGTGACGAAATCCCGGGCCCGCGCATGGTATTCGTGCTGGATCTCCAGCGCGCTCGCCTCGCGTCCGTTGGCCAACTTCACCCGGCGGCGACCGGTCATGTCATGGCTGACCTCGCGGATCGCGCGGATGGAGTTCTCCAAGGTGAGGTCGCGCATGACGACGTTCGCCTCGATCATCCGCAGGACGAGATCGGTTGTGCCGATCTTGAGCAGCGCGGTTGCCTCGTTCATGTTCGAGTCGCCGACGATGACGTGCAGCCGGCGGAACCGCTCGGCGTCCGCATGCGGTTCGTCCCGGGTGTTGATGATCGGTCGGGACCGGGTGGTCGCGCTCGAGACGCCTTCCCAGATGTGCTCCGCGCGTTGACTCACGCAGTAGACGGCCCCCCGCGGGGTCTGTAGCACCTTGCCGGCGCCGCAGATGATCTGCCGGGTGACCAGGAACGGGATGAGCACGTCGGCGAGCCGGCTGAACTCGCCACTGCGTCCGACCAGATAGTTCTCGTGGCAACCGTAGGAGTTCCCCGCGGAGTCGGTGTTGTTCTTGAACAGGTAGATGTCACCCGCGATCCCCTCCTCACGCAGGCGGCGTTCGGCGTCGACCAGCAAGCCCTCGAGGATCCGCTCCCCCGCCTTGTCGTGCACGACGAGGTCGACGATGCTGTCGCACTCCGGGGTCGCGTACTCCGGGTGCGACCCCACGTCGAGGTAGAGCCGGGCCCCGTTGCGGAGGAAGACGTTGCTGCTCCGCCCCCAGGACACGACCCGCCGGAACAGGTAGCGGGCCACCTCGTCGGGAGAGAGCCGGCGCTGCCCGCGGAACGTGCAGGTGACGCCGTACTCGTTCTCCAGTCCGAAGATCCGCTTGTCCATTTCAGGCCACCCAACTGCAGTGAAAAACACTGTTCGTACAGGTCAGGGGCATGTGTGGCGGCCGGGCAGTGGAGGCTGGGTGAGACGTTTGTCGGGCATTCTCGGCAAGGATCTGCCAATCGGCGAACCAAGGAACGGTAGCTACCGTCCCGGCAAGATCCTTCTGCGGGGAGATTCCGCCATGGCAGGACCGCCCGGCGGACCCCGCTCCCACGTTCGCGGGGTCAGCGCCGAGCGGCGCGTCGGCGCACGCGGCGCCTACCCCATCGGCCGCTACACCATGCCCGACGGGCAGCGCCGCTCGCTGCCGGGCCACCGGACCCGGGGCGAGGCGTTCGAGGCGGCGCGGACCGAGCAGGACAAGCTGACCCGGGCGAGGTGCCGCGATCCCCGCGCCAGCCGGATGACCTTCGCCGGCCTCGTGCATGAGCACTACCTGCCGACCTGCGAGCACGTCAGCCCGGTCACCCGCAAGCAGTTCACCTTGGAGACGGTACTGGCGAAGCCGCCCGCGCGGGCGGGAAGAACGCTCGCGCCGCCAAGTATGCGCTGCTCCATGTCCTCGGTGCCCGGCAGAACGGCTGGATCGACATCAACCCCGTGTCCGCGGTTGCGGACCCCCCGAAACGTCAGGCCCAGGATGACGACCGGGCCGTCACCCCGGAAGAGTGGACCCTGATCCGCGCCTTCCGGGGCGGCCGGCCAGCCCGTCAGCGGTTGGGAGAGCTGCGCTTACCCTTCGCCAACGTGGCACCGGGATGACCGGCGCTGGCATTCATCAGCCACACCTTTTTGCGCTCAGCGTCGACGCAGTACGGGACGCGGGCCCCGGAGCTGATGTCGATCTGCCACTGCGGGAGTTCCTGGCCGCCGACTCGACGCATGCCGAGCGCACCAGCCAGCGGCTTCTGCGTCGAGGTCCTTTCCAGGGGATGCCTGTGCATCCGATCCCAGGCTTCTCGGGTCGTCCCCGGGTACTGGGAGCACAACTGCGGCCAGTCCGCGGCAGCTTCGCTCGTGCCGAACTGGACGCGCCACTCACCGGCCTCGAGCGGAGGAGCGACGTCGTCCAGACGCTTGGGCAAGTCTCAGGCGCCCTCTGGCTCGAGCACATCCCCGCCATACGGCACGTCTACCGGCCGGGCGAGCCGCCTCGCCAGCTCGGGGTCAGACCACAGTTCAGCGCTGGCTTGCCAGGCGTCGATGAGATTCTCGAACGCGGTGAACCGCCCCACGGTGGCGCAGGCCCGCAACACATCAAGCACTTCTCGCTCGAAGGCCTTTCGCTCCATGGCAGGCAAGAACACCGACCAGGGAAATTCGTCGACCAGGCCCGCGGTGATCACCTTCTCGACATCCTTGCCGCTCGACAGCGCGTGGCGCAGCACGTGCGCCACCGCAGCTACCGCGTGCCGGTCACCTTCCACGCGCCGCAACGGCGCGAGGACGAACGACGCCCGGCCCGCGCGCCTCTCCAGCACGAGCGCGTCATCGCTGGACTCCACGTCGTCAAGAACGGTGGCGTAGTCGCGGATGAAGGTGGCCATCGGCATGCTGCTCACGGTTCCCTATTCTTCAGTGGTACCTCTGAAGTGTCAAGGTAGCCCCAAAGCGGCAGGAGTTGCGGGTTCGCCAGTGCGCTGCCCTGTCCGCCGCTAGAAGTTTTCTGACGCAGCCGGTTACCAAATCGGCCGTCGCTCGGAGGGCCCGGGTATATCTCTACGGACGCCCTCGGGATATACTCTTGGCGTGACCAAACGACTTGTGGACATTGACGATGCGGTACTCGATGCAGCCCGCGAAGCAATAGGCACGCGCACCCTCAAGGATACGGTGAACGTCGCCCTCGAGTCGGCAACAGCGCTCGCTGCCCGCCGCCAGCACTTGAAGCGCTTCCGATCCGACGGTCTGCCTGACCTTCGCAGAAAGAAGGTCATGGAGCGAGCGTGGCAGTAGCCGACTATCTCGCGGATAAGAGCGCCTACGCCCGACTTCACCGGCCCGCCGTCTACGAGCGTCTTGCGCCGCTCATGGAGCTAGGCCTGGTGGCAACGTGCACACTCATCGATCTTGAAATCCTGTTCAGCACCCGGACCGCATCCGAGTACCAACAGGTACTCTCTGAACGGGCCGGATTAGAGCGTCTCGAAGCCGAGCAAGCCGACTGGGACCGTGCCCAGCAGGTGCAGGCAGCACTCGCCGGCGTCGGCCTCCTGCGGGCTGTGAGCCTGCCGGATCTGCTGATCGCCGCCGTTGCCGAGCGGCACCGAGTCACCTTGCTCCACTACGATGGCGACTTCGACCACATCCGAGAAATCACCGGACAGAACATGGACTGGATCCGACCCGCCGGGAGCATTCCCTAATTAGCGGAAAGTACGCCGTGCTCGCAGCGACGTGCAGTCGCCGCCCTTAGCGACTTTGACCGCGGCCCGGACCTTGGGATCACGCAAGGCAGCCATCTCGAGGGCGGTAACCGTTACGGCGGGGGTCAGCACGAGCGTGCCGTCGGGGAACTCCTCCGCGACGTAGCGCTCGAAGTCGCGCCTGCGTACCCGAGCCAAGCTGGTCCGGCCGCGCTCGTCGACGACGATCTCCTTGGGCGTCACGCTCTGAAGATACCTAGAGCGACCGCTTACGACGCGCTTGCCCGGCTGGAGGCGACCCCGGAGGCAGCCCCGGTTCTGCAAGCCATCAATCGCAGCCGCGGCCGTCTGACCGAGGACCCGTTCAACCCGCGCCTCGGGACAACCGCCTTCCGCACCGACGAACTGGGCGGGGTCAGTGCCACCCCAGCCCGCATCGAGGACTGGTACATCTTCTGGCAGCGTGGCGTGGACAAGAACACGATCGAGATCGTTCTGATCCACCAGCTGCCGACAGCCTCGGGCCGAGATGCGAGCGCGATCAGCAACTATCTGATCCGTCCATGGCTTGCCCACTGGTTAGGATCAGGTCAGAATTGTGACCTATGAGTGAGACCCTGCCTTTCTCCGAGGCCAAGGCGCACCTGTCCGATCTGGCCGACAGAGTCGAGCGGCAACACGAACGCGTTCTGGTTACTCGGAACGGGCGGCCCTCGTTCGTGCTCATCAGTCCGGCCGACCTGGAATCGTTGGAGGAGACGCTCGAGATCGTTCGGGACCGAAAGCTGATGGCTTCGCTACGTCGCTCACGTGAGGAGGCGGCCCGCGGTGAGGTTGCGCCGCTTCCCGAGCAGGGGTGAGCGACGCGGCGTATGAGATCGCGATCACCCACGAGGGGCTGCCGCACCTGAACCGGTTGCCGGAGGCGGTGCGGGCGGCCGCCGTCGAGCTGATCACCGGTCCGTTGGCGGAGAATCCGGCCCGGCTGGGCAAGCCGCTGGTAGGGGAGCTGGCTGGGCTGTATTCGGCGCGCCGGGGAGACTATCGGGTGATCTACGAATTCGACGATCGGCGCCGCGCCGTCACCGTGCACCGCGTCGTGCATCGTCGGGCGGCCTACCGACGCCGATGATGCTGACCTCGTGGCGGCGAGGGTGGCCAATGGCGGCGCCGTGGCGCGTCGATCTTGGTGGCAGCGGTCGACCTGGAACGGCCGCTCTGAGCGATCTTGGAATCCGTCCTCCGGTGCCGCCCGGCGAGCGAACCTGCCGTCGATGGTGCCGTTGAGCGGACGCGGTGACTGGGCGGCATCGCAGATTGCTGACGCGAGGCGGGTCGATGTCCGACGCTTAGCCCCGGTGGCCTGACCGTATCGTTTCGACCACGGGCTGAATTGATCCCCCTCTCACCAGAGGTTCGCCATGCCACTTGAAGACGAGTACGAACCAAGCCCCCGGGAATGGGTGCGGGACCAGGTCGCCGAGTACGAAGCCTCGGGCGGCCTGCGTGCCAACACCTTGCGCGACACGGGGCTGCCCATCGTCATTTTCACCACCAGGGGGGCGAAGAGCGGCAAGATCCGCAAGGTCCCGGTCATGAGGGTTGAGCACGATGGCGAGTACGCCCTTGTGGCCTCCATGGGCGGGGCGCCGCAGAACCCGGTCTGGTACCACAACCTGCTCGCCCACCCCGACGACGTCATGCTCCAGGACGGCCCCGAGCCCTTCGACGTCGCAGTCCGACAGGTGAGCGGGGAAGAGCGGGCGCTGTGGTGGGAACGCGCCGTGCAGGCCTACCCTCCCTACGCCGAGTACCAGGAGAAGACGACACGCGCGATCCCCGTCTTCGTGGCCCGGGCCCGATGAACGCCGTGCCGGCGCCAGCCGAGCCATCGCCGCACTGACCTTGCTGGCGTAGCCCGAAGGCACCGCCATCCGTCCACCCGCGAACGCCACGCACCCGAACGCCCGCCGCACGGTGGGGAGGGCGCTGTAGCCGATCTTCTCGGCTGCGCCACCACGCCAGCAGGAGGGGTGCGGTCGACGGGAGCCGCTGGCACCATGTGGGGATGACCGAGTCGGGGCTGTCTGAAAGCGTCGCACGGATCATGCGCGAGCAGCACGGGCTGCGGGCTGACTTGGACCGTCTGACCGGCTGGGGTGAGGCTCACCCGGACGTGTTCGCAGGGGTCTGGTTCGACAACGCCGCCGCCGAGGCCGGTACCGGCCCGGTCCGGATCGGAGTCGGGGTCGTGGGCGACCCGGCCGCGTTCCGTGCAGCGCTCGAGCCGACCTTGGAGCACCCGAACCTGTTGATGCTCGTGGCCAAGCGCTACCCGCTCGAGGAGCTGAACGCGCTCTCCGGCCGTATCGTGGAAACGTTCATGGGGGGCTCCCGGTTAGCCGGCGAGCCGTACGTCAGCCAGGTCGGCGCGAAGGTACACCTCAACCGGGTCACGGTCTCGATCAGTCAGGACGATCCGGCCGCGCTCGCCCTCGCGTCGCAGATCGAGGCGCGGTTCGGCCCGGACATGATCCAGATCAGCCTCGGCCACGTCGAGCCTCCCGAACCACCGGTCCCTCCGCGGCCCCCCGGTGTCGACAACGACTGGTTCAGCGGCGAGACACTCATCGGGCTCCCCGTCGAAGCCGCTCGGGAGCGGGCCGCCGAAGCCGGCTGCTCACTGCGGGTGAGGACCGCCGGCCCGGTCCACGCGGACTTGGTCCGAAACCGCATCGATGCCTGGCTCGTCGACAAGAAGATCGCTGCCGTACGACGGCCGGGCCCCCGACCCAGCGGGCCCGCCCGAGCCTGACGCTCGAGGGCGCCGGCTATGCGCGCGTGCTCGCCGACGGCGAAACGAAAAGGGCCGTCACTACCGCCCGGGAGGGAGCGAGCGAGCTTGCCAACCGGCGGACTCGATAGCCGCCTGACCGGCGCGTTTCTCCCCGTACTCGTTCTCCGGTCCGAAGATCCGCTCGTCCACGTTCGGGCGCTACAGGACTAGGCCCGGGCCGCGACTGCGTCGAGCAACCGGCCGGCCAGCGCCGGTAGGCAGACGAGCAGGTCCGGCAGCCAGGGGTCCGGCTGGTTGTAACGGAGCGGCGAGCCGTCCAGGCGGCTCGCGTGCAGCCCGGCCGCGCGGGCGACGGCGACCGGCGCGGCCGAGTCCCACTCGTACTGACCGCCGCCGTGCAGGTAGGCCTCGGCCCGACCCTCGATCACGGCGGCAATCTTCGCGCCGGCCGAGCCCAGCTCGCACAGCTCCGCGCCGAGATCCGCCGCGACGCCGGCCACGAAGTCCGGCGGGCGGGTGCGGCTGACGACGATCCGGATCGGTGTAGCGGGTGGCGGCGGCGGCGGTGCGGGCGTGCCGGTGGTCAGGGTGCGGGCGACAGCGGGCAGCGCGAGCGCGCCCGCCACCAGGTCCCCGGCCTGCCAGAGGGCGACGTGCACCGCCCAGTCGGCGCGCCCGGGCTCGCCGAACTCCCGCGTGCCGTCCAGCGGATCGACGATCCAGACCCGGTCGGCGGCCAGCCGGGAGCGATCGTCACGACCCTCTTCGGACAGGATCGCGTCCCCGGGCCGGGCCCGGGCCAACGCCTCGGCAAGGAAGCGGTGCGACGCCTCGTCCCCGGCCCGGCGCAGCTCGGCCGCGGGCAGCGAACCGCCGCGCAGCCGGATCAGCAGCTCGCCGGCTTCGGTCGCCAGCCGGCCGGCGAGCCGGTGATCGGACTCTTCACGCACTGCGCTCACCCGCGTTCGCGCCCTCGGGCGGGGCGCCCCGGAAAGCCCACCACACCGGCGCGTCGAACCGTCGACCCCCCCGCAGGGCCCGATAGATCGCACAAGTCGGTCATCGTTAGGCCATTCGGGTCCGTCCGGCTAGCCCGTGGCGGCGGGCCGGGTAGCCACTCCTGACCAAATGTGACCGAAAGTATTCACACGGTCGCCTGACGTCACCATTATTGGCCTCGATCACCATCACCTGCCTGGGGGTACGACGTGTCGAGGATCCTCACCACACTGCGCGGTCGGCTGCTCGTTGCGATCGCGGTGACCGGAAGCCTGCTGGCCAGCACCTCGTGGGCGACCGCGGACACCAGCAGCTCCGCGAGCGAGCAGGTCATCGTCACCTCCGACTCCGCGACGGACGCCGCCTGGCTGGCGAACCTGGCCGGCGGTCAGGCCGGGAACTCGCTCCCGCTGGTCAACGCCGTCGCCGCGCAGCTCACCGCGAGCCAGGTCGGCTACCTGACCAGCCTCGGCGTCACCGTGACACCGGACGTTTCGGTGCCGGTGACCATGGCTGAGGACAACCCGCCGCACGCGCCGTCGGACGTCTTCCCGCAGGTCACCGGGGCCAGCCAGCTGACCGCGAACGGCACCACCGGTGCCGGGGTCGGCGTCGCCGTTCTCGACACCGGGATCGATGCGCTTCCCGACTTCAGCGGTCGCCTGGTCGACGGGGTCGACTTCACCGGAGAAGGCAACCCGTTCCAGGACGACTACGGGCACGGCACGTTCGTCGCCGGCCTGATCGCCGGCAACGGGGCGTCCTCCGGCGGCGCCTACGTCGGGGAGGCGCCTGGCGCCAACCTGATCTCGATCAAGGTTGCCGGCGCCTCTGGGGTCGCCCACGCGTCGACGATCATCCGCGGGATCGACTGGGCCATCAAGCATGCTGACTCGGACAACATCCGGGTCCTCAACCTCTCGCTGGGCGCGATCCCCACCGGCCCGACCGCCACCGAGCCGATGGACCAGGCCGTCGAGCGGGCCTGGCAGGCCGGGATCGTCGTCGTCGCGTCCGCCGGCAACTCCGGACCGAACCTCGGCACCATCCTCTCCCCGGGCGACGACCCCATGGTCATGACGGTCGGGGCGAACGACGACAACGCGACGGTCACCCCCACCGACGACGCGATCCCGTCGTTCAGCAGCGAGGGCCCAACGCAGTTCGACGGCTGGCTCAAGCCGGATCTCGTCGCCCCGGGCCGCTCGGTCATCAGCCTGGCCGCCCCCGGGTCGACCATCTACAACACCTACCCGTCGGCGATGGTCGGCAGCGCCAACTTCGTCGGCTCCGGGACGTCGTTCTCTACGGCGATCACCAGCGGCGCGACCGCACTGCTGCTCCAGGCCCACCCCTACGCCACGCCGAACCGGGTGAAGGCGAGGCTGCTCACGGCGGCCGATCCGGCGGCGTCGGCCAACCCCGTCGTGGCCGGGCACGGCGAGTTGGATGTCGCGGCCGCCACCGCCATGCCGGCGATCACGCTCAGTCAAAGCAGCGGGCAGTCCGTGGCAAAGACGTCCAGCGGGGTAATCCCGATGTCGGCGTCGTGGACGCTGTCGACCTGGAACCCGGCTAACTACAGCGGTCCGGAGACGACGGTCACCGGGACCACCTGGAACGGCTCCACCTGGAACGGGACGACGTGGAACGGGACCACCTGGAACGGGACCACCTGGAACGGGACCACCTGGAACGGGACCACCTGGAACGGGACCACCTGGAACGGGACCACCTGGAACGGGACCACCTGGAACGGGACCACCTGGAACGGGTCAACGTGGAACTAGGGCCCACCCGATGAACCTGCCATGGCGGGCGCGGTTGGTCATCGGGGCCCAGGTGCTGGCTGCGGTCGTCGCGGCGGCCACGGTGCTCGCCCTGCCGCATGCGCCGGGCTTCGGACCGGCCTGGGCGACCACCGTCATCGGCGCCCTGTTCGTCGTCGCCTGGGCCCGCCCGCTGCTGGTGTTCCGGGGCTCTTCGTCCGAGGCGGTCCAGTTCGACGAGGGCCTGCTGATCGTGGCGCTCATCGTGCTCCCTCCCGGTGGCGTGCTGTTCGTGGTCGGCGTCGGCACGATCGTCGGGATGACGGTCCGCCGCCGCCCGATGATCAAGCGCTTGTTCAACCTGGCACACACGGTGTTCTCGGCCGCGCTGGCCATCCTGGTCAGTTCGACCTTGGCCCAGTTGCCCACCCACACGCTCGGCCCCCGGCGGCTGACCGCGGCGGTGGTCGGCGCCGCGGTGTTCTTCCTCGCCACGAACCTGACGACCACGTTGATCCTGGTCGCGACCGGCGGCGGCCGCGCCCGGGACTTGAGTCGCAAGCACATCGACCTCCGGCTGGCGATGCTCGGCGCCGGAGTGGTGCTCGGCTCGACCTGCGCGGCGGCATTGTCCGTGCATCCGTGGACGGTCGTCCTGCTTCCCCTTCCCTTCCTCACTCTGCGTTTCGCCATGGCCGGTCACTTCGCCGCCCGCCACGACCGGGACCGGCTGCTCGGCCTGTTCGACGCCACCTTGTCGGTCCACCGGCCGATCGACGCACATGAGGTCGGCCAGCAGCTCACAGCCACCGCGTCCGAACTGCTGCGCTGCTCGTCGGCCCGGCTGTCCAGCACGCCGCCGGTACCGGGTGAGATCGCCACGTCGATCGTCGCCGAGAACGGAACCAGCTGGCTCGCGCTATCCGGCCGGTCGCGGAGCGAACCGTTCGACGCCGCCGACGAGCAGCTTCTGGCCGCGCTGGCGGCCGTCGGGTCGAGCGCGCTGCGGCATGCCGCCATCCACGCGACCGTGAGCCGCCAGCAGGAGCGGCTCGCCGCGATCATGGGCAGCCTCGCCGAGGGGGTCATCGCCTTCGACCCGACCGGCTACCCGGTGTTCGTCAACCCGGCGGGCGAGGGGCTGCTCGGCATGGCGGCCGACGAGCTGACCGCACGGGTGCACAGCCTGGCCGCGGCCGAGGTCGTGGCGCCACTGAGCGCGATCGCCCGGCGCTGCCTGCACGAGGCGCACTCGGTCACCGACGATTCGACCATGTTCACCAGCGCCGCGCGCCTGCCGATCGCGGTGAGCTACACCTGCTCCCCCATCTACGAAGGTGACGAGCTGGCTGGTGCGGTTCTCGCATTCCGCGACATCACCGAGCGGGTCGCCGCGGAGCGGGAACTCGCCTACCACGCCTTCCACGATCAGCTGACGGGGCTGCCCAACCGGCGCCTTTTCCTCGACCGGCTGGAGCAGGCGCTGCGGCGCAGCGACCGGACCGGCGCTTCGCATGCGGTGCTGTTCGCCGACGTCGACCGCTTCAAGCTGATCAACGACAACCTCGGCCACACCGCCGGGGACGAGTTGCTGTGCGAGATCGCGCAACGGTTGGCGGTCGTGTTGCGGCCGACCGACACCATCGCCCGCTTCGGCGGTGACGAGTTCACCGTCCTGCTCGAGGACGTCGACCACGGTCCCGGGGCCGAACTGCTGGCCGCTCGGGTCCGCTCCGCGTTGCGCGAGCCGATCCGTCTGGCCAGCGGGCGAGAGGTCATCGCCAGCGTGAGCATCGGGATCGCTTCGACGCGCGGAATCTCGACGCCGGACGACGTACTGCACAACGCCGACGTCGCCATGTACCAGGCGAAGACCGAGGGCACCGGTGGCGTGCACCACTACGACGCCGCGGCCATGCGGGCCCGGTCCGCCCAGCGGCTGGACGTCGAGGCGGACCTGCGCCGAGCTGTCGACGAGGGCCAGCTCGACGTGCATTACCAGCCGCTCGTCGACGTCCGCACCGAGGCGATCGTCGAACTCGAGGCCCTGGTCCGCTGGCGCCACCCGCAGCACGGCCTGCGGATGCCGGCGGAGTTCATCCCGATCGCCGAGGAGTCGGGCCTGATCTTCCCGCTCGGCCGCGCCGTGCTCGCCGCGAGCTGCCGGCAGGCCCGCGAATGGCTCGGCGCGGGCGCCGACATCGGCGTTGCCGTCAACCTCTCGGCCCGCCAGTTCCAGGACCCGAACCTGGTGTCCCTCATTGGGCACTGCCTGGAGGGCAGCGACCTCCCCGCGCACCGGCTGTGCCTGGAAATCACCGAGAGCCTGGCCATGCACGACGTCGACGACACGATCCGTACCCTCGGCCGGCTCAAGGAACTCGGGGTCCGGCTGGCTATCGACGACTTCGGCACGGGGTACTCCTCGTTGAGCTACCTCAAGCGTTTCCCGGTCGATGTGGTGAAGATCGATCGCAGCTTCGTCCGTGATCTCGACCGTTCGGACGTGGACCGGGCCATCGTCGCCGCGATCGTGGGGCTCACCGACGCACTGGGGATCGTGACCGTGGCCGAGGGCGTCGAGGACAAGAACCAGCTGGCCCGGCTCCGGACGATCGGTTGCGGCCTCGCCCAGGGATACCACCTTGCCCGGCCCGCGTCGGCAGCCGAGATCAGCCGGCTGCTCGGGACCCCCTGGCCGGCGCTGCCCGCACAGCGCCCCTCGACCGAGGTCGCGCACCTGCGGCTTGCGCCGAGCGCCTGATCCGCGGGGCGACACCCAACCAGATAACCCCCGCGTCGAACCGGACGCCGCGCGCGACCGTGCAAGTCCGCATGAGGTCCCCACGCCCGTCCATAGGAACGCTCGCCGCGACGGCCGGCCTGCTCGGCGCCCTGTCGGGTTGCGGCGGAGCCGGCGCACCCGGGCTGCACGTTGGTAACCCGACGGCTCGACCCTCCGGAACGGCACCCGCCCCGCGACTTGCAACGCCGGCCCCGACGGCCCGCCCCAGCGTGGCGGCGAGCCCGGGCGCGCTGACCCGGGCGCCCACCGCCAGCCCGCCGCCGCTGGGTTCGCCGAGCCCCGCGGCGCGCACCACCGCGCCCACCGCGGCGCGCACCACCGCGCCCACCGCGGAACCGACGCGTTCCGCGTCGCCGTCACCGCGCGCGTCGACCGCCAGCCCAACCCGGTCCCCGACCCCAAGCACGTCCCCGCGGCCGACCGCGACCGCTTCCGGATCGTGCATACCGCAGGGTGGCGGCGACGGCGACGGTGACAACGGCGGGGGTCCGAGCGACGGGGACGGCTGCACGTGAGTCGACCCGAGCGCCATCGCTAGCCGGCCGCCGGCTTCCCGGGTTTGCGGGGTGCCGCCGCCTTCGGCGCCTCGTCCGGGGGGACCGGCGGAACGCCGAGCAGCCGGCCCAACTGGGGGCCGAGGATTCGCTTGAACTTGCGCCGCGGCCGGTTGCGGTCGAGCACCGCGACCTCCAGCTGCTCCGGGGTGAGGGTGCGGGGTTCGCCGTTGTCCGCCGCCGGGTCGGCCCGCAGCGCGGCCACCGCGATCGCGAGCGCGGCCGCGAGGTCGAGGTCGGGCCGGTGGCTTTCCCGGAGCCGGCTGCTGATCGCCTCGGCGGACCCGCCCATAACGACGAAGTTCTGTTCGTCACCTACCGAACCGTCGTAGGTGAGTCGGTACATCTGGTCCTCGTCGGCCCGGTCCCCGATCTCGGCGACGACGAGCTCCACCTCGAACGGCTTGTCCCCGGGCCCGGAAAAGATCGTGCCGAGGGTCTGCGCATACGCGTTGGCGAGTCCGCGCCCGGTGACGTCGCGCCGGTCGTAGGAGTAGCCGCGCAGGTCGGCGAGCCGGACCCCGGCCTGCCGGAGGTTCTCGAACTCGTTGTACTTACCAACCGCGGCGAAGGCGATCCGGTCGTAGATCTCGCTGATCTTGTGCAGCGCGTTCGACGGGTTCTCCGCGACCAGGACGATGCCGTCGACGTACTGCATGACGAGCACGCTTCGGCCGCGCGCGATGCCCTTGCGGGCGTAGTCGGCCCGGTCCTTCATCAGCTGCTCGGGCGAGACGTAGAACGGGGTCGCCAACGGTGCGTCCTCCTGTGGTCGGGTGGTGCCTAGGCCGGCCGGAGCGGGGCGGGCAGGCCGCCCGGGTTGGCCATCCGCTCCTCGACGACAGCTTGCGTGATGCCCGCCACGTCGCCCTCCGCGAGCTTGCGGACACCCTCGGCGGTGACCGCAAGCACCACCGGGAAGATCCCCCGGGTGAGGTCGGGTCCGCCGGTGGCCGAGTCGTCGTCGGCGGCGTCGTAGAGGGCGTTGATGCTGGCGAGCACCGCGTCGGCTTCGGTGAAGCTTTCGCGATAGGTCTTCTTCAGCGCGCCCCGGGCGAAAACCGAGCCCGACCCGACCGAGTGAAACGAGTGCTCCTCGTACCGGCCGCCGGTGACGTCGTAGGAGAAGATCCGGCCGGCCCGTGCCGGGTCGTCGGCGTCGAGGTCGTAGCCCGCGAACAGGGGAACGACGGCGAGGCCCTGCATGGCCATTGCCAGGTTGTTGCGGATGAGCATGGAGAGCCGGTTTGCTTTCCCGTCGAGGGAAAGCACGGTGCCCTCGATCTTCTCGTAGTGCTCGAGCTCCACCTGGAACAGTCGGACCAGTTCGATGGCGATCCCCGCCGAGCCGGCGATGCCGACGGTGGAGTAGTCGTCGGCCTGGAAGACCTTCTCGATGTCGCGCTGGGCGATGTAGCTGCCCATCGTGGCCCGCCGGTCCCCCGCCATGACCACACCGCCGGCGTGCGCGACCGCAACGATTGTGGTGCCGTGCGGTGCCTCCGGGACCGGCAGGGCGGCGTTGGTCGGACGGCGGCTCGGCAACAGGTCGGGAGCCTGCTCGGCGAGGAAATCCGCGAACGACGACGTGCCGGGTCTCATGAACCCGGCGGGAAACCGGAGGTCGGTCACTCTCCGCCCTTCTGGATGTAGCCGCGCACGAAGTCCTCCGCGTTCTCCTCCAACACCGAATCGATCTCGTCGAGCATCGCGTCGACGTCTTCGGTCAGCTTCTCGTGCCGCTCGGCGAGGCTTTCGGTGTCTGCCGCTTCCGGCGCGACGTCCTCGACGTCCTCGCTCTTTCTCGAGGCCCGTTGCTGCCCGCCGGGCTCTTTCGTGGCCATGGCGCCCTCTCCTCGGGTTATCCCGCGGGCTCCGAGCCTATCTGCGGCTCCGCTCGGCCCGGCACGAACGCGGCCCCCAACACCGCCGAAATCAGCGTGGCCGTCCCGCCCGGTAGATCGTGTAGCCGGAGGAGGCCCGGTACGGCGGTTCGACGGTCAGGCCGGCTCCGGCGAGCAGCCGGTCGACCTCGGGGGCCGGAATGGCCACCCCGTAGCCTGGCCCCCCGGCGGCGAGCGAGTCCTGCATGCAGTAGACCAGCGCGCCGGCATACCCGACGACCGATGCCGGATCGGCGGTATCCACGTCGAGGTCACCGCTCTGCGTGGGCTCGACGACGACCAGCCGGCCGCCGGGACGCATGACCCGCGCGGCTTCGTCCAGGACGGCGGCCGGATCTCCGAAATGGTGCAGCGAGTCGAGCACCAGGACCAGGTCGTAGCGTCGGGGCCCGGGAAGGGCGCGGACGTCGGCTTCGATCAGGTCGACGTTCGTCACCAGTGCGGCGTCGATCTCCTTGCGACCTCGGTCGAACGACTCCCCGTCGATGTCGAACCCGGTGATCCGCGAGCGCGGGAAGGTGCGCCCCACGAGCAGGCAGGCATGCCCGCGGCCGCACCCGAACTCGGCCACCTCGATGCCGTCCTCGAGTGCCTCGAGCAGGCCCGGGACGCTGGCCAGCCATTCGGGCACGAGCAGCGCGTCGTAGACGGGGGCGTTGAACCGCTCGAGCAGGTCCCCGGCCACCTCGTGGAAACGTTCCGGACGGATCCCCGCGCCGGTGCGGATCGCCGTGGCGACGTCCGGCAGCAACTCGGGCAACCGCCGAGCGAACTCGAAAACCACCCCGGGGTCCAGGCCGAGCGCCCCGCTGAAGGTCGCCCGGGTTTCCTCGGTCGGCCGGAACCGGCCGCCGCGGTGCGTGAGGTATCCGGCGGCGGTCATCCCGGACAGCCAGCCCAGGGCACACCGTGCGTCGAGGCCCGCGTGCCGCGCGACCGCCTCCGGGGTGTCCGCGCCGTCCAGGACGGCGGCCAGGGCGCCGGTCCGCCGACCCAGGTCGACCAGGACTACGGAGTAGTAACCGGCGAGATGGCGCGCGGCGAGCGGCTCGCTGCGGCCCTCGGGCGGCTCCATGCCTCGACGCTAACCCGGCCCGCCGCGCGGGTCCACCGGAATCCCCCGTTCCACGCCGGGGGCGGGCTTCGGTGCGGCCCCGGGCATCGCCCAGTGGGCGGTTGTGCACTACCGCCACGCTCCGACTGGGCGGTTCGCCCCGGGCAGGACGCCCACTCGCGGAAGGGGTTCGCGCCGGACAGGACGCCCACTCGCGGAAGGGGTTGCGGCCCCGGGCATCGCCCAGTGGGCGGTTGAGCACTACCGCCACGCTCCGACTGGGCGGTTCGCCCCGGGCAGGACGCCCACTCGCGGAAGGGGCTCGCCCCGGTCAGGCCGGGTGGCCGCCGGAGAGCTGGTCGACGAGGTCCACCGCGGTCGGGCACCGGGCGAGCAGGTCCCCGACGTGGGCCTTGGTGCCGCGCAGCGGCTCGAGCATCGGCACCCGTTGCAGGGAGTCCCGGCCGACGTCGAAGATGACCGAATCCCAGGATGCCGCCGCGACCGCCTCCGGGTAGAGCTCCAGGCACCGGCCGCGGAAGTACGCCCGGGTGTCCTCGGGTGGCGAGGTCATGGCCCGGAGCACCTCCGGCTCGGCGACCAGGGTCCGCATCCGCCCGCGGGCCACCAGGCGGTTGTACAGCCCCCGGTCGGGCCGGACGTCGGAGTACTGAAGGTCGACCAGCTGAAGCCTCGACGCCCCCCAGTCCAGACCGTCCCGGGCCCGGAACCCTTCCAGCAGCTCGAGCTTAGCCACCCAGTCGAGCTCCTGGGAGAGCGACATCGGCTCCTCGGCCAGCCGGGCGAGCACCGACTCCCAGCGGTCGAGGACATCGGTGGTCTGCTCGTCCACGTCGGCACCGAACCGGTCCTCGACGTACTTGCGAGCCTGTTCCAGGTATTCGAGCTGGAGTTGGATCGCGGTCATCTTCCGGCCGTCGCGCATGGTCAGCTGGTAGCGCAACGTCGGGTCGTGGGAGACCGCACGAAGGGTCGGCACCGGGCTCTCGACCCCGAGGTCTACGCCGTTGTCGCCCAACCAGCGGTCCTCGATCATCGCCAGCACCAGGCAGGTGGTGCCGAGCTTGAGATAGGTCGACACCTCGCTCATGTTGGCATCGCCGATGATCACGTGCAGCCGGCGGTACCGCTCCGGGTCGGCATGCGGCTCGTCCCGGGTATTGATGATCGGCCGCTTGAGCGTCGTCTCCAGCCCGACCTCGACCTCGAAGAAGTCGGCCCGCTGGGAGATCTGGAAGCCGTCCCCGCGCCCGTCGGCGCCGATCCCGACCCGCCCCGCCCCGCAGACCACCTGCCGGGAGACGAAGAACGGGGTCAGGTGGCGGACGATCTCGGCGAAGGCGGTGGCCCGCGCCATCAGGTAATTCTCGTGGCAGCCGTAGGAGGCGCCCTTGTTGTCGGTGTTGTTCTTGTAGAGCTGGATCTTCCCAGCACCGGGAATCTCGGCGGCGCGCAGCGCGGCGGCCGCCATCACCCGCTCCCCCGCCTTGTCCCAGAGCACCCCGTCCAGCGGGTTGGTCACCTCGGGCGTCGAGTACTCCGGATGGGCGTGGTCGACGTAGAGCCGCGCCCCGTTGGTGAGGATGACGTTGGCCAGTCCGAGCTCGTCCTCGGACAGGTTCTCGTCGCCCCTGCTCAAACCGGTGGTCAGGTCGAACCCGCGCGCGTCCCGCAGCGGGGACTCCTCCTCGAAGTCCCAGCGGGGCCGGCGGTCCCGCGCCGCCGCCGACGTGGCGGCCAGGTACCCGTTGACCACCTGCGACGAGGCGAGCATGTGGTTCGCGCCCGACTGGCCGGGAACGGCGATGCCGTACTCGGTTTCGGTGCCCATGACCCGGCGAACCGTCACGGTGGCCTACAGGTACTGCCCGGTGTTCGCCACCGTGTCGATGGCCCGCCCGGTCTCGTTGCCCTTGCCGGAGATCAAGGTGCGGATGTAGACGATCCGCTCGCCCTTCTTGCCGGAGATCCGCGCCCAGTCGTCCGGGTTGGTCGTGTTCGGCAGGTCCTCGTTCTCCTTGAACTCGTCGATGCACGCGGCGAGCAGGTGGGCCATGCGCAGGCCCTTCTGGCCCAGCTCGAGGAAGTCTTTGATCGCCATCTTCTTCGCCCGCGCGACGATGTTCTCGATCATGGCACCGGAGTTGAAGTCCTTGAAGTAGAGGACTTCCTTGTCCCCGTTCGCGTAGGTGACCTCGAGGAACCGGTTCTCCTCGGTCTCGGTGTACATCCGCTCGACGACCCGCTGGATCATCGCCGCCACGGTGCCCTCGCGGGATCCGCCGTTCTCGGCCAGGTCCTCCGCGTGCAGCGGCAGCTCCGGAACGATGTACTTCGAGAAGATGTCCCGGGCGGCCTCGGCGTCCGGTCGCTGGATCTTGATCTTCACGTCCAGCCGGCCCGGGCGGAGGATGGCCGGGTCGATCATGTCCTCGCGGTTCGATGCGCCGATGACGATGACGTTCTCCAGGCCCTCGACCCCGTCGATCTCGCTGAGCAACTGCGGGACGATGGTGTTCTCGACATCGCTCGAAACGCCGGACCCTCGGGTGCGGAAGATCGAGTCCATCTCGTCGAAGAACACGATCACCGGAGTGCCTTCGCTGGCCTTCTCCCGGGCCCGCTGGAAGACCAACCGGATGTGCCGTTCGGTCTCGCCGACGTACTTGTTGAGCAGCTCCGGGCCCTTGATGTTGAGGAAGTAGGACCGGCCCTCGCCACCGCCGACCGACGCCACCTGCTTGGCGAGGGAGTTGGCGACCGCCTTCGCGATCAGCGTCTTCCCACATCCCGGTGGCCCGTACAACAGGATCCCCTTCGGCGGCCGGAGCTGGTGCTCGCGGAACAGGTCGCCGTGCAGGAACGGCAGTTCCACCGCGTCGCGGATCTGCTCGATCTGGTCGCGCAGGCCGCCGATCGACTCGTAGTCGATGTCCGGTACCTCTTCGAGGACCAGCTCCTCGACCTCCGACTTCGGGATCCGCTCGTAGACGTATCCGGACCGGGTCTCGAGAAGCAGGGAGTCGCCCGGGCGCAGCGGACCGTCGAGCAGCGTGTCGGCGAGCATGACGATGCGCTCTTCATCGGTGTGTCCGACGACGAGCGCCCGGTCGCCGCCCTCGAGCACTTCCTTGAGCTGGACGACCTCGCCGAGCCGCTCGAACTCCAACGCGCGAACGACGTTCAACGCCTCGTTGAGCATGACCTCCTGACCCTTGCGCAGCTGCGAGACGTCGATCGCCGGGCTCACCGTGACCCGCAACTTCCGGCCGCCGGTGAACACGTCGACGGTCCCCTCGTCCTGCGCGGTGAGGAAGATGCCGTAGCCGCTCGGCGGCTGGGCCAGCCGGTCGACCTCTTCCTTGAGCGCGACGATCTGGTCCCTGGCCTCTTTGAGCGCACCGGCCAGCCGATCGTTCTGCCCGACCACCGCCGCGAGGTTCGCCTGTGCGTCGGTGACCCGGTCCTCGAGCGCCTTCGCCGTGCGCGGCGACTCGGCAAGCTTGCGGCGGAGCAGGGCCACTTCCTCCTCGAGGAAGGTCACCTGGGTCGAGAGGTCGTCGGCGTCGCCCGCAGTCGCCATGCTGGATCTCCTCCCGCTTGCCCGCAGCCTACCTTCGGCCCAGGGGGACCGGTTCCGAATCGCCGACCGATGCCCGGCTTGTTATGGTCAAGCCATGTCGGAGTTGCGGGTCTGGATCGACCAGAGTCTGTGCACCGGCGACGGGCTGTGCGTCCAGATGGCCCCCGAGATCTTCGAGTTCGACGTCGACGGCCTCGCCTACGTGAAGGACACCGACGGCGAGCTGCAAAGCGCCGCAGGTGCGACGGTTGCTGTTCCCATTCTCTTCAACGACGGTGTCATCGGGGCGGCCGATGACTGCCCGGGAACGTGCATCCATGTCGCCGACAGCACCGGACGCAAGGTCGCGGGTCCCGGCAGCTAGTCACGGGGCGGCCCCGTCGCAGTGGGTCGGCGACGGCGCGGCGGTGGCGCGACGCCCGGTGCAAGCCGCCGGGACATGACCAGGAAACCCGTGTGCGCGATCATCCGGTGGTCCGGCCGGACCGCGAGCCCGTCGACGTGCCAGGGTCGTTCGAGGGACTCCCAGGCGCTCGGCTCGGTGAACGAACCATGGTCGCGTAGCGACTCGACGATGCTGGAGAGCTGGGTGGTCGTCGCCACGTACACGACGAGCACGCCCCCCGGGGCGAGCGCGCTCGCCACCGGGCCGAGCACCTCCCACGGGGCGAGCATGTCGAGCGCCGCGCGGTCGAAATCGGCGGTGCCCAGATCCTCGGCGCCGGCCAGGTCCGCGACCTCGAGGCGCCAGGCCGGGTGCGCACCGCCGAAGAACCGCTCGACGTTGTCGCGGGCGACGGCGGCGAACTCCGGGCGCCGTTCGTAGGAGACGACGAGACCGGAGTCCCCGACCGCGCGCAGCAACGCGCAGCTCAGGGCGCCGGATCCCGCGCCCGCCTCCAGCACCCGGGCGCCGGGGAAGATGTCGCCGCGGTGCACGATCTGGGCGGCGTCCTTCGGGTAGACGACGGTCGCGCCACGCGGCATGGCGAGGGTGAAGTCCGCGAGCAGCGGCCGGAGGGCCAGGTAGGTCATGCCCTTCGTCGACGTGACGACGCTGCCCTCCGGTACGCCGATCAGGCTGTCGTGCGCGATCGCGCCGGAGTGGGTGTGGAACTCCTTGCCCGGGCTGAGGATCACCGTGTGCCGGCGGCCCTTGGCGTCGGTCAGCTGCACCCGGTCCCCGGTTTGGAGCAGCCCGCGCCGGGCGTGGATGGGGAGCACGACTCGCTACGCCGGGCCGCGGAGCGCGGCGAGCACGTCGGCCTGCGCGAGCACGCCGTAGACCTGACCGCTCGCCTCGACGACCAGGTACTCGCTGGCCGGCGCCGCCTGGAGCGCGGCCATCAGGTCCTGACCCGAGAGATCCGCCGCGATCCGCAGCTCGGGGGCGATGTGCCGGGACAGGCTTCCGACGTTGATCCACGGCCGCCGCTCGACCGGGACCGCGGTGACCGACGCCTCCGGGACGATCCCGTCCGGGACCCCGCGGCCGTCGACCACGACCAGGGCCCGCGACTGGGTCTCATGCGCCCGCCGGATCGCCTCGGCGAGCGGCAGGTCGGCGGCGACCGGGAGCGCCCGGCGGGTAAGCGTGCGGGCGACGAGGGACGGCACCACGCTGGAGAGCCGGAGCTGGGCCAGGGACTGGCCGGCGCTCTGCCAGAGGAACATCGCGAGCAGCAGCAGATAGAGGAAGTTCAACGTGCCGTGCCCCTGCGGGCCGAAGGTGCTGACGACCGCGAAGAAGGCGACCGCGGCGGCGATCCCGCGGCCGGTGTAGGCCGAGACCCGGGTGGCCGAAAGCTTGCTCTTGAGCCCCCACCACAGGCCGGCGCGGAGCACCCGGCCGCCGTCGAGCGGGAGGCCGGGCAGCAGGTTGAAGACGGCGACCAGCGCGTTGAGTCGGGCGAGCGCCCAGGCGAGGACCCAGGCGACACTGTGCGCCGGAAGGTTCCGCTCCGTGGCGAAGCCGACCCCGGCGAGCAGCAGCGAGGTCATCGGCCCGGACACCGCGACCAGGTACTCGATGCCCGGGGTGGGCGCCTCGCCGGTGATCTCGGACAGACCCCCGAGCAGCTGTAGGACGATCCGCCGGACCGGCAGGCCGAGGGCCCGCGCGACGACCGAGTGGGTCAGCTCGTGCAGCAGGACCGAGCCGTAGAGGGTGAGCACGCAGGCCGTGGTCACCAGGTAGGCCGTGCCGAGGGTCTGCTGGGGCAGTTGGGCGTGCACGGCCGGCCCGAACAGGTAGACGCCGAGCAACGCCACGACGAACCAGGAGGGGGCGACCACGATCGGGATCCCGAGGATCCGGCCCAGGTGCAGGACGTTCGTCGCCCGCCTCGGCGGAGGTGCGGGCGCCGGGGCGGTCATTCCCCGATGGTACGGGCGGACCGCCCGTCGGCGTGGACCACGGAAATTGTCGGTGCCCGGCCCTAACCTGACCCACATGACAGCGATCGACGAGGTGCTCCGCCCGGGCGGACCCGGGCGGGTCCTGTCGCTCTCCCCGTCCCGGGCCAGCGACTTCATGAGCTGCCCCCTGCTCTACCGGTTCCGGGCGATCGACCGTCTGCCGGAGAAGCCGAGCTCGGCGGCCACCAGGGGCACTCTCGTCCACACCGTGCTCGAGCGGCTGTTCGAGCTGCCGGCGAGCCAGCGCTCGCCGGAGCAGGCGGCCGCGCTGGTCGAGCCGGCCTGGGCCGAGCTCCTCGACTCCGAGCCAGAGGTGGCCGACCTGTTCGCCGACAGCCGCGAGCTGCTCGACTGGCTCGGCTCGGCCCGGGAGCTGGTGGCGGCCTACTTCTCCCTCGAAGACCCGACCCGGCTCGAACCGGCCGCCCGGGAGCAGCTGATCGAGACGACCCTGCCGTCCGGGCTGCGGCTGCGCGGTTTCGTCGACCGGCTGGACGAGGCGTCCACCGGGGCGCTGCGGATCGTCGACTACAAGACCGGCCGCGCGCCGGATCCGATGTTCGAAGCGCGGGCGCTGTTCCAGATGAAGTTCTACGCCCTGGTCATCTGGCGGACCCGGGGGGTGGTGCCCGCGGTGCTCCAGCTCATGTATCTCGGGGACCGGGAGGTGCTGCGGTACAGCCCCGACGAGGTGGAGCTGCTGGCGACCGAGCGGAAGCTCGAGGCGTTGTGGGCGGCGATCGGCAGATCGATCGAGAAGGGCGAGTTCCGGGCCAGCCCGAGCCGGCTCTGCGACTGGTGCGACCACCAGGCGCTCTGCCCGGCTTGGGGCGGGACCGCGCCGCCGATGCCGGCGCTGGCCGAACAGCGAGTGGAGGAGGAGCCGGCCGTCGCCGTGGACGTCTGAGCGGCATGATCGACGGCATGATCGAGGTGAGCCGGCAGCGGTTCGAGGAGCTGGTAGGCGACGCCCTCGACGGCCTGCCCCCGGAACTGGGGCGGCAGATGCGCAACGTCGGGGTTTTCGTCGAGGACGTCGCGCCGGCACCGAACCTGCTCGGGCTCTACCGCGGCGTCCCGCTGACCAGCCGGGACACCCACTACGCCGGCGTCCTCCCCGATCAGATCACGATCTTCCGGGACACCATCAGCGCCCGCTGCGCGACCGAGCAGCAGCTGGTCGAGGCGGTGCGGGTCACCGTGGTACACGAGGTCGCCCATCATTTCGGCATCGACGACGAGCGGCTCCGGGAGCTGGGCTGGGCCTAACCGAGCGCGCCTGCCAACCCTTCGAGGTCCTCGACCGTCACGGTCATCCCGGGGTGGCGGAGCCGGCCGGACGGTTCGAGCGCGGGAACCGGGCGGTGGAACTTCACGCACAACCCGGCCCGGGTGTTCGTTCCGAAGGTGACCCCATGGTCGGTGAAGGACAGCCGCGGGCCGATCGCCCGGTAGGCGCGGTACGGACCGGACCGTTCCACCCCCGCCACGTTGTCCAACCCGGTGCGCAATCGCCACAGCCCGAACCGCACGACGAGCACCGTCTCGCTCACGGTGACCGACGTGGTTCTCGGTAGCACACCGAGCGCGGCGAGCGGCAGGGCAAAGCGCGGATCGAAGCGGAACTCGAAGGTGGCCATCCCGCTATCCTGCCGCCCGGGCGGGCGATCCGGAGCCGGCTACTTCCAGCGGAAATGGACGAAGACCCGGCCGAAGTTGTCCGAGTCCTTCTCCACCCGGTGGTACAGGGCCTTGATCTCCTTCTGCTCGAGGAAACGCAACACCCGCTTCTTCAGGGCGCCGGAGCCCTTTCCCGGGATGATCTCGACCAGCGGCGCCTTCCTGGCCACCGCCTCGTCGATGATCGCGCGCAGCGCCCGGTCGATGTCGTCGCCCCGGTTGTAGATGTCGTGCAGGTCGAGTTTGAGCTTCACCGCAGCGTCCAGGGAAGGCCGAGCAGCCAGTCGAGGTCGATGCCGGCGAGCGTGGCCACGACCGGGCGCAGTGGGGTGGGCGCGATCGGGACGACGTCGGGGACCGCCACGACGATCGCACCGGCCGCCTCCCCCGAGGCGACCCCGGCGGGTGCGTCCTCGAGCACCACGCAGTCCCCGGCCCGGACCCCGAGCCCGGCGGCCGCCCGCAGGTAAGGCTCGGGGTCGGGCTTGCCGTGGGTCACCTCGTCACCGGCCACGGTGACGTCGAAGCGATGCTCGCCGAGACCGGCGAGCGCGGCGTCGACGAGGCGCCGGTAGGAGGAGGACACCAGCGCGATCGGGACGCCGGCGGCGCGGATCGCGTCCGCGAGCTGAACCGCCCCCGGCCGGGTCGGCAGGTCGGTCGCGAACAGCTCGGCCATCCGGGCGAGCAGGAACTCGCTGGCCGCGGAGACGGTGTCGGCGTCCGGCTCGATGCCGTAGTGGGTGAGGATCGTCGGTACCGCGAGCTCCAGCCGGGTGCCGGCGATGGCCGCCTTGAGCGCCGGATCCCAGACATGGCCGAGGCTCGCGGCGAGCTCCACCTCGGCCCGGGTCCACAGCGGCTCGGAGTCGACCAGCAGCCCGTCCAGGTCGAACAGGACGGCCGCGGCCGACCTCATCGGGCGTTGAAGTACTTCGCCTCGGGATGGTGCACGACGATCGCGTCGGTGGACTGCTCGGGATGCAGCTGGAACTCCTCGGACAGGGTCACCCCGATCCGGTCCGGCCGGAGCATCTCGACGATGATCGCCCGGTCCTCCAGATTCGGGCAGGCCGGGTAGCCGAACGAGTAGCGCGATCCGCGATACCCCTGGTGCGCCAGCACCTGGTCGAGCGAATCGGCGTCCCCGGCCCGGATCCCGAGCTCCTCGCGGACCCGCGAATGCCAGTATTCGGCGAGCGCCTCGGTGAGCTGCACCGACAGGCCGTGCAGCTCGAGGTAGTCCCGGTAGGCATTGCGCTCGAACAACTCCTTGGTCGCCTCGGCGATCCGCCCTCCGACGGTGACCAGCTGGAAAGCGACCACATCGATCTGCCCCGACTCCTCCGGCCGGAAGAAGTCGGCGAGACACAGCCGCCGGTCCCGGCGCTGGCGGGGGAAGGTGAACCGGGCGCGCTCGGACCCGTCCTCGTGCAGCACGATCAGGTCCTCGCCCTTGCTGACGCACGGGTAGTACCCGTAGACGACGCCGGCCTCGAGCCACTGCTCGGCCTGCATCCGCTCGAGCCACATCCGCAGGCGCGGGCGACCCTCGGTCTCGACCAGCTCCTCGTAAGAGGGACCCTCCCCGCGGGCGCCGCGCAGCCCCCACTGGCCCATGAACGTCGCCCGCTCGTCGAGCATCGACGCGTACTCCGCCAGCCCGATTCCCTTGACCACGCGGTCGCCCCAGAACGGCGGGGTCGGGACGGCCACGTCGGTGGCCACGTCGGAGCGCCCGGGCGGTTCGACCGGCTCGTCGATCTCGGTCCGCACGGTGCGGGCGACCCGGGGCGCCCTGGGCGCGGGCAATCCGGCCCCCGGCTCTCCGCGCTTGATCGCGGCCACCGCGTCCATCAACCGCAGCCCCTCGAACGCGTCCCTCGCGTAGCGGACCTCGCCCCGGTACACCGCCGCCAGGTCCCGCTCGACGTAGGCGCGGGTCAGGGCGGCGCCCCCGAGCAACACCGGCCAGCGGGCGGCGACCCCCCGGGAGTTCATCTCCTCGAGGTTCTCCTTCATCACCACGGTGGACTTGACGAGCAGACCGGACATCCCGATCGCGTCCGCCGAGGCCTCCGTCGCGGCGTCGAGGATCGCCGAGATCGGCTGCTTGATGCCGAGGTTGACGACCGTGTACCCGTTGTTCGACAAGATGATGTCGACGAGGTTCTTGCCGATGTCGTGCACGTCCCCGCGCACCGTCGCCAGCACGATCGTGCCTTTGCCCGCGGTGTCCGCCTTCTCCATGTGCGGCTCGAGATGGGCCACCGCGGCCTTCATGACCTCGGCCGACTGGAGGACGAACGGCAGCTGCATCTGCCCGGACCCGAACAGCTCACCGACGACCTTCATGCCCTCGAGCAGCGTGTCGTTGATGATCTCCAGTGCGGGCCGGACGGTCAGCGCCTCGTCCAGGTCGGCCTCCAGCCCGATCCGCTCGCCGTCGACGATCCGCCGGGCGAGCCGCTCGGACAGCGGCAGCCCGGCCAGCTCCTCGGCCCGGGTCGCGCGGTTGTCCGCCGCGCTCACGCCCTCGAACAGGTCGAGGAAGGCCGTCAGCGGGTCGTAGCCATCGCGGCGGCGGTCGTAGACCAGGTCGAGCGCGACCTCGCGCTGCTCGTCCGAGATCCGGGCGATCGGCAGGATCTTCGAGGCGTGCACGATCGCCGAATCCAGCCCGGCGTTGACGCACTCGTGCAGGAACACGGAGTTGAGCACCATCCGGGCGGCCGGGTTGAGGCCGAACGACACGTTGGACAGGCCCAGCGTGGTCTGCACATCGGGATACGCGCGCTTGAGCCCACGGATCGCCTCGATGGTCTCCAGGCCGTCCCGACGGGACTCCTCCAACCCGGCCGCCAGGGTGAAGGTCAGGCAGTCCACCAGGATGTCCGAAACGTGCATCCCCCAGTTCGCGGTCAGGTCCTCGATGGTGCGCCGGGCGATCGCAACCTTGCGCTCGGCGGTCCGGGCCTGGCCCTGCTCGTCGATGCACATGACGACGACCGCCGCCCCGTGCTCGGCGACCATCGCCATCTTGCGCGCGAAATTGCTCTCCGGGCCGTCCCCGTCCTCGTAGTTCACCGAGTTGACGACGCTGCGCCCACCGAGGCACTCGAGCCCGGCCTCGATCACGTCGGGTTCGGTCGAGTCGATCATCAGCGGCAGGGTCGAGGCGGTGGCGTACCGGGAAGCCACCTCGTGCATGTCGAGGGCGCCATTGCGGCCGACGTAGTCGACACACACGTCGAGCAGGTGCGCGCCGTCGCGGGTCTGCTCGCGGGCGATGCCGACACAGTCGTCCCATCGGCCCTCGATCATCGCCTCGCGGAACGCCTTGGACCCGTTGGTGTTCGTCCGCTCGCCGATGGTCAGGTAGGTCGTGTCCTGGCGGAACCCGATGCTCTGGTAAAGCGAGGCGCACGCCGCCTCCGGATGGACCCGGCGTGCGCTCACGGGGCGGCCGCCCACCCGCTCGACCACGGCGGCCAGATGCTCGGGGGTGGTGCCGCAACAACCACCGACGAGGGCCAGCCCATAGTCCCGGGTGAACGTCTCGTGCGCGTCGGCCAGCTCGGTCGGGGTCAGTGGGTAGGACGCCCCGTCCGTGCCGAGCACCGGCAGGCCGGCGTTGGGCATGCAGGACAACCCCACCCGCGCCTGCCGGGACAGGTACCGAAGGTGCTCGCTCATCTCGGCCGGGCCGGTCGCGCAGTTCAGGCCGATCAGGTCGATCTCCAACGGCTCGAGCGCGGTGAGCGCCGCCCCGATCTCCGAGCCGAGCAGCATGGTCCCGGTGGTCTCCATGGTGATCTGCACGAATAGGGGCAGCCGTGTTCCCGCCGCGCGGAAGGCGCGGCGGGCGCCGTTAAGGGCGGATTTGGCTTGGAGGAGATCCTGCGCCGTTTCTACGAGAATCGCGTGCGCGCCGCCGGCGATCAGCCCGGCGACCTCGGCCTGGTAGGCGTCGCGCAGGTCGGCGTACCGGGCATGGCCCAGGGTCGGCAGCTTGGTTCCGGGACCGACCGAGCCGATCACCCAACGCGGCCGGTCCGGGGTGCTGTAACCGTCGGCGACCTCTCGGGCGAGCCGCGCTCCGGCCTCGGACAGCTCGTAGATCCGATCGGCTATCCCGTACTCGGCGAGATTGGCGAGGTTGGCGCCGAAGGTGTTGGTCTCGACCGCGTCGCAGCCGACGACGAAGTAGGCGTCGTGCACCCCGCGGACGACATCGGGCCGGGTGACGTTGAGGATCTCGTTACAGCCTTCGTGCCCCTCGAAGTCGTCGAGGTCGAGACCGGCGGCTTGCAGCATCGTGCCCATCGCGCCATCCGCGACAACGACCCGCTCGGCGAGCGCGCGGATGAGGTCGGCGGGCATGACCGGCGGCTCCAGAGCAGGTGGATAGCGAAAACCGAGTCTACCGGGGGCGGGCCACCGGTTTGTCCGACGGCGCGGCCGGGATACGGTGCGACGGAGCAGCGTCGGACCAGCGGCGGACCGGCGGCGGACCGCAGCCGAGGAGGTTCCCGTGGGCAGTTATCGCACGATCGTCGTCGGCACGGACGGGTCGGAGTCGTCGTTCGTCGCGGTCGACCGAGCCGCCGCCGTGGCCCAGGCCACCGGCGCGAAACTGCTGATCGCCTGCGCCTACACCCCCATCGACGAGCGCACCCGCAACCGGGCGTCCCGGGAACTCGGCGAGGAAACCTACAAGGTCACCGGGTCGCACCCGGCCGAGGACCTGCTCCGCGACGCCGACGCGCGGGCCCGCAAGGCGGGTGCGACCGACGTCACCACCCGCAGCGAGCAGGGCGACCCGGTGGAGACCCTGGTCCGGGTCATCAAGGACGCGGGGGCCGATCTGGTGGTGGTCGGAAACCGCGGACTGAACAGCCTGGCCGGCCGGCTGCTCGGCTCGGTGCCGGCGAACATCTCCCATCGCGCGTCCTGCGACGTGCTGATCGTCCACACGACCGACGGCGGGCGCTAGCGCGGATGGGTGAGCCCGACCTGGAGCCGCTCGGGTCGCGCACGCCGGTCGCCGGTGGCATCGATCTCGACCTGCCCGGGGACGGGGTCCGGCTGGCCGCCACCCGCTGGCCGGTGCGCCACGCGGGCAGCGGCCCGCCCGTGGTGCTGCTGCACGGCCTGGCGAGTCAGCGCCGGTTCTGGAACCTTGTCGTCCCGGAGCTGTCCGGGTTCCCGCTGCTCGCCCTGGACGCCCGCGGCCACGGCGACTCCGAGCGGCCGGCCTCGGGGTACGACACCGAGCAGGTGGTCGCCGATGTCGCCACCGCCCTCGACGCGCTGGGCATCGACCGGGCGGTCGTCGTCGGGCACTCGTGGGGGGCCGCGATCGCCCTGACCTTCGCCGCGAAGCACCCGGAACGGACCCTGGCCGCGGTCGCCCTCGACGGGGGCCTGTCCGCTCCGGGCGGTGTGTCCCCGGCCGACCGGGGCGCGATCCGGGAGCGGATGGCCCCGCCGCGGGTGGCGTTGCCGCCGACGGAGCTGGCCGGGCTGCTCGCCCACGGGCCGCTCGCACCGTGGTGGTCACCGGAGCTGGAAGCCGCGATCCTGCCGGTGTTCGGGGTCGGCCCGGACGGCCTGGCCAGAGCCCGCTTCCCGTGGGACGCGCACATGCAGGTCGTCGACGCGCTGCTCGACTACGACGCCGCAGCCGTCTTCGCGGGGATCCGCTGCCCGGCCTGGTTGGTGTCGTGTGAGGCCGTCGCCGGCGACGAGGAGATCCGGGGCGGAACCGCCACGGACTGGGCGGTCCAGAAGAACGCCGGCCTCGAGATCGCGGCGACCGCCCTGGCGCAACCTCGGCTGTTCCGCTGGGGCGGGGCGCTGCACGACGTACCCTTGCAGTGGCCGGCGCTGGTCGCCGGGCTCGTCCGGGCGGCCGCCGCGGACACGGCCGTCGGACGGGGGTGACGCGATGGGCCTCCCCGCGCTCCGCTCGCCGATACTCCTCGCCGCCTTCGAGGGCTGGAACGACGCGGCCGACGCGGCCACCGGGGCGATCGAGCATCTGGAGAGCGCCTGGTCCGGACTGCCGCTCGCCGCGATCGACCCGGACGACTACTACGACTTCCAGGTCAACCGCCCGATGGTGTCCCTCATCGACGGGGTGACCCGTCGCATCGATTGGCCCACCACCCGGCTGGCCCATGCGTCCACCGCCCCCGGTGAGCGGGACATCGTGTTGCTCCGCGGGCTGGAGCCGAACATGCGCTGGCGCGCCTTCTGCAACGAGATCATCGAACTGGCCCGCCAACTCGGCGTCACCAGCGTCGTCACCCTGGGCGCGCTGCTCTCCGACTCGCCGCACACCCGCCCGGTGCCGGTCAGCGGCACCGCCTCGGATCCGCGGACCGCGACCCGGCTCGGGCTCGAAGGCTCGCGGTACGAGGGCCCGACCGGGATCGCCGGGGTCTTCGCGGACGCCTGCGCCCGGGCCGGCCTCGCCTCGGCGTCGTTCTGGGCCGCGGTTCCGCACTACGCCGCGCAACCGCCCTGCCCGAAGGCGACCCTCGCCCTGCTGCGCCGGGTCGAGGACATGCTCGATGCGGTCGTGCCGCTCGGCGACCTCGCCGACTCGGCCCGGGTCTGGGAGCTCGGGGTCGACGAGCTGGCCCGGGAGGACGCGGAGATCGGCGAGTACGTCCGCTCGCTCGAGGCCCGCGAGCCGGAGGCGGAGCTCCCCGAGGCCAGTGGCGATGCGATCGCGCGCGAATTCGAGCGTTACCTGCGCCGCCGCGGGGACGGTCCGGAGCGCTAGACGCCGAGCAGCGCGTCGACCAGGTCGGCGACCGCCTGCGGCTCCCCGGGTTCGGCGCTGCCGGTCCCCGCCAGGCAGGCGGCGACCCAGGCGTCGACGGCGGCGATCGCAGCCGGGCTGTCCAGGTCCTCGGCGAGCGCCACCCGGACTTCGTGCCGGACCGCGGCGGCGGGTGGGCCGTCCGGGCGCCCGAGCGCCGACCGCCACCGCTCGAGCCGGCCGGCCGCGGCGTCCAGCTGCGCGTGGGTCCAGTCCCAGTCCTCCCGGTAGTGGTGGGCCAGCAGCGCCAGCCGAATCGCGGTGGGGTCGGCCCCTTCGGCGCGCAGCCGGGAGACGAACACCAGGTTGCCGCGGGATTTCGACATCTTCTCCCCGGCGAGGCCGACCATCCCGGCGTGCACGAACGCCCGGGCGAACGGGAAGACGCCCGAGGCGACCGTCCCTTCGGCCGCGGACAACTCGTGGTGCGGGAAGCGCAGATCGCTGCCGCCGCCCTGCACGTCGATCGTCGGGCCGAGGTGGGCGAGGGCCATCGCCGCGCATTCGATGTGCCAGCCGGGTCGTCCCGGGCCGAACGGGGATTCCCACGCCGGTTCACCGGGCCGGGCGGCCTGCCAGAGCAGCGCGTCGAGTGGGTCCTTCTTCCCCGGCCGGTCCGGGTCGCCGCCCCGCTCGGCGCTGAGCCCGAGCATCGTCGTCCGGTCGAGATGGGCGACCCCACCGAAACGGGTGGCGGCGGCCACCGGGAAGTAGATGTCGCCGTCGAGTTCGTAGCCGGCCCCACGCTCGAGCAGGGTGGCGATGAAACCGACCACCAGGTCGATCGACTCGACGACGCCGGGATAGACGTCCGGTGGCAGCAGCCGGAGGGCCGACATGTCCGAACGGAACCGGTCGATCTCGCGCCCGGCCAGGGCGGTCCAGTCCTCGCCGGTCCGCGCCGCCCGCACGAGCAGGGGGTCGTCGACGTCGGTGACGTTCTGGACGTAGCGCACGTCCAGCCCGGCGTCCCGCCAGACCCGCTGGAGGGTGTCGAAGGCGACGTAGGTGGCGGCGTGGCCGAGATGGGCCGCGTCGTACGGGGTGATCCCGCAGACGTAGAGCAGTGCCGGGCGGCCCCGGGCAACTGGGACGAGGGTGGCGCTGGCGCTGTCGTAGACGCGCGGCCACGGCCGGTCCGGCCCGGCAGGCGCCAGCCGCGGCAGGACCGGCGCCGCCCAGGACTGCATGCCCGGAGCTTACGGGGACTCGACTAGCTCCCCGGGGAGCAGCGAGGCGACCCAGCCGTCGACCCGGTCGCCCCGGTGGAGCAGGAACTTGCGGAGCAGGCCCTCCACCGAGAACCCGAGCTTCTCGGCGACCCGCCGGGACGAGGTGTTGCCGACCTCGGCGTACCACTCGAGGCGTTGCACCCCCAGGTCCTCGAACGCCCAGCGGGCGATCTCCCGGACCGCTTCGGTGACATAGCCCTGTCCCCGGCTCTCGGCGGCGCACCAGAACCCGACCTCGGCGATCCCGGGGTCGCGGCCACGGCGGTGCAGCCCGGCCGCGCCGAGCAGGGCGCCGTCCCTCGTAACCGCGAAGGGCATGTCCTCCCCGGTCGACCAGCCGCGCGGGGCGATGTCGGTGACGAACGACTCGGCGTCCGCCAGCCGGTAGGGCGACGGCACGGTGGTCCAGCGCTGGATCGCCGGGTCCTGGCAGGCGGCGTGCACCGCGGCGATGTCGGCGCGGGTGAAACCGCGGAGCACCAGCCGTTCGGTGTGCAGCACGATCGGGTGCACGTCCGGCCTCCGCTCAGAACGGGGGCCACGGTACCGCCGGCCACTCCTCGCTGGGCATCGGATATCGGCGGCCGGCGATGAGCCGGTCCAGCCGGGCGACCGTCCGGGTCACCTCCCGGCGGGTGAGCAGCTCGAGCAGGTCCGCGCGCAGCCCCCCGTCGAGCGCGGACCGGACCGCGGACAGCACGTCGATCGCGTCCGCGGTCAGCGGCTGCCCACGCCAGCGCCAGAGCAGCGTCCGCAGCTTGTCCTCCGGGGAGAAGCACACGCCGTGGTCGACGCCGAAGACGTGCCCGTCGACGGTCGGCAGCAGATGGCCCCCCTTGCGGTCGGCGTTGTTGACGACCGCGTCGAAGACGGCCATCCGACGCAGCTGCGGGTGGTCGGAGCGGGCCAGCGCCACCAGGTCCACGGTCTGGTCGGTCTCGATCCAGAGCTGGCACATGCCGGGGCCGAACGGTCCGTCCCGCATGACCGTCGGGGGGACGATCTCCCAACCGGTGGCCACGCTGACCCGGTACGCGGCGACCTCGCGGGCGGCCAACGTCCCGTCCGGGAAGTCCCAGAGCGGCCGCTCACCGGCCACCGGCTTGTACACGCAGGCCGCCTCCACCCCGGCGGCCGTGACGGTGGCGTACAGCGTGGCGTTCGACGCGTCGACCAGCCGGCCCACCAGCTCGAGCCGGCCGCGGGCCAGCAGTTCCAGCGCCTCGTCGACGTCGAGCCGACTCAGCCCCGGTGCCCGTTCTGGCGGGGGCACACGTGCCCGGTGGCGTCGAGCGGGAGGCCGCACAGCGGGCAGGGCGGCCGGCCGGCCGAGACGACCCGGAGGGCGCGCTGCACGAAGGCCCTCGCCGGGCCCGGGCCGATCCGCACCCGGAGCACGTCGGGGTCCGCCGGCACCTCCCCCGAGGCGTCGAGCGAGGACGCCTCGATGACCACCCGCCGATCCTCGGGATCCCAGGTCAACCCCAGCGTGCCGACCCGGAACTCCTCGGCGATCGGGACCTCCAGCGGCGCGACATCGGTGAGTTCGCGGGCGGCGACCGCCGGGATGTCCGAGCCGGCGCCCTCCCGGCGGAGCAGCTCGTCGAGCAGCTGGTCGAGCCGTTCGGCGAGCGCCGCGACCTGGACCTTCTCGAGCGACACCGAGATGGTCCGCCCCGCGCCGCTGGCCTGAAGGTAGAAGGTGCGCTCCCCCGGCTCGCCGACCGTGCCGGCGACGAACCGGTCCGGCGGGTCGAAGGAATGTTCCTGTCCGGCCACGAGTCGACCCTACGTGGCGGCCGCGCCGCCGGCCCCACCACCGACGGGAGCGTCACTCGACGCGCGCCGGCGGCCGCGCTTGGCCGGTCGCAGGTCGTCGACGGCGCCGCCGGTGTCGTTGAGCCGGAGCACGAACGGCCGGAGCTCGGTGTAGCGGATCGCGGTGAGCGACCCCGGATCGACGCTGATCCGCTGGAACAGATCCAGGTGCAGCCCGAGCGCGTCCGCGACGACGGCCTTGATCACGTCCCCGTGGGACACCGCGATCCAGGTGGCGTTCGGGCCGAGCCGTTCGTTCCAGTCCCGCACCGCGGCGACCGCCCGGCGCTGGGTGTCGGCCAGCGCCTCGCCCGCCGGGCCGGGGAAGGTGACCGCGGAGGGATGCGCCTGGACGACCCGCCAGAGCGGGTTCTTGGCGAGCTTCGCGAGCTCCTGCCCGGTCCAGTCGCCGTAGCGGGCCTCACCGAGCCGGTCGTCGACCGCAACGTCGAGCCCGCGCCCGGCGACCAGGGCCTGCGCGGTTTCCCGGCAGCGATCGAGCGGGCTGGAGACGACGGCGAGCACCGGGACGGGCCGCAGCCGCCCGGCGAGCGCGGCGGCCTGGGCGGCGCCCCGCTCGTCCAGCGAGATCCCCGGCGTCCAGCCGCTGAGGACGGGGCCGGTCTGGGCGGTGAGGCCGTGCCGGACGAGCAGAACCGTGGCCAACTGATCAGTCGCCGACGCCGGCGCGGTCCAACGCCTCGGCGACCGTGCGCAGCGTATCGACCCGCTCGGCGAGGGTCGCCCCGTGCGGGCTCACGGTCAACGTGGTCACCCCGGACTTGGCGTACTCGCCGAGCCGGTCCGCGATCCGGGGCGGCGGACCGAGCAGGCTGGTCCGGTCGATGAACTCGACCGGGACCGCGGCGCCGGCCCCGGCGTAGTCGCGTTCGAGGTAGCGGTCCTGGATCACCGTGGCCGCCTCGTCGAAGCCCATCCGGCGGGCCAGCGCGTTGTAGAAGTTGCGATCGCGGCTGCCCATGCCCCCGACGTAGAGCGCCGCGTACCCGCGAACCGGCTCGGCGCACTCCGCGACGTCGGCCCCGACGACGACCGGGACGGTCGGGACCACATCGAACGCCTGACCCGAACGGCCGGCCCGGTCCTGCCCGGCCCGGACCAGCGCGAGCTGCTCGGCCGCGTACTCCGGGGAGAAGAAGACGGCCAGCCAGCCGTCGGCGATCTCCCCGGCCAGCTCGAGGTTCCTCGGCCCGATCGCCGCCAGGTAGATCGGGATGTTGTCCCGGACCGGGTGCACCGTGAGCTTGAGCGCCTTGCCGGGGCCATCCGGCAACGGCAGCGTGTAGTGCCGGCCCTGATAGGCCACCCGTTCCCGGGACAGGGCGAGCCGGATGATGTCCACGTACTCCCGGGTCCGCCCGAGGGGCGAGTCGAAGCGCACCCCGTGCCAGCCCTCGGATACCTGCGGACCGGATACCCCGAGTCCGAGCCGGAACCGGCCGCCGGAGAGGGTATCGAGGGTCGCCGCGGTCATCGCGGTCATCGCCGGGGTCCGGGCCGGGATCTGGAACACGGCGCTGCCGATGTCGATCCGCTCGGTGTGCGCGGCGACCCAGGCGAGGATCGTGGCGGTGTCCGAGCCGTAGGCCTCGGCGGCCCAGGCCACCGCGTATCCGAGCCGCTCCGCGGCCCGGGCGAGCTCGAGGTTCTCCGCGTCGTTGCCGGCGCCCCAGTAGCCGAGGTTGATCCCGAGTCGCATGGATCGGGAGCGTATCGGACCTCGCGGGATAGCCTCGTCGCTCATGGAACAGCGACCCCTCGGCCACACCGGCCTCACCGTTTCCCGGCTGGGACTGGGCACCATGACCTGGGGCCGCGACACCGACGCCGACGACGCCGCCGCCCAGCTCACCGCATTCGTCGATGCGGGTGGCACCCTGGTCGACACGGCGGACGTCTACGTCGAGGGCGAGAGCGAGCGGGTGCTCGGCCGGCTGCTGGCCCGCGGTGACGTCGACCGCCGGGACATCGTGGTCGCCACGAAGGCGGCGTCCCGTCGCGGTGAACCCAGGGCCCGGGACGCGTCCCGACGGCACCTGCTCGATGCCCTCGACGCGTCGTTGGAGCGGCTGGGGCTCGACCATGTCGACCTTTGGCAGATGCACGCCTTCGACCCGGCGACACCGATCGAAGAGACCCTGGCCGCGCTGGATACGGCGGTGAGCTCGGGCCGCACCCGCTACGTCGGGGTCTCGAACTACAGCGGCTGGCAGACCGCGAAGGCGGCTACCTGGCAGCGGGCCTGGCCCGGCCGTAGTCCGCTGGTCTCGACACAGGTGGAGTACTCGCTGCTCCAGCGCGCGATCGAGCACGAGGTCATGCCGGCGGCGATCGACCTCGGCCTCGCCATCCTGCCCTGGTCACCGCTCGGCCGCGGCGTGCTCACCGGGAAGTACCGGGGCGGCACGCCGGCCGACTCGCGCGGGGCGTCCCCCGCGTTCGCCGACTTCGTCCAGCCCTACCTCGACGAACGGTCCGCCCGGATCGTCGGCGCCGTACTCACCGCGGCCGACGGGCTCGGGGTCTCCCCGGTCGCCGTCGCACTCGCCTGGGTGCGTGATCGGCCCGGCGTGACCGCGCCGATCGTCGGGGCCCGGACCGTCGCCCAGCTCAAGGGCTCACTCGACGCCGAGCACGTCGTACTGCCCGATGAGATTCGCGAGGCCCTCGACGACGTTTCGGCGCCGACGTCGGGACACCCCACCGCGTGAGCGCCCCGGGCAGCCGGGCCACCGCCCGCGACGAGGCTCGGGCCGAGGTCGCCGCGCTGCTCAGCCGTGGTGGCCTGCCGGAGCGGCTGGCCACGGCGGCGGTGACCTTGCTCGGCGAGCGGGCGGCCGGACGGATCGTCGAGGACCCGTGGCTGGTTCTGGACCTACCCGGGGTCCGGCCGGATGCCGCGGATCGCTTCGCCCTGGAGGTCGCCGACCCCCGCCCGGAGCGCGACGACGGGAGGCGCGGCCGGGCCTTCGTGGTCCACGCCCTGAGCCGGGCGGCTCGGGACGGGCACACCGTCGTCGCCGAGTCCGTGGTCGACCGTGCGGTCGCCGGCCTCGGATTCCCGCAGCCACGAGCCGCGATCGAGGCGGCGATCGAGGACGACCGGGTACTCGGTTTCGAGCCGGAGCTGCTGGCCCTCGCCCGCTACGCCATGGCGGAGGACTCGGTCGCCGACGGGCTGCCGCGGCTGGCCGCCACCGCGGAGCCGCTGTCCGACCCTGACGAGGCGGAGGCCGCCGCCGCTGGACTCGACGACGCGCAACGCGCGGCGGTCGCCGCCGCCGCGGCGCACGGCGTCAGCCTGCTCACCGGCGGCCCGGGCACCGGGAAGAGCCGGACGGTGGCCGCCCTGGTCAAGCTCGCCCACGAGCACGACCATCGGCTGGCCCTGGCCGCGCCCACCGGGCGGGCGGCCAAACGACTCGAGGAGCTCACCGGTGAGCCGGCCGGCACCCTGCACCGGCTGCTCGGCGCCCAGGGGCGCACCGGCAACTTCGTTCGTGGCGAGAGCTGGCCGTTGGACGCGGACGTCGTCGTGGTCGACGAGACGTCGATGCTCGACGTCGAGCTCGCCGCCGCGCTGCTGGACGCGTGCGCGGACGGCACCCACCTGGTGCTGGTCGGGGACCCGGCACAGCTGCCCTCGATCGGTCCCGGCCGCGTGCTCGGCGACATCGTCGATTCGGCCGTCACGCCGGTCACCGAGCTGACGACCCTGCACCGCCAGGCCATCGGCGGCGCGATCGCCAGGCTGGCCAGCTCGGTGCGAACCGGCGAGCTGCCGGCGATCGACCCGCCAGGCCCGCAACCGGAGGTGGTCGTCGTCCCCGCAGGAGGCGCCGAGGCGGCTGCCCGTCGCACGGTGCAACTGGTCACCGACTCGATACCGCGGGCCCTCGGCATCCCCACCGAGGACATCCAGGTGTGCACGCCAGTCCACCGCGGGCCGGCGGGCACGGTCGCGCTGAACCAAGCGTTGAAGAGCATTCTCAACGAGGGCCCCGGTGCCCGGGGCGGGTTCGACCCAGGGGACCGCGTCGTCGCCACCGCGAACCATCTCGACCTCGGTTTCGCCAACGGCGAGGTCGGCGTGGTGGTCGCGCTCTCCGACGGCGGCGGCCTGGAGGTGGTTTTCGGGACCGGCCTCGTCGAGGTGCCCGCCGCCGTGCTCGGGGACCTGGCGCACGGGTGGGCGATCACGGTGCACCGGGCACAGGGCTCGGAGTGGCCGGCCGTCGTCGCGGTGCTGCCGGCGGAAGCCGGTGGCCTGCTGTCCCGGCCGCTGGTCTACACGGCATTCACCCGTGCCGAGCGCCACCTGTCGATCGTGCACGCCTGCGGACCGGCCCTGGCGCACGCGGTCCGCGCGGTGGGCGCCCGCCCGCGTCGGACGCGTCTTGCCGCACTGCTCCGGGAATCGAGCCCCCGCCCGGTTTGACTAGCAGGCGGTGAGGAAGCGGTCGAGAACCCGGGTGCCGAATGCCAGGGCATCGAGCGGCACCCGCTCGTCGACGCCGTGGAACATCCCGGAGAAGTCGAGGTCGGCGGGTAGCTGGAGCGGAGAGAACCCGAAGCAGCGGATCCCCAGCCGGCTGAACGACTTCGCGTCGGTTCCACCGGACAGGCAGTACGGAACCGGCTTCGCTTCCGGGTCCTCCGCGACCAGCGCGGCCATCATCGCCTCCAGCAGGTCACCGTCGAACGTCGTCTCGTAGGCGATGTCACGGTGAATGGTCTCCCGGGTCACGCCCGGACCGAGGAGCCCGTCGATGGCCGCGAAGAAGTCGTCCTCGTGGCCGGGCAGGAACCGACCGTCGATGTTGGCGTGCGCCATCTGCGGTATGACGTTCACCTTGTAGCCGGCGTCGAGCATGGACGGGTTGGCGGTGTGCCGCAGGGTCGCGCCAACGATCTTGCCGGCGGCGCCGAGGCCGGGCAGCAGATCCTCCGGGGACGCCGGATCGAACGGTTGACCGAGCGCGGCCGCGACCTCGACGAGAAAGGACTCGACGGCGGGGGTGAGCACGGTCGGGAAGCGGTGCGCGCCGATCCGCGCGACCGTCTGCGCAAGTGCTGTGACGGGATTCGCCTCGTTGAGCATCGAACCGTGTCCGGCGCGACCGCGGGCCGTCAATCGCAACCAGGCGATCCCCTTTTCCGCGGTCTCGATCGGATAGAGCCGGGTTTGCCCGACCGTGAGGCTGAACCCGCCGACCTCGCTGATCGCCTCGGTGCATCCCTCGAAGAGCTCGGCATGCTGGTCGACGAGATAGCGGGAGCCGAACGTACCGCCGGCTTCCTCGTCGGCGACGAACGCGAGCACGATGTCGCGCGGGGGTAGCCGCCCCTCCCGCGCACGGGCCCGCACGACCGCGAGGGTCATCGCGTCCATGTCCTTCATGTCGACGGCGCCACGACCCCAGAGGCAGCCGTCGCGGATCTCTCCGGCGAACGGGTCAACCGACCAGTCCGCGGCGTCGGCGGGGACCACGTCGAGATGCCCGTGGATGAGCAACGCGGGCCGGCTCGGGTCGGTCCCTTCGAACCGGGCGACGACGTTCGCCCGGCCCGGCGCGGATTCGATCACCTTCGGGTCGAGGCCGACCTCGGAGAGCCGGGCAGCCACGTACTCGGCGGCGACCCGCTCGTTGCTCGTCGGATTCGAGCTGTCGATTCGAATCAGGTCCCGGCAGAGCTCGACGACATCGTCGGCGGCCGGCGCTCCGGTCATCCGGAAGAGGATGAAGGCTGGCTCGAGCTGCTCCGGCCCAGGTTACCGAGCAGGCTGAAGATCTGCGACAGGTCGATCGGTGTGGCGGACGGAGCCTGGACGGCGGCCGCGCTCTGGCTGAAGTCCACCTCGATCGGGATGCCCTGTCCGTGCAGCTTCGCCTGATCCGTGGCCGAGAGCGTCTGCGCGGCATTGAACACCATCTTCGAAACGATGCCGTTGGAGACGTAGGCGTCGATGTTCAGCACCTTGTCCGGGAGCCGCTGCGGATTGGCCTTGGACAGCGCGCTGGACGCCGACGGGACGAGCGAGCCGATCGCGGCTTCGAGGTCGGTGGCGAGGGTCCGCACGTTGCCGCTCAGCACCAGGTGGTCGCTGCCGTCGGACGCGGTGCCGCTGTCGGCGACGGTGACGTCGCGGGCGAGGATCGCGCGCAGACCGGCGAGGAACGACTGCTGCTGGGCGGCGTTGGGCGTCGCCTTGGCGCCGGGCAACTGCGCTTCGAGGCTCTTGATCTGGGCGAGCGTGATGGACACCCACTGGCCCTGTAGGGCGGCGTGCGCCCAGGTCAGCGTGGGCGGGATCTGGGCAGACAGGCCGGACAGGGTCTGGGCGCCCTTCGGCCCGGCGATCTGTGCGATCTCGGTTGTGCCCAGCCGGGCGTAGAGGGTTCCACCCAGGTAACGGATCTCGACAACTGGACCACCGCCGACGTTGATTGCGACGTCCACCTGCAACGCGGAGGCGTCCACCGGCTGGGCGTCGAGCGACTTGCCGTTCGTGAGCTTCTCCGAGACCGTGAGGCTCGCGGTCGAGATGAGCTGATCGGTGGTCGGGCTGCTCTTGCTGCCGGTCGCCTGGTCGATCGCCGCCGCCTGGGCCGCGGTCACGTCGATCTTGAATGTCATGGTCAAGGCGCTGCCGTGCCCGAGCGCGGTCATGGCGTTCTGGAAGCGAGCCTGCGGGGTGCTCCCGGCGACGCCCCCCTTGGCGCTGTTGCCACCGCACCCGGCTGCCGAGGCGGCAGTCACGAGCGCGAGGGCGCCGGCGGTCATCAGTCGACTCGTGGCGCGCATGGCGATGTCCTCTCGTTGAATCCTCGCGGGTGACGGTATCAGCGGGAGGCTGCGTCCGGGGGGTTGTGGCGCAGCGGGACCAAGGTGTGGCTAAACCGTAGTTTTCCCGTTGTTTCGCCTCCCATGCCGGTGTGGCGCGAAAGTGGTCTGGGCCGCGGGGCGGCAGCTCGGAAACGTCGAGGTGATCAGCGTGGCCGAGGGCCTCGATGTCCTGGGCGGCTTCGGTCGGCAGGCCGTGGGACCGCTGGTCGACGTTGCGCTCAGCGCGCGTGGACACTTGCCGCAGGCGCTCTTCGACGGGTCCCTGGTGTCGGAGTGCTCGACCGGGATCTCGGCTATGTCCAGATCAATCCGGCTTTGGCCGCCATCATCGGGCGCGGCCCGAGGAGGTCGAGGGACGTCACGTCGAGGAGGTACCCGGCGAGCTCGGCGGCCGGATAGGTGTGTCGCTACGCGGGGTGTTCCAGACCGGGGAGGCGAGCAGCCTGCTCGCCGAATCGCTCGACCTGGACCGCACGCTCGCCGCCCTGGTCGTCCCCGGCTTCGCCGACCACTGCATCGTGGACCTGATCGACCAGGACGGTCGGATCCGGCGAAAGGCGCTGAGCCACGCCCCAGCTGCTGCCGGCCCACGAAGCCTGGACATTGCCCGGGCGCGAGGTGGCTTACCAGCCGGGACAGCCGACGCTCGAGGCGCTCACGACTGGTCGCACTGTAGTCACGCCCGGCGAAACGTCGGAGTTCGACTTCGCGGCTGTCGCCCCCACCCCCGAGTCCGCGGCGTTCGCCAGGCAGGTGGGGTTGCACTCGGCGATCACGGTGCCGCTGGTCGCCCGCGGCCAGAACCTCGGTGTGCTGTCCTTCGCCCTGTCCGCGAGCCCGCGGCGGTTCGGGCCCGACGAGATCGCGCTGGCGGCGCGACTGGCCAGCCGGGCCGCGGTGGCGATCGACAGCGCGCTGCTGTTTCGCAAGGAACAGCGGTCGGGTCGGCGGTGACTGGTACGACCCGATCGAACTCACCGCCGGCCGGGTAGCCATCGTCATCTGGGCCGTGGGATCCGCGCAGCCGCGCTGACGGGACAACTGCGGGCCGGCGTCCGCGGTTACGCGGTGCAGGACCTGCCGCCGGCGGACGCCCTCACCTACCTCGACGAGGTGGGCGACGGGCTCGACGAGGTGGGTGACGGCATAGTGACCTGCGTCTACGCGGTCTACGACCCCGCGGAACAGGCGCTGTGCCTGGCCAACGCCGGCCACCTGCCCCCACTGCTGCTGGGGGCGCAGCGGGTCGAGCTGCTAACCCAGGGCGGTCCCCCGCCCGGCGCGGGCGGAAGCCCATACGACCAGAGCGAGGTGGAATTCCCCGTGGGATCCACACTTGTCCGCTACGCCGAGGGTCCGGTCGAGAGCCGCACCGCGGACCTCGACGTTGGCATCACCCGGCTGATCGAAGCGCTCACCCCGGTACCCGGGCGCGTGACCGATATCCCCCGTCTTGGCCACCCGACTGCTCGACCCGGACGAGGGACACGACGACGACGTGGCCCTCGTCGCGGTGCGACCGGACCCTGATCTCGCGCCCTACCTGGCCACGCTCCCGCTGCTTCCGGAAGCCACCGCGGTCCGCCGTGCCCGGGCGTTTCTGCGCGCCAGCCTGGCGCCCTGGGATGTTCCCGCCGACCTGCTGCCGACCGCGGAACTGCTGGTCGGCGAGCTGGTCACCAACGGGATCCGACACGCCCACGGGGACCTCGAGCTTCGGCTGCACCGCACCGAGCGGGAGCTCTACATCGAGGTGGTCGACGGACACGGCCGGATACCGCACCGCCGGCAGTTCACCCTCGATCGCGAGGACAGGCGGGGCCTGAACCTGGTCGATGCGCTCGCCAGCCGTTGGGGCGCCCGAATCCTCGTCGACGGGCGCAAGGTCGTCTGGTGCGCGTTGCGCCTGCCGGCGCGGGACACCGTCGGCTCATCCCGGCGCCGGGACGAGCCCGGCTGATATCGTCGGCGCCGCGCCGGACGGTGCCCCAGCGGGGTCCCGGTGCCACGTCGGAGTGGCGGAATAGGCAGACGCGCATGGTTGAGGGCCATGTGCCCGCAAGGGCATGGGGGTTCAAGTCCCCCCTCCGACACGATCTTGACCCTCAAGAGTCCTTATTCTTCAGGGGATTTTCGTCAGAGTCGCCTCACATGATCTCGCCAGGGGGGTTTATCGGGGGGTCTATGTGTTCGATCTTGATTCAGTGACGCGGCCAGGGGGGTCTATTTCGCGCGGTTCTCGACCCGCGGGATGAGCGGCGAACGGCCCCGCGACTAAGGGTTTCCGGCTGTGTGCACGGGGTCGCCCGGTGCGGCAGCAGTGACCGCCTCGGCCGGGTACGGCGGACTGCTCGGTAGCTCGCCGAGAAGACGCCGACGCCAGGGACTGGCACCAGCGTTGCGGCGCGGCTTGAGACCTGCGGCACGCAGGGCATCGAGGATCTGCTCGTGGGGTTGGCCGGTCAGCAACTCGATGTGGCGGGCGGACAGGCCGAGCTCGTCGTAGAGCTCGCCCAGCAGCCGTTCCCCCAGCGGCACTGGAACGGGGAACCGCTCGGCGATGGTACCGGGTTGTGGCCGCTGCGGAACGCCAGACCGGGCGAGCGCGTCGGTGATCTGCCGGTCGTCATACAGCTCGTCGAGCAGCTGAATCGTCGCGTGGTGGCGCCGGCGCGTGCGCACCGGGATACCGTGGTCGTGCATCGCTCGCAGCACCTTCGGCAAGGCCGCGCCGAGGTACTCGGCGACTTCTCGGCCGCTGAGCCCGTGCGCCCAGTACAGGTCCTGCAGGGTCTCGGCCGGCAGGTCCGCTCGGCTGGCCCGGCTGGTGCGCGGCGTGATCGGGACCTTAGCGGCCAACAGCCAACCTCGGACGATCGGGACGCTGGTGTGGAACCGCTGGGCGAGCTGGGCGAGGGTGCGGCCGTGCTTGAGGTACAGCGTGTGAAGGGTTGCATCGGGTGGTGCCGCTGGAGGCGGAGGATGCGGCGGAGGCACGGCCGGCCGGTGAATGGCGTGGCGACGCAACGCGATCGTGACTGCGTGTTCGGGTACCTGGTGAGCGCTGGCAATCTTGCTCCGCGCCCAGCGTTGCTCGACGTAGAGCTGGCGCAGTGTGGCCGGGTCGAGCGGCGAGGGCGACCGCGGGCTCGGCTGGTGCAGCGGATCGCCGTGGTCCACGAGGGCCTGGCGGACCAGCCCGGTCGCGTGGCGGGTGTGCCGGGCGATGTCCGCGACGCTGCGACGCTCGCTCACATAGAGCTGCTCGAGCAGCTCGCGGGTCAGCGGCAGCGGCTCGGGGCGGTCCGGGCGAGTGCCGCGGGGTCGAGGCTGGATGCCGTGACGGTGTAGGCCGGCGGCGATGCGGCTTACGCTGCAGCCCAGTTGGGCCGCGACCTGCGCCCGAGTGAGCCGTTGCCGGCAGTAGAGCTCCTCCAACAGCTCCCGCGTCAGCGACGCCAGCCGCGGGTCCGGCTGGCGCGGCGCGCGTCGGTGTGGAACACCGAACCGGTGCAGCAGCTCTCGAACCGTGGCCTGATTGCAGCCCGCCCGCGCCGCGATTTCTGGCACCGTCAGCCCCTGCTCGACGTGCCACTCGGTCAGCACCTCCGCCGTCAAGCCCAGTCTCGATCGTTGCGGCGGCAGGATCGATAACCCGCCACGGACCATGCGCAGCTTGACCTGGTCGACCGAGAGCCCCATCCGTCGGGCTACCTCGACCAGGGGCAGCCGCTGCTGGTGGTGCAGCTCACGCAGCGTGTCGACCAGCCCCGGATCGGGTACGACAGGACGACTACCGGCGAACCGGCGCGCTGGTATGCCGTGGCGCGCCAGCAGCCCCGCCACCCCCGAGGCGCTGAAGCGGATTCGTGCGGCGATCTGGGCGCAACTCAACCCCTCGTCCACGTACCAGCGGCGCAGCGTCGCCGCATCAACCGGCACCTCCTTGTTCGCACCCGCCGGACGCAGCGGGATGCTCGCCGCCCTCAGCGCATCGCGGACATACTGGGACGACCGGCCGACCTCGGCCGCGATCCAGCCGGCGCTGCGCCGCTCCTCGACGTACCAGCGGGCGAGCAGCGCCGGATCCAGCGCCGCCAACCGGGGGTAGATGAGCCGGCTCGCCATGGGCCCGGTCCGCTACCGCCCCGCCATCGCCGACACCGGTTCGTCAGGCCGGGTCGAATCGGCGAAGCCACTGTCAACGTCCGGGACCGCGCGTAGTGTGCTCACCGTCGCGGCCCGGCAGCGGGGCCCGGCAGCCCCGCCGGCCGTGGTTTTGCGCGGGGTGGGCCGAGTGGACACGTCGTCGTTTCCTGTCGGTAGGTGTGCACGCCCTCACCTTCGAGCGTCGGTCACCGACGATCCTCGCGACCCGGACACGATGAGGCAAGGGCTGTGGCCGCATGTCACGAAAGCGCGGGGCTCTCCGTCTGTGCACTGCTGAGCCATACGCCCCCGAGGCCATACCCCCCGAGCTATAGGCCGCCGACGCCGAGGGAGATGATTCCCACCCGTTGATCGTCTCCGGATGCGACGAGCGCGATCTCTTGCCCTGCCCAACGACCGCGGTTCAGAGCCAGCGACAGACAATCGCTTTGCAGACCGCCGAACTGATCCGCGACTGACGCCCGGGTCAGACGAGACCCGGGGGTCCCACGCTCGCTTTGCAAGTCGGCATGCTGAGCGCCACATGACAGTACTGATCATCCGGGCACGGACACGCGTGCAGCATCGGCAAAACGCGGACAGAGCATTGCCGGGCCGCAAGGCGCCGCTCTGCACAGCGAGCGGCCGGCGCTGACCACGGGGACGTCAGTCGCGACCGGCGGCTGGGCGTCGCCGTGACCGGGCAGGGCGAGGTGAGCCGCGCTCACGCCGCTCGGCTGCGTCGCCGCCCTCACCGACGACTCGTCGCTGAGGCTTCGTCGACGCTGCTGCGGTGTCGGGTGCCGCATTCTCGGGCGGCCCGAGGACGAGTTCGGTCATCATCGCGGCTGCCCGGGCAGCCCGTTCCTTGTGGACGTGCGAGTAGATGGTCCGAGTTATGACGACGCTGTCGTGGCCGAGGATCTCGGCGACGACCTGCTCATCGATGCCGGCGAAGATCATGCTCGTCGCAGTCGAGTGCCGGGCATCATGTAGCCGGATCTCCGGTAGGACGGAGTCGGGATGCGCCTTGTTGTAGGCGACAATCATCCTGCGGAAGCTCCTGGACAGGCGCTCCGGATGCAACGGTCCACCCGCCTTGTGTTCGGGGTGACGCACACCATCGTGAACGAATACGTACCCGGTGTCTTGCCACCCATCGGCCGCGATCGCGGCTTCACGTTCGGCTTCCCAGCGGCGACGATGATCCTTCATGATCTCGACGAGGAACGAGTCGAGCGGGATGAGGCGGCCTTGGCCTTGGCCCTTGGTGGTCTCCCGCTCGATGACCCGGCCGGCGTGGGCAGTGCGATTGCGAATCAGGTGGATTGTGCCGTGCTCGAGATCGACCTCGGGCCAGCGAACGCCGAGCAGCTCGCCGCGTCGAGAGCCGCGGGTGAAGTACAGCCAGTACAGGGCGATGAGCCGATGGGCCTTGTAGTGCTGCAGGAAGGCGAGGATCTGCTCCGGCTCCCAGACGTTGTAGCGGCCCCGGTCGGCGCGGGCAGGTGTGCGTGGAAGGTCATCCTTGTTGATCTGCGAGCACGGGTTCGCCTGCCGTAGCGGCGGGTTGCGGGTGATCGCATCACGGAAGCAAGCTCGCAGGATGGCGTGTATGTAGGCGACGGTGCGCTGCGACAGCTTGCCATTGCCGCCAGGGCTGCCGTGCCCGAGGAGCTCATCGTAGAGCTCGCTGAGGTGCCGGGCGTTGACCTGCTGTATCCGCAGCTGACCTAGCTGCGGCCGGATGTGCAGCCGGATGTTCTTCCGGTAGGACTCGAAGGTGGTTTCGCTCATCGTGCCGAGACGTACTCGGCGCTGGATAACGTTCTCCCACTCGTTGAGCCATTCGCCGACGGTGACTCGGCTCGGGGCGAGGATTTTCCCCTCGTTGTTGTCCGCGGTCTTCAGCAGGTCACGCAGCCAGCGGGTGGCCGCCGCCTGGCTGGAGAAGCCCTTCCTGCGATGTCGCCGCCCGTCGACGGTGATCTCGGCCGTGTAGGTGCCGGAGGCCGGGTCCTGGTAGGTGGTGCCCTCGCCCTTGCTGCGTCGAGCCATGTGAACCGTCCCCGGGGAGATCGTGCGGCGACAGCGGCGTGCCGCCGGCCGCCTCTTTATGATCCGCTCAGCGTCCGCCAGCGTTTCGGGTTATCCACAGCCTCAGATCGGCGGAAGTGAACCTGAGTTCGCGCCCGAGCTTGATCGCGCGGAGCTCGTGGCGGTGTCGGTACACCCAGTCCTTACTCATCCGCAGCACTTGGGCGACCTCGTCGACGGTCAGCAGCGGCTCCACGCCGGCCGACTGGGCCGTGGTCATGGCGTGTCTCTCATGAAGATCCGACCCGGTGCGACGGGCGCAGGCCTGGCGACGCGCATCCGTCGGGTTCGGTGGCGCCGATCTCGGCTGCGATCGCGGTGAAAGCCGCGGCAAGGTCGGCCGCTGACGTGTGGTTGAGACGCTCAAGGAGGTCGGCAATCCCGGCCGGTGTCAGCTCGGCCCCGTTCACAAGGGCTTGCGCGAGGGCTTCGAGGGCCCGCTCCCCTCGCGCTGTGAACGTGATCGCCACGTCATCCGAGAGGCGGGTCGTGGTCATGACGCTTCACTGACGTCGTGGCCAGCGATGCGTGCAGCGGCATCACGGACACGGTTGGCGTCGAAACGGACAACGTCCAAGGGACGATGGCCGTCAAGCGCCGGGTTGGTGGCGCGCAGCCACAGCAGCGTGTCGTTACCGGAGAGGTGCCGGTCGGCTTCGGCGACGGTGTCGCGCAGCGTGGTGAGCATGGTGTAGGCGCGGGGGCTGACGTGGCGGGTGCCGCTTCGCCATTCGCAGATCCGGTTGGGTCGGGTGCCGAGTGCGGTTGCGATGTCTTTGACCATCAGTCCGCGCTGCCGCAAGCAGTGGATGATCTCGATCGGATCGAGCACCAAATCCCACTCTGCCTGCTGTCCCGGTGGGCGACCAGTCGACCGGTCGTCATGTCTGGACCCGCAGGTGGGGCGGCCGGCCCGGCGGGCAGCGCGGGCGCACGCGGTAAGCAGGTCACCGCGGGTGACCCGGAGCGCGGCGCCTACGGGGTGGTCTGAGCCGTACCGGGCGATGGCCTCGTCGATTCGGTTCGCGGGATCCATCGGGTGCCCGTCGGGGCCGCTGGCCAGGTCGCAGCAGGTCAGCGCGTCGGAGAGCGGCGAATCCTCGGCGGGGAAGCAGTCCAGGGCGATGGACAGGTGGCGCAGCTCGGCCTCGGCGTCGCCGGCGGTGTGGTGAGCGACGAGCCCGACGAGTCTCGGCGGGACGAGGCCGTCGAGGGTAAGTGCCGCGTCGAGATGGTGCAGGCCGGTGGCGGCGAGGACCGGGGCGTAGCCGATGTCATGCAGCCAGGCGGCGGCGACCAGCAGCGGCCGGTCGTCGGCTGGTAGGGCGGTGGCGAGCTGCTCGGCGTGTCGGGCGGCGGTCACGGTGTGCCGCCACCGGTCGCCGAGTGGGCCAAGCAGACCGGCAGCGACGCGGGCCGCCCAGGCGGGCAGCTCGTCGTCGGGTATCGGCGGCGCAAGAGGTTCGTAGCGGGCCAGCAGCTCGGGTTCGCTCAGGGTGCTGACCGCGCCGGTGGCGGTGAGCAGCAGGTAGTCGTCGTCGCTGCCGCAGACGGTTCCGAGCAGGGTGTTGAGTGAGAAGGCGCGGGGCAGCCGCACAGCGTGGAGCTGGCGGTGCGGGGTGCCGCACTGGAAGCCGAGCCGCGGATCGAAGAACGCCGGGGCGCCCAGGCTGGTGTCGATGCGCCGCTGCCACGGTCGCAGCAGCGGCGTGAGCCCGACCAGGTCGGTGAGGGTCAGTCGGTGCCGAGACTCGTCAAGGTCCGGCAGAACGTCGACTGCCAGGTTCCGCAGCGGGCGGTGGTCGGCGAAGGGGCCGCCGTAGGGGGTATCGATCACCGGGTGGTCGGGGGTGGTGGGGGTCATGGCGCTCCTTCCGGGAGGGGTTGTGCCGGCCAGACAAGCGGGTCGAGTTCACCGCCGGGTTCACCACGACCGGACACCACGGCCGGCACCGTCTGGTGGTGAAGTTTTGGTGAAGTCAGCCATCCGGAACCTCGTCCCCCCGGACTCGGCCGGCGCGTTGCTCGATGTCGGCCAGGATGTGGGAGCGGCGGTCGGCGGCGTCGTCCTCATGTGGGGTGAGCGGGGGTTCGTCGCGGTGCGTGCCGGCGCACCCGGTCCGGTTCCACCGGCGGACGCGGGCCAGGACCCGGTCCAGCGCGTCGTGCCAGACGGCGGCCTGGTCCGGCTTGGCGCGCGGGTGGTAGGCGGCGAACCAGGCGGCGCGCAGCGCGGACAGCTCCTCGACCACGGGTGGGTGCGCGTACCAGCAGGTGGGGACGGCCTCGTGGAGCCCGTAGCGGGTGACGAGCTGGTCGACCCAGCCGGTGAGCTGGGCCCAGGCGATACCGGCCTCGTCGGCGCACAGCGTGGACCAGTTCCAGGCCCGGCAGGTCGACGGCGCCCGGTCGTCGGCCCCGGTCCCCGACGGCGCGGTCACCAGGTGGGTGAGCAGGTCGATCCGGCTGGCGAGGGTGCCGAGCTCCGCCTGCAACCGGACGAGGGTGGGCGGGTCCGGCTCGTCCGGGTCGAGGCTGGGCTCGGGGTCGGGGCTGGGCTCGGGGTCAGGCTCGGGCGGCGGGTGTTCGGTCATGCGGCGGGTGATCTGGTGGCGGCGCGGATGGCGTCGGCGTCGGGGCGGTTCCACCAGGGGGTCAGCCGCGCCCGCACGGGCGGGGTGTGGCGGGCCAGCACGATCGCCTGCCCGGGCGGTAGGCAGCGCAGGGTGTCGATGGGCAGGGCGGGCACCCTCCGGTCGCTGATCGAGTGCGACGGCCCGCCGGGGCCGGTGGTGCGGGTGCGGGTGGGTTCGTCGATCTCACCGGCCAGCCGGCTGATCCGGGCCAGGTCGTCGGCGTGGGCGAGCCCACCGAGGATGACTTTGGTGGTGGCCGCGTCCCAGAGCGCATCGGCACCGGCCTCGCCCCAGCGTGAGCGGGCCTGGGCGAGGGACTGCAGCACGGCGACGGTGGTGATGCCGGAGCCGCCGCCGTCGGCGAGCAGGTTCGGCAGCGACGGCAGCGGGGCGATGTTGGCGGCTTCGTCGAGCAGCAGGGTCAGCGGTGGGGCGAGCCGGCCGCCCTGGGCATGTGCGGCGCGGGTGCGGGCGACGTCGAGCAGGTGCTCGACGAGAGCGGTGACCAGCGGCGCCACGGAGAGTTGCACACCGGTGGTGCCGAGCAGGTAGAGGCTGCCGTGTTCGTTGAGGAAGCGGGCCGGGTCGAAGCCGGCGCCGTCGGGTGGGCTGCAGGCCTCCGCGACCCGCGGGTCGGCGAGGGCGTCGACGCTGCGGCGGACCCCGGCCCACACGGAGTCGCGTTGGCGCGGGTCGGCACCGGCCTGGGCGGCGAGCTCGTCGGCCCAGCCGCCGGCAGCAGCGAGGTGGCCACGCAGAATCCGCAGCGGGGTGGGGTCGGCGGGTCGGGCGGTCCAGGCCAGCAGGTCGATGACCGGGCGGGAGTCGAGGGCGGCGGCGTGCAGGTAGCAGCGGAGCACGGCTTCGGTCATCGAACGCCAGAAGTCCCCGTCGGTGACGGTGCCGGCGCTGAGCTGGGCGCCGGCAGCCAGCGCGCGGGCCCGGTTGATCGCGACCAGCGGGTCGGTGCAACCAGCGAGCGGTGACCAGCGCAGCCGGGGCACCCCGTCGGCGAGCTGCTGCGGGTCGAACACGGCGACCGGGCCGGTCCGCTGGCGGAGTTTCCAGGTGTGGTGCAGGGTGTCCGGGCGGGTGGCGGTGACCAGGACAGCACCGGGGGCGTCGAGGGTCTGCGGGATGATCAGGTGGACGCCTTTGCCGGCGCGGGGTGGGCCGAGGTAGAGGTAGGAGTCTTCGGTGGACCCGTACAGGGCGTGCCGGCTGCGGGTGTCGCGGCCGAGGAACAGGCCGACCTGCCGACCGGCCGGGCGGCGGTCGGTCAGGGCGGGGCGGGCGTGCTGGGCGCGGCGGCGGGCCGCGGCCAGGGACAGGTGCGCGGCGACCTGGTGGCCGCTGGCGTAGCCGGCCCGGCCGTTAACGAGCCGGCAGGCGAGGTGCAGGCCGACCAGCCCGGCGGCGGCCAGCCCGGCGAGGGTGACCAGCAGACACAGATAGAACAGGACAGGCCCGGGCAGCGACCGCCGGACGGACGGCGGGAACGCTCGCGCGGGTTCGGCGAGGTGCGCCCGCAGGTGCAGCAACGCGCTGAACGTCTGGGCGAGGCCAAGGTGCGGCCACCGTCCGGTGCCGAGACCGGCGAGGTGCGCGGCCAGCCACAGCGGGGTGACAGCGAGCAACGCGAGGCCGACCGCACCCAGGATCAGGACATCGATCAGCGGGGTGTCGGAGCGGGTGAACGGGCGGCGGGCGACGGTCATGAGGCACCTGCTTCGGTTGGGAACGGGTTGGTGATGGCGACGAGGTCGGGCCACTCGTCGGGTTCGACCCGCACGGTGGCTCCGGTGTGCGGGGCGTCGACCATCTCCCCGGCACCCAGGTAGATCCCGACGTGGCTGATCGCGGCGCGTGAGGTCCCGTAGAAGAGCAGGTCCCCCGGGGTCGGGCCGGCGCCTGCCGGTAGCTGCGCGGTGGCCTGGTACTGGGCTTGGGCGGTGCGGGGCAAGTGTCAAGTACCGGGTTTGATGGAGGCTTCCAACTCACCCTGAGCGGTTGCTCCGGTGAGGGTGTTGCTTCGGTGGGTGGTTTCGTACTCGACTGGCGGGACGAGCCCGATCTCCCCGTGGAGCCTGC